>Ga0307379_10000742_pt1 | contig 53274 bp, 45 predicted proteins | sample UN2MG_FD_202237 | JGI IMG/M metagenome (GOLD analysis project Ga0307379, IMG submission 202237) | Soil microbial communities from Risofladan, Vaasa, Finland - UN-2 | ecosystem: Environmental > Terrestrial > Soil > Coastal area > Acid sulfate soil | place: Finland: Risofladan, Vaasa | collected... | reverse complement strand
TTCCTCAAGCGTCCGCTTCAGGAACTCCTGTTCCCCCACCAGGATGAACTGGTCGAAGTCGTCCTTGAGGGCCTTGAGGAGGCTGACGGCAGCGTCCCACCGCACGCTTGTATCGGCGACCGGGACACGGGAGGTGGGGATTCTGACACCCGCAGGCAGGCCGTTGACCAGGAGGGTCTTCCTCTCCAAGGCCCGGAAGTACGACTGCAAGAGGGACTCGACGCCCAGGGCCGCAGCCCGGACCTGGGCGCGACTCTCGGCCCCGCAGGAGAAGACGCCGGAGGCCCCGGAACTCGAGTAGAAAGCTGCGGCTTCCGCGAGGCTGCCGCCGATGCAAAGGTCTCTCACGGGCCGGTTGCGAAAAAGGTCGTCCTTGTCGAGGATGGGCACGCGGTCGGTAAACTCGGCCAGGCTCAAGATCGCCTCGGGCACGACCCCACCGGCCCGAAGCAGGTCCCGATAGGCCGGAACGCGTGCGGCCGCAGCCCTGAACGTCCCCAGGAGCCGCCGTTCGCTCTGCCGGCGGAGTTCGTCCGCCGAGACCTCGCACGAAGCCTCATCAGGTCTGACCGATGGCCGATGGTGCGCCGACGCCGGCGCTTTCCGTCTCGGTATCATTCGCGGCAGGGCTACGCCCTCGCATCTTAGGGGAAGGTGCTTGCCGCAGGTGCGCACGCCTCAGGGGTGTTGGCACTCTGCCCCTGGTTGTGGAGTCCGTAGTGCTCCGTTGGCTAGTTCGTCATCGCTTGGCGCTTGACTTCAACAATTCAACCGGGATCTTCCCGGATGGCCTCCGCCCGGCCCACTCCCGGGCGCTCCGACACGCATTGTACTGCCCCCCCCGTGTGCCTGCCCGGATTCTCAGTCTTCCTCGCACTGAGACCGCGAGGAGCCTGTTCAGGTGGCGTCTCACGGGCTGCTCGACAGACAAGACACGCTCCCGGCAGGGCGATCTTCGCCCCGCTCGCGGATGCGCCGGACGAGACGGTCCCTCAGGGTCTGTGCCAAACGCATTACGGACGCATCCTAGGGCATGCTGCTGTTATCTTCCAGATACGGCCGGGCTTGCTCCATGATCTCGGCCGCGCTGAGGCCCGGAGCAAGCCCCGTGCGGCCGTTCAGGAGCGCCTGGACGTTTCCCGAGAAGATGCCGTCCAGCATCTCTCCAGGCAGATCGAGTTGGCGCAGGGCGTCAACGAAGTCCTTCATCCGGTGCACGCGGCCCACATACGGCATCGGGTAGTCTGTGCCGAAGATGACCTTGTCGCGCCCGATCCGCTCGACCGTGTCCCGCGTGAGGATCTCGGGTATCTCGTACAGGTACGCCGCCGTGTCGATGTACACGTTCGGGTTCTTCTCGACCACCATGAAGGCCTCGTGGTGCCATAGCGTTCCCAGGTGGGTAAGCATGATCCGCAGCGACGGGAAGGCGACGGCCACATCATCGATCAGGAGCGGATTGGCGTGGGCCAGCCGGCAAAGCGACCCGAACGGCGTCGTTCCGACGTGAAACACGACAGGGACATTCAACTCGACGGCCTTCTCGTAGAGCGGGAAGACCGATTCGTCGTTCGGGAAGAACCGCTGGAGGGGCGGGTGCAGTTTCAGCCCCTTGAGCGAGAGATCCTCGATGGCCCGCTGGAACGCCTGAACCGCCCCCGGCCGGCTCGGGTTGACGGACGCGAAGCCGATCAACCGGTCGCGATACCTCTCGCAAAGCCGATGGACGTACTCGTTTGACGCGTAGACGATTGGGGCGTCCACCGCGTAGACGATTGATTGGGCGATGCCGGCCTCGTCCATCTGCCGGATCATCTCCCTGACCGACAGCAGGGGCAGGCTATCCCTGAACTCGCCGAAGACGGCGACGCCGCCGTCCAGCGCGAAGCCTTCCGCGCGCGCCAGGGCTTTGTCGAGTTCGATCATGTGAACATGACTATTTACAATGTGCACGGGTAGCCGCCTTTGCAGTTCAGAGGGCACCCTGCCGTCGCCGCCCCTGTCCCCCCCGGGACCAGGCGTCAAGAGGTGCCTCGATGCTCCTTGCTCGTCGGCCATGGCGGACCACCACCCCGGCCGGCCGTGCGACGAGGGCACGCCGCTCCTCTGGCCAGCCTGGCCCTCTGGCAGCGCGCTGCTTGGCCGCGCCCCTCAACGGCCTCCGCCCGTTGCGTGGCCGGCGGCGGCCTGGAGGCCTGAGAGCGGCGCGGCGAGTTGTTCGCGAACGAGGTGCGTGGTGACCACCTGTTGCGGTCCCGCGGCCGCGGATCGGCCGTCCAGGATCATGAGCAGGGCCTGCGCCAGTTCCGCGACGCTCAGAGGGAAGGTCAGGTAGGCGGCAAGACCCAGTTCGCGGCATCGGGCGACGTCGCCTCGCCGGCCCGCGTGGGTCACGAGGACGATCGCGGGCCGGCCGTAATCGGGTTTGCCCGCGATCGTCGCCGCAAGGTCGAAGACGTTGCCGCCGGGCGTCGTCGCGTCAAGGAGCACGAACCGCCGCGGCCGCCCATCGGCCCGCGCCTGCCGCAGCGCCGCAAAGGCGGCTCCGGCATCCGCCACCGCCACGCTCTCCATTCTAAGGCGTCCGAGCATCGTGACAAGCGATTCTCGGATGTCGCTCTGGCTGTTCACCACAAGGGCACGCAGGCGCGAGAGCCGCGACAGGTCACACGGCGCAAGCGGGGCCTCCGCCTCCTGCCGCAAACCAAGCCGGATGGTGAAGTGGAGCGTGCTCCCCCGGCCGGACTCGCTTTCGACCGTGATGCGGCCGCCCATGAGTGCCACCAGTTGCGATGCGATGGCCAATCCGATGCCGCAGCCCCCGTGGGTCCGCGTGGCCGAGCCGTCCAACTGCCGGAACGCCTCGAAGACCTTGGCTTGGGCCTCCTTCGGTATCCCGATGCCCGTGTCGGTGACCGTGAACTGCACCTCGGCCTTCGCGGCGTCCTCGGACACCAGGGCGGCATGCACCCGGACCTCGCCCGTCTCGGTAAACTTGATGGCGTTGCTCAGGAGCGTGCCGAGCACCTGCCGCAGGCGGCCGGGGTCGCCTACGACCTCGTCCGGCACATCGGGGTCCGCGTCGCACCGCAGGGTCAGTTGCTTGCGGTCGGCCTGGGGCCGGAAGCGGACGGTGACGTCGCCGATGCAGTCCCGCAGGCGGAAGCCCTGCGGGTCGAGGCTCAGGCGCCGCGCGTGAATCCGCGACAGGTCGAGCAGGTCGTTGAGAAGGTCCAGAAGCGAATGGCCGGCGGCCCGGACCTTCTCGAGGTACCGCCGCTGCTTCGGCGCCGGGTCCGTCTCCAGGAGAAGGTCGGTCATGCCCAGGATCGTGTTCATGGGCGTGCGGACCTCGTGGCTGATGTTCGACAGGAACTCGTTCCGCAGGGCCTTGGCGCTGTGGGCCATGACGGCCAGTGCCCGCGCCCGCTTGCGGGCGCTTTCAAGGTCCTGGGTGATGACGGCTAGGCGGGAGCGGGCCTCATCCGCTTCGGCGCGGGTCCGCTTCAGGCGCCGGCGAAGCCACAGGGCCAGCCCGATGGCTGCCGCCAGGAGAATCAGGCAGGTGGGCACGAGCCAACTCGGCCCCACACCAGGGCCGGCGTCCAGGGCGAGCCGCAGGCCCGCCGGATCCTCGCTGACGCGCGCAGACAACGACGCCCCGCCCGCCGCCCCCAGCGGCCAGGGGCGGGCTCGTCCCGACGCGATCATCGGAAGTGGCGACATCCTGGGGAGCTCCTTTGGCATGACATTATCGCCCCTCCCACCCGTCGTGTCAGCGATTCGCCCCGACAAGCATGGTGGCCGGGTGGGCATGGCGCCGGGCAGTGTCGGCATTTGCCTCTCCCTTCGCCAGCCTGGTCATCCTTAGATGTTATCGACGCCCGGGGCCGGGCGACTTGAGCCGGCAGAATCCGCTGGCACTCCCCCACCCGTCGTGTCAGTTACGAGAGGAGTGCGGCAGAGGCCGCTGCAGCCTACTCGCCGAAGTGCGGGGGAGCGGCGGCAGACCCCGGTCGGGACTGGGGGACAGAGATCACCGGCCGCTCCCGTGGCCGGCTCATGCCTCTGTTACAGACGCATTACCTCGTCGCCCGCTATTTTTGCTGGACATACCGCGGCGAGGCGCTGATATTCCGGGGGCAGGGCGCGAGTTCGGGGTACTACCAGGCGAAGGTTGCCGAGGATCGGCTGCGCGGCACAGGCCCGCAACTGGCGTTCGCGTTTGAAAGCGTGGACGGCAACAACCAGATGGTCGAACGGCTTTTGGACAAGGGGAAGACCTCAGCCTTGTTCTATGTCGAAACCGGCGCGACCGCCTACGGGTACTCCATCGCCACGGTCCAGGACAGCGGCCACAGCGCCGACCAGATGCAGGTTCTGGTGCCCGCGTCGGAACCAGCCACACTTGGGTTGCTCGCCGTGGGGGCGGCAACGGCTCTTCTGCGCCGGCGCGCCCGAAAACGTTCGACTTCCTCGGCGGCCGGATCGCGAGCAAGACCGCGCGGCAATTCTTAAGGCCCCGCGGCCCTTGGCTCACCCCCAAGCCGCTGGCGGCCTCCCTCGGGCTGCACGCTCGCAACAGAACTCCGATGCTACGAGCAGCCCGGTCCCGCGCGGCAGACCGTGGCAGCCACAATAAAGGGGGCGAACTACTGGCCCCGCATGCAATTCCTGGGGGGATTTGCCGAACGTCCCGACGAGTTCGATAGTATCGTATTCAATTGCATCAAATACCCTCGGTTCCGAAAACCCGTTGCCAATTTCGTGTTCAAGGCCTGCAATCTTGCCGATATAGGGAACTAGTGCCGCGCGGCCTTCCTGCGCAAGAGAGGGTTGCATCCTGGTGATTTTAGGCTATACTACTACATGTGGCGGACCGTAGCGGCAGGCTGCCGAAGGCAGGAGCGCCGAGTGGACGAGTCCGAGGCTTTCACCGGAGCGGCGCGGCCGTGTTGCGGCCCGCCGTCAGGTCACGGCACGCCTGCCGTGCCAGGGGAGCAGTGCGAGGAACTTTCGTCACGCGGACCGTAACAGCGGCCTCGGGTCGCATTCCGTGATCAGCGGCTCTCGTTGGAGGGCGTAGAATGACAACAGCCAGCCGTTGCCTGAGTGTTCTGGTCGGCTGCTTGCTGGTGGCCGCGGCCATGGGCTGCGGCGGGAACAACGAGCGCCTGAAGGCGTTCCTCCAGGAACCGCGTTCGCCCGTTTCGGGGAGCGAATACCGCGTCCTTCCGCCGGACGTCATCCTCATTAACTCCATCTATGTGTCGGACATCAACAACTTCAAGGTGGAAGTGCGTCCGGACGGGAAGATCAACCTGCCCTTGCTCGGGGAGGTCACCGTAGCCGGCAACACGCCGCGGGAGATCGAGGCGGTCCTGATGGCGAAGTCGCGCGAGTTCTACGAGGAGGTGGACGCGACGGTTCAGGTGGCGGAGTTCAGGTCCCAGAAGATATACGTTTTCGGGCAGGTGACCCGCCCGGGCCCCTTGCCCTGGACGGGTACCGATACGGTGATTGACGTCCTGGCCCAGGTGCAGCCGACGCCGCTGGCCTGGCCGGAGCGGATCCGGGTGATTCGCGGGAAACCTCCGATCCGGGGAGGGTACTTGCGGCCCTCCAAGGAAGACCAGGAAGACCAGGAAGACCAGGAAGACCAGGCCGAGAAGAGCGAGCCTGAGGAGGACGTGCCGGCGCCGGCGACCGAGGAGTCCCCCGTGGCCAACCCCAAGGAGGGCGAGGACAAGCAGGAGAAGCCCTTGACGGTCGAGGAAGCCACGAAGATGGCGGCAGAGGCCGCCAAGGCAGCCGAGGCCGGCGACGGGTCAGACGCCCACGTGATGAAGGTTAACATGATGCACATGGTTGAGAAGGGGGATTTCTCACAGAATGTGCTCCTGAAGGCCGGCGACGTCGTTTATGTCCCACCGAACCCGCTGGCGGCCTTCGGCTTGGCCATGCAGCAGGTGTTGTTGGGGATTCAGCCGGCGGCATCGACGATTCAAGCGCCGGCCAGCGCGGCATATAGCGTGAAGTCGGTTCAGAACTTTGGTGGCTCGAAGCAGATACCTTAGCGGGAGGCGTTCGATAGCCGAAATGACCGTGCAAGCGACTCCGCGAGGCTTCCCGCGGTAGTCCTCCGGCGCCGGAGACCGTCAGCACGCCGGCTGGTGGCGCACACGAAATCCCCGGTGAGCAGCCGCGAGTGAGAAGAACGATGGCCGAAGAGACACAGAAAAAGACGCCGCGTGACCTGCTGCGGGCCGTGTTCCGCCACCGCACGCTCTTTTTGGCAAGTGCGGCGCTGTTTGCGTTTGCCACCCTCGTGGGCGCCTGTTGGTGGCCGCTGAAGTATACGGCCATCGCCAAGCTCGAGCGCCGGTCCGACCCGGCTTCCGAGGACCTGGTCCGCGGCAGGAGCGAATCGTTCGACGCCCTGAAGATGACCCTTCAGCACGAGCTTGTCGGCACTAATGCCGTCGAGGCTGCCGCGGAGGAACTGGAGAAAAAGGGGCTCCTTCCGGCGCTGCCGCGCGGCCAGGACGGCAAACTGATGGCCGAGGGCAAGATGTTGCGCCAGGGACTCGTGCGCAATCTCTCCGCCGACCTGAAGGTCATTTTTGAGGTGCGATCCCAGGAAGTGGACCTGGTCTCCGTTTCCTTCACGGACCCGGACCCGCGGCTGGCGCAAGAACTGCCGAACATGCTGATCACCAACTACATCAACCGCATCAGCGAGCAGATCGTCACCAACCTGACGTCCAGCCGCGACTTCCTCCAGACCAAGGTCGACGAGGCCAACACGCGTTTCACGGAACTCACGCGGAAGCGGATCGACTTCGAAACCAAGTATGCGGGCATGTTGCCGGACAACCCGGGGGCGCTCCAGCAGGAAATTCAGCGCGTCACGACCGACATGGACACCGTCCGGCGCCAGCAGGCGCTGGCCAAGCAGAAACTGGATCAGATCAAGAGCATCCTGGGGCGCTCCGCGGCCCCCGAGGGCGACGGGTCCGCTGCGGAGTCCGCCCTGTCCGCCGAGCGAGACTACAGAGACGCAACACAGGACCTGGCCCGCCTCCAGGACCAGCAGCAGCAATACCAGCGGTCGCTCGACGAGTCGCGGACGCTGCTGCACATGACGGAAAAGCACCCGCGCGTCGTGGCGCTGCGGAAGCAGATCGACGGCCTCGACAAGCGGATCGCGGAACTCAAGGTCCGGTTGCCCGACCTCGAGAAACGCCTGCGCGAAAGCCGGGCCGGCGCCCTCGTGGGCCCTGCGTCCGGCGAGACCGTCCTCGACCCCGGCCGGCAGCGCGACCAGGAAATGCTTCAGGCCAATCTTACGATCCAGGAAACGACGGCCCAGTCCGAGTATCAGATGGCGACCAACGAACTGGAACGCCTCCAGGCCCGCCAGGCCGCCCTCCAGGGCATCATGAACAACTACGGACCCGTGCGGCAGGAGTACCTGGAAATGATCAAGGAGGTGACCGACCAGCAGGCCGAGGTCGACCGGTGGCAGAAGCGGCGGACGGAAGTGCAGATGGCCCTGGCCGCCGAGGCCGCCAAGCACCGGACGCACCTGACCCAGGTTGAGTTGGCGCAGGAGCAGTTCAAGCCGTCGTCGCCCAAACTTCTTTACGTGCTGGCACTGGCCATTGTGGGCGGGCTGGCGTTCGGCGGAGGCCTGGTGTTCTTGACCAACACGGTGGACCGGTCCATCACGACCACCGAGGAGGCGGCGGCCCATTTCGGCCTGCCGGTGCTGGGCAGCATAGGCGAGATTATGACCGCCCCGCAGCGGGCGCGCCGGAAGATGATCCGCTGGGGGCTGGGCCCCGTGGCGGCGGTGGTGGCGGCGCTGGCGATAGGGGCGGCGGCCCTGAACATCGCCCTGTGGCTGAACAGCCGCGAGCAGTACAGCCAGTGGCGGGCCTCGCCCGTGCGGTTCGTGGTGTCCAAGATCGGCGACTCGCTGGCCGGCAAGATCTGAGACGAATCATGTATCTTGATTTCTACAATTTGCGTGAGTTCCCGTTCACCATCACGTGCGACGACCGCTTCTTCTACGAGAGCGCGGTCCATGCCGAGACCCTGGCCAACATGATGTACACCGTCCAGCAGCGCAAGGGCATGGTCCTGGTGACCGGCGAGGTGGGGGCGGGAAAGACCTTCGTCGGCAACATGCTCGGTTCGCGCCTGGGCGTCGGATGCCAGACCGTCCTGATCAGCAATCCGCCGCAATCCAGCAAGCAACTCCTCAGCACCCTGGCCCGGCGCCTGGGCATGAACGTGCGCGCCAGCGCCGACAAGGCGAGCCTCGTGGAAGAACTGGAGCGGTACCTGGTGGGCCTTAACAGTCGCGGCCGTCTTGTGGCGCTTATCCTCGACGAGGCCCAGGACCTGTCGCCGGCCAGCCTCGAGGAACTCCGCCTGCTGTGGAACTGGGAGCAGGGGGGCCGGCGCCTCATCCAGATTGTCCTCATCGGCCAGCCGGAACTGAGGCAGCGGTTGCTGGAACCGAAGTGGGAGGCGCTGCGCCAGCGTGTCGTTCTAAGTTACCACCTTCAGCACCTTTCGCCAGCGGACACCCCTTCCTATATCGCTCACCGCCTCCGCGTGGCCGGCGGCGACGCGTGTTCGGCCCAGTTCACGGCTTCGGCCCTGACCGACATCCATGCCGCCACCGATGGCATTCCCAGGCTGATCAACATTCTCTGCGACAATGCCCTGCTGGTGGGCTACGCCAAGGAGGTCCACTGCATCGACAGTCCGATCGTCGCCGAGGTTGTCCGTGACATGACCTGTTGGGGCCTTCGCACGCCGTCCCCGGTACCGCAAGCCGCGCCCGCCAGCGGGCAGGAGTAGACTGTGACCAACGTGTGGGATGCGATGAAGAAGCACCAAGCCGAGCAGGCGGCGGCCGCGCCGCCGCAGGACGCGCCGGGTACAGCCGCGCCGGCGCAGGGAACGGTGCCGGCCACCGCGGCCGCAACGCAGGTGCCCGCGCCGATCGGCGGCCCCGCGACTCTCGACGGCTATGCCCCGGAACTGTGCGCCCACTATGAGCGCGGCGGGGTGATAGCCGAAGACTTCCGCGGACTTCGCACCAGCCTGCTGGCCCAGTACCCCGACGAACGGTTCTGCGTTCTCATCACGTCGGCCGAGAAGGGTGAAGGCAAAACGGTGGCCTGCCTCAACCTGGCGCTGGTGCTGGCCGAACGCCAGGAACGCCGCACCGTGGTCGTCGATTGCGACCTCCGCGCCCGCCGCGTGGCCAAACTGATGCGCATAGCCAACGCCCCCGGCATTGCCGACCTGCTGCGCGGCGCGGCCCGCGTCGAGGACGTCCTGCGCAAGACAGCCTACCCGAACCTGTTTGTGATCCCCGCGGGTGAGGCCGGCAAGGGTGAGGTGGGCGACCTGCTGCACCGGCCGGAACTGCAAGAGACTTTCAACGCCCTGCGTCGGCAGTACGACTACGTGCTCCTCGACACGCCGCCCGTGGTCGTCGCCCCCGATGCCTGCATGCTGGGCCCGGCCGTGACCGACGCCATCATCATTGTTCGTATGTACAAGACCCACCGCGAGACGGTCGATAGCGCCATCAGCCTCCTGCACGCGGCCAACATCAAGCCGGTGGGCGTGGTCCTGACGCATCGCCAACACTTCATTCCCGGGGTGCTCTACTACCACACGTAGACCCGTCAGGTCGTCGACCAGGGGATGGCGGCCTCGTCTTCCTCCGGTCCCACGACGAAGGTCCGCACGAATCGCGCGTACAGCAGCACGCCGACAATGCCGCCGGCCGCCTGGATCAGTAGGGTGGCCGGGTCGATCCCCCTCTGCGGCAGGAGGAGTTGGGCGGCCTCAAGGCCGATGGCGATGCCGACGGCCGCCAGCATGGCCGGCAGTCCGGCCGCCCGCCGCGGCGGACCGGCAGGCGCCAGCGCGCTCCTCAGCAGCAGCCCAAGCAAAACGAACGTGATGAACCCGCGGGCCACGCCGGCCGTGGCCCCGAGTTCCGACTGGTAGTAGAACGTGGTCAGCGGGACGCACACGACGTCGGTGGCATGCTGCCACAGGCCCTCGCGCGGCCACTCAAACGCAAAGGGCTGCCACCTGTGCCAGGCCAGCCCACCCAGCCACGCAAGCAGCATCGCCCACTTGATGATCCCGCCGCGGCTTGCCCAGAAGGGCGTCCGCGTCAGGGCCGGCCGCGAGGCGGGTCCGAAACTTATTGCAAGCCAGCCGCCCACTGCCGCCCCCAGCGCCCCCATCACCACATCCGTAGTGCTGGAATAGCGCGGCAGGATAAACAGTTGGAGGAACTCCAGGGCGCCTGCAAAGAGCGCTCCTCCGATGGTTGCCCTGACAACCGGCCGCCCCCGGCCGCGGCCGAGGACCACCACGGCGTAGCCTATGGGAATCATCACAGCAGCCTGCGACAGGAAAAGGTAGGCCGTCAGGCTGGCGCGGTCAGTAAAGGGAATGAGGGTTACCATCCCGTCCAAAAACTTGTGATACATCTCGGCCGGCCTGATCGTAATGTTGAATGGCAGCAACTGGTAAACCGCGTACAGCAATGCGTAGCCGCCGAGGATCTTCAGCGCATCCTCGTCCTGGATGTACTCGCCCCACAGCCCACGGACGTAGCGGCTGACATGCCCTCCCCCCATGAACCACACTCCCACACCGATTGAGGCCCCCAGCGTCTGGGCAATGATGTCGCTTAGCGACGTGGTGCGCTCGGGCACATAGAGTTGGCCGAACTCGACCAGCGCCGCCAGCACGCTAGTGCCTGCGATGATCGCGATCGCCGCTGCCCATGGGTGGCGGCTGCGGTTCTCCCGCGTCAAGAACCCCATCCCAAAGAACCCCAGCGGGACGCCCAGCAGAATATTGGCCACGAAGTCGGACCGCGAGACTACCAGAGCCTCCGGGCTCATCCGGTCCAGGAACTCGCCCCACGCCCCCGGTAGCGCCTTCTCGTGGAAATGCAGGGGGACCAGACTGCCGTAGATGATGAATGCGGCGTAGAGCAGCGTCAGCCACAGATACACCCGCCCCATGGGGGCGCCCCCCCTTCGCGGAGACCCTGGCACGCGGGCCAGGTCCGCGGCGGGGTTCCCCGCGCCGGCCGCCTGTATCTCGTAGGTGCCGAGCAGCAGGCCGATCCACTGACCCCAGCCCAGTACCAGGACCGCTGCAAGGTAGGCCAGACACCACTGGCCGCTCGCCTGCTCCTCCCCGGAGGCCGCCTCGCCGCCAACGCCCAGGAAGGCCAACGCCGCCGACGACGGTCCTGCCAGGCTGCCGGCATCCGGCGCGAGAATCAGATGGAGAACGGGCCATCCCGCCGCACACACGCACGTGATGAGGACCGCGGCGAGAACACGCCGCGCCGTGGCCTTCCGCAGAACGTGGCCGATCGCCGCACCGTTGAGCCCGGCCGCAAGCACCCCAACCAGCAGGACCCCCTTATCGCTCCATGGTTCCGGCCGGACCAGCCTGCCGGCCCCGGTGTCGGACACATAAAGAAATGCTGCTGCGCCCAAGGCAATCCAGGGCGCCCCGATCAGCAGGAGCGGAAGAACGCACCGCGCGGCCGTTCGCCACGGCATCGTAAAGGCGGCGGCCACAAGCACGCTCGCCAACGTGAGAACAAGAACGATAATACTGCAAAGGACAATGCCGCGCGCGGCATCCCGCTGACCGACATCCGCCCCGGCGCCGGCTACGAGCGAGACGCCTGCCTCCGACAGCCACCAGCAAACCAATCCCAGGGCCGCAGACCAGACCGGAAGCAACACCGCAAACCCGGGCCGTCTCAGCAATTGGCCCGAAGCCCACGCCGGGCCGATCCCCCACACAAGGAGCACGCCGCAGAAGGCGGCCACCACCAGGGCTTGGGAACTCGCGCTTGCGGCCGGCAGGGCGCCCGAAATCGGGCCGGGCACCCACTCCGAAACCGCCGCAGTGCCGGCCACCAGCCCCCCCATCCCCGCGACCGCCGCCAGCATGGCGAGGCCGGGTCGGGCGGGTTCCAACGCGGTCGTCGGGTTGAGGGTCATCAGGCGGTTCGTCTCCGCATGATCAGGACACAGCGCCTGCTGCCGGTGCGCAGTTGCCCGGCGATTCGGGCCACCCGAAGGTACACCATCGGACGGCGCGTTTCAAGGCTACCCGGCGGGGTTACATGGGCTGTTCTTTGTAATTGTAGGAACGGGCACTTGCCAATCAATTGTCCAGGTGAGGGACCTTCGCCGGTCTAGGCGAAGGGAATCTCCAGACGGGTGCCGCACGGGTCCCAGAGCAGCGCGGTTCGGTGCAGAGGCCTCGCCTCAGGCAGTCTCTCCACCAGAACATTTGTGCGGGCGGATTAGGCCTCCGGCACTCCCATTGAATCCGGGTGCAGGCCCCTTTCATGAACTGCCGATAAGCAACTCTGCCCGCGTTGCCGTTTTGCATCATCGGCGAATTGGCTGGTTTGCATTTGGGAGGACTATAAGTTATACTACCGCATGCTTGCGGCGGTTTTCGCTCGCATGTGCTCCCTACGCCATGCGGCAGGGCCGGTGCGTGGGAGTCTGGCTTTTTCGCCCATGCGTCGCGGCGTTGTCGCCGTCCATCACGCAACCGAGCCATAGGGCCCTGAGGCCCTGGAACTCGCGTTCATCAAGGGGGCCAATTCGGATGAGGCAGGCAAGCCCGACCGTCGCGTTTGGTGTGCTTTTGCGCGCTGGGAATGACCCGTGACGCGGATTACAACGTCGGAGGACGCCTTGGAGGTCAGGCGGTTCGAGGCAAACGATACCGGTCTGTGGGACGCCTACGTGCTGGCGCACCCGACCGGGACGGTCTTTCACAATCTGGCATGGTCTCAGGCGGTTGAGGACGCGTACGGGCATCAGCCGCTGCACTTGGTGGCATGGCACGGGGGCCGGGTCTCGGGTGTGCTGCCGCTGTTCCTCGTCAAGAGTCTCCTGGTTGGCCGTGTGCTAGTCTCGGTTCCGTACGCGACGTACGGCGGAATCCTGGCGGACTCACACGAAACGGCCGCGGCCCTGCTGGCATCGGCCCAGGAGTTGTGCCGCACGCTCGGCGCCCGGTACCTCGAACTCCGGCATCGTGAGCCGAACGACCTGGGTCTGCCGGAAGTGGATCGGTACGATACGTTCCGTAAGGCCCTTCCCGAACAGGTGGAGGGCGTCATGGCCTCGCTGCCGCGCAAGACGCGCGCGGCCGCCCGAAACGGCCTGAAGCGGCTCGGCGAGGACTGCGTAACAATCGGCCGCGAGTGGCTTGATACGGTGTACGACCTGTACAGCGTGACCCTGCGGCGGCTGGGGTCGCCGAATTACTCGCGCCGGCTTCTCCGCACCCTGCTCGAGCGGTATGGCGACGACTGCGTGTGCTTGGTGGTGCGGGACCGCGGTACCCCGATCGCAGGCGTGGTCAGTTATGTGTTCCGCGACGAGATCGTGCCGTACTTCTCCGGCAGCCTTGACGCGGGTATGGAGAAAGACGCCAACAACGTAATGTACGTCCGCCTGATGGAGTACGCGGTTGGGCGTGGCCTGCGCAGGTTCGATTTCAACCGGACCCGGCGCGACAACCCCGGCCCGTATGACTTCAAGCGGCACCACGGCTTCGAGCCGACGCCGCTGCATTACCAGTTTTACATGACCGGCGGAAGAGAACTGCCGAACTTGACCCCCAGCAATGCGAAATACGCCCTGGCGGGTCGCGTGTGGCGGAAGTTGCCTCTCTGTCTGACCCGACCGGCCGGGGCGCAGGTTACGAAGTGGGTTCCATGAGGAAACAGAACTTGCGGCAATTGGGTAGGCGGGTAGCTCAGTTGGCAGAGCGCCCGGAAATACACCCGGGAGGTCGCGTGGTTCAAGTCCCGCCCCGCCTACCAGTATCTGCTCTTTGAAGGAGTGCGACGGCTTCGCATGAAACGCCTGTTGTTCATCGCGCATCGCGTGCCGTATCCCCCCGACAAAGGGGAACGTGTGCGCGCGTTTCATGAACTGAAGGCCCTCAGCCGGCATTTCCGCATTACCCTCGCCGCCCTGACCCACAGCGACCCGGACGCCAGCACGGCACCCGAGTTGCAGGAATGCTGTGAGAAGGTCATCACCGGCAGCGCGGGCGGAAACCTCGGCCTGCTCCGCGGGGCGCTTTCGTTATGCGCCGGCAACTCGGTCACCGAAGGGTACTTCCGCGACCGCGGCCTCCTGCGAACCTTGCTCGAAGAATCGCAGCGGGAACCGTTCGACCTGGTGTTTGCCTACTCCTCCAGCACGCTGCCGTACGCCCTCGCCGTTCCGGCCGCGGCGCGCGTGATGGACCTGGTGGACGTGGACAGTGCGAAGTGGGCGGCCTACGCCCAGTCCGTCTGGTGGCCGAAACGCTGGCTGTACCGCAGGGAGGCTTGCGGCGTGCAGGCCCTGGAGCGGCGGGCCGTCGAGACGTGCGATGCGGTACTCCTCGTAAGCGAAGCCGAGGTCGCAGCGCTCAGGCTCACAAGTGGCAAGGTCACGGCTATTGGCAACGGCGTGGACACGGACTTCTTCAAACCGGATGGCAGTGTGCCGCAACAGGCCACTGCTCTCGTGTTCACGGGAACCCTGGATTACCGGCCAAACGTGGAAGGCGTCTGCGGGTTTGTGCGGGAAGTCTGGCCGGCCCTGAAACGTGAGGTGCCCGAACTGACCTTCACCATCGTCGGTCGTGACCCGACGCCCGAGGTCCTTCGCCTTGCCGGCGCGCCGGGCATCACCGTCACCGGCACCGTGAAAGACGTTCGTCCGTATCTTGCTTCGGCGAGTCTGGCCGTCGTGCCGCTGCGGATCGCTCGTGGGATCCAGAACAAGATTCTCGAGGCAATGGCGATGGGCCGCGCGGTCGTGGCCTCGCCGCAGGCAATCGAAGGGCTGGACGTGAACATCGGCGAGGAGGTTCTTCGTGCCGAATCGCCAGATGAGTGGGTCGCTGCCGTCCGGGGCCTGCTTTCGGACGGCGATCGCCGCGAACGTGTGGGCCAAGCCGCTCGTAAGCGCGTCGTCTCTGATTACAGTTGGGCCTCGCGGATGATGCCACTGGTGTCGCTCTGCACCGACCTGGCAGGCGCAAGCGAACCCGCGCAGGGAGCACCGCGGCAAACGGACCGTGATGCCGCAAGGTTGCGGCATGTGGGCGGCCGAGCCGAGCCGCTCCAGGGGGCGACGCCATGACGCCCCGCTTGAACAAAGCAGCCTGGGTCGTGACCGCGATTTACACGGCCCTTCTGACAACGGCAAGCCTCTTGCCATCGGGTCAAGGCCCGCTCGGCGGCTGGGACGCGTCCATTTCGCCCGACTTGCAGGACGCCCTGCACCTTCCAGCCTACGCCGGGCTTGTGGTCTTATGGACCCTCTTCTATTCCACATGGTCTCCCCTGAGCACCCGCTCGATCCTTGCCGTCACCTGTGCGTGCGTGGCCTTCGGCGCAGCAATGGAACTGGCCCAGTCCGTCATCCCCGGCCGCACGTGCTCGCTGAACGACGGCTTGGTGAACGCGCTCGGCGTCATCCTGGGTTACCTTGCACTCGTTGCGTGGCGGCGTTTCCGTCCGGCCGGTCCGGCCGTGTGTCAAAGCGGACCGGCGGCACAGGAGTCGGCGAGGTGTGCGGAGTGATGATCGAAGGCCGCACCATCCTGTGTTTCGCCAGCGGCTACGAGGCGCCGCCCACGAGCAAGCATCACGTGATGCACTTGCTGGCCGAGCGGAACACCGTTCTGTGGGTCAACTACCACGCCTCGCGGACGCCGTCGGCCAGTGCATCGGACCTTCGTTACCTGACCCGGAAGGTGGGCCAAATCTTCCAGGGCATCACGAACCCGCGCAAGAACCTGTACGTGCTGACGCCACCGGTCCTGCCGCTGCCGGGCAGCGCGATAGCAAAACGCATCAACCGTCGCCTGCTCATCGCAAGGATTCGGTCGGCACTGAAGCGCGTGGGGCGAGGTCCCGTGCAGGTCTGGTCGTTCACGCCCGACATCTCGTACCTCCTTGGCCATTTCGGCGAAGAGAAGGTCGTTTATTACTGTGTCGACGATCACGCCTCGTTCTCGGGATACGATGCGGAGCAGGTAAGGCGCGACGAAGAGGACCTCTGCCGGCGGGCCGACCTTGTGGTCACAACGTCCCAGACGCTCCAGGACGCCAAGGCGCCGCTGAACCCAAACACGATCCTGGTGCCGCACGGCGTGGACTACGAGCACTTCTCGAAGGCCGTGACCGAGGACCTGCCGCTGCCGGACGACATCAAGGATATCCCGCATCCAATCCTTGGCTTCTTCGGCCTCATCCGCGACTGGGTGGACCTGGACCTCCTTGCCGAGGTCTGCCGGCTGCGGCCGGACTGGCACGTCGTTCTCATCGGCGACTCGACGGTGAACCTGGCGCCGTACCGGGGCATCCCGAACATGCATTTCCTCGGCCGCCGGCCCTACGCGTCGCTTCCGGCCTACTGCAAGGCGTTCGACGTGGGCCTGATCCCGTTCAGGATGAACGAGTTGACCAAGGCCGTCAACCCCATCAAACTGAAAGAATACCTGGCGGCAGGTCTGCCGGTGGTCTCGACGCCGCTGCCGGAGGTCGCGTTGTACAAGGGCGTGGTCAGTGTTGCCGTTACATCTGAAGAGGTAGTTGCTGCGGTTGAGACCCACTATGGGGCTGACCGCAGCTGCCGCGACGAATTAAGTCGAGAAATGTCCGGGGAAACCTGGTGTGAGAAGTTGACTTCGATCGACAGGGCGTTGAGTGCCGCGTCTTCGGGCTGAGAATCACATGCGACTGGTCCCGACACTGGTTCCGACATGGCCCAAGTTGGCGTGGGTCGCCACGTTTGCCAGCAACAAAGAAGCCGTGGAGGTGCTTCACGGCCCGATGGTGGAAACCGGGCCGAACTGGTGCGTCGAGGCCGTATGGGCAGGGCCGTTCGAAGCCGCCGACTTCGACCGCACGGACCTCATGTTCGGAACGGGCATCCGGGCCCGCGGCGATCACCTGATGTTCGTCAATTCTGGCACGGCCGTCGACCGCTTGATCAGCACCTCGCTTGCGTTCTTCACGGCGGTGAGCCTTGCAGTCATGGCCGTGGCCGGCCTCGCGAGGGGAACGCCATGAGCAGCGCGCGAGTCCACGCCCGGAATCTGCTCGCCAACTGGATTGGCCACGCGGCCCTCTGCGACGGGCGGGGCAGGGGCCGCTGCGGTGGGTGTCCGCACGAGGATGGCGAAGCGAGGCGAGAGAAGAGCGAATGAGCACCAGGCACGTCATCCTGCGGAACGTTGCGAGCAACTGGATTGGCTACCTCGTCGGGGTGGTCGTGGCCTTGTTCATCTCGCCTTTCGTCGTCCATACGCTTGGCGACAGCAGTTACGGCATCTGGACACTGGTGGTTTCGGTGACGGGGTACTACGGTCTGTTCGATCTGGGCATCCGCTCGGCCGTCGGCCAGTACGTGACGCGCTACTGGGCGCAGAGGGATATGGACGGCGTCAACCGCACGATGAACACGGCCTTCGTGGCGCTGGCGACGGTGGCGCTGCCGGTGGCGGGCACCACGGTCGTGCTGGCCGTCCTGTTGCCGCGCCTGTTCGACATTGACCCCGGGTACGCTCCCCAGGCGCAGGGGGCTCTGCTGATCATCGGCCTTCGAGTGGCGGCGGGTCTTCCCCTGGCCATCTACGGGGCCGTGACGACGGCGCGGCAGAGGTTCGACATCTCCAACGCCATCGGCATCGTCAACTCGCTGGTGTCGGCGGGGCTGATCGTCCTTCTGCTGCCGAGGTATGGCATCCTGGGGCTCGCCGTGACGACCGCCATCGCGGCGGTGATGGACTGGGTGGCGCATGTGTGGGTGGCCCATCGTCTGATGCCTGGGCTGGTGTTCTCGCCGAGGCGGTCCTCGTGGATGGCCATCAAGGAGATCGGACATTACGGAGTGTTCGCGTTCATCCGGCGCATTTCGGATCAAGTCATCTACCAGACGGATGCGATTGTGATCGGCATATTCATGCCGCTCGGCGCCATCACCTACTACGTGATCGGGGCCAATCTGCTCCCCTATCTCGGGCGCATCATCGGCGGGATGGTGCTGCCGCTGACGCCGGTGGCCACGTCGGCCGACGCCACGGGAGACCGGGAACAACTCCGTCGCCTGTTCCTCGTCGGCACCCGAGGAACCTTCCTGGTGGCGTGCTTTATTGGCGGAGGGACGATCTTCCTCAGCCACGACTTCCTGAGACTGTGGATGGGCGCGAAGTACGTCTCGGGCGAGGTATACACGTCGAGCGCCGTCATCCTGACGATCCTCGCTGCGGCGGCCTTGGTCCGCATGCTCCAGAGCTGTGGCCTTCAGATCCTGTTCGGCATGCGCCACGTCCGGTTTCTGGCGCTTTTGTCGGGATGTGAGGCCATAGCCAACCTGGGGCTCAGCCTTATGTTGGTCAAGCCGTTCGGGCTCGTCGGCGTGGCCGTCGGCACTCTCGTGCCCCAGGTGCTCACCCAGGGGATCGTCCAGCCGGTCTTTCTGCTGCGCCGCCTGGGAATCCGCTGGAGGACCTACCTGACGCAGGCACCTGTTGGGGGGCTTGCCGTAATGGCTTCGATGGGGTTGGTGTATGCGCTTACGGGAGGATACTTCGCCGCAACGGACTGGGTCGGCTTCTTAATCAAGGGGCTTGTGGTGTCGGGACCGGCAGTGTTGGTGGGCATCCTCATAGGCACGACCGGGCAGGAGAAATCGGCTCTGGTGAGGCGAGTCCGAACGGTGTTGGGAGGCCTTCGCCGGCCGTCGTAGTAGAACACAGGGGCTTTGCGCCTTGTCCTGTGCCAAGCGCGGCGGCGAACCTGCCCCCCAGCCCCGAGCGAACCGGAGCAGAGCGGGACGGACAGCGGTTGTCACACAACCGAGGAGGCGAACTGCAATGAGGTTGCTGAAGTCTCTGGCACACGCGGCTGGGGCGCGGTCATTGGGGCCCGATCTGTCGTCCGCGGAGAGATCCCTGCCGGTGTGGTGTCTGCGGGCTACCTGGCGGCAGCCTCATGGCCGGCGCTTTTCCCGAAAATGGCTGTCATGGCCTGTCCGGGCAGCATAGTACTGGTATTGTTGGGAACCGGTTTCGGCGAAAGGCTTTGGCGACTTGTGCATCGGAGGAGCACACTGGCGCGTGCCGGGGATATCCGGACCACCCCTAGCCAAGGGGGAACACCGCCTTCGGCTGCCAGCGGAGGCACGCCTTAAACGGTGAACGACCATGCTTAGAGACCCGCTGATCTACAACGAGCGCTACTATCGCGAGGCAGAAGTATTCAAGCACAACTACTGGACAGCCGGAGACCAACGCCGCCTTGAAATGATCTGCGAGATGTTGCCGACCGGCGTAACTTCGATACTCGATATCGGTTCCGGCCGTGGTTTGATTGTGAAGGCGATGCGGGATCGCGGATTTCGAGTAATCGCCACGGATTACAGCCACACGGCTTTGTCCTTGTATGACGGCGAGCGTGTATGCTGCAGTTGCGGGCAACTTCCTTTTCGGGACGGATCCTTCGACATCGTCGCGTGCACGGAGGTCCTTGAGCATCTTGACGATCGCCTTTACGCGGCCGCGGTTCTCGAGATAGCGCGCGTCGCGCGGCGATACGCACTCATTTCAGTTCCTCACAAGGAGCAACTAGTTCAGTCAATGATGAAGTGTTACGAATGCGGTGAAAGGTATACAATGTATGGTCACGTACGCACATTCCTTTGCCATGACATGCTTTCGCTTCTGCCCGGCTTCAAGGTGATCTGCACCAGATTGGGTGATTGGGTCATTGACTACAACCCATGGTTGCTCTGGTTCCGCCAGCACGTGGGACGAACCTGGGCATATTGGAAACTCGCGATGTGCCCGAAATGCGGAGCGCGTGCCAGACCGCCCGGGATTCGAAACCCCATCACCCTCGCCTGCGATTTCCTCAATAATCGGATTCCATGGCGACCTCGAAGGAGGAATCCACTTTACACACTTTACGAGAATCTTAGGCAGGAAGACCCAGGAAGAGTGACAGAACTGCTGCGCGAACAGTGTGGAGGCACTGATGATAAGAGTGCGCATGCGCCACTGTGACCAGACTGCCGCTGAACTAGTGGCAGTGGGCTTTGGGGGTCTTCGTAGGATAGAGGCCCATGAGCAATTGCCAAGCGCGATCGGACACACTTGCGGCACCGCACTGCACCTACAAGCTGGCCGCCAGGGCTTAATGGGCGTGCTCGTGCAGGGAAACGGGCACGGGGCTTCCGTTGCCCTTCCTTCTTTCACGTGCCGTGCGGCGGTCGATTCGATCCTCGCTGCGGGGAGGGAACCCCGGTTTGTGGACATTCGAGAGGAACTGAACCTCGATCCTGTTGACGTAGAGTGCCGACTGAGAGACGACGTCGCCGCCGTGATCGTGCCGCACATGTTCGGCAGGCCGGCCGACATCGAGGCCATCGAGACCCTCTGTCGGCCGAAGGGCATCCTGGTCATTGACGACGCGGCGGCAGCCATGGGCATCAAGCACGGCGGTCGGTACCTGGGCACGTTCGGCGACGCTGGCGTCTTCAGTTTCGCCCAACAGAAGTCGCTCGTGGCTGGTCAGGGAGGGCTGCTCCTGGCCAACAGTGAGCGGATGCAGAAAGCCCTGGAAGGACTTGAACTGGCCGAGCCGAACCAGTGGCGGGCGTTCGCCGAGGCGTTGTGGTGGCAGTGGGAATACCGCTACCGACACCGGTTGTCCTGGCTGCGGTACTACTTGGTCCGGGTAAAGCGGATGCTGTTCGGCATGCCCAGGAAGCGTCCGATCCGCATGGAGAAGATGCCGCGCGTCTATGAGGCCATCGCCCGGGTCCAGATTCAGCGAATGGATGAAATCCTGGGTCGGCGGGCGCAGAACTGTAAGGCGCTGTACGAGCGGCTGAAGGACACTCCGGGGCTGCTGATACCGCAATACTACGAGGGGTGCATGCTGACCCGGTTCTTTGTGCGGACGCCTGGGTTGCGGTGGGAGTACAATGAGAACGGCGTGGAGAAGCCGCATCCCTTGGCCGCCCATTTGGGGCGGCTGGGAATCGAGACGGGCCGGCCATACTATCCGCTTCACTTGCACCGGGAGTTCCGCCAGTACGCCGATCGGCCCTTGCCGCGCACGGAGGAGATCGCACCCGAACTGGTCGCCTTGCCAGTGCAGGGGAAGATGGGCGAGTGGGAGTACGATGCCATAGCCGAGGGCGTGAGAAGTTTCTTCAGCGCGCGAGTCGAGGCCCATGAGACAGAAGCATGACATTTCGGCCGTCGTCGTCGGTATGAACGTCAACGGCCTAGCCGTGACCCGCGTGCTCGGAAGGCACGGCGTGCCGGTTGCAGCCATCGCACAGGATACTCCTTCCGCCGAAGTGCGGACTCGCTATGTGCGCGAGCTCTGGCACTCGGCCCACGGTGGCGACATCCTGGCCGAGCTGCTCCTGGAACAAGGCCGACAGTCTGCTGAGCGCCCCGTTCTCTTTCCGATCACGGACGAAGCCGTACAGACCGTGGCGGATCATCTCGACGAACTAGGCGAGCGATATCGAATCGGCATGTCCGAGGCCGTTCTCGTTCGTTCGCTTCTGGATAAGCGGGGCTTCGGCGAAATCGCACAGCGCCTGTCCATGCCAGCCCCCCGGACGTTCTTTGTCGACCGGGCTGAGCAGATGGAAGAGGTCGCACAGAAGATGGCCTATCCGTGCATCCTAAAGCCGCAGGTTAAGAGCACGGCTTACCAGAACGCCGGCGGGAAGAAGGCCTACCTTCTGGACAATACCGCCGCCCTACTCAACGTTTACGGAGCATTCCGCCAGGCCGAACCGCGGGTCATTGTTCAGGAGTATATCCCGGGCGGGGACAACGAGGTCTACTTCTGCCTCCAGTACTACAACAGGAGCGGCGAACCCCTGGTCTCGTTCTGCGGCCACAAGATTCGTCAGTGGCCGCCCCTCTGTGGCGGCACGGCATCCTGCGAACCGGTGGACGTCCCCGAGCTTGTGACATTGTCAAGCGGCTTCTTCCAGCAACTGCGATTCCATGGGCTGTGCTCGATGGAGTTCAAGCGGGACCCGCGCGACGGCCGGTTTCTGATGATCGAGCCCACCGTCTGCCGCACAGACTGGCAGAGCGGCGTGGCGGATATCAACGGCGTGCCTATCCCCTACATTGCGTACTGCGATCTGACGGGCGCGCCGCTGCCCAATTGTGTCCGACGGCAGCGCCCCATCAAGTGGGTCCACTTGAGTTCGGACCGCCAATCTGCCGATTATTATAGGAAGCGCGGCGAACTGACCCGGTGGCAGTGGCTGACCTCGATCCGCCCCCCCGTTCGGGGCGCGCTCTTCGCCTGGGACGACCCGAAGCCTTGGCTGTCGCTGATGTGGCTAAAGGTTGTCCGCAAGATCCGGAGACTGTTCGATACGATCCATGGCCACGCGGTTACGCGGGAGAAAGGGTAGCAACTTGCCGTCACCAGGTTCTTCTGCCCAATCCGTTCTTAGTGAGGTGCAGGCCATCTACGCCGACCGCTTCGTCCCCCTTGCGATCCGCGGCCTACAGGGAATGTTTCTGGTGGAACAGGCCGGCTTCTGCCACAAGGTATGGTTGGACGGCGCCGGACAGCTGCAGCCGTCCGGCATTTCGGATCGTTACACGGCCATGGTGCTTATCGGCCTGGCATGCCAGGGCCTGATGGGCCGTTCCTTGGATCTACCTCTGGACAGCGCGTGGGATCGCGTGATCTCGTGGGCGCTCGGCCCTGCCGGTCACGGCGATACGGGGCTGGTACTGTGGGCCGCCTCGATCAAGGGGGACGATCGCGCTCCACAGATCGCTGAGGCAATCGCCCGTCGCCAACAGCAGATTCTGGCCGAGCGGGCGCTTTGCCCCAGCATGGAGACGGGCTGGCTCCTCACGGGCCTGAGCGAGGCCATGAGCAGGAACATCGGTGGACAGCCCGTAGCCCAGTTGGCAGAGAAGGTTTTCGCTCGGCTGACGGCTAACTTCTGCGAGTCCACGGGCCTGTTCTCCTTCGGTAGAGGGGGCATCCAGAGAAGCCCTCTTGCCGAGAGAGTCAGTACCCGGCTAGGCAGCTTCGCCTCGCAAGTGTACCCCACGATTGGGTTGTCGCGGTACGCCGTAGCGAGTGGAAGCCAGCAAGCCCTGGCTACCGCCCGCCGGTGCGCGGACGCCCTATGCCGCCTTCAGGGCCCCGAGGGCCAGTGGTGGTGGGTCTACCACGTGCGCAAGGGCACGGTTGCGGTCCGGTATCCGGTTTACACCGTACACCAGGATGCCATGGGCCCGATGGCCCTGCTGGCTGTCTCCCAGGCGGAGCGCGGCGACCGCTACGCTGCGGCCGTGCACAAGAGCTTGCAATGGATGGAAGCCCATCCTGAATGTCCCGACAAACATCTCGTAAACGAGGATCGCAACGTGATCTGGCGTGCCGTGCAGCGGGACCGCCCGTTGGGCACAGGAAATCTGGGTCTCGGCCGGGGCGAGTTGCTGCGGACGAACCTGGTCGCCTGGACCGGCACCGCCGACAAACGACGATTCGACGACGGGTTCGTGTGCGACGAGTGTCGCCCTTACCACCTGGGGTGGATCCTGCTGGCGGGGGCCATGGCTCAGAACATCAACCTCTGACGGCGATCCGCCACACGCTTGAGCCGAGCATGAATAGTCTGCTGGGTGCCAGGCCGATAAGGATCATGAGGGTTAGTTCAGGACACATGCCATCCCAACCGTTGGCCATGGTGATCACGAACATCTTCCCGCCCGTCGCGGGAGTCGGGACGCTTCGCACCGTGGCGTTGTGCAGGCGGCTGGTCCAGCGCGGCTGGAAGGTGGTGGTTATCACCGCCAGACCCCGCTCGGGAGACACGCGGGACGAGGCCTCGGTGCGGGAGCTCCCGCGAGCACTGCGGATCGAGCGGGCCTGGGCTCCGGACCTGCCGCGCTTTGCCGCGCGGCTGATCAGGGGCCGATGGCCTGCCGCAGCGGGCGGGCGGGACAAGGCCCGGGCCAGCAGGAGCTCCGGGGCGCCGGCGGCGCGGGGTTCACCCGGCCCGGGGCGAATGGCCCTGGACTGGCTGTCCTGGTGGCTCCACATGCCCGACGGCGTGACTGGCTGGTTCGCCCCTGCGGTTTGGGCAGGGCTGCGTGCTGGACTCCGCCGCAGGCCACACGTCATCTACAGTTCCGCGCCCGTCTGGACGAGCCACCTGGTTGGAGCCACGCTCTCATGTCTGCTGCGCGCGCCTCTGTTGACGGACTTCCGCGACCCGTGGTGCGGAAGCGCGTGGAACCGGGCCCCGTACGCGGCGCACGAGCGGGCCAACAATTTTCTGGAACGGCTCGTCGTGCGCCGGGCCAAACAGATCACCTGCGCGTGGGACGGCATCCGCCGCCACCTCGCAACACGATACCCCGAGCGGGAGGCGGACATACAGACGATCCTGAATGGCTTCGACCCCGACGAGATGGACGCCGTGGCCCCGGCACGCCTCGACGACTCCCGTTGCGTGCTCCTGCATGCCGGCACCTTCTACGGCCCCCGGAGCCCCCTGCCCATCTTCGACGGTCTGCGGCAACTCCAAGCGACGCGTCCGGAGGCGGCCCGGGGCCTGCTGGTGGTCTTGGTGGGATCGCCGGCGTACGACGGGAAGCCACTCGAGGCGCTCGCACAAGAGCGCGGCATCGGACCGCTGGTCCGTGTGCTGCCGTGGATGCCCCGCCGCCAGGCGCTGGCCCTGTTGAAGGGGGCCGACATCGCCATGCTGTTCGGCCAAAGCGGGAGTGAGGCGATGGCTTCCGTACCTGCCAAGACCTATGAGTACATCGGAGCTGCCAAGTCCATCCTCGCCGTCGGGACCGGGGGCGAGGCCCGCGACCTGATGCGTCGCGGGGGATGCCGGGTGTGGGCCGTCGATGCTCAGGACGCGGCGGGCATCGCCAGCGCCCTGGAGCAGATCGCGGCCGAGCACGCCCGCCACGGCTTGGAGCCGCCCTGCAACGGGCGGGCTAGAGACACCTTTACCTGGTCCGCCACGGCCGACCGGCTGATCACCGTCCTCCAGGCGGTTTCGGAGCAACGGGCATCGCCGGAGAACCTTCGGCCTGAAGGTGGGTGACGCTCATGCCTGCGAAGACTGTCCTTTTCCTGCTGGGCTTCGCGGCCTGTGCCGTGGGGGCCCTGTTCATGCCCTCGCTTGGGGTTCTGGGCTACGTCGGCCACTACTGCATTGGCCCGGAGCGGCAATGGTGGTCTGCGCCCATTGCGTACTGGGGAATCCGCTATTCGTACGTACTTGCCGTTGTCACGGCCGTGGGCATCTTCCTGAACCGCCGCAAGTTGCGCTACGGCGACTCGATTCTACATCGGCAGGAGCTGGCAATCCTGTTGTTCCTCGGCATCGTCTGGGCTTGCACCCTCTTCAGCGAACCGACAACCGGAGCGTACACCGAAGTCGACCACCCGTCGGTCAAGATGACGAAGGTCGTGATCTGGACGCTGATGCTGACGCATCTGTTCACCACCCTGAAGGACCTCAACCGTCTGATGTGGGTGCTTGTCGTCGGGTGCCTCATTCTGGGCTACCAGGCCTACACCGCGCCTGCGTTCCAATTCACGCGTGGGCGTCTGCAATCGGTGGGCGGCGCGGATTTCAACGAGGCTAACTTCCTCGCGGCCTTCCTAGCATCCATGCTGCCGCTCGTCGGCGTGCAGTTCCTTCAAGCCAGATGGTCCGGCAAGATGCTCTGCCTGGCGTCAGGCGTGTTGTCCGTAAACGCCATCGTCCTCACGCGGAGCCGAGGGGCTCTCGTCGCCCTCGGATTGGGGGCTGTCGCGGCGCTGGTGCTCTCGCCGAGGAGGTGGCGAGGCGTCATCATCCTCGGCCTCATCGTGGCAATGGTAGGGGCGTACAGTCTGACGGATCCCGCTTACTTCGAGCGGGCCAGCACGATTTCGGCCAACGAACAGGAACTCGACCGTTCGAGCCAGAGCCGCATCGGCATCTGGCGGGCCTCGGTCCGGATGCTGAGAGATCACCCGTTCGGCGTTGGAACGGGCAACTTCTTCCAGGCTATCGGGCGGTACGACCCGCAGTTCGAGGGCCGCGACGCACACAACACGTTCGTCCGGTGTTACGGCGAACTCGGCATACCGGGGCTTGCGGTCTTTGCCGCGATCGTGGGCAATGCCCTCTATATGCTCATTCGCACCGTCAAACGCGCGATGGCGATGGCCCCAGAACTTCAGGGCCAAGCGGTTTACACCAGTTACGCAGTGGCCGTCAGCCTGGTCATCCTTGTCGGCTGCTCTTTGACCATGTCGCTGATCTATGTGGAGGTGCTTTGGTGGCTTCTGGCACTGCCAGTATGTCTGGTCCGGATCCAGGATAATTCGGCCAGGTCGGAGACTGCGGCCCTGTTTTTGAGCGAGGACGGGCGCGTAGCCAAGACCCCGGCGCGAAGTGCGTTCAGGCGAAGCACCAAGGAAGCGCCCAATGCCGCCCGATAGTCATTCCCCCCTCCATCAGGAGGCGCTCGCGAGCCGGGTTAACGAACTCTATCACGATTTTCAGGCGAAGGAGTTCGACCACCTCCACCGGCTGCGGCACCGCATTGAGAGGTCCTTCTGGAGGCTGGAAGTCGTGCCGCGGCTGAAGGCTGCACGCCTGCGCCAAGGGCTCGACCTCTGCACAGGAACAGGCTTTGTCCCCCGGGTCCTGCTGGAACAACTTGATCATACCGCGCGTATCATATGCGTGGATCTCTCCGAGGGAGCCCTGCAACAGACACGTTCGTTCCTGAGCGAGTTCGCAGACCGGATCACCACCCGCGCAGGCGATGTCCAGGCATTGCCTCTGCCCGACACGTCGGTGGACTGGGTGACCCTGAACGCTGGCCTGCATCATATCCCGAGGCCCGAAGATACCCTCAGGGAGATCGACCGCGTGCTGAAGCCCGGCGGATACTTTTGCCTCGGGTACGAGCCGAACGCGGCTTTCGCGTCGTGCCGAATGGTCTTTCTCCTGGAACGCGCAATCTGGCACTTGCTCTGGTACTTCTCGATCAGCCAGAACCGCCGGCGACTGAGGCAGTGGTTTGGCCGGCCGGCGGAAGTTTATGAGGACTCCGAGCACCTTTCGAGGATCAACACGACGCTTGCCGCCGAGGGGTTGATCGGCTGTCCTCTCTCACTGGAGGAATTGCGGCGCCTCGTCGACCTACACACTCACACCAACGAGGCGCACCCTGCCGGCTTCGACCCGGCCGACCTGCTTGGGCGATGTTTTCCCGAATACACGGTGGCGACGCTCCTTGTCACCGATTTCGGTGGGGAGATGCTCAGAAAGCATCCATGGTGGCGACGGATATACGATGGTGTCCTCGGCGCGCTTTGCCCTGGGAAGGGCAGGCTGTTCTCATGGGTCATTCGCAAGCCCACGACCCCGCAAAGCGGCTAGCGGAGGAATCTGTGGCTGAAGAAAAGTCAGAACCCGTCCACGTGCTCCACGTGATGCCCGGATTGGGTCCGGGAGGCATCGAACTGGCGCTGAGCCGCGTCGTGCGAGGGCTCAGCGGCCCCCACATGCAGCATTCCGTCGTCTGCCTGAAGGGCGAGCCAGTCATCCGCGACTGCTTTGATCCCTGCGTGCGCGTCTACGCCATGCATGCAGGAGCCAACGAACTGAATCTGCCGGTGCGGTTGCGAAGACTGATTCGGCAAATTCGCCCGGACGTGATTCACGCCCGGAACTGGAGTGCTTGGCCCGACGTGACGCTGGCCAGGCTCCTGGTTTCGCCGCGCGTGCCGTTGATCTTCAGTTTCCACGGAGTGGATAGCCCGGGCCGGGTGCCGCGGCGCAGGGCCTGGGCCATGCGAATCTTGACTTCCTTGACCGACTGTGTCTTCGCGGTTAGTGGCGGTGCCCGAGACTTCCTTGTCCATGAGATCGGGCTTCCTGCCACTCGCGTGGCCGTCATCCCGAACGGCGTGGACACCGAGCGTTACGCGCCAGGGCCGCCACGGGCGGCGACCGGTCGTCTGGTGGTCGGCACGGTGGGCAGCCTCACTGCGGTCAAGAACCACCTCTTGCTGATCCGGGCCTGTGCTATGCTGGTGCGGGAGGGGCTGGACCTGGAACTGCGCATCGCGGGCGACGGACCGGAACGGTCGCGGCTGACCGAAGCCGCGCACTCGCTGGACGTTGCCGATCGCGTGCGTCTACTAGGCCACGTGCGCGACGTCCCCGGATTCCTCCGCGGACTGGATGTGTTCGTTCTCCCGAGCCTCAGCGAGGCCCACCCGAACGCGCTTCTGGAGGCCATGGCCTGTGGGCTCCCCTGTGTGGGGATGCGGGTCGGGGGGGTGCCCGAAGTCCTTGGTAACGGTCGGTTTGGCATCCTCGTGGTACCCAGCGATGTCCGGGAACTCGCTCATCGGATCCGCCAACTGGCTGAGAACCTGTCTCTTCGTGACTCACTGGGGCGTGCGGCCAGGCAGCAGGTCGTCGAGCACTGCAGCATGGAAAGCATGCTTGCAGCCTACGAAGTCCTTTACCGCTCGCCTCGCACCGCGGAAGCCACGTTCCGCCCATCGTGCGAGCGAGCGGACAGGCTCGACCGGCGTCCGCGCGTCGTTATGTTGGGCCCTTTGCCGCCTGCGACGGGTGGCATGGCCACGGTCCTGGGCAATCTCCACCGCAGCCGCCTTGCAGTAGGTTGCCGTCTGCACGTCCTGGACAACGGGAAGACAACGCCTGAAAGGCGACCCCTCAGCGAGGGCATCCTGGCCCAGGTGAGGCTGCTCGGCCGGCTTGCGCGGGCCATCGTGACGCATGATGTCCAGATCGTCCACATCCATACGTGCAGTGGATTTACGTTCTGGCGTGACTGCCTTCACCTCGCTGTTGCCAAGATGCTGCGGCGCAAGGTGGTGCTTCACGTTCATGGCGGACGCTTCGATGAGTTCGGCGACCGATTGAGTTCGCCAGGGAGGGCCGCTTTGAGGCTGGCTCTTCACGCTGCCGATGCCGTGATCGCTCTGAGCGCCTCTTGGGTGGCCCGGTTGCGGCGTTATGCTCCGGCCGCGCGGTGGCGGGTCGTGCCCAATGGCGTTCCGATCCCTCCGCTGCGCGACCACCGAAGTCATCCGCGCCTAACATTTCTCTTCATGGGCGACCTGAGTCAACAGAAAGGAGCACCCGATTTGGTGGCGGCGGCCGGTAAGGCCTTTCGGAAGGGGCTCCAGGGAACGATCTTGATCGCGGGTGGAGAAGGCCTACCGGGCGATAAAGAGAGGATGGATCGCCTTGTTGTCGAGGGCGGATTGGCGTCTCACATCAGGCTTCTTGGCGTCGTGTCGGGGGCCTGCAAAGAATCCGCCCTGGCCGAGGCCGATTGCCTGGTGCTCCCCAGTTACGCGGAAGGCCTGCCCATGGCAATCCTCGAGGGTATGGCCTATGGTCTGCCCATCATCGCGACGAGGGTCGGCGCCATTCCGGAGGCCATCACGGATGGGGTGGAAGGTTTCCTGGTCGAGCCGGGAGACATTGAATCGCTGGCCGACAGGCTGCGGCGTCTTAGCATGGACGCAGAACTGCGGGAGCAGATGGGCATCGCCGCTCGACGCCGGGTCGAAGCCGGCCACAGCCTGGATGTCATGGTCGAAGGACTCCTGACCGTGTACAGGGAAGCATTGGGTCGGCGGGGGCGGCCATGGTCCTAATACCGGTGATACGGCAGAGATCCGACCTTCTGGACGCAGTGCCGCCCGAGCGGCGAGTGCTGGTCCTCGGCGGCGATACGCAGGTCGGACTGTGGGTAGTCCGCACCCTCGGTCGGGCAGGTCTCGCAGTCTTCACGCTGTGCCGGAACGACCGAGGTCTTGCGGCGCACAGCTGCTACTCGGGCGGCGCCTGGGTGCCGGAGCGTCACTCCTTGGAAGCCGCACTTGCGGATGACGTTGCGCAACTGGTCCACGAAATCGGCGTCCGGTCCATCATGACCATCGCCGAGTCTTATCACCGGGCGCTCATCCAGCACCGCGACCGTTTTGAGCCCGAGATCCACGTCTTCAGCCCCCCGGCGGAGGCCTTCGCCAAGGCAACGGATAAAGATTACATGCACGCCCTATGCGGGCGCCTGGGCGTGCCGGTGGCCCGCGGGATGACCCTCGACAAGTTAATGGGGGACGCTGGGGGCGACGCCCTGCGGTTTCCGCTGGTCCTGCGCACGCGCAACCAGAACGTCGACGAGGGCCGGGCGCCCTGGAAGGCCGCGTATGCGGAAACACCTCAGCAATTGCAGGCGCTCCACGAGAAAGTAAAGTCCATCGCCTCGAACGTGCTCGTCCACGAGTACCATCCGGGCGTCGAAGACCACGTCCAGGTCTTGATGCACCGCGGCGAGGCGTTCATGGTCGGCGAGTACATCGGCGAGCATCACATGCCTCTGGCGGGCGGCGTGACGGTCCAGCGGGTCACATGCCGCCACGAGGACCTCATCCGCGACGCGGTGCGGCTGCTTCAGGCCATCGGCTGGGAGGGAATCGCGGGCGTCCAGTTCCACTACGACCCGGAGACGGGCAAGTACATCTTCCTCGAGATCAACCCGCGGTTCATCGGCGGCCTCCCCACTGTTATCATGGCGGGTTTCGACGCGCCCTTCCTCCTCTGGCAGAGCCACTTCGAGCCCGAAAAGATGCGCAAGACGCCTTACCGGCTGGGCCTGCGGACCCGAATCCTGGGCGGCGACGCCAACTGGATGCTTGGAATGGTCCGCGGCGATCCCCTTCCTCCGGGCCAGAAGCGGCTCAGCAAGATCGGCGCTGTTGCCCGGTTCCTCTGGAACTGCGGCCCGTGGACGCGCGACGACGCCTTCTGGTGGCGCGACCCCAAGCCGTTCTGGGTGGACCTGCGGTCGATGGCCCGGAAACTTCGCGAGCGGTCGGTCGACCTCATCGGGAACCCCGAGAATCAACAGGATACGCCATGAAACCCGGCGTGTTTATCACCGTCGATGTCGAGTGCAGCATGGGCGGCGCGTGGGCGAATCCGGCGCTGCGGCCGGTGCCCCCCAGCCGCGCCATGATGGGCGAGTACGGCCAGCGGCGGCTCGGCGTGCCGCTCATCACCGACATCCTGAACCGCTGCGGCCTGGCGGCCACGTTCTTCGTCGAGGCGTTCGCAGAAGAGCAGGGCTACCCGGGCCAGACGGAGCCCGTCTGCCAGTACTTGGTGGACCGCGGCCAGGACGTGCAACTGCACATCCATCCCAATCACAAGCATTACGGGCAGAAGCAGAAGGGCCTGCCGTACGTGTTTACCGACGACTTCTCCGCCGTCAGCCCCCAGGAGCAGCTGGACCTGCTCGCAGAAGGGGCCGCGCGGATTGCAGCGTGGACGGGCCAGCGGCCGGTGGCGTTCCGGGCCGGAAACATGGCCGCCTCGGAGGAGACGCTCAAACTGCTCCCCCAAGTGGGCATCCGGGTCGATTCGAGTTACGCCTTCCCCTTCGCCGGGGGCCAGTGCCGCTTCAGCCCCGCCGACCCGTACAACGGGTCCCGATGGTACGGCGGAGTTCTGGAACTGGCGCTCTCGGGGTTCCAGCTCCCGCCGCTACCAGGAGAGGGCCGCGCCAAGCCGCTGGACATCGTGGGCGTCTCGTTCGAGGAGTGCCGCGAGGCCATCCGCCTTATCTGCGGCGCGGGGGCCGATGCGGTCCTCATCCTGCACAGTTTCAGCCTGTTCAAAGTTCGCAACGTGCAGTACGACGGCGGGCGGATGAACTGGATCGTAGCGCGGCGTCTGCGGCGGCTCTGCGAGTGGTTGGCGGCCCACGCCAAGGAGTTCCCGACGTATACCTTCTCACGGTTGAGCCGGGCGATTGCCGATAAGTCATACGAGGCCAGGGCCGTCCCCCCGCCGCGGCTGTCGGGGACGCGGGCCCTCGTGCGCAAGGCCATCCAAGTATACAACAGTCTGTATTGGACTTGAACCTCAGCAGGCGGCGCTACGAGGCGCCGGGGGGCGGATGCATGCTGCCAGTCGTTGCCCGAACGTTCGCCCGGATTCAGGAGCGGCTCCTGGGTCGGCGGACCTTCGCCATCCTCAAGGAACTCGAGGAGAGCCAGTGGTGGCCGCGCGACCGGATCGCGGCGCTGCAGTTGGATCGTCTACGGGACCTTGCGGCCACGGCCTACGAGCACGCGCCGTACTGGCGCGCGCTGATGAATGAGCGGGGGATTTCGCCGGGCGACCTGCAGACGCTGGACGACCTGCGGCGGTTCCCGCTCCTGGAGAAGGCGACGCTGCGCGAGCGGCGCGAGGAGATGGTGTGGCGCGAGGAAGGGCCGCGAGTGAAGTTGATCCGCACCAGCGGCTCGACGAACGAGGCCCTCCAGTTCTACACAAGCAGCAGCCGCGAGGCCGCCATCAACGCCGCACGCATCCGCGGTCATCGCTGGATCGGCGTCAACAAGGGCGACAAGGAAGTGTACTTCTGGGGCTCGCCCGTCGAACTCCACGCCCAAGACCGCATCAAGCGCCTGCGCGACTGGCTCGTGAACGAGCCGCTCAGCGACGGCTTCGAGATCACCGAGGAGCGGGCCGCACGGTACATCGAAGACTGGAAACGCTGGCGCCCGAAGTGCATTTTCGGCTACCCGAACACTTTCCTGCTGACCGTCCAGATGGCCCGCAAGGCGGGCATCGACCTGAAGGAGGTCGGGCGTCGCGGCACGCGGCTCCTGTGCACCACGTCGGAAATGCTGGGCGAGGTCAACCGCAAGATAATCAGCGAGGCCTTCGGCCTGCCGGTCTACGACTCTTTCGGCCTGCGCGAGGCCGCCCTGGTCGGCCACGAGTGCGACCGCTTCACCATGCACACCACCGACGAGCACGTCATCCTGGAGACGATCGACCCGCAGACGCTGGAGCCGACCGGCGGCGAGGGGGAACTCGTCGTCACCAGTCTCATCAGCCGCGTGATGCCCATCATCCGCTACCGCACCGGGGACATCGTGACGCTGTCGAATGAACCGTGCGCGTGCGGCCGGTCGCTGGGGTGCCTGACCATCAGCGGCGGCCGCATCGCCGACTTCGTGGTCACCCGCCAGGGCAAGTGGGTGGCTGGGTACTTCCTGATTTACATCTGCCGCGGCGTGCCCGGGATCGTCAAGTTTCAGGCGGTCCAGGACCGCGTGGGCGAGGTCCGCGTCTCGCTCGTGACCGATGCGCAGTTCCCGGCCGACGGCTGCGACCGCGTGAAGGCGGCCGTGCAGGCGCGCCTGGCGAGCGACGACGAGATCGCCGTCCAGGTCGTGGACGACATCGCCCCGGCGCCCTCGGGCAAGTACCGGCCGGTCATCGGCAACCTGGCCGAAGCCCTGCGTTCGGAGGGCCGGACGAAGCCTTGCGGGATGAGGAATCCGACATGAGGTCTGCCTTCCGACGGGCCCGGGGCGAGCGGGTGCTTTCGAGCCCAGGCAAACGGGTCTAGTCCTGGATCAGGGGCTACTTTATGATGGTGTGGGAGTGCGTGGGCTTCCTACGCGACATTCTGGTTCAGTCCCCGTCCTACGTGTTCCACTACCTCTTCGCATGGATCTACCCGGTGCGCATCCTGCGGACCAAGGCGGCGGTCTGCCCGTACCCTCGCGTGCGGAGGCTCCTCCTGCGGCGGTCAGGGGTGCGTCTGGGGCGTCTCGCGAGCGTCGGGCACGGCGTCCTGGTGGTCGGGATCGGCCGATCGCCTCCCGCGTTGGTCCTGGGTGACCGCGTGGCCGTCGCCCCCTATGTGACCTTCGTCACGAGCAGTTACCCGAGCGACTCGCTCCTCTGCCTTCACCCGGAGGTCCGCCCCCTGATGAACCGGCTTGGCCCCATCCACGTTGAGGACGATGCGTGGATCGGTGCCGGCGCGATCATCCTGCCCGGCATCACGATCGGGCGGGGCGCCATCGTTGGGGCCGGTGCCGTGGTTCTTCGCGACGTGCCCCCGTACACCATCGTGGCGGGAGTCCCAGCCAGAGTGCTGCGGTCTCTGCACCACGATTCGGAAGGGGCCGCACCGCAAGGAGAGCGCCCCAGCGGCGCCCACGATGCCGATCGCTCGACCGGGAGCCCCTGACACTGAAGATGAGGCGTCCGGATCACCCAAGGAACCCGCGATGAAGATCGTCCCCAGGATGGTTGAGGAGTGGCCGAAACTGGCGTGGGTCGCCACCTTCCAACAGGGGAGTCGCGGCATCCAGGTGTGGCATGGGCCGATGGTCGAGACGTCCGACCACTGGCTCGCCGAGGCCGTGTGGGCGGGGGACTTCGCCCAGGGCGGGTTCGACCTGACCGATCTCGTGTTCGGCACTGGCATCCGGTGCCGAGGAGACCGCGTAACGTTCGTCAGTTCCGGGACGGCCGTGGACCGCCTGGTGTACTGTGCCCGCGACGGCCAGTGGTACATCTCGAATTCGCTGCCTGCGTTGCTGGCCTCCGCCGGCCTCGTCCTGTGCGACGACTATCCCTTCTACACGCGCGACCTCGTGACCATCGAGACCCGCGGAATCAAACAGTACACGCGCCACATCCCGGCGAAGCCGACCGACATTCATCTCATCTACTTCGACAACCTCACCTACGATGGCCAGGGGCTGAACGAGACCGAGAAGGCTGACACGTCGCCGAGATTCACCTGCTTTGCCGACTACTACGGCTTCCTCGCGGACGTGGCCCGCCGCCTTGGGGAGAACCTCGCCTCGCCCATGCGCCACCACGCGGTTCTTCCGCTCGTCGCCATCTCAAGCGGGTACGATTCGCCCGCTGTGGCAGTGATCTCGCGTCTCGCTGGATGCTCTCGGGCCGCAACAATCACACAAGCCACAAGCCTGTGGCGAGGCTCCGACTCCGGCGCCAAGATAGCTGAGAGGTTGGGCCTGTCCTGCAGTAGTTACGACCACCGCGTCACCTCCTACACGAACGAGGTGAGCATCTGGGCTGCGTTCGGCCGCGCTGGCGGTCTCAACCTGACGCTGTTCGATTACCCGAGGCCCCTGTGCCTTTCCTTCAACGGAAGCTTCGGCGACAAGCTCTGGGACAGGGAGTACCACGACCTGTCGGAACCCGTCGGCGACACGGACAGCCCTCTGGGAGAGTTTCGCCTGTTCCATGGTCTGTTCCACTGCGTCGTGCCCTGGTGGGGAATTCGGCACGCGCAAGAGATCCACGCCATCGGCTCCCTGGAGGAGATGGCGCCTTGGACACTCCATACCGCCTACGATCGTCCGATAGCCAGACGCATCATCGAAGAGGCGGGCGTGCCACGCGGAGCCTTTGCCGTTCGCAAGAAGAACACTTCCTCAAACACCCCCCTTCTATGGCCGTACTCGCCGGAGATGAAAGCGCGCTTTGCCGAGTACCTGCGCATCCGGGGCATCCGGGTCCCATCCGATTGGTGGATCTGGCTGACGCGCCGCATTTCCGTGGTGGACAATCTCGTTTACAGGAACGTGACGAAGCGGCTGGGTTTCGACATCGGCCTGAGGGACCGCCTCAGGCACCCCGGATCATCCTTGATCTTCCAGTGGGCCAACGCCGAACTGAAGCGCCATTACGAAGAAGGGTTGAAGGCCGCCGGCGCAAGCCCGCCGATCCGGCCGTCCTGACATGCGAACCGGAGTGATCGCGTCTGGTCGGGAGCGAAGGCACTGCCTGAGAACTGGGCTGACAGGAATGGGGTCCCAGCACCGCATGTCCAGGGGCTGCCCGACATCCCGCAGTACACCACGCACACCCAAAGACTCCACGCGCCGCTGGAGCCCGGAGGCTCTGTCGTGCCCAAACAGACGACGGTCCAACTCGTGACGGTGTGCAGCGACGCGCTGTGGGACGCCCTTCTCGAGGCCCAGCCGGACGCAACACTCTATCACACCATGGGCTGGTTGCGGCTCCAAGAGAGGCACGGCGCGTTCAGCCTGAACCCCCTGGTCATCATGCAGAACGGTCAGCCAGTCGGGCTGTTCCCGATCTTCACGGAAAGGCGGTGGCCGTTCCGGGTCTGCTCCTCCCCGCGAGGGGTGGATAACATTTTCCAGGGGCCCCTCGTCCCGCCGGACCTCCTGCCCGCCGCCCTGGAAGCTTATGAGGTCTGGGCCCAAAAGCATGGTGCCGACTACACCGCAATCTCGTTCGTGAAGGAGATCGACACCCACGTGGCCAGGGCACGGGGCTACACGTGCGAACGTCACAAGACGCACCTGGTTGACCTCGTGGGCGGAGAGGACGCGGTCCTGCGTGCGTGCCACAAGGACTGCCGCGAGGCTATCCGCAAGGCCACGCGCCGGGGCGTGCACATCGTCGAAGGCGACCTTCGGCCGTACGTGGATCTCTGCCTGCACCTGTCCGCCCAGGTCTACGCCAAGTCCGGCATGCCGACGCCGCTGACCAGGGGACTTTTCCTCGGCCTTCTGGACACGCTCGAACAGTCGGGGCGCCTGCTGAGCCTTCGTGCCGAGGTCGACGGGCAGCCGGTCGGCTTCTACGTCGCCGGCTGCTACCGCACGACGCTCTACGCGATCGACACGGCCTCCGATTACGCCTTCGCAAGATACGCGGCCAACACGTTGATGAACTGGCACATTCTGCAGTGGGGTTGCCGCCACGGCATGCGGGTCTATGATCTTCAGGGCGCCAACACGCCTTCCATCGCGGCGTACAAGGCGTCCTTCGGCGGGCAGGTCAGCGACTATGCCAACATCAAGAAGGCCCACACCTTCCGCGCAGCCGCAGCCATCTGGGCCAGGGCGAAAGCCGCCGACTGGACCGCGTCCCTGGTCGCCCGGTGGCGCCCGGCAGGCCGCAGCCAGTCGCAGGCCTAGTCGCTCCCGCCCAGCCGTTGAGGTCGCAGACGGGGGAATAGCCCGTGGAGACGCATAACACCCAATGTAGAGAAGCACATTCACCTGCAGGGGAGGTACAGGCACGTGTGGCCATGCTGGCAGCGATGCTGAGATGGTCGGTGTGATACACCGAGTATCGGATGCGATGGTTCTTTGGGCCCTTCCGAAACTTGATTCGCGGCGCCAGGATATTGGACGTTGGTTGTGGGTATGGCGCGGTGAGCTTCTACTCGGCATGCTATGGTGCTCGGGAAGTGGTGGGGGTGGAGCCGGAGGCGGCTGGCAGCACCTCGGGAGTCATGCGGCGATTTTCGGAGTTCCACGAGGCAGGGCGGTTTGCTCAATGCGGTATTGTGGCGCTGGACGTAATGCAGTTTACAGATCCATGCGCGTTCGACGCGGTTGTTCTCCACGACAGCGTCAACCACATTCGCGAGGTTGAGGCGGACGCTGCGCGCGATTCTGAGGCGCGAGCTGTCCTCGCATCGGTCGTCGGGCATCTGGCCGGCCTCGTCAGGCCCGGGGGGTGGGTGATCATGTCCGATTGCAGCCGCAGGAACGTCTTCGGCGACCTCGGGCTGAGGTCGCCATTCATGCCTAAGGTGGCGTGGGCCAAGCACCAGAACCCGAGCGTCTGGGCGGGACCTGCTGCGCGAGAAAGGGCTGGAAGGCTTCTCCCTCAGCTGGTATGTTCCCTTTAAACTCCGGCACTTGTGGACGTTTGCCGGAATGCAAGGCACCGCGGCGCCGGGATAGGCAGGTGGTGCGCGTGTGCTGCGGCCGGCACACCGCTGGGCAGTGAACGCGCAGACACCGCGATTCCTGCCTCAAGGGAGGTGACTCAGGGTTGAGGCTGGAGACAGGGTTACTCCCGCTGTGGCCGAAACTGGCCTGGGTGGCACACGTCAGCCCCGGCTCTGACACCGTCAGGGTTTGGCATGGACCCGGTGTCGAAACGGCTGGCGACTGGTGCGCGGAGGCCGTGTGGGCGGGGGACTACGCGGCCGGCGATTTCGACCGTACGGACCTGGTCTTCGGCTCAGGGATCAGAATTCGCGGCGACCGAGTGGTCTTCGTCAGTGCGGGTTCCACGCTGGACCGCCTCTGGCATTGCCCGCACGAGGGCTCGTTCTCCGTCAGCAACTCCCTGCCGGCACTCCTTGCCCGCACGGGACTGTCGCTGCGCGACGACCACCTCGGTTACGCCAAAACGATGAAGTCCATCTGCGGGGGTCTGAAGGCCTATACCCGGACATTTCCGAGCAGCGGAAGCGACCTGAGCGTCCTCTATTTCAGCAATCTCGTCTTCGACGGAGAGTGCCTTCGGGAGATCGAGAAGCCTGATGCGGCCCCGCCGCTGACAGACTACGAGACGTACCGCGGTTTCCTGTTCAGTGCGGCAGAGCGCCTCGCGGCCAACATGAACCACCCCGCCCGGCGGGGGAAGGTGGTCCCGCTGGCGACGCTCTCGAGCGGATACGACTCCCCCGCCGCCGCCGTCGTCGCCGCGCACACCGGATGCCGGCAGGCCGTGACGTTCCGGCAGTCGACCAGTCTGTGGCGTGGCCAGGACGCCGGCCACGCCGTCGCCGGGAGTCTCGGGTTCTCGTGCCGATCCTACGACCGTACGGCGAGTCGGTATCCGCACGAGGAGGCCATCTGGGCCGTCGTGGGCAGGCCGGGCGTCCTTAACTGGACGCTATTCGATTACGCGGCGCCTCTCTGCCTGCTCTTCACGGGCTGCTACGGCGACAAGGTCTGGGACCGCCGGCGCCGCGACTTCCCGGACAGTTTCGTGACTCCCAGCGTAGCGGACCTCGGCATTGGGGAGTTCCGCCTTATCGAGGGCGTTCTGCACTGCCCTGTGCCGTTCTGGGGCATGCGTCACTGGCGGGAGATCGAGCGTATCAGTTTCCTGCCGGAGATGGTGCCCTGGGTGCTAAACAACGATTACGACCGGCCCATCCCGCGACGCCTGGTTGAGGAGGCCGGGGTACCGCGAGGGGCCTTCGGCGTGCGCAAGATGAACACATCGCACGAGGCCCCGTTCCTCTGGCCGTACTCTCCCGGGTGCCGCAAAAGTTTCGCGCGGTACCTGAGGGATCGCGACGTCTATGTCCCGCCCGGCTGGCTCCTGTGGCTTCTCAGGCGGAATGTTCACCTCTGGCACCTTCTGGACATGAACGTGCTGAGGCCCCTCGGCCTCAGAAAAGGGCCGCGGCCCTGGGAGCGGATGAAGGCCCAGTCACTCCTGTTCCAGTGGGCCAACGCCGAACTGAAGCGCCATTACGAGGAGGGGCTGAAGGCCGCCGGCGCAAGCCCGCCGATCCGGCCGTCCTGACGCACGCCCTCCGGCGCGCGTCGGCTACTCGGCCTGCCGGGCATCGCGCTGCCCGGCGTATGCGTGGTGGAGCAGGAAAAAGAGGCGCAGGGTACGTATGAGCCAAGCCAGTGCTGTTGCCAGCCGCAACTTCCGGTTTGCCAAAGCCCTCGCCATTGTCCTCGTCTTCAGCGGCCATTTCGGCACCGGCATTCCAGGCTTCTGGATGCTGGTATCGATAGGCCTCTTCGTTTTTGCTTTCTCGTCTGCTTATTTCACGTCGGCCAAGTACCATGAGGATCTTGACCTGCGGGCGTTCTGGAAGAGCAAGCTTCTCCGGCTGGTGCCCAGTCTGGCGATGATCAATCTCTTCCTGCTGGGCCTTTTCCTTGTCCAGCGCCGGCCCGGCATCTGGAACTGGCAGACGCCCGTCAGCATCCTTGGATTGTCGGGTTTCTGCACTTGGTTCGGGATCAAAGACCAGACGCCGTTCGGCTTGGGCGTCTGGTTCCTCACGCTCCTGCTCGTATTCTATGCTGCGTATCCGGTTGTGCGACGGGCGGCGCGGTCAAGGCTTGCGCTACATACCCTCACCTGGGTCGGTCTCGTGGCGGCCGGCTTGCTGGATTGGTATGTCCCGATGGGCCATGCCCTGTGGTTCACAGCCTGGGCCTTCATCTTCGGCATCTTCGCTCAGCGTACGGCTCTTGCACTCAGGCCGTTGGCGTGTGGCATTGGGGCCTTTAGTCTTGCGGCCACCCTGTTCGCGGTGAATCCCATCCTGGGGTTGAAGGTGCTGAATTTTCCGCTCCTGGTAGGGATGTCCGGCTGCACGGTTCTGTTTCTCCTTCGCGCGCGGGTGCCGGCTCTGGCCCTTCGCCCTCTGGACTACGTTGCCCCAATGACGCTGGAGATTTACCTCTTGCACCCTTACCTGCTCCTTCACCCCGCCGGCTATCCTGCGACTGATTATCTGCTTTCACTCGCCTGCGTGCTTGGCGTTGCATGGCTGCTGCACCGCGCAGCATCGCTGCTTACACGCCGCGGGCTCCACGTCGCCGGAACTCCGCGTGCGTGAACCAGCCGGCCATGGCCGCATAGGAGAACCGGCCATGGGACCCTGCCGCTGCACGCTGGGCCCTGCCGGCTCGAGTGGCCCGCCAGAGCATGTCACCTGCCTCCCTCAAGGCAAGTCTGGGAGCCCTATTCCAGCACGGACGAGCGAACCGGCCTGGGGGGAAGGTGGCAAACCGCGGCAGGTGGTGGGCGAGGCGGGCGAAGAACTTCCGAAGCGCGAGACGATGCCCGTCCTGCCCGTTAGCCCCTACGCCGCCGCCAAGGCCGCCGGCGAACTACTCGCGGCCACGTGGCACCGGGCGTTCGGCCTCCAGACCGTCAGCCTCCGGTACTTCAACGTCGTCGCCACCGGCCGTGCCGCGGCACTCGCGGAGGCGTTTTTCGATCCACGCGGCCTCCGCCTTCATGTCATGGGCTTCGTAGAACGCTTTCAGCGTTTCGTAGCGGGCGGCCACGTCGAACCCGATGTTCCAGCGGAACTTCTTGAGGCACTTCGGGCAAAGGTGGATCGGGCGCGCGTCGGATTCGCGAAGGCTGTTGCACCCGTTCATGACGCACTGGTAAGTCTGGCAATGATGGACGCCGAACATGTGGCCGACCTCGTGGACGAGCGTCTGGAGGCTGCGCTTTCCTGCGAGGCGTTCGGAGGCCTCGGTCCGCTCGTCGCCCCAGAACTCCGGGTAGAACCGCACCAGGCTGAACACGCCGGTGCGGTGCGCCAGCCACGCCTGGCCGAAAACGTAGTTCCAAGATTCCTCCGGGTACAAGTCGTCCATCGTGACGCCGAGCATGCAGAATGTGCCGACCTTGACCCGCGGCAAAAGCATGTTCCGAAGGATGTCGCCGGTCAGGTATTGGCGGAAGGTGCGTCCGTAGAGGTCGCGTTCGCGGCTCTTGACGTTGGCCATGGGGATCCACCCTTCGGTCCGGACGGGCAGGGCGTAGTAGGCGGCGAGAAACGCGCGGAACATCTCCATCCGGTTGCGCGTTTCCGCCGTCATTGTGCCGAGCGGCTGAAGGACGATCCAGTGCCGGACTCTCCGCGGCCGGTTCGGGCCGGAGCGGACGTAGTCGGCGAAGGACTGGGCAGGCTCGGGATGGGCGGTCATCCAGTCGCCGGGCTGCGGCTCGCCCATCTTTTCGAAGAGAGCGTCGGAGTAGTAGGCGCGCGGGTCGCGCGCGACGTTGGCTTGGGGATTCAGGAGGGGGTCGGCGTCGTCGTCGATTTGTCGCGGCAGCGCGAGGGCGAGCAGCAGGCCGATCGCCAGAATGCCCGTTTGCATCGTCCACTCCCGTCGGCGGGCCGCCCATGCCTTGACAGCGGCCCTTACGCCGCTAGTATAGGGGGGCGGTGGGTGGCTGACAACATTGTGCGCTCGTGGCGGAACTGGCAGACGCGCTAGGTTCAGGTCCTAGTCCGGCTCAACCGGGTGGAGGTTCGAATCCTCTCGAGCGCACCAGATTTATCTGCATATCTGCGCAATCGCCTGTAGCGGCCTGTAGAACCGCTTCGGGCGATTTGCTCTTCAGAGCATTGCGCGGCATTTTTGGCGACTGCTGCGCCACATTCTGCGCCGCCTCCTGCGCCCCCTCAGTCGTCGCCCGCAGGAAGTGCGCTTCGGTCGTCTGAAGATAGTGCTTCGCCGCAACCGCCGGCGAGTTGCCGATCCACGAGCACACCACTTGAACCGGGTAACTCTCGGCCAATTCCGTTTCCCGGCTCGCCCGGCAGTTCTGAAAGAGTTTCGGCCAGGGCTTCACGCCGGCCCGCGCCATGGCCTGCAATACCACCTTGCGATACATCTGCCCGCAGAAGTTGGCCGGATACTGCGGGCAGCAGTAGACCGCGCCCGGCTCGGCCGCCTCAAAGGCTTCGCGGAATAACGGGGCCAACTCAGGGAAGATCGGCACAACCCTGATTCCGGCGTCGGCATAGTGCTCAGTCTTGACCGCGCGCACCGTGAACCGCTCCCGCTTCGGCTCCCACGAAATGTCAGACCACTTCAGGCCGGCTATCTCCGACGGGCAACGCAGGCCGCCGTAGCGAGCCAGGGCAAAGGCTAGTCTCCACTTGGCATCAGGCAGGGCCGCCAGCACCGCCGCCGTATCCGCGCGGCTCACAAAGGCCATGCGCTTCGGATTCGCACGGGCCGACACCGCTTGACCGTCGAAAGGGTTCTCGGCCAACAGCCTGCGGCGGACGGCCGCCCGGAAAAATTGCTTGGCAATGCCCATGCGCCGCCGGGCCGTGCTTTCGGCCAACTTCGCGCTGGTGCGTAGATGCACCGCGAAGCCATCTACCTCGCCGGCCGTGATGCTGTCCAGCGGCCTGTCGGGCGCGAAGTAGTCCAACAGGTTCCGCCGGACATCGCCGTAAATGCCGCGGGTCCGCGGCTTCACGTCGCCCCGTCCCTCGGTGTACTTGTCAAGCCACGCCTTCAGCGTCGGTACGGTGGCCCGCGCGCGGCCTTCGGCAAGCCCACAGAGCACCAGGCGAGCTCGCAGCGTGTCGGGCACTGCCCCCAACCATTCCGCCGTGCTTGGCGCCAATGGCGATCCCGTGTCCCGGCAGGCTGCCAGATGTTCAACGTGCCGCTGAATGTCCTCGGCCTGTCGCGCCGTCACTCTACCCAAGCGAATCCGGCGGCGCTTGCCATCGGGGCAGATCACCAGCAGCACCCGAAGCCCGGTCCGGTTGTTTCGGGAAATGCTCGCCATACGTCACCTGCCTTTCTTTGCCTTGGGCTTGCGGCCCGGCCGCCCCTTGGGAATCGGGGCAGGCTTGCCGCGTTGGACGATTTCAAGTCTCAGTATGTCGGCCAGGGCATCCAGAGTCTTCACGGACAGGCCACTCTTGCCCTGCATGAACCGGCTTAGCACGGCTTGGTCAAGCCCGATCTCCATGCAGATTCGGTAACGGCTCAGGCCCGATGCGTCAATGGCCCGCCGGATTTGGTCGCTCAGTTTTGGCCGCCGTTTGGCTCTCATGGTGGGCATCTTACATCAAACTAGACTGTCTGTCAAGTATAATCCGGCTCGTTGCCGGAATTTTTCTTTCGCTTCTCGCGGCCCTTGCGCCACGGCCCGAAGTTCACACGCTCATACTCATTGGCTCGCTTCGTGCCCCCGCGTTTCCACTCGATAGCGCCAACGTCCGCAAGAATGCCCTTGTATCGGTCAACCGTGCCGGTCGAAACGTCGAGAAGCCGCGCCAGTTCCTCGCGGGGCGGGTACGTCTTTCCATTCGGCGAGTAGTAACCCTGAAGGACGCACGCCAGGGCAAACGGCCCGGCCCCGATCTTAGCAATCAACCCGCGCCGAAGCACCCGGTTGGGAACCTGCACGAAACCCGGCGGGTCTTCGCCCGGCCAGCGAATCGGTTGCCGGTCAACGGCCGCCCGCAGGGCGGCGGCCGTCAGGCCCCCCAGCGTAAGCCACTCCCGCAAGTCCTTGAAGCCTTCCGGCGGCGTAAGCACGCGGCACGGCACGCCCGCCGCAACGAGCGCGTCGGCCAGAATGTCGGCCCCCTCAACCCCCGCCGTGTCGTTGTCGGCCACGATGCACGGGCAGGCCGTCAGGCAACCCTGAAAGAACAGCACGGTTTCCTTCGTCGCTTCCCGCGCTCCGGGGCGGCCGATGCCGGAAACCCCCAACGTCAGCGCCGCCGCAAGGTCGCTCTCGCTTTCGGTGATGACCTCGACACCGGCGGGCAGCAACCGCCGTGCCTCCTGAGCACGCGCAGGCGCGCCGTCAGACTCAGCGTCAGCGCGCCCCCAAGAAGATGCTTGAAGATGACTGGTCTTTAGGGGAGAGTTCTTGCCGGCAGGCATGAAAAGCCCGTTGACGGATTCCGTGACGGTGTACTTTTCTCGCGGGTCTTCGTAGCCGCGCTTGCGGAAGCCGATGATCTCGCCGCGTGCGTTTTTCATCGGGAAGGTGTACGCACCAGCGTCAAACCCGATTCCCATGCGCCACAAGGCTTCGGGCCGCACGCCCCAGGTTTCAGCCAGACGCTTGACCGCCGTCTCGCCGATGGCCTGCCGAAACGTCTCGCAAAGCCTCTGCCGCTTAAGCCCTTGCGCGGTAATCTCCCCTGAAGACCGTCCGTTATCTTCCGGGTTCTTCTTGGTGGCGCACGGGCGCGCGGTTTGATGCAGCGCGGGCGCGTTGTCAGGGGGCGCAAGGGCCGAAGCACCCGGCGGGACATGTTCTTGGTGAAGCGCCGGCGCGTTGTCACACGCCGGGCCTGCCGGCTTCCCACCTTCAAGCCTGTCCAGGACGCTGCGCACGGGGTCGGTATTCATAGCCGCGCCCCTTTCACGGCGGCCGGTTGCGCCGCAAGCCAGGCCCGCAGATCGGCCACGCGCACCAGCCGGCGGCCGCCTATCTTGACGGTCGGCAAGCCGTCCCGCTCGGCCAGGATGTAAACCTGCCGCTCGCTAACGCTGATTGCGGCCGCGCATTGGCGAATCGAGTAGGCCAGCGGTTCAACGGGGGCGGTCATGGCCGCCCCCTGCCCATGAAGGGCCGGTACGGGTACAGCGGGCACGCCGGGGCCGTGCAACGCCTGACCTCTTCCCTTTCCCATCCCACGCACTCGGCACAGAACGCCCGGATAGCCGCAGGCTTGCTCTTTCCGCTGACCGCCCGAAGGTAGGTCCGACGCATGGTTTCGGGGGTATCTTCGAGGCGCTTGGCGATCTTGGCTATCTCGGCCTGCGGACGGTCCAAAGACGCGGCCTTGAGCAAACCGTCTATGGATTTCGCAGACGGTTGCGCGCCAGAACGGCGTGCGGCCCGTGCCTTGGCCAGACGCTCTTTCACGTTCAAGGTCTGCGGGGCTTGGGTCGTGGCCTCAGTCATGGCGCACCACCTTTGCAAGTTCCGCATCGGTCAGGCCGCGCCCAAGTAGCACCCGCGCCGCCCGGCGTAAGTCGCCTTCACTCCAAACGAATGCACCGCCCGGCGCTTTGGCCGGTGTCGGTATGCGCCCTTCCCATACCGCCCGCGTCAACGTTCCGGGCCGCACGCCCAAAAGGTCTGCTGCTTCCCGCGTTCCGATCATCACCACATCTCCTAATCTGTATCCGTCACCTATGATTCCCGTCGGTCCAAAAAAAACGCGCCTCCACGAATCTACCGCCTCAGCCCCCCCCAATTTACCAAGCAAAATATAGGGGGTCCTTGTACTCTTCTCCCGGTTGTCGCGGGGCCTTTTTCCCGTCTAAGTATTGCCAGCACAAGGACTTGCGCCTCCATCCTGCCCCTCGGTGACATGGACAAATGCGAAAAAAAATCTCCACAGATTTTTGCACCAGTGCTAAGTCTTGCTACGAGAGGCACTTATGCGAAAAGAAAATCTTCACGGCGCTGCCGCTTATACCCCCACAAATGGTATTTTCGCGCACGTGGCCACAACAAACAGGGTACTTGGCCTGTTTTTACGCTGAAAATGGCGGTGGCTGGTGTGAGATCGAAAAAAGGGAGCAAGCGGGATGATAAGATGGTGAAGATAGACAAGGCGAACAAAAGGCCGCTTGCGTTTCCGGCGTGCTATGGCCGGTTCCTGTCCGCCTGACCGTCCACCAGCAGCCGAATACCCCCCAAATATCGCCTTCCTGACCGGGATACTCTGTATCAGTGAGACCACCCGGCCGGGGTCATGCCTACGCCCCATGCAAGGCGAGCATAACTCCTTTGCCAATAACAACTTACATCAATCCTGCGTGGCTAAGGCTTCGGGGCAGGGCGTTTTCACCAGACGGGTGAGGGTTCGGTCTCGCGCAAAGAAAACGCAAGGCCACTCAAGGGGCAGGGTGACCTTCTCTCCCCCTATACTATCCTAGTAGCGACCAACAGCAGAATCAGAAATGGGCGTTTCACGGTTTTTCCTCCTTCTGGCGTTCTCGCATGCGGGCGCGAATGCGTTCGAGTAGTTCCGTGTTTTGTTGAGGATCGTTCGCCGGGGGGTTCGCAAGCGGGAACCGCTTTTCGCGCATCGCCTTCTCGAAGTCTTCTTCTGACATTATTCCACCTTCTGGTGTTCGGAAGTAACCGGGTTGCCTAGTTTCCTTGCGGGCGGTGGTTTGCGGTCGAGGGGGCGCGCGAGACCAAGCCTCAGCGACAGCATCCTGTTGTTCCTTGCGCGTTGCGTTGGGGTCTAGGACGAGACAGCCGGACCCTCCGCTCACCGCCACTATCCGGTCCCCTACCTGCGTAATAACCGGAGTGTACACAGGGTCAAACCAGTCTCGGTTGTCGGTTGACAGGGCAAGGACGGCTGCTCTTCCGCGTGCGGTAAAATCAAGGTCTTGCACAAAGCGCCGCCAATAACCGTTGACCGTCGGGATAAGGAGATATTGAGTTTCGTGAGGACGCAACCAAACCGTGACAATGTCTACGCCAGCGGTGTTTCCCTTTTTTACGGCCAGAACGTCGCAATCGGTATTCATGGGAAACAACTTCGGCCCGGTATCGCGCCAAGGCGCAGAAGGTGGCCGAGGGCGACCGCGTGAGATTGTAAGGAGCAGGTCGTGAATCTGCGGACCAAGCAATGTCGGGCAGAAAATGGCCACAACCGAGACCAACAAGGCCAGCACGAGAAACAGAGACAAGATGAACAGGATGAAGCGTTTCATGGATTCGCCCCCTATGTCTCTAAGTCCCTGTAACAGCACCCCAGGAAAACATTCTATCTGATATTCCCCGGCAGGGGAAGAGGGAAGTAGGACACTCCAGATTCGGCCAGTTTCCGCCAGTTTCCGCACTGTCATCGTGTGTCGGCCTTAAGCATCGCCACGATCTGCGACCGGACGTTTTCAGGCAGGGCCGCCAGACGGCAGGCTATTTCTGCCACGTCGGGGGGCAGGCTTGGCGGGGCCGAGACGGGCGCGGCAGGGCCGGAATCGGCGGAAAGTGCGCCACATTCTGCGCCACCTTCGCCGGGCGGATTCCGTAAGTCCTTGTCGGCACAAGGGGTTACGTCTGCCGGTTCGTCTCCTCTCGAGCGCACCACAGGCGATTCGGCGCCGGTCGGCGGACAGCGGCCGGCGTTTCCTTTCGACGACCGCGCGCGGGATGCGTGTCCGGTCTTTCCGGGTAAGGTCCGGCTCCTCCATGCGGGTTTCGAGGACCCGGCGACGGCGCAAGGAACCGAGGAAGAGGTCCTGGCCGTGTTTCGTCGGGTCCGCGACGCTCTTCGGCGGTTTGTCGAGGGGCTTCCGGAGGCGCTGGAACGGTCGGCGAAGGGTTGACCCCGGGCGGGCGGTCGGCTAGAATTGGCCCGCCTCGGTTCCATCGAGGGCGGCGTAGCCAAGCGGACCAAGGCGCCGGTTTGCAAAACCGGTATTCGCGGGTTCGAATCCCGCCGCCGCCTCCAACTCAGAATCGCCCCGCGCGTCGCCCCCACCCCTCAGTTCCCTTCGGCCTTTCGCGGTTTCCACCGTCGCGATACCTCGGCGGCTGGAGCCGCGATTTCATTATTTCACCCCGACCGGAACAAAGCGGGCGGCCCGTAAGGAGCCGCCCGTGTGCGCTAGATAAGCGTAACCGCGTGAGGAGGCCGGACTACTTCCGCCGCCGTCGCGCCAGCACCGCAAGCCCGCCCAGGACCAGCAGGCCCAGCGTCGCCGGCTCGGGGACCGTGTAGGCCTTGATCGAGAAGTTGGCCGTCGAGTCCCACGTGTATATGTCCGTCCAGTTCGCGTCGTCGAAGCTGTAGTAGCTTTGGCCGGCCGCGGCGGTGGACGCTGAGTCGTAGCCTAGGATCCGGAAGTCGATGGCCTGCGGGTAGTCGCCCCCGTTCAGGATGTAGAGGTAGACGAGGAAGTCGTCGTACGCACCCAGGGAAAGGAGCGAGTCGAGGTCAATTACGTGGAAGCCCCACTTGTCGATCGTGCCGGTCTTGGTGGCCAGCAGGCCGGTCGGCGCGCCGCTCACCATCGTGTCGAAGATCTTGAGCGTGTACGTGGCCCCGTCCTCCTGGGTGTAGAAGCCGATCGATTTCAGGAGTTCGGTCTGAGTCGTCTGGAACACGTTCAGGGCATAGGGGCAGTTGACTTCGGTGACGTCGCCGAAGAAGTCGTGATAGTAGACCTTCTGGACGGTCTCCGGGGGCGCAACCTGGAAGGCAGCGCCGTCCTTGCCTCCGACGGTGTCCTCGTAGGAGAGCCAGAAGTAGCCGCTCTGGCCCCACCCCGAGCCCCAACTGTTCTTGATCTCCCAGGCGCCGGGATTCGTCGCCCCGGGGATGGTCTTGGTGTCGTCCCACCCGACGATCGTCACGGCGTGGTTGGCGCCCGTCCCGCCGGTGTAGCGGTATGTGGCCGTTCCGGAATTGTAGTAGGCGCTGTTCCAGTACATGATCGTGTTGAGGGCGCCCTCGGACATCAGGGCGTTCTTGATCTCGGTGGCGGTGTCGTACACGGAAGAGTCCGCGAGGAAGTACTGGCGCGACCCGCCGGGTGAGGGCCGGTCGTCCCAGTCGTGATAGGGGTCGTCGGCCTCGCTGACGGGGCCGGCGAGGCGGCTGAGGTAGGCCCAACTGATCCACATGTTGCCGCCGGCGCAGGGGCCCCAATCAAACCCGTGGGTGTTCTTCAGGTGGTTTTCCGAGAGGTCGACGGCCGGCCCGCCGGCCATCAGCAGGTTGCTTTCCAGGGCCCCGTAGGTGGCAAAGGTCCAGCAGGAGCCGCACGCGCCCTGGTCCTTGACGCTGGTGACGTAGGTGGGGTTCAGGGTGTAGTTGCCTGGAAGGCCGAGGACCTCACCGCCGGCGCCGCCGGGGTCGGCGCCGAGGCCGGTCCCGCTCAGGATGTCGATATGCCGGTTGGGGTTGACCGCGATCTGCGAGTCGTCGGCCCAGGCTACACCCCCGACCACCAGAATAAGGAGCGCGATACCGCTTCCTATCCGCATCGCCATCTTGCCGCCCTCTCTTTCCGTGGTTCTCCGCGGGAATCCAGCCGCCGGAAAGCCCGCCGAGCGTACTCCTGTATCCCACGCGGAGGCGACGCTTGCCGCCCCCGGCCTGTCTGCCCTGCAAAAGCAGCAGGGGAGACCGGCCACGCGGCCGACCTCCCCCGGTTTGTGGGTCCGAACCCGAATTGCAGAAAAAAAGCGGCCGGGGAATTACTCCCCCGGCCGCCGGGTACTCTTCTTTCGGCCTGTTCCGCCAGGAACCCCCTCCCGGCAGCACAGACCTTTCAGCCCTATCTTCCAGAAAGTACTCTACGCCATAAAAGGGGGGAGACCGGCCACGCGGCCGACCTCCCCCGGTTTATGGGTCCGACCCAGATTGCAAAAAAGCGGCCGGGGAATTACTCCCCCGACCGCCGGGTACTTTTCTTTCGGCCTGTTCCGCCAGGAACCCCCTCCCGGCAGCACAGACCTTTCAATCCTATTTTCCAGAGGTTACTCTACACCATAGATAGCCGCGCGTCAAGTTTTTTTTCTTTTCCGCCTCATCGGACGGTCTTCACTTGACCCGGCTGCGTCCCCCAGGATACTCTGTCCAGGTGGATTTCGTGGGCGAGTGGCGGAACTGGCAGACGCTAGGGACTTAAAATCCCTTGGCCCCTCGGGGCCGTACCGGTTCGACTCCGGTCTCGCCCACCACTTTGGAACCCCGTCCCCGCCCGTTTCCTGTCTTGCACGACGGCTTGCCTCGCCGCGGGACGCGCTCGGCATGGCAGGACATCTCGCGCTCCAGCGATTTGCTTTCACGGGAAACTTGCGGAGCACAGTCCAAACGAGTAACATCCGTATGCTGAAAAGTGCCGCTGGTGTCCGTGCGGCTGCGCAATGGAACAGGGCCCATTGGGGGGGCAAGGCCATGACACGCTACTTTGCTCTGCTATTGCCGGTGGTCGTATGCCTCTCGGCCTGCGGCCAGCCTCGGCGCGGAATGCGGAGGGGCGGCCGTGGGGCGGCATTCAGACCCAGGACGAGGCCAACCAGGAAGTCGCCCGCATCCATGGCGAACTCGAGAAACTCAAGGCCGACGCCCTCATCGTCTACGCGGCTGGTGGTCCGCAGCAAGCCGAAAAGATTCGATGGACTTAGTATCTGGCATGATGAACAACTTGAACCTGGTCTGACCAACCAAGTATCTGGCGGCTCCCCTTCTGAATGAGCTTATCTGTGCCGCTGGGCGTTGTCAGAAATCTGCCGCCATGGGAGACGACCTATGCAGAACGCGGGCTCTGTTGAAACGGTTGGCTGGATCGGGAGGGGCTCCTTATGTGGCGATTAGTACTCGGTACAGTGTTCTTGTTGCTCGGCCTGATGGAGGTTGGCGCTATGTTCATGGTGCCAATTCCTGCCGAGGGGGATCTATCGGAGTCGATCGTCAACCTGAGGCTACTCATTTCTTCTATCCCGTTTGGTATTCTGGGGATGGCCTTTCTTTGGTGGTATAGCAGATCGAACCATATCCCGAGCTGGATTCCGATTGTGATGTTTCTTCTCGCTGTGATCGTATGCCTATTCGTGAGTTTGGCCGAACCCCAGCCAGCCGCCAAAGACTATATCGCCGCCCCGATATTGGCCGGGACGGTGACCGGTGTCGTCCTGGTGCTTCCGACGCTACTTTGGACGCTGGGGACCTTCGGACTTCTTCAGCGGCTTTGGCGCGCGATGCAGGCATTGGCAAGGGCGGTTCCGCACAGGAAACGCAGCGCCGTATCACCAGAAACAACAGACTCAAACGGCCTCCAAAATCACCAAGAGGACAGCTCGGCCGGCCAAAGGCCGAAACATGGGGTCTGCACAAGGTGCGGAAGAAATATCGTGACAACCCAGGATGAGTTCATCGCCAAATGCCAAAGTCATGGAATTGACATCTGGGGCGACATGTTTCCCCAGCTTGACGTGGGGGGTGTCACAGCGATGGGATGGGAGGACATTTACCGCCTGCTCCTCCGCGCGTTCCCCCGCAAGGCCGAGTTGTTCGCCTCTTTCTATGCGGAGTGGGCACCATGGCAATGCGGCAAGTGCGGCGGAATCTGGTGCAATGAATGCGTTAACGGGCACGTTTCGGTTTCGAAATTTGGGCGAGGCGTGCTGTGCGATTGCAGCAAGAAGGCCAAGTGACCTCCGGGAGAATTGAGCATGATAGGATTCCAATGCACGAAGTGTGGCACGCTACTGGAGAGCCCCGTGAGCATGGCCGGTCAGACAGACACATGCCCGGTGTGCGGGACCTCTTGTGAGGTTCCTGTAGCGTCCGCCCGGAGGCCCCTGATTTTCGCCTGTGCCATCTCGGCGGTCGTTGCGGCGTGTATCGCCACGGCGGTTGTTCTGCTGGTGTTCCGGCCGCCAGCCGCGCCTACGCTGCCCGCCCCGGCAGCGCCAACGGAATCTATTGCACGCCAGACACCGCCAACAGGCGACCCAGGGCCGGCGCTGCCTCAAACGGCAGTTCGCCCCGTGCTCGCGGCACCCCGTGCGAGCATCCCCGTTTTACAGGACTACCTCGGCCAATGGATCAACCAGTCCGGCACTCTGCGCGTCGCCTTGACCATCCGCGAGAACAGCACCGCCACGGTGGATTACCAGGACAACGGTGAGAACGCACAAGGTTTCGTCTATACCAATCCTTGTAGCTATGATTTGCGGACAGGCGTTGTCAGGCTCAAGGACGGACAGGCGACTCTCCGCGAGGACGGGACGCTACGCCTGATCTGTCGCGATTCGCCGCTGAACCTCGACCACATCCTTGCCCGGGCAAAACCGGCGGAACCGCCCGCAATCGCCCAGCGGCTGCCTCAGTCACTGGAGCCTGTCCGGCCGACCGAACCGCCTGTTGCTGTGCCTCTCAGGCCGGCAGAACCACCTGTGATCGCCCAGCAGCCGTCTCAAACGCCCGCTACCAAGCCTGCTGAGCCGCCCGCACCGCCCGCAGTGGCGCTGGTCAGCAACAACACAATCCGCGTCTCGCCACCCGAAGGCGGCTGGCCGGAGTCCGAGTGGGCGTCGATTCGGATCAGCCTCTTGAAATCGGAGTATGTCGGAAAAGACGAGCACCTCATGCTCGTCTGGGGCGATAAGTTCAATGCTCTCTCAATGACCGTGGGCATGACGCGCGCTATGAGCCGCAAGATGGGCATGGCCTCAAGGAACGAGTTTGGCAATTTGGACGTGACCACCAGCAAGACGCCCAGAAACGAGGATGGCGTGATCGTCTGCGGCTTCCAGAATCGCAAGCAGCCGCAGAACCAATTGCTTCGCGTCGGCACGGTGCTGGCCTATTTCTATCTGGACGATTGGAAGGACGATCAGGGCAACGTTGTGCTAAGATTGCCGGCTGCCTACTGGGACGGCAAGGGTGTAGCCAAACTTTTCGTCTGTGACAGAAAGGAAAAAGTACTGGCAACGCACGTGCTGGAGATTGGGGATGCTCCCGGGGCTTCGACTGAGAGCCCCCCGGCGGCTCCTCCGGCATCCGGCACGCAGAGAACAGTGAAGTAGCCCAACAACCTTAATGACGCCTCCAGGTCGGGACTCGTCGACTTCAGCAAGCTGCCAGTTCTATGCGTTCTCGGTTACGCCCTCCGGCCTGAAGGATCTAGAGCAGGCATTGCCGAAGACGAACATTCTCCACTAATACCAGTACAGGCCGGGACGATAGCCGCTTCGGGGGCGTCCTCGCGCCACGCGCGAAAGCGTCACTGCCACCGGCACGCCCAAGACGCCGCGGCGCGGGAGTCCGGATCGTCCAAGCGTTTTCGCCCTGAGAGGCTGTTGCAAAACTTTTGCGGGTGGCGGGTCTCCGCACCCGCCACCCTTGGCAGGCTGCGGCGCGGCGGTTGGGCCTGGAGTTCACGCTCCGGCCCCGTGGCCGGCCTCGCAAGGAGGCGAAAAA
>Ga0307379_10000741_pt1 | contig 53343 bp, 51 predicted proteins | sample UN2MG_FD_202237 | JGI IMG/M metagenome (GOLD analysis project Ga0307379, IMG submission 202237) | Soil microbial communities from Risofladan, Vaasa, Finland - UN-2 | ecosystem: Environmental > Terrestrial > Soil > Coastal area > Acid sulfate soil | place: Finland: Risofladan, Vaasa | collected... | reverse complement strand
GAAGCCATCGTCATCGAAAACAATCTGGCAAAAATAACCGATTATAAAAAAATAGATCCGGAAAAAATTCCTGAAATTGAAAAATGTCCCACAGACTCCATCGGTCGCTTGAAGAAGGAAGATGAGGGATAAGGGAATAATTGTCACTACAGAAGAGGATATGGCCCAGGTAGAAGTACAGTGTTCCATCGAGTCCTGCCAGAATTGTTCAGCTCAAAGCTTGTGCATCGGACAAAACCAATCAAAAGGTCTCCTTACAGCCAGGAATCCCTTGCGGGCATATCCTGGCGATGAAGTTGAGATTGAAATCCCGGATACGAAATACAGTAGAGCCTTGATCTTGCTCTTTGGATCGCTTCTCGTTGCTTCTCTGTTGGGAATAGGATTAGGATCATTGCTATCTCCTCTCTTGCCTTTCACCTCCTCGGTGTCCAGCCTTCTTGGCCTGCTTTTTGCTCTTATTATAGCTGGTATTGTCCTTTTTCGTTATTTCCGGGCAAAAAACAAAGCATCTCTCTATCCCGTGATCATAAATATAATGAAAAAAGGAGAGGGCCAGGGATAGACGCAGTTTTTTTAGAATAATATTCTATGCGCCCCTCCCAGGGGGAAAACGGATTATCTGTTCTCCTTATCATTTTCTTCTATAAATCAAGGGTCCTCAATAAAAAGGATCTCGTTATATAGATTCAGGAATCGGTTATAAACACCCTTTTTTTTTATCAAGCCGGTGGTTTGGAGATGAAGAAAAAATGCCCTTAGGGATTTTCCTCCCAGTACGCCCGTTTATAATTTCATGGGCATGAGTACATATACATACTCTATATCCTCTTCAACTTCAGGTTTCATAAGAACGGAACTGTTTGTATCTTTAAATTCGAAACGAACTGTTTCTGCACTGACTGTAGCCAGGAAATCAAGGAGATACTGAGAGTTAAATCCAATTTCTAAATCTTCTCCCGTATAGTCAACATCGACCTTATCTCGAGCCTCTCCTATCTCTGGATTGGATGAGAAAAGTTTTATCTTGTTTTTTTCTAAGTAAAATTTTATTCCTTTGGACCTTTCTGTCGAAAAAAGAGAAACTCTCCTCACCGCGTCTGTTATTTCTTCTCTTGAAACCGTGAAAGTGTTAGGATTGTCTTTAGGGATGACAGCTTCATAATTTGGAAATTTTCCCTCGATAATCCTTGAAATCAAAGTCCTGTTCTTCACCTTAAAAAAAAGGTTGCTTTCATCTAGGTCAAATTCTATCGAATCATCCTCAAACTTTCTCAACTCACTCAATGTCTTTTTGGCCACGATTGCCCTTATTTCATTTGATAGCTTCATTTTTTCTATGGCATTTGAAGTATACGCCAGTCTATGCCCATCTGTACTCACCAGTTCCATCGAATTATCCTTGAGTATCAAGAGGGCACCACTCAAATAGTATCTTTGTTCTTGAGTTATGGCATAGTAGACTCTGTCTATCATGTCTTGAAATTTATCCAGTGGAAGAACGATATTTCTTTCAAACTTAGGTTCTGGAATCTGAGGATAATCTTCTTTGGGCAAGCAAAGAACTTTAAACTCGCTTGCTCCGGATGTTATCTCCATAGTAAGATCTTTACTCTCTTTGAAGGTAACTGTCTCACCGTCAGGAAGAGATTTTACAATTTCAAAAACCTTCTTTCCTGATATTGTTATAGAGCCTTCCTCCTCAACCTTGGCTGGAAAATGAGTTTTCAAGCCAACCTCAAGGTCAGTGCCTTTAAGCTCCACTTCACTCCCTGAAGCACTAACCAGAATATTAGCAAGAATCGGCATTGTGTTTCTCTTCTCAACAATTCCATGAAGGAGTTGAAGTTCAGCAAAAATATCCTCTTTTTGAATAGAAAATTTCATTTTTCCACCTTTTCCTAAAATATAATAATATTAAATTAATATATTTTTAAGATAAGTAATAATATAAATAAAAGCAAATGAAAAGTGAAAATACTTTATAAATCGTTGATTCTTCTACTGAATATAGCTAATCAGATTGTTTAATTCTTTGTTGAATTCTGGGTCTTCGTTGTGCATTTTTTCTATTTTCTTTATGCTATGGATAACAGTTGTATGATGTTTTCCACCGAATTTTTTACCGATTTCAGGAAGAGAAGCTTTTGTTAGTCCCTTGGAGAGATACATGGCAATCTGACGAGGGAAAGCAAACTTTGGTGAGTTATTTTTTGATTTAAGCTGAGAGGGTTTTATATTAAATTGATGACAAACGATTTTTTGAATTTTTTCAATAGTTACTGCAGTCGAAGAAGAATCTAACAAGCTCCTCAATGCCTCTTTTGTGAGGTCTAAATCAAGTTTTTCACCTTTCAAAGAAGCGAAGGCAATAACTCGCCGCAAGTATCCCTCTAAAACCCTTATATTAGAATGAACCTTATCAGCAATGTAGAGGGCCACACTTTCAGGTAAATCGACTCCTTCTAGATCTGACTTCTTTTTGAGGATAGCGATCCTTGTTTCGATGTCAGGGGGTTTAAGGTCCGCAATCAACCCCCATTCAAAACGAGAACGAAATCTTTCTTCAAGATGAGGGATTTCTTTAGGGGGGCAATCGCTAGAGATAACTATCTGCTTCTGGCCGTCATAAAGATGATTGAATGTGTGGAAAAATTCCTCCTTTGTCCTTTCTTTTCCAGAAAGATAATGAATATCATCCATCAAGAGCACATCTACATTTCTGTATTTTTGGCGGAAGGAAAGAACTTTCCCGTATTGAAGATGGTTAATCAGGTCGTTCATAAATTGCTCGGTTGTTATGTATAATACTTTCAACCCGTTGTTATTTAGAATAATAAAATGTCCTATAGCGTTCATTAAATGCGTTTTTCCTAGGCCGGCACCGCCATAGATATAAAGCGGATTGTATGATTTTGCAGGATTCTTGGTTACTGCTTTGGAGGCTGCATGGGCGAATTCATTACAGGATCCGACTACGAAATTTTCAAAGGTATAATTCGGGTTTAGGTTTGGATTTAACAGAGTTCCTCGCTTTGATTTTCTCTCTTGAGGGGAGCGCCGCATGAAAGCCGAGGAGTCTTCATCAAAGATAAATTTGATGTTAAAAACTTTCCCGTAGAGTTCCTGGGAACAGCTGTTTATCTTGCTTGAATAATGATAAGAAAGCCAGTCTTTGAAATAAGAATTAGGAACCTTTATGTAGAGTGAGTTGGTTTCCTGTCCTATGTATGATGTTGGCTCAAACCAGGTTTCATAGCTATTTTTATCGATCTTTTCTTGAAGAGCATCCATGATTTGAAGCCAAGGGTTTTGTTTATCTTTAGCTTCCATTTTTGTGTATTAGATTTCCACAGGTTTATCCACAAATGTGGAAAAACCTTCGTTGTCTGCTGGTTAATAGCTGAGAAGGCTTGCGTACTATAGCACCCTTGTGGGTGGATTTCAAGAAGTTTATATTAAATTTTTAAAAATCAAATCCTATCCAAAACCTAGTCCTGAAATCCCCTTTTTTGTCCCAATTGAAGGGCTTTGACATATCTGGAAACTCAAGTCTTTTGACAAATTCAATATGTACCGGAAGACCGAGGAAGAAAAATTGAAACCCATACCCGTATGATCCAATGGCGTCAATTTGGCGAAATGAAAGGGACCCAAATTCATCCCTTTCAAAAATGGGGATTTTGGCTGGATATCCTTTGATTTTTGATCGAGTGATATCGAAGAAAAGGGTTCCACGGACAGGCCCTGTTTGGCCGATAATTGTTGAGGCTGCGTTTATCAAAGGGAGCCTGAATTCAAGGTTTGCATACCACCCCTCGTTGCCGACAATACTATAATAATTTTCGGAACGGACCTGGTTATTTCCTCCCCAATAAAAAACAAATGGATTTTTTCCTCGACTGAAAAAGCCTTTAAAGCGGAAAGCAAAGAGCGTATTTGAACCAATCCTGATATATTTCCGAAGGTCTGTTTCAACAGTTGTATTCTGTATAAAACTGCTGGAAACTGGGAGGGCTTGAGATACAGATAGCATGAAAGTGTTTCCAGCAATTGGTCCGTAGGGATATTTGAAGCGAGTGGTTTCCCCGATAAGGGAGAAACTCGCTGAAAGTACGCTTCCATTCCAAAACTGGGCATATGTACCAGGAGATGGATAGAGATAATCTTCTTCGTAATTATAATAACCAATCGATGCTTGTGTTCGATAGTACTTATTAAAAGGGTAATAAGCACTGACGTTTACGCCTGTAATCTTTCGGATAGCTGTGGCATCTGCATAAGTCAAACGCGAATAAGCATAAGGATCATAATATGAGCTAAGGTAATAATACTGGGTATATTGAAAAGCATTGACCATGTACTGCAATCTTTTTTTTTGATTTAAAAAAGAAAATTGATAAGAGCGGTACTGTCTTACCTGGTAGGCCATCAAGAAGAAAGTATAGTCCCCCAATAAATCAGAAAAACTTAAGGCGGAACCGCCGTAGATTGAACCGTCAGTGGAAACGATAGTGTCAATGGGCGGCCTTGAAGTAAGATACAATTTGCCCAGGCCTTTATAGGGTTTAATTTCCTTTTTGTCTATATCCAAAGAGATGATGGGTTCAAACCTCTTGAATTCCTCATCTGGTGATACCTCTTTAAAAGTTATGGTTTTTTCTACTTCCCCTTCAAGCTCGCTTTTAAAAACTTGGAATGCCCCTTTGTTGAACGAAGCAAAAACGACCCTTTTCGGATCGTTGGGGAGAGGGATAGGGAAGAAATTGCCGGTCCTGACATCTGTATAACGCGTGAGTTCTCCAGTTTCAAGGTTCAGGGAATAAATATTATAAGCGTCCCTCATATCGCCCGAGAAATATAATTCTTTAGAATCAGGCGAAAAATGGGGTGAGATTGTGTTCCCTTTCCCGAAAGTCAACTGTGTCCTTTTTTTCAAATTGTTTAGGGGAGAGAGAAAGAGCTTGTCATAAGTATCAAGATGAATTGTATAGGCCACCTTGGTCCCGTCTGGAGAGATCATCGGTGCTTTCTCGAAACAGTCGTCTTCAGTTAAATTAAGGATTTTTTCGGTTGAAAGGTTTATCTTGAAAATGTCATGAAATCCTTCATGAAACGCTGTAAAGAGTAGTTCCTCTCCCCCGGGGAAAAAACAGAGGGAAGAGGGCTGGTCAACAGGAATCTTAATCGTTCTCAGGATTTTTCCGGTTAGGGCGTTGAGGATAAAGATTGAATGCTTTTGTCCGGCGCGAGCAAAAAAAGCTATCCTGTCTCCATCAGAGGACCAGGCTATATCTTTTCCTTTCGAAGGGTCAATTTCGAATTTAATGTATTCGTACTTGAGAGTGTACCCTTTTGTTATGTTTTTAACGACGGAGCCATCCTTCGTTGAGATGAGAACGATATCGATATCATAGTCTTTAACGTTTTGGGTCAAGACGGCGACGATGTCCCCTGAAGGAGAAACGGCATGGGAAAGGGAAAAATAATAAGGATTTAGCGGGAATTCAGGGCCAAGAGTTATACTGTAATCTTCTGGATTCTCCCTTAAAAGAAAATCCTTGTATTTAGCGCGGAGATATTTTTTAAATTCATGATTAAAATCTTTGTAGCTCATGTTGAAAGCTTTCTTTATAGGATTTCTCCTTCCTATAAAAGGAGAGCGCTTCAGAGAGTGCCAGAACTCCCTTATCCCGTTTTTTCCGTGTTTAGACTCGATGAAATCATATATTGCATGGCCGAAGTCATACGCGGGCGGGCGAGGCAAAGGATGGCGGGAGTAGAGATTTCCTGATGCTGTGAGTTCGGGGATTCGGTCGTTGAGAACAGCGTCTCTGACAATTAGGGAGGACCAGGAAGACCAGTTCTCAGTGTTATACTCGGAAAGACCTTCCATAATCCAAAGCGGAGGTTGATTCACAGCATACATCACGCCGCCCGGACCTCCCCAGAGGAGGTCATACTCGAAAATATGGGTTAATTCGTGCTCGATAAGATCCTGAATTTCATCAAGAGTCATATCTCCTTGAATAGCGATACGATAAAGAACTGGCTCTGCAACTCCCAGTACTCCTGCGGGCATTTGAAAAAGATTTGTCTGCTCAAAATCCGTAGATGTTTTGTAAAAAATGAGGGGAACAGGAGCAGAGAGCGGATGCTTGAGTTCTGTGCTTATTCTTTGATAGGCACTTTCAGCCATCTCTGCAATATTTTTTAAAACCCGAACACCTTCGGTGTAATAGTAAATGCTGAAATGTTCAGTCTTGTAAGAATGCCAGTTAAGTTTTTCATACAGGACTTTATTTTTTCCGTAGTAAGGGAAATACATGGATTGGGCAATGCTCAAGGGTGTGTAGAGGATGAGGAAAAAGAGAAAGAAGATGTATTTTAAGTAATGTTTCATGGTAGCATTCCTTGTTTAATCGTAGATAAGATATCTTTCTTGGATGCTTGCTACGCCAAGAATGTTGCGGAAAAACTTTGCCTTTACTCTCTGGATAAGCTCAAAGAAGGCAAAAGGAGCTGTCTGTTTTGGGTTTTCAAAGCCTTTGGATTCTTTAAAATTTCTTTTAAACAGAGTCTTTCCTGTTTTGGCATCAATAATATAGAAGTCAAGGTTAAGGGTGTAGAATCTTCGCTCAGCCAGGCCCCTTTTTTTAGTAACAAAGGGGTCTTCAAAACGATCTTTCTGTTTTTGTAAAATGGCCTTTCGGATTTCTTCAGTGTATTGAGCGCCTCCAGTGAAAAGAATAGCCTTTTTCCGGTCTGGTAATAAATTTTTCCAAAAGGCTTCATTTTTAAACGGCTCTTCTTCAAAAGTGATTTCTTTTATGGAAACCTTTCCTTTGAAGTTCTGGCCGACCTCGAAGGAGAAATAATCTACGAGCTCTTGATTCAGATTAAAATCTTTTGTTTCTTCCTTGATCAAAAAATTGGTTATGACAACTTCGTTATATTGATCTAGATCGAACGAAGTCTTACCAGGAATTTCAATCCTTAATTTCCAGTAGTCGTTTGAAGCACAGGAGAAAGAGAATAAGATTGTAAGGACCAGGACTATCTTAATTTTTTTCATCTTTTTTGTCTTTATTGAAAGGTTCATGATTTTTATTAAAGTTTTGATAATTGGCTTTTATGTGGGCATTTCCAGGGCTAAGCTTTAAAGCGATATCATATTCATTTTTTGCTTCTTCCCAAAGGCCTTTTTGTTCATAGGCAACGGCCAGGTTGTTGTGGGCAGCAGCAGAATTTGCGTCGGAGAGGACTACTTTTTTCCAGCGAAAAATGGCCTCGTCCCATAGATCTTGCCTTGCAGCCTGGATACCAAATAAGAGCTGGTTATCCAGAAGCTGCCGAGCACAGCTTGAAAATGAGATTACAAAAACCAGGAGAACAAGAAGATAAAATGTAAGTTTTTTATGCATGTAGAGCCTACCTTAATTAAGGTACTTCTTTTTCAATCCTTCGTCAAGATACACTAGGGTGAGGCCTTGCCATTGGGAGAGGATGTTTTCCTGCCTCTCGCCTTTATAGCATTCTCAAGGATAAGGCCAGGCCCTATATATGCAAATTTCATACCAAATTATAGGCTAAAACATCAGAGAGAAAAGAATTCTTGTTGTCACAAAAAAGAGACATATGTATAATAGGTAAGAAAATATACAGAGGAGGACGACATGGGCAGCTGGCTTGAAGGGAAAACCTTGGCCAAGAAAATAAAAGAGAAAGTAAAAAATGATGTAGCTCTATACCTGAAGCAGAAGAAGGAAGTTCCGGGATTAGCAGCAATATTGGTAGGAGAAAACAGGGCGTCTAAGATTTATTTGCGAACCAAGGAGAGAAACTGCGAAAGGTTGGGCATCCACTCAGAAATTCTATGTCTTCCTGAAGATATAGAAGTATCTCTTTTAAAGGCTAAGATCGAGGAGTTGAACTCCAGGGAAGATGTAGATAGTATCCTTGTGCAGCTTCCTTTGCCATCCTCGTTCAATGCTCCCGAGATAATTGCTTCTATCCATCCGGAGAAGGATGTAGATGGAGTTCATCCTTTTAATTTAGGGAATTTGATGATGAATCAGGAAGGATTAAAGCCGTGCACGCCGTTGGGGATAATAGAGCTTTTGAAATCTCGAGAGATCCCGATTGCAGGGAAAAGGGTAGTTATTATAGGCAGGAGTCGTCTTGTAGGCAAACCCCTGGCTGCCATGGTTACCAATGAAAACGGAACCGTGACGATCTGCCATTCTAAAACGGAGAACCTACCTCAGGTATCATCAGAAGCGGACATTCTTGTTGGGGCAATAGGCCGGGGTGCATTCATAACTCCGGAGTTTGTAAAAACGGGTGCCGTAGTTGTGGATGTGGGGATGAATAACCTCACAGATAAGTCTAAAGTAGAACAAATGTTTGGGCAGGATGAAAAAAGGCTGAAGGACCTCAGGGAAAAAGGGTATACTCTTATAGGCGATGTCCATCCTCAGGTTATAGATAAAGCCGAGTTTTTGACTCCAGTGCCTGGGGGAGTTGGACCATTGACAGTGGCCATGCTTATGAGGAATACTCTGGAAGCCTTTAAGCAGAGACGGAATTTAGCCTAATAAAGGGCTAAACGTTAAAAATATCTTTGGATTTTTGCTTAAAATATGGTATAAAAAGTTACTTTAAGAGAACGAAAATGCCAAAAGTATGCAAGATTTGTGGAAAAGGACCTTTTTTTGGACACAGCGTGAGTCATTCCCATAAAGCCTCCAAAAAAAAATGGAAACCGAATTTGCAGCACGTTAAAGCTAAGACAGATTCAGGGAACAGGCAAATATGGGTTTGCACCAGGTGTCTTCGTTCCGGGAAAGTAACCAAGGTAACCAAGGGGACGCTTCCCAAAGCAGCCCCTCTCGATTCAACTCCCTCACCCTCCTCTGAGGACTAATTCGGGGGCAAATCATTTTTTAGATTAATTAAGGACCGTACTTTAAGCTAAGGGACCCTTCCTCGAAATACCACCTTCAATCCAAACAATTCATCACTCTAAAAGATCTATTTGGGGGAAGATCTGATTTTAAATTAATTAAGGATGGTACTTCGGGGAACGTCCCCAGGTTTACATTCTTTCGACAGAAGAAATCTCTTTTATAGCCGAAAGCTTTTTCATCATCGCTTCAAGATGTTTTATATCTCGAATAATAAGAATGAACTTAATTTGAGCTTTCTTGTCTTCGGAAGTTGTCACTTCAGCCTTAGTGATATTTCCGTCTGACCGTGAAATGGCAGAGGCAAGTTTGGCTAAGACTCCAGGAGAATCTTCGGCTTTAATCAAAAGCTTTCCTTTAAAGAGGCCTTTTGGAGTATCCTCCCAGGAGACCTCGACCATGCGCCGGTTATCCAGAATTTCTCTTTCAACCAGGGGGCACCGCAGGGAGTGAACTGTTATTCCTTTTCCTGATGTGATGTATCCTATGATAGGTTCGCCCAGGATAGGGGAACAGCATTTGGCTAAATGGACTCCCTTAGCCTGGATGACTGGCTTTGGCTTCTTGGCTACTTTTGTAACAATTTTTTTCAGGAATGTATCTTTTTTCTTTTCGATTTTTTCGGCGGGGAAGAGCTTTTCCATAATTTTTTTTTCAAGGATGATTTTCCCAAATCCAACATAAGCATAAAAATTTTCCATCTTTTTAAGCCTCACATTTGCTACAGAAGAGAGACTCTTGAGGAGGTTTTCTTCTTTTAAAAAATCCACGGGGACCTTATAATGCTTGATTTCTTTTTCCCACAATTTTTTCCCGAGGGCGGTATTCCTTATTTTATCCTGTAAGTTTAGCCAGTGTTTTATATTGTGTCGGGCTGTTGAGGTGAAGGCTATATTCAACCAATCTCGACTTGGAGTTTTTTCAGGGGAGGTTAAAATCTCCACTATATCTCCAGTCTTCAAGATTGTCTTCAAAGGTTCAATCCTGGCGTTAATCTTTGCTCCTGCGCAGTGTAGCCCTATTTCAGAATGAATCTTAAAGGCAAAATCCAGGGCAGAGGCACCAAGGGGCAGGGTTACGACTTTTCCCTTAGGGGTGAAAACATAAACTTCTTCTGGAATGAGGTCTGTTTTCAGGCTTTTCAAGAATTCTCGGGGGCTCTTTTGCTCTTTGTAAAGATCGACCATTTCTCTCAGCCAATTCAACCTTTTGTCCTCTTTCATGATGTGGCGGGTATCTGTTTCCTTATATTTCCAGTGGGCGGCGATTCCGTTTTGAGCTAAATTATGCATGTCATGTGTCCGGATTTGAATTTCGACAGTTTGTTTTTTTTCGGCGATGATTGTTGTGTGGAGAGATTGATAAAGATTAGGCTTGGGCATAGCGATGAAGTCCCGGAATCGATGGGGAAGATGAGGCCATTTCTGATGAATAGTTCCTAGGGCAGCATAGCAATTCTTGACAGAGTTAGTGATTAGCCTCAGGGCCATGAAATCATAAACTTGGTCGAAGTCAGTATTTTGTCTTATCATTTTATTATGGACGCTGTAGAGCCTTTTTATTCGATAAGATATTTTAGCTGGAATATGATTAACTTTCATTAAACCTTCAAGCGTCCGTTTGGTTTTCTTGAGCTCCTTTTCGGCCTCTTCCCTTTTGGGATCAACTAGAGAGGCCGTTTTGAAATAGTCGTCTGGATCTACATAGCGAAAAGAGAGCTCTTCCAATTCGGCTTTTATTCGTCCCATGCCCAGTCGGTTTGCAATTGGGGCAAATATCTCCAGGGTTTCCATGGCAATCTTTTTTTGTCTATCCTCAGGCAAAAATTTTAGAGTTTTTAAGTTGTGAATCCTGTCAGCTAATTTGATAAAAATGACTCTTAGATCATCAATCATGGCCAGGATGATTTTCCGGATGCTTTCTGCCTGCCTTGTTTCAGGCGATGATTCCTGAACACGGCTGATTTTAGTAACCCCTTCTACCAAATGAGCTATCTCTTTGCCAAAAGCCTGCTGAAGCTCTAAGGCAGTCACATCGGTGTCTTCTAAAACATCGTGGAGGAGACCCGCTGCTAGGGTTGTTTTATCTAATTTCATATCTGCAAGCATGCTTGCAACTTCTAAGGAATGACTCAAATAGGGCTCTCCGGAGCGCCTGGTTTGACCCTTATGGGCCTGGGCCGCAAAGATATAAGCTTTCTGAAGGAGAGTTGTGTCTTTCTCGCTATAAGAAGAAGAAACTTTTTCTAAGATATCATCAAATCTGATCATTGGTCTAAATTATGGTTCTCCAAAAGATAGCGTTGCTTCCTATCAGGGGATTTTCTTTTCCTGCTGCAGTATCCAGTTTACAGCATCAAGCAGGTTCGGAGCTACGCAAGCAGGCACTATCCCCTTTTTCTTAAGCTTGGGTAGCGCTTCTTGACCAAAACCTGTGAGGAGGAGTATAGGTTTGGCTTGAATATTGCGGCCAAAAAGGATGTCTCCTACCTTGTCTCCCACCATATAAGAATTATTCATATCAATATTGAGGTCTGCGGCCGCTTTAAGGCCCATCCCCGGGTCTGGCTTGCGGCACCGGCAATTTTTTCTGTACCGCGGTATGGAGGAAAGGCGGTAGTGAGGACAGTAATAAACACCATCAAAATGAGCGCTATGTTTGGCAAATGCTGCTATTAATTCCTGGTGAATGTCACGAAGGTTTTTCTCGACAATAAGTCCCCGTCCGACTCCTGACTGGTTAGACACAATAACTGCTAAAAGCCCAGCCTCGTTTATTTTCCTTATTGCTTCGAAGCTGTAAGGATAAATTTCTATCACACTGAAAGAGTTGGGATACCCCACATCTTTGTTGATTGTCCCATCTCTATCGAGAAAAACTGCTCTTTTTTTCATCATAAAAATTCCTGGCATGCCTCGAAGACTTCCTCGGGATCAATGCTTATCATGCATCTGTGATCAAACGGGCATTCTCTGTAGCTGCATGGCCAGCATGGAACATCTTTCTTGATGACAGCTGCAGGTTGTTGGAAAGGACCGGTAAAGCTAGAATTAGTCGGTCCAAATATAGCTATAACTGGTATTTTTAGGGCATTCGCTATGTGCATAGGGCCTGAGTCATTAGTGATAAAAAGATCTGCGTTGCTGATCAAACCTGCGAGCAGCCGAAGGTTTGTTTTTCCTGTCAGGTTAAAGGGTTTTTTTGTCATTAAGGAGGCTATGGATTCAACCAACTCGGACTCACCTTTGGAGCCTGTAATGAGAATTTCTGCCTTTTTTCTATCCTGTAATAAAATGGCGACCTCTGCGTAGTTTTCAGCGTGCCATCTTTTAGAAGGGCCATAAGAAGCCCCAGGGTTGAGAATGATAAGGGGTTTTTTAAAATCAACATTTAAGGAGAGGAGCAGCTCCTTAGCTTCCCCCTTTTCTTCTTGAGTTACGGGCAGGGATATTTTTGGAGGGGAAGTTTTTAGACCCAGGCCGGAGATAAGATCCAAATAGTAATTTAATTGGTGGGAACAGTTTTCCCCTTTCTTTAGCGCCACTCCCCTGGTAAGAAGCACTTTGCGGCCATCCGTAGAGTATCCCCATCTTTCAGGGATCTTGCCAAGATAGAAGAGAAGAGCTGAAGAGAAAGAGTTTGTAAGAAGGACTCCGATATCAAAATGGAAGCTTTTTATTTTTTGTGCTGAATCCCTCAGCTTTCTAAAGCCATCTATGTCTGGAAGAGGGATGATCCCCTTTATAAAATCATGAGAGGAGAAGAGATCTTTTACCCACTCTTTGGCAGCTATCCAGATCTCGGCTTGGGGAAAGTTTCTACTTAAACTATAAACGGCAGGAACAGCAAGGATAGAATCTCCTATCCAGTTGGGTGCTCGAACGAGTATCTTCATCTCCCAAATTTTATTCCCAAAGCGCAATATTGTCAAAATAACACAGCACGTCAGACTTAGTAATCCCGAAATAAAAAATGAAAGAGGAAGATAATCCACCCCTATTGTGCAGAAAGAAGCTTTTCCCCTTTATGCCCTTGTTTAAGAGCGCAGCCTTGAGATAAAAGGATGGTCTGTTTAATCAGATGAAGAGGGAGGAGGGTCCTTCTTTTTCTTGGAGGCATCAGGTTTTTCACTTTTAGGCTTCTGATTGGCCTTGCTTTCCTTTTCTGGCTTTTTGTTTTGAGCGTAATCAGTGATATACCAGCCGCTGCCTTTAAATTGAAGGGCTGAGGGCGAGAGGACTTTCTTTAGCAGTCCTCCACATTTAGGGCATTTTTTTAACTGCGGTTCATTGACTTTCTGGAGGACTTCAAGCGAAGAGCCGCATGTTAAACATTTATATTCGTAAAGTGGCATTTTGTATCACTGGAAAATAATAGCTTCGAATATGTAAATATCAGCTTCGGATTTCCAAGTATTCGGCGGAAGACCAGCTTTCAAGCACGCCTGCTTGAGAAATGTTTCCCTTGACCAGTTATTTTCGACAGGAACTTGAGGTAGAAGGAGCCCTCTTTTATTCCCTTTGGAGATGACAAGACCATGTTTTCCAACCCTAATGAGACTTGGGTCATGAATTTTTTTGAGAGGAGAGAGAACGGAAATCTCTATTTCTAAATCATCAAGTTCTTCTGCTGAGACTGGAAGAAACCTCTGGTCTCTACATGCAGCATAAACGGAAGTTTGAATAACAGTTTGGTAAAGAGGCGCGACAGGCTCGATGAATCCTATGCATCCTCTCAGGTAGCCTTTTCTTTTAAGGGTCACAAAGGCACCCTTTTTGGCTAGAAAATTCAGGTTTTCGGTGTTGTAATTTATGATTTTTTTCTCTCTGATAAACTGATTAATGGCAGAACGGGCCAGCCGGAGAAGCTCTGTTTTTTCCTCTGGAGAGAGGCTAAATATGGGGTTGGGGATCTTTGTGTAGATAGCGGCTGCTAAATAACCGACAACTTGGGATTCTCCCCCTAATTGTGAAGAGTCGGTATAGTGGAGAATTTCAACTTTCGCCTCTCCTCTTTCTCGAGCATAGAGCAGAGACGAAACAACTGGGCCCCCTCCGCACATGATGTTTTCGCCTTTTTCGAGCTTTTTGATAAGAGCGCTAGTTTCGAAAGACTGAATGAGAGAAATTGTCTTGGAGTCCGTATCGTTGGCTTTTTTCTTGGGAAAGAAATGAGACATGTCAGTTGAAACAATAATCATAGCATTTTTCCCGGGGAGAACTTCTATCAGGGCATCTGCCAGGCGAATAATTGTTTTTTTTGTGGGATAACCCATCACGATAGGGACGATTTTTGCCTGAGGAAGGGTCTTTTGGATGAAAGGAATCTGAACTTCCACAGAGTGTTCCATCTGATGGGCTTTGGGGATGTATTTGAACCCAGAAGCTTTAGAGATTTCTGCAGCAAGGGACTCATCTATTTCTGCCGTTCCCAGAGGCGTCTCGTATCCACCCTTGGGGTAAATTGAACAGCCTTTTAAGCTGTACCGGTGAGAAAGGCCGATGATTATGACTGATTCATAATCTTTTCCCTGAATCAAGCGGTAAGCATGAGCAGCGGTCTGTCCTGAGTAAACATATCCAGCATGAGGGCAAATAAGAGCCAAGATTTCTTCGCCAGGAGAAGGCATTTTTTTGGCATTCTCGAGGAATTGGTCTATTTGTTGAGAGAGTATTTCCGCCTTTTTTTCATAAAACTGTCCAGCCCAGACTGCTTTCCTTATTCCCTGAGACCAGACGAAAGAGACGCAGACGCAGAGAGAGAGAAAGATAATCAAAACGGTTTTTCTCATGTTTTTTCTATCTACCCTCAGATTGAGACATAAGAAACTATACAAAGAAATATAAGAAAAATCAAATTTTCCATCAGTTATTGTCTAAGATTCCAACAACTGCTAATTGTAGTTCCAAACAATCCATATTTGTTCTTGACATTAGTTTGAATACCCGTTCTTCACTGTAATTAAAGGGGTCTTTTAACAACTGATTTGAAAAATTATAACCAAACTTCATTTTTTCACCTCAAGAAGAGAAGCTAAAAGAGACAGGACATTTCTTAGTATATTGGAAATCTTTATTCTTTCTATTCTTTTTCCTGACGATAGAATTCATCCCATATAATCTTTAGTACTCCTAGAGAATAATTTCTCCAATCCGTAAAAATAGCCAAAGATACTGTTTTTTGGCATATCAACCACCCAAGATATATGTTTTTCCTTTAATTATATTTATATTATTATTATTTACAGGGTTTTTTCATTACCTTCCAATTATCTATGTTCTAAGCCTACTTTGTTATCAATATCTTCAGCAATTTTTTTAATATCTGCTAAGGTCGTGCTAATTTCCTTCTCTATTTCCTCTATTGTTGTTAGGAGGCTTCTCATTCTAAGTTCATATGTCGAATCCAACTTAACTACAAGACCTGCCTTCCTTAATTTTTTTAAATGGTAAATTACTGAACCTATTGTGGGTTCTACTAATCTTGTTAATTCTTTGCTTTTTAAACCTTTACCTTCTTTAGCTGATTTGATTAAGGCCTTTAATATTCTAAAAGCAGTCTTATCTTGGTCTCGGGTTGTAATAAAACCAAAGCTATTGCATACCCATTCAATATCCCTATCAAGTTGTTTTTCTGTTGGTTCTCTTAATTTCCTTATTACATATTGTTTTAATGATCGCAACATTTTTTTGATGATAAGTTTGTAAAGATATTATATAAAGTTTTCTAAAATAATCAACCTTAACTTAAATAATTTATGTAAGATAAAAAAAGGGTTGACTTTATCAATTTAAAATATATATTATTTCAATTAATAATAGTAATTAGGAGAATAAGTTAAGGCAATAAAGAAGACATTTCTAGAAAGGAGTAGAAAGATGGCCAAAAAAGCAACTAAAAAAAAGACCGCTCCAACAGCATCCAAAGGAAAAGGTAAAGGTAAAGGTAAAAAGAAATAGCATATAAAACTTTAATTTAATCCTTCTTTCTTAGTAATAAAATTCAGAGTGAGGGGAGTACTTTCAACTTTTTTTGCTAACGGAGCTTATAGAAGACATAAAGAGAATAATTATTAAGAACACTTCCTTCAGGAATCGCTGAGATCCTCCAGAATTGCCTTACTTTTCTGATTAACCTCTTCGAATCCTCTCCAGGCACATCAGTTAGCCTATCAGCTAACTGATTTTAATTTATGCTCCCTGAAGTCCAAGTTGCCTGAACTTAGGTCTTGGGTCATATCTATTTACAGTTTCCAGCAGCTTTGATATCTTCTTACTAAAATCGTTAAGAGACCCTTACATCAGGAAAGATGGGATTTTGTAATTTTTTGATTATTTTTACTTTATATTGTTGACTTTTTTTGTATTTTTAATCACAATCTAAAAGGAAAGTTAAGATGAAAGATTTCCTCAAGTCTCTTTTCATCATCGTCGCTACTTCTGCCGCTTTCTTGATCGGCCTTTATATAGGTGAAGAGAAAGTGAAGGCTAAGATTTCTGATTTCCAGGACGAATTAGAAGAGAAAAAATAGAGCTCTTACCTTTCGTTACATCCCTCTTTTTTGTGACATAATTATCATTTCAGGTTACTCAAAAGCTCTCCTCATTTTTTTATATGGGGTCAGGCCATTGCAAAAAAAAGCAGGAAAAAAAGGGGAAAGGCACCTTTAATGTTGTTCTGTCCTCAAGTTGAGAATGTCCTCTTTCTTACAGAAAAAGTAGCCTGCCCCCTTTTTTTTCAGGGAATGCCATAAGGGCAAGAGTGTAGGAAAATAACTATCCCCGATGGCAAAACATGACCCCATCCGATAATGGCAAAACCTGATTCCAGCTGAGTTCGGCAAATCGTACCCCTTCATTGACTAATTCAGGAGTCAGGCTTATAATAAATTTGAAAAATCTCGTCCTGGTAAGTTACAGAGACAAGCTCTTTTCCGTTCGAGAAACAAGATGCGTTGGCAGATTTATGGAATCATAGTCATTTTTGCTCTATTCGTTATTGCTTTAATCTTCAATCCGTCTCTTTCTTGTTTTGGAAGGAAGCTGAAATCACCGTTTTACCCTATTTTCAGGAAAAGAAGGCGCAAGCTTAAAACAGACGATTACGGTTTCTCCCTTGGTGATAAGAGGACTAAAGAGAAGATGTCGAAGCTGGGAACAAAAGATTATAGCTTCTCTCGTGTTGGTGGTTTTCAACAAGTACCCCAACAGAGAAAGCGCAAGCTTAAAACAGAAGGCTATGGTTTCTCCCTTGATGAGGACGACATTAAACAGGAATCAGAAGAGGAAAAGGAGTAGAAAGAGTCCAGAAGATTTGGATATTCATTCGAGCTTAAAGCTCTTCTTTTTGAGAGACCATGAGCAGGATTTTAACCGAGGGGCAATCGAAGGATAGACAAAGTATCAAAGTTTTAAGGGTTTCACTTTTCCTAATTGTTTTCCTTGCTATATTTTTTCTTGTCTATTGCCGGCCTTCCCCTGTTATTCTTCTCCCTCTTCCTTCGGAGATCGAAAGGATAGAGGGGTATGCTTCTCTAAGAATCATGGGAGACCAAGGATCATCTAGGTCTAAGTTTTCATTCTTATTCCAGCTTCCCCATCAGGGGCGAATAGAAGTCTCTAATATATTGGGCAGAACCCTCTACCAGATTATTGTAGCTGAGGATAAGGCGGCCTTTATTGTCCCTTCTAAGAGAGTCTATTGGCAGGGAGAGGAAGAAGAGATTATCCGATATTTCCTGGGATTTCGGCTAAACCTGTATGAGATGATAAATCTTTTAAGCGGAAAATGGGAAGGTGAAGAGATAGGAGATGAAGGCGAGGAGAGCAAAGAGAGCTGGAGCTTTGCCAAGGATGAGAGGGGTCGAATAATGGCAGGCCAAAGAGGAGAATTTCAGTTTGAAGTCAAAGAATTCTTAGCAGACACTCCTTTTGCCCGCATTCTCATTTTTCAGCATCCTCTGAATAGGGGGCTTCTAAAGATTCTTAGAATCAACCTTAACCAGCCCTTAAAAAAAGGGGCCTTTTCTCTTTCTGTTTTAGGAAAGTATGAACGAAAAAGCTGGACTGAGATCGAAAAAATATTAGCCAATGAGAATTAAATCCTTTGCCAAGATAAACCTTGGATTAGAAGTCAGGGGGATAAGAGAGGACAACTATCATGAGGTCAGAACTCTCTTGCAGACAATAAATTTTTTTGATGTGCTGGAATTCCGATCAATAGGACAGGATAAAATTCTCCTTAAAGGAGATGATAAAACAATATCGTGGGAAAGGGAGAACCTTATTTTCAGGGCAGCACTCCTCCTCAAAGAGCAGTTTCATGTATCCAAGGGGATTGAAATTAATGTCACCAAGAATATTCCTCCCGGCAAGGGCTTGGGGGGAGGGAGTAGCAATGCGGCCATGACCCTTTACGCTTTAAATAAAAGCTGGGGGCTTCGGCTGGGAAAGAAAGCTTTGAAGAATTTAGGCAAGCAGCTGGGTGCGGATGTCCCCTTTTTTCTCGAAGGCGGCCTATGCTTAGGATTAGGAAGAGGAGACGAGATTACTCCCCTCTCTGATACCGCCACACTCTCTTGTCTATTAGTTTTGCCCTCTTTTTCAATCCAGACTGCTCACATTTACAGTCATTTTTCGTTATCCTTGACTTCACAGGATAAAGACAGTAAAATTATCAAGTTTTTAGACAACAGAGAATTCGGTTTATTAGAAAATAGATTAGAAGAGACGGTTTTTCGCTTTTATCCTCAACTTAAAGTCATAAAGAGATTGCTCAGGGACAAGGGAGCAGAGTTTCCCTTAGTCAGCGGGACTGGTTCTGCTGTGTTCGGGCTCTTTTTAGAGCAAGAAAAGGCAGAGAAAGTCTTGAGAAAAGTGAAAAAGGACTACACCTCTCTTCTTGTTGAGACTTTGCCTCGAGAGCGATACTGGAGGAGTTTGAAGACTGGGGTGTAGCCAAGCGGTAAGGCAGCGGACTTTGGATCCGCCATCGGAGGTTCGAATCCTCCCACCCCAGCCAAAGGCCGCCAAGAGATTTCTTCCTTTTGGAGAAAGTTATCAAGGAGGAGATTGAGTGAGAAAAAAAGATGAAATGAAAATTTTTGCAGGTTCTTCGAATAGTACTCTAGCCCGAGAGATTGCCAGCTTCTTGAAGATCGATTTGGGAAAATGTGTTTTAGAGCGATTCAGCGATGGAGAGATTCATTTTTATATCGATGAAAATATCCGAGGAGAAGACATTTTTGTTATCCAATCTGGTTCCTACGAGGCTAACTTTCACCTGATGGAACTTTTCCTGATGATTGATGCCTTTAAGCGAGCCTCTGCCGAGAGGATCACCGCCGTCATCCCCTACTACTGCTATGGACGCCAGGACTGGAAGGACAGGCCAAGAGTTCCCATATCGGCCCGGCTCGTTGCTGACCTGCTGCAGACGGCCGGAGTTACGAGGGTTCTGGCTATGGACCTCCATTCGCCCCAAATTCAAGGATTTTTCTCTATCCCTGTTGATAATTTGATGGCTCTTCCTGTATTAGCTAATTATATTAAAACCCTGAAGTTGAAAGATTTAGCCGTTGTTTCCCCTGATGCCGGAGGAGTGGGGAGAGCCAGGCTGTTTGCAAAGAGGATGAAAGCTGGATTGGCGATTATAGACAAACGGAGGCCTGCTCCAAATGAAGCTAAGGTATTCCATGTGATCGGCGAAGTCAAAGATTGCGATGTTGTTATTCTGGATGACATGGTGGATACAGGAGGAACGCTTGTTGAGAGCGCTGAGGCTTTAAAGAGAGAAGGAGCCAAGAGAATTTTTGCGGCCTGTAGCCATCCTGTTTTATCAGGGAAGGCAGTAGAAAAAATAGAAAATTCTAATTTAGAAAAGTTGATTGTTACCAACACAATCCCTCTACAAGGGAAATCGAAGTCGTCTAATAAGATCATGACTCTCTCTGTTGCTTCTCTTTTTGGAGAAGCCATTCGGAGAATAAATAAAGGGCAATCAGTGAGTTCACTGTTTATCTAAGGAGGGAAGAGAGGTGAGCTTTAAGATAAAAGTTGAGAAAAGAGAAATATTTGGAAAAAATGCGTCTCGTCGATTGAGAAGAGAAGGGATGATACCAGCTATTCTCTACGGGAGCGGCTCCAGCAATGTTCCCTTGACTTTGAAAAAGCAGGATGTCTTCATGATTTTGAGGTCCGATACTGGAGAAAATACAGTTTTTCAAGTCTCGTTCGACTCTGAGATAAGAGATGTCATGATAAAAGAGTTGCAAAGGGATCCTGTTACAGATGAAATTCTTCATGCTGATTTTGTCCATATTGCAATGGATAAGGCCATTCGCGTTTCCGTGCCCCTCGTGAGCGTGGGAGAAGCCGTGGGAGTTAAGACGGAAGGGGGATTTGTTGACTTTATTACTCGAGAACTTGAGGTTGAATGCCTTCCCAAGAATATCCCTGAACATATTGAAATGGATATAAGTGGCCTCCACCTCCGTCACTCTCTTAAAGCAGAAGATATTACTCTACCCGAGGGAGTGAAGCTTATAACCTCCTCTGATACCATATTGGTCCTGATTGAAGCTCCTCTCAAAGAGGAAGAAATAGAAGTCGAAGAGGAAGAAGAAGAGGTGATCGCTGAAGAGGAAGAACCTGAAGTCATTGGAAAAGAGAAGCCAGAAAAGGAAAAGGAAGCAAAGGAAGAAAAGGGGGGAAAGGAGAAGGGAAAAGCACAGGAGAAGGAGTAACATTTGTGGGCAGTTGTTGGACTGGGGAATCCTGGGAGACGTTACTCTGGGACAAGACATAACGTAGGATTCACTTTTGTCAAGAAAACAGCTAAAGAATGGAAGGTTAAACTGAGAAAGAAAATATTTTTTTCCAAGGCTGGCGAGGTTGAAAGGAAGAATGAGAAAATCCTTCTAGCCCTTCCCCAGACATACATGAACAAAAGCGGCCTGACAGTGAAGAAGATTTTGGAGGGGAGGGATATTAAGCCAGAACATCTTGTTGTTGTCTACGATGATTTAGATATTCCCTTGGGAGAGATAAGGATTAGAAAAAGAGGGGGACCTGGAACCCATAAAGGGATGAGCTCGATCGTCGAGGAGATTAGAACTGAAGAATTTCCAAGGATAAGAGTAGGACTTGGCCCTTTACCAGAAGGTGAAAATGCTGTAAATTATGTTCTTTCTTATTTTGATAAAGCAGAGGAATCACGTCTTGAAGAAGGCTTAAGGAAAGCCCGAGAGGCCTTGGAGACGATTCTGTCTGGAGAAGTGGAAAGGGCAATGAACACTTATAATCATAGAGGAAAGACCTCAGCAGATTAAATCTAAAACTGCGAAGAGAAGGGTCTCCTTGTTCCTTCTTATAAAAGAAGGAGCTTTAAATCCATAAGGAGGTGTTTATGAGACAATACGAAACAGTTTTTTTGATTTCCCCCAACCTGGAAGAAGAAGAGACCACAAAAATCATCACTCAAATATCGGGCATCATTTCTAAAGAAAAGGGAAAATTGATCCAGGAAGACAGATGGGGGAAGAGAAGGTTAGCTTATCCAATCAAAAAATTCGAAGAAGCATTCTATGTTTTTTTTCATTATGAAGGGGATTCTAATATTCCCTTTGAGCTTGAAAGGCGCTTCAAGCAAACAGAAGCAATTTTGCGTTTTCTGACCGTTAAGAAAGAGACTAGAGAAAATGTGCGCAAAAAAAGAAAAGGTATTCCAGCGGAAGAAGAGATTATAGCTCCCCAAGAGGAAAAATTTGAACTGAAAGAGGAAGAGGAAATTGCAGTCCCTGCAAAGGAGGAGGAGATTGCAGTCCCTCAGGATGAAGAAAAAGCTGAAGAGAAAGAAGAAAAAGCTGAAGAGAAAGAAGAAAAAGCTGAAGAGAAAGAGGAAGAAGAAATTGCGGCTCCTGCACAGGAAGAGGAGAGTGCAGTCTCTCAGGGTGAAGAAAAAGTTGAAAAGGAAGAGGAAGATAAGGAAGATTTAAACTCAACTGAAACGATTAAGGAGGATAAATAAAGATGGCCAGAGATCAGAGAGGTGATAGAGGTAGTTTCCGGAAGTATTTTCCCCCCAGAAGGAAGGTCTGCCGTTTTTGTCAGAGGAATTTGAGAGACATTGATTACAAAAACGTTGATATACTGAAGAGGTATATTCTTGAAAGAGGAAAGATTTCTCCTAGACGAATGACCGGCACATGTGCTTTTCATCAACGGAAGTTATCCACTGCAATAAAGAGAGCACGTTTACTGGCATTGCTTCCCTATATAGAAGGTTAAGATAGAGGCGCGGCAATTGGAGGAAAAATGAAAGTTATCCTGAAACAAGATGTTGAAAACCTTGGGAGCAAAGGAGATATCGTAGATATAGCTCCAGGATTTGGGAGAAATTATCTAATTCCAAAAAAAATAGCACTAGAGGTCACTTCGTCTAACATGAAAATGATCGAGATAGAAAGGCGAGCTTTGAAAAAGAAGCTCGAGAAGGAAAGGCAGTCTTTTGAAGGACTTATCCAGAAACTCAACCAAGTTGCCTTGACCTTTAAGAGAAAATCAGGGGAAAAAGATATGATTTTTGGTTCAGTAAGTTCTTCAGATATTAAGGATGCCCTACATGAATTGGGTTTTGAGATCGACAAAAAAAAGATCTTATTGGAAGAGCCTATAAAAAGATTGGGCAACTACAGCGTGCCGATTAAAATCTTTCAGGAGGACAAGGCAGAGATAAAAGTAGAGGTTTTAAAGCCAGAAGAGGAGATAGAAAAAGAGAAGGAGGAAGAGGGGATTCCGGAAGAAAAGATGGAAGAAGCGGTGGAAGAGAGAGAAGAGCCGGAAGAAGAACAGAAGAAGGGAGAAGAATTACCAGAAGAGAAGAAAGAGGAGCAGGCGGAAGTTCCTGAGGAACAGTTGAAAGAAGATGAAACAGAGAGCAGGGAATCCGAAGGAGAGAAGGAAGAGAAGAAGGAAGAAGAGGAAATTCCTGAAGAAAAACAGGAAGAGCTTGAGGGAAAGAGCGTAAAGCCAGAGATTGAAGTGCAAGAGAAAGAGGAAAAAGAGATGCAGGAGGAGAAAAAGGAAGAAGAAGAGCTGCCTTCGGATGAGGAAGAGAAAGCCGAGTCCGAAGAGGAGAAGACAGAGAGGGAAGGAAAGAAAGATAAGAAGGAGCAAAAAGGAGGAAGGAAGAGGTCCAAAAAATAAATTTATACGGAGAGAGAGAAAAGTGGAACTTGACTTAATGTTTTTGAAAAAAACCCCCCCTCATAGCCTTGAAGCCGAGAAGACTACTTTAGGGGGGATCCTTTTGAATAATAAAAATTTGAATCCAGTGCTTACCATTATCTCTCCAGAAGATTTTTATAAAGAAACTAATCGGAAGATTATTGAAAAGATTATATTCTTAGTGGATAAAGGCCTTCCAGTTGATGTGGTTATGTTGAGTGAAGAGCTTCAAAAAGAAGGTTCACTAGAAGAGATTGGTGGGGCTTCTTATCTTTCGTCCTTGATGGACGGAGTTCCCAAGAGTTTAAATGTTGAATTCTATGCTCGAATAATTAAAGAAAAATCTCTTTTTAGACAGCTCATCCTCTCCTCTGCCAAGATCATTTCCTCAAGCTTTGAACAAAAAGATGATGCTGATCAGATTTTGGATGAAGCCCAGTCTGCAATTATAGAAGTGGCTGAGCAGAGGATAAAGCCGGGCTTTGTCCCTGTGAGTATGTTGGCCCCGCACACGCTAGATATGATTAAAGCCCTCCATGATAGGAAAGAAACGGTAACGGGAGTACCAACGGGATTCAGGGATTTAGATGGATTGACTGCAGGTTTTCACAGCTCTGAGTTTATAGTCATTGCCGGCCGGCCTTCAATGGGCAAAACAGCTCTTTGCTTGAATATTTCTCAATATGCAGGCCTAAAAACAGACTATTCTGTGGGCTTTTTTTCGCTTGAAATGGCCAAGGAACAGGTAGTTCTCAGAATGCTCTGTGCTGAGGCTCAGTTAGATCTAAAGAAGGTCAGGACCGGTTTTATAGGAGAAAGAGAATTCGAGAAGCTCAAACTGAGCGGCGAAGTTCTTTCTCAAGCTAAAATATTTGTGGATGAGACCGCTGCTTTGACGGTTATGGAAATGAAGGCCAAGGCACGAAGGCTGAAAATGGAGCAGAATCTTGACTTGCTGTTTATCGACTATATCCAGCTTATGCGGCCTGGGGGGAGGTTTGAAAATAGGAATCAGGAGATGTCTTACATCTCGCGCTCTTTAAAAGAGCTAGCCAAGGAGATTAAGATTCCTGTAGTAGGGATTTCCCAGTTGAGCCGTGCTCCTGAGAGAGGACGCCGTGAGCCAATTCCTCAACTCTCAGACTTGCGAGAGTCAGGCGCCATCGAGCAGGATGCTGATGTCGTTATCTTCATTTACCGTCCCGAATTATATCATCCTGATGATGAGAGTCTCCGAGGGAGAGCTGATGTCATTATTGCCAAACAAAGGAATGGACCCACAGGAAGAATAAACCTTGCCTTTATAAGAGAATATGCTCGGTTTGCTGACATGGAGTTTCAATCTTTTAAACCCTAAAATGTTTCCAACAGCAAAAAGCCCGCTTTTTTATTTTAATTCCCTCCTTCAGCAAGTCGGAGAAGTAGGGCTGCTGTTTTTCGAGACGTTCAAAAATCTTTTTAAAAAACCATGGGAGAAAAAAATATTCATTCAGCAGCTTGAGGAAATAGGCGTCAGGTCTCTCCCGGTTGTCTCTCTCACCGCAGCCTTTGGCGGTCTTGTTTTTGGGCTCCAAACATACGTAGGGTTCCACAGGTACATAGGTCCTGGGTCAGAGACTTACGGAGGACCGATCATTTCTCTAGGTCTTAGCAAAGAGTTGATCCCTATTCTGGTAGGTTTAATGGTTTCGGGACGAGTGGGCTCGGCTATAGCTGCAGAGATTGGGACGATGAAGATAACAGAACAGATCGATGCCCTCTTCAGTTTGGGAGCTGATCCGACGCGCTACCTCGTTGTTCCCCGAACCCTGGCTTCCTTGATCATGCTTCCTTGTTTGACAATCTACGGGGATATAATCGGCATGGCTGCTGGCTTTTTCTATAATACTTACCTTATGGGAGTAAACAGGGTTCTTTACATCCAGAATACGTTGCTTTATATGGAATTATGGGATATCATGAGCGGGCTTATAAAAGCAGCAGTTTTTGGAGTTATTATTGCCTTAATAGGCTGCTGGCAGGGATTAAGAACAGAAGGGGGAGCAGAAGGAGTTGGAAGAGCTACGACGCGGACAGTTGTCATAGCGAGCATCCTTATTTTAATCGTAAACTTTTTTCTCAGCATGGCCCTCCCTGCGGATATTTGATTATGATACGAATAGTCGATCTTCATAAATCTTTTGGTCAAAAAAAAGTCCTTCAAGGAGTAAACCTTAGACTTAAACATGGAGAAACTCTGGTCATAATAGGCCAGAGCGGGTGCGGAAAAAGTGTTCTTCTTAAACACATAATTGGGCTGCTTAAGCCAGATAGGGGAAAGATTCTTGTGGATGGAGTGGATACTACCAACCTCAAAGATGACGAACTCCATAAAATTACCAAGAGGTTTGGGATGCTTTTTCAAGGAACGGCACTTTTTGACTCCATGACAGTTGGTCAGAATGTAGGCTTCGGGCTGGAAAGATACACTGATTTTTCACAAGAAGAAATTAAAGAATTAGTTAAGGAAAATTTAGCCAAGGTCGGATTAATAGGAATTGAAAGCTTAATGCCCTTCGAGTTAAGCGGAGGAATGAAAAAGAGAGTCGGGCTGGCTCGGGCAATCGCTTATCGACCAGATATCATGCTCTATGACGAGCCATCCACGGGTATCGACCCGATCAGAGCAGATGCCATAAATGATTTAGTGATCAGGATGAAAAAAGAATTGAAGGTGGCTACTCTTATCATAACTCACGATATGGTCAGTGCTTATAAGGTAGCAGACAGGATTGGGATGCTTTATGCAGGACAGATTATCGAGATGGGGAGTCCTGAAGAGATTAAGAACTCAAACAATCAAGTGGTTCAGCAGTTTATCCATGGTCGAGCGGAGGGGCCTATAAAAAATTGGTAAAAAATGATGTTAAAATTAAGATTGATTCCTCTTTAAAGGCAATAAGGAGGAGATAATGAAGAGGGAGTTAAAAATCGGAATATTTATTTCCATTGCATTGTCTATAGTTGCTGCTGCCGTATTCGTCGTGGGAGACCTCAGTGTTCTTTTCAGAAAGCCGGGTTATTCCCTTTATGTTTCTTTTGATACCGCTGCTGGCCTGGAAAAGAGAGCCGTAGTCAGGATGGCGGGAGTAAAGATTGGTTATGTCAAGGATATAAGACTAAAAGGAAGCCGGGCGAATGTTTTATTGAACATTAACTCTGGGATCGAGGTACCGCAAGGTTCTAAAGCTACACTGGCTTCTTTAGGCCTCTTAGGAGAAAAACATATTGAACTTTTGCCTGGAGCAGAGCCCGGTATTTGTCAGCCAGGAGATATCCTTGAAGGAGTTCCCCCTGTAAGTTTTGACCAGATGGGAACCATGTTACTCTCGATTGGCAATGAGTTCAAAGAAATGGGAAGGGTCATAAGTGAACTGATCGGGGGAGAAGAATCGAGGGACAATTTCAGGAATACTCTCTCTAACCTTTCTTCTTTTTCATCGGATTTGAAGGAGTTTTTCGGAGTAAACAAAGAGGAGCTCCACAAAGGTCTCCAGAGTTCTTCTCAAGCTGTCCAGAAATTTGACAAAAGAGTTGAAGAGGTCTCTCGGAATATAGACGAATTGATATTTACGTTGAAAGATGTGGTTGAAGAGAACAGGGAAAATATCAAAATAAATTTGAATAACATACAAGAATTAATAAAGGAAATAGAGCAGTCCTTGAAGCTTATGAATGAATCTTTGGAGAAAATTAACAAAGGTGAAGGGACTTTAGGGAAGCTTATTTCTCAGCCGGAACTATACGCGCGAGCAGAGGATGCAGTGGGGGGGCTTGAAAAATTGATTTATCCTGTTTCTAATCTGCGCTTTACCGGGGACTTAAGAACAGAGTATTATGGAAAGAGCAATTTGTTGAAGAATTATTTTACCCTTGGCATATGGCCAACGGAAAAAAAGTATTTATTGGCTCAAGTTATTCATGATCCCTGGCTGGATAAGTTCGTTTATTCTTCCCAATTCGGGATCAGGCGGGGAGGCATAGCCCCCAGAGTTGGCATTATGGAATCCAAAGTTGGGGCAGGCGTAGATTACTACGCGTTTAGAGATCAGCTAAGGTTCAGTTTAGACGTTTTTGATTTTAACCGCCGTCCCCATCCTCATTTCAGGTTTTGGACACGATTTGCAGCCTCTAAGTATTTTAATCTTCTTGTTGGAGTAGATAATTTTACTTTAGCTCCTAGGAGAGAAATATACTTTGGCCTGGAGTTAGGCTTTTAATGAAGCAAAAAACAGCTTTTATATGTCAGAATTGTGGCTTCAACTCTCCCAAGTGGTTGGGCAGATGCCCCAGTTGTGGAGAGTGGAATACCTTGATCGAGGAAGTGGAAGAGAAAATTACTGCTGAATATTCTTTTCTGCCCTCCGAACCTATCCTCTACGAAAAAATAAAGGAAGCAAAAAGAGAAAGAATAAAGACAGGAATTGAAGAGCTAAATCCCGTCCTTGGGGGTGGAGTTGTCCCTGGATCTCTGGTATTGATCGGGGGTGAGCCGGGAGTGGGAAAGTCCACTCTTCTTCTTCAAGTGAGCCGTGATTTTGCCGCCCAGGGCGAATGCGTGTTGTATGTATCAGGGGAAGAATCATTGGAGCAGATCAAGATTCGAGGTGAGAGGCTCGGCCTTCAAAACGGAAAATTGTACCTTTTGGCAGAAACCAACCTTGAGCGAATTATAGCCCGTGCTGAAAAATTGAATCCTCAAATTTTTGTTTTGGATTCTATCCAGACTATTTTTTCTTCAAAGCTGTCTTCAGGCCCGGGTACAATCAGTCAAGTTCGAGAAGTTGCAAATCAGGTCTTTCGGTTTGCTAAGAAGAACCAGATTTCCTCGTTTCTTATCGGCCATATCACTAAAGAAGGCTCCTTAGCTGGACCCAAAGCTCTGGAGCACATAGTGGATGTTGTCCTTTATTTTGAGGGGGAAAGGAATCACAGCTATCGGGTGCTTCGTGCTCTAAAAAACAGGTTTGGGCCTGTCTCCGAGCTTGCCATATTTGAGATGGGAACGAGAGGGCTTCAGGCTATTTCTAACCCTTCCGCTTTTTTCTTAAAGGAGAGACCAACAAAAGAAGCAGGCAGTGTGGTTATCTGTACCATCAAGGGTTCCCGTCCTTTATTGGCGGAGATTCAGGCTCTGGTTTCTTCGACCTTGTTCACTGGGAATCCGAGAAGGATGACAATCGGCCTCGATCATTTTCGAGTCGCTATGCTTTTAGCTATCATCGAAAGAAAGCTTGGCTTTAGCTTTGCCGGAGAAGATATTTATATCAATGTTGCTGGCGGGCTGACCATTGACGAGCCCGCCACAGATTTAGGAGTGATTATGGCAGTTGTCTCCTGTCTGAAGAACAAAGCAATTCCTGCAGATATCATTGTTTTTGGAGAAGCTGGCTTGAGCGGGGAAATTCGCTCTGTAGGTCAACCCTTGGCCAGGTTGAAAGAAGCCCACTCCCTCGGTTTTCAAAGGGTTATTATGCCCCAGGGCAACCTCTCTCAATTAGATAAAGAGGATATACCGGATATAAAGCTTGTGGGAGTGAAAAATGTCAAACAGGCAATAAGCATTATATTTTAAGGAATAATAAAATGAGCATTTTTATTTTTCGCTTTTTCATTATTGTTTTAATAACATTAACAGGGTATTTTTTTCCTCCTTTTTATTTAGCACCTTATTTTGGGGCGGCGACAGGTTTTTTATTGAGCATTGTTATTGTTTACCTGGAGACCAGAATTCGGAAAAGCCAGTTTAAGGTTATCTGGAGTTCGGCAATAGGAACCTTTGCCGGTGTTCTTTTAGGTTGGGCTCTGGGTTCTATTTATCAAACGATTGCAAGCGATAATTCCACAACAACTTTTATCAGGATATTTTTTCTCCTCATCATGCCCTACATTGGTTTCTTAGTCGGCACTCGAAAGTTTGAATGGCTTGAACCTCCGCATCTTTTCCATTTTTTCAAAGAAAAGAATGTGGGGCGCAGTAGTTATATGATTCTAGATACAAGTGTTATTATTGATGGGCGCATTGCGGATATCTGTGATACAGCATTTATTGGTGGGACTCTTGTCATCCCCCAGTTTATCCTCAAGGAGCTTCAATTTGTGGCAGATTCTGCTGATGGAATGAAAAGGCAGAGAGGAAGGAGGGGGCTGGATGTTCTGGATCACATCCAGAAGTCTTCTCAGGTATCAACCATAATCTCTGAGATAGATTTTCCTGAGGTCAAAGATGTGGATTCCAAGCTCGTTGAATTAGCCAAGCAGATGGATGCTAAAATCATCACCAATGATTTTAATCTCAATAAAGTAGCCCAGCTCCAGGGGCTCCATGTCCTTAACATCAATGAACTCGCAAATGCTTTAAAACCAGTGGTTTTACCTGGAGAGACAATAAAAGTATTTATTCTAAAGGAGGGAAAGGAAAAAGACCAGGGAGTGGCTTACCTGGATGATGGTACTATGGTTGTGGTCGATAATTCACGCAAGATGATCGGGCAGAACATTGATGTAACGGTTACCTCTGTTCTTCAGACAACAGTCGGTAAGATGATATTCGGACGCTATAACGACGTCTCTCGATGAGCGAAGTTACGGTTATCATCGTTGCTGCTGGAGAAGGAAGGCGCTTTGGTTTTTCCAAACAATTTGCTCTTTTAGGGGGGAAATCGGTCTTAGACCGGTGCCTGGAAATGTTTGAAGCCCATAAGAAGGTTGCAGCAATCGTGTTGGTCCTAAAGGATGTAAGCCTCAAAAAAGAATATCTTAAGCGCTACAGAAAAATCGTTGCCGTTGCCAAGGGAGGAAAAAGGAGGCAGGATTCTGTTCTTTCGGGATTCCATCAGATTGATCCGGAGAAGGCGGAAATTGTACTTGTTCATGATGGGGTTAGATCGTTAGTCAGTGAAGACTTGATTGATCGGGTCATCGAGGCAGCTCGGGAAGCCGGGGCTGCGATTCCCGCTATTCCAGTAGAGGACACAATTAAGCTTGTCGAGGGAGATGAAGTGAGCCGAACGTTGGATAGAGAAAAACTTTTCAGAGCTCAAACTCCGCAAGGATTTTCCTACCTCATACTTAAAGCCGCACTGGATAAGGCAAAGGAAGAGAATTTTTATGGTACGGATGAGGCATCCCTGGCGGAAAGAATAGGAAAGAAGGTGGTCGTCGTTCAGGGTGATCACAAAAACATTAAAATTACTACTCTTGAAGATCTGAAAATAGCGGGGGCTTTCCTTGAAGATTAAAGCAGGTCTTGGTTATGATATCCACAGGTTAGTGGAAGGGAGGAAACTCTTTTTAGGGGGAGTGGAGATTGATTTCCCAAAGGGATTGAAGGGTCATTCTGATGGAGATTGTCTGATTCATGCCCTTATAGATGCGCTTCTGGGAGCTGCAGGAGAGAAAGATATCGGGCAGATCTTCCCAGACACAGACCCAAGATATAAAGATATTCAAAGTACTGCGTTACTGAAGAAAGTTGTTGGCATGATTAATGAGAAGGATATGGAGATTCTAAGTATCGATTCGATTATCATTGCTGAGAAGCCTAAATTGGCCCCTTATATCCATCAGATGAAAGAAGTTTTGCGCCCAATCCTTGGAGTTGGAAGGGATGATTTGGGAATAAAAGCTAAGACGAATGAAGGGCTGGGTGAAATAGGCCAGGGGGTAGCTATTGCCTCCTGGGTTCAAGTTCTTGTCAAGAAGAAATAAATAACACACTCTTCTGTTATATCCTCCTCTCTTAGAAGTTAAGTAACGAATACACACGCATCGTAGACTCATGTTAGCGTCATTAAGGAATTAGCATTCCCCCAATGTTGGTTGATAAGAAGATCTGGATTGTTTATTCTTCTGTCATTGCGGGCGAAGGGTGGCCATCTCATACAATAAATTATTATCGCAATGATTAATTAGCCTGATTTATTCATAAATTATGCCGACACCAATATTTATTTTCATTGATATCTGCTCGTTACGCTGATTTCATCTCTAGCAGAACATTCAATCGGTCTCAAATGCTTTTATTTTTATTATATGTCGGCATAATTTACCCTTCGGGCGGGCCGATTTCACCGCATCTGCTTCGTTACAGGGCATTTGCGGTGGAGAACCACAGCCGCATACCCTGTGCCTTGCATCTGCGCCAAACTCGATCCGTGAATAATCCAGGTTAGATAGGAATCAGCAGTAAAAAAAGCTGGGGAAGGATAAAAAAAGAGGCTGCGATTTACTCGTCTGGGAGAAACCGCAGCCTCTTAAAGGATGGGAATCGGTTGAGTTTGAAGGCTTAATCTGCCTTTGGAAGCAGAGAGCATCAGCTTCTCAAAGTCAATTACCAACCAATCCCAGATTTTGATGATTTCGCTCCTCATTCTTTTTATCATAAGAACCTCGTCCTTATTAACTACCGGAAAGTTTAGTGATTGGTTCTTCCTTAGCCAGAACATTGGCTATAATTTCATTGCCTGCTTCTTTTCCAATTCTTAATAAATCCAATGCTGGTGAAAAAGCAATGAGGTTAAATCCGACAAAAGTGAGAAAAACAGCCGCCAAAAAAATCGCTAATTTCGTTCTTAATCTCATCTATATCTCCTTTATCATTATTTTCAATCTCACTTATATATACGTAAAAAACGAAAGAAAAGTTGCATCGTTATTGGTAAAAATTTTATAGATAGATTTTTTTTGATAAAAAAAATTGGCACATTACTAAGCACGATAATTAATATTTTGGCGACTGATGGATATTTGTTGAGAAGAGTTAAGGAAAATTAAGCTTAGATATTTCTTCCCTCCTTTTTTTTAAAGGGTGGAGTCTTCTTGACTCGCATCATCATGGATATTAATATGATCTTCGATGGAAAAGATAAGCCGCCTTAATCCTCTCTTTGAAATCGTTAAATCTTGCCCCAATCGAGTCAATAAAATATTGATCCAGAAGGAAAAAAGACAGAAGAAAATAAGCGAAATCATCCAACTGGCTAAAGCCAATCATATCCCCCTTCTTTTCGTTCCCAAACAAAAACTTGAAAGGCTGGATCGAAACCATCAGGGAGTTGTTGCTTTACTGACTCCGAAAGAATTTTCTTCTTTTGATTCTATATTATCTTCAGCAAATGTTCCCTTTCTTGTTTTGCTGGATGGGATAGAAGACCCTCAGAACTTAGGAGCTATTATCCGCACCGCTGAAGGAGCTGGCGCGGACGGAATTATTCTGCCTGAAAGGAGAACTGTTGGTTTATCAGAGGCGGTTTCCTTGGTATCGGCCGGAGCCCTGGAATACGTGAAAGTGGCCAGAGTAAAAAACTTGGCCAGAACAATGGATGATTTGAAAAACCGGGGAGTTTGGCTTGTGGGAGCAGAAGCTACCGGCAAGGAATATTGGTGTGAGTTTGATTATAAACTGCCTGTAGGCCTTGTCTTGGGCTCTGAAGGGAAGGGATTACGCCCTCTCATCAGGAAGAAATGTGATAAAATTCTTTCTATTCCTCTCTTGGGTAGGATGACCTCTCTTAACGTTTCAGCCGCTGCCTCGATTTTTCTTTATGAAGTTGTCAGACAGAGGAAGAACAGAGAGAATGAATAAATTCAAAACAAAAAGAGTAGTTATAAAAAGAGAGGAAACAAGTTGCCAGAGGAGAGAGCGCTCCGCAGGAAACTCGTCATCTGTAAGGTTGGGCTTCAGTGTATAATCGTCTGGAGAGGAGAATCGGCTGGATTTTACTCTCCATTGGTGCTATGATTGCTCTTTTCTTTGGAAGCTATAAAATAGTAGAGGGTATCATTCAAGATCCCTCTACTATCGTTGAATAAACGGCATAGAATAGGGATATAAAATGTTTAAGAAAATATTGGTTATATTCATCTTTATATTTTTATTGTTGCTTTGTTTCTTTGTCTTTGCGGTGCAGTATGAAGAGGAAGTTGAAAGTGGAGTTCTTTCTATATATTTTCAAGATGAAAAAGTGGGCTACGAGGAATACACTTGGCAGTCCGATGAGACGAGCTATCTCCTTTCGGTAAAAGGCCGAATGACAAAACCGGTTGACATGGAAATCTATAGCCTGATCCTTCGTCTGGATAAAAGTTTCATTCCCCGGCAATTCAATTTTAAATTTTCTGTGGGCGGAGTAGCCCAGGAGATCTCAAGTTTAATTGTGGATGGTCAAGTTGAGAATACAATTCATGTCTCAGGACAGGAGTATAAAAGCATAGTTAAAATAAAGAGGGATGCTTTTCTTTTGCCGAATCCTGTTTTCTCCTGCTATATGGTCCTAGCGAAGAAATTTCGATGTCACCTCCAAGAGCCTGTTGAGCTTTCTGCATATATTATTCCTCTGTTCGAAGTTCCCCTTTCCCTTGAATTTAATGAGGAGTCCCCTTGCTCGATGATTCTGGAGATTAGCGGGATAACGATGGAAATGGAAACGGATGATGAAGGAAGCCTGAAATTCCTCCACAGTCCAGCCCAAAAGCTAAAAGTTTATAAACAGAATCCCTGACTCTGCATCCATCCCCAAATCCACTGTAACTCATTACCAAAGCATAGGCTATTTCACGAAACCTTTTTAATAACGGAAACGGAGATGCTTACTCCCATCTTTTCTCATCTTGACATTAATTCAGGCAACTCTATAGAATAGACGGGTAAAAAAGATATCTTTTTATCTGCAGAAAGATGAAAGAAAAAAGAGATTTCTATCAATTAGAAAAAAACATTGTCGCTCTCAAAGAGAAAATGGATGAACTCCAATCGAGCGAGAAAGCGGACAAAAGAGAGAAAGTCGCTCAGCTAGAAAAACAAATAGAGATAGACTGGGCCAAGATCAGTCCGCATTTTACTCCTCTAAACATCGTTCAAATAGCTCGCCACCCCAAGAGGCCCTATACTCTGGATTATATAGAGTATTTGACCGAGGATTTTATGGAAATCCACGGAGATCGCCGTGCTGGAGATGATCCTGCTATCGTGGCTGGGTTTGGTTTCTATAGAGGGAGCACCGTTTGTTTTATAGGACATCAAAAAGGACGGACAACAAAGGAGAGAATAGATCGCAATTTTGGCCAGCCTAATCCAGAGGGCTATCGAAAGGCCCTCAGAATCATGAAATTGGCAGAAAAATTTGGCCATCCGGTAGTAACCCTTATCGATACGCCCGGAGCATACCCGGGGATTAGAGCTGAAAAGCATGGTCAAGCAGAAGCGATTGCCTATAATCTAAGGGAAATTTCAAAATTGAAAATTCCTGTTGTAAACGTGGTTATTGGAGAGGGTGGGAGTGGAGGAGCGCTGGCTATAGGTGTGGGGGATGCCATTTTTATGCTAGAGTATTCCTTCTACTCCGTTATTTCCCCTGAAGGTTGTGCGGCGATCCTCTGGAAAGATCAGGGAGCTGTTACCAAAGCCGCAGAGAATTTGAAGATTGGTGCCAAGGATTTATTGGATATGGGAATAATTGATAAAATTATTGCTGAACCTCCTGGCGGTGCACATATAGATCGTGAGCAAACATTCAAGAATGTAGACAAAGTCCTTAATATAACTTTAAAAAAGCTGCAACAGATATCCCCTGAAGAGAGATTGAAAATGAGATACAAAAAATTCAGGGAGATAGGAGTGTTTACGGAGAAATGAAGAAACAGATCTCTGCCATAAAGGGAACAAAAGATATCCTTCCTCGGGAAGCAAAGAAGTGGCAGCGAGTTGAATCGGTGACCAAGAGAGTCCTCGAGCTCTATGCCTACAAAGAAATCAGGACCCCCATCTTTGAAGCCACAGAACTGTTTGAAAAAGGGACAGGACAGACTACTGATATCGTTATCAAAGAAATGTACACTTTTAAAGATAAGGCGGGGCGCTCTTTAACCCTGCGGCCAGAATACACTCCTTCTGTGGTCCGCTCCATCATCGAAAATCGCCTGTATCTTCAGCCTGAGCCCTTGAGATTTTACTATATTGGTCCGATGTTCCGCTACGACAAGCCGCAGAAAGGGCGTTATCGCCAGTTTCATCAGGTGGATATCGAAGTGTTTGGTGAAGAGGATCCGGCCCTTGATGCTGAGATTGTGGAGATGGCGAATTATCTACTCAAAGAACTCAAGGTTACCGATACAAAAAACCTTGTGAATTCCGTCGGCTGTAAGAAATGCCGACCTTCCTATATAAAAGATTTGAGAAGTCATGCAGAGGAGGTAAGACACGACCTGTGTCCGGACTGTAAGAGAAAGGTTGAGTTAAATCCTTTGAGGATTTTTGACTGCAAAATAGAAACCTGCCGTGAAGCGGCTAAAACTTTTCCTAAGATTACAGATTATCTCTGCCAGGAGTGTGAGGATCATTTCAACCGATTTTGTGATTACCTGGTTTTTTATGGGATAGAATATAAAGTCGAACCGCGCCTGGTTCGAGGTATAGATTATTACACGAAAACGACTTTTGAGATCGTCTCCTCCAAGCTGGGGGCCCAGAATGCGCTCATTGGCGGGGGAAGATACGATAATATGATGAAGGATTTTGGAGGTCCCGACCTTTGTGCAATCGGTTTTGCCATGGGTTTAGAAAGGTTGATCTCAGTTGTTCCCTTTACAGAGGAGAAGGGCGAATTCCTTTATTTAGCCTACTTAGGAGATGAGTTCAAGAGAGCAGGGATGAAAGCAGTCCAGTTTTTGAGGAAAGAGAGTGTGGAGTGCCTCATTGAATACAAGGAACGAAGCATAAAAAGCCAGATAAGTCGAGCCAATAAATTGGGAGCATCCTGGGTTTTGATTATCGGCGAAGAAGAGATTAAGGAAGGGAAATATAAGCTGAAGAACATGGCTTCTGGTTTGCAGGTGGAGGGAACTCAAGATGAAATCCTCAAAATCATCAGAGAGTCTTCTTAGAGGATTTACTTCTGCCTGATAAGGATAGAACAAATGGGGACTGACAAATCAACAAAGTGGCGACGAACAGTCTACTGTGGAGAGCTCCGCTCGGAGCATGCGGGAAAGGAAGTGACTCTTCTGGGCTGGGTTCACAGGCAAAGAGACATAGGAAATCTAGTCTTTATTGATCTTAGAGATAGAGAGGGGGTGGTTCAGGTTGTTGTTCCTTCTTCTGAGGGAGCACTCTTGGATGAGGCCAAGAAGGTTAAGATGGAAAATGTGGTGGGCATAAAAGGAGTGGTAAAGAAGAGGGCAGAAAGATCCCGAAATTCCCAACTTTCTACCGGAGATGTAGAGGTCGAGGCCAAAGAACTAAAAATTATTGGCACATCTAAGATTCCACCCTTTGTTATTGCCGATCCGCCTCAAGCGTCAGAAGAACTCCGCTTTAAATACAGATATCTGGATATGAGAAGACCCTCTATGCAGCGTAATATTAAGCTCAGACATCAGGCAGCACTCTGCATCCGCAATTTTATGAGCAAAAACGGCTTTTTCGAGATAGAAACGCCTTTCTTGACGAAATCTACTCCTGAGGGAGCCAGAGACTACCTCGTGCCCAGCCGAATGTACAAAGGAAGGTTTTATGCTCTTCCTCAATCCCCTCAGCTTTTCAAACAGATTCTGATGATTTCTGGGTTTGACCGCTATTTTCAGATCGTTCGCTGTTTTCGTGATGAAGATCTAAGAGCTGACCGCCAGCCTGAATTTACCCAGATCGATATAGAAATGAGCTTTGCAGAGCCAGAGGATATATTCGATTTGGTTGAAGCAATGATGGCCTCTGTTTTTGAACTTATAGGGACAAAGATAGATGTTCCATTTCCCCGCTTAGCCTACAAAGAGAGCATGGAGAAATTCGGAACGGATAAGCCAGACTTGCGCCAAGAAAAGGACAAAAAGACCTTCAAATTCGCCTGGATTACAGATTTTCCTCTCTTTGAGCGGAACAAGGAGGAAAAGCGGCTTCTCTCCATGCATCACCCTTTCACCTCTCCACATGAGGATGATCTGGTTTTCCTTGAGAAAGAGCCGTCTAAGGTAAGAGCCAAGGCTTATGACCTGGTCCTTAATGGTGTTGAGATTGGAGGAGGTTCTATTCGAATTCATGACCCGGAGCTTCAAAAGAGGATATTCAAACTTCTCGGCTTGAGCCAAGAAGAAGTCGAGGAAAAGTTTGGCTTTTTTTTGGAGGCCCTTCTTTACGGAACTCCTCCTCATGGTGGTATTGCCCTGGGATTTGATAGGATTGTGATGATTCTGGCTGGTGAAGAATCTATCCGAGATGTGATTCCCTTCCCCAAAACAACGAGTGCCATGTGTTTGCTCACAGGTTCACCAGCAGAAGCAGATCTAAACCAGCTTGAAGACCTGGGGCTGAAAAAGATCAAGGGAGGCTAAAAGCATGAATCTAAAAAAAAGACCTTATCTGAAACTGGTCCTCTTTCTGGCTATCATTACAGTCTTGAATCTTTCTCTTGTTGCTCAGACTTTTGATGTTGTCAAAAGCCGGGTAAAAGTCCATACCTTGAAAAGCGGCATGAAATTCATAGTTCTCGAACGTCACGAAGCTCCTGTTGTATCATTTCATGTCTATGCGGATGTGGGAAGTGCCAATGAGTCCTACGGGATAACAGGCATTTCTCACCTTTTGGAACACATGGCTTTCAAAGGCACAAAGATTGTGGGAACAAAAGACTACGAGGCAGAAAAAAAGATACTCGCAGAATTGGATGCCCTTTTTGACCAGATAAAAGGAGAGAAGGCCAGGGCCAAGCCGGAAGCCGAGAAACTTGAAGAAATGGAAAAGAAGTTCGAGGCTCTGCGGTTGAAAGCCAAGGAATATGTTGTCACCAGTGAAGCCGACAATATGTTAAGGAAAGAAGGGGATAGTGTGGTCAATGCCTACACCAGTAATGATGCCACGCAATACATAGATGACTTGCCTTCAAACAAGGTGGAATTCTGGATGGCCATGATGTCAGATCGTTTTTTCAATCCTGTTTTCCGTGAGTTTTTCAAAGAAAGGGATGTTGTTATGGAGGAGAGAAGACTTGGCGTAGAGACTCGGCCAATAGAAAGAATGTTTGAAGATTTTTTTGCAACCGCTTTTAAAGCTCATCCCTACGGACATTCAGTTGTAGGTCATATGTCAGATCTGGAAAATATCACTCGGCGAGATGTAGAGCAATACTTCAAGAAGTTCTATGGCCCCAGTAATCTGACAGTGGGGATTGTTGGAGATGTTAAAGCGGAAGAGGTCTTCAAAATGGCCGAAGTCTATTTTAGCCGTATTCCAAGCGGTCCCAAGCCAGAGCCTGTCAGGACAAAAGAGCCTGAACAGTGGGGAGAACGGCGGGTTGTCGTCGAGGCAAAATCCCAGCCAATGATGCTTATCGGCTACCACCGTCCGAACTATCGCCATAAGGATAACATTCCTTTGGAGGCTTTGGCCAATATTTTGGGTCAGGGACGTTCTTCGAGGCTCTACGAGCTTCTTGTGAAGGATAAAAAGGTAGCTGTTAATTTAATGAGCTTCAATGGATTTCCAGGTGAGAAATATTCAAATCTCATAGCCTTCTATGTTATCCCTTCCAGGGGTCATACCTCTGCTGAGTGCTTGGAACTGATCGATGAAGAAATTGAAAAAGCGAAAAAGGAACTGGTAACCCCAGAGGAGTTAACTAAATTTAAAAGAGGCACTGTTAGGAGCTTACTGAATGAAATGAAGTCGAATTCAAGCATGGCTGCCTTGCTGACTTATGCTGAGGTTGTGCTTGGAGGTTTTGATGCAGCCTTTGACCGAATAGAACAGATCAGAGCTGTTACGGCAGAGGAAGTCAAGTATGTTGCCAACAAATACCTAATCAAGAAACACAGGACAATCGGTGAGATTGTTCCTGAAAAATAAAATCCGGGAAAAAAATATGGGTATGATAAATTTTTTGCATAGGAAGGAAAGAACAATGAAACAACAAAGAAAATTAACTACTCTTTTTATTGCTTTATTTCTTTCGATTCTTTTTTGCGGGACTTCTGTTTATGCTCAGAAGAGCCCCAAGGATAAGTTTATATTTCCCCTGCTGAATCCTATCAAAATGCCGAAAGTGGAAAGAGTTGAACTCGGAAACGGACTAGAGCTATTTTTGGTCGAGGATCATGAGTATCCGACCATAGACATCCGGGCCATGGTGCGTCTGGGTTCTGTTTTTGAATCTGCCTCTCAAATTGGATTAGCGTCTATTACTGGGCGAGTTCTCCGCACTGGAGGGACTACATCCATGACAGGGGACCAAATCGATAAGGAATTGGAGACCATGGCAGCCTATGTTTCAACAGGCATCGAGTTGACTTCAGGGTACATAACGGTTTCTGTTCTTAAGGAAGATATTGACAGGGCTTTAGAAATCCTGGCGGATATCTTGATGAATCCTGCTTTTCAAGAGGACAAAATCAACTTGGCAAAAATCCGGGAAAAGACAGCTATCTCTCGGCGGAATGATGAAGTAGAGGGGATAGCATACCGGGAGTTTCAAAAATTAATCTACGGCAAAGACAGTCCCTATGCCCGGCATCCAGAATACGCCACTATTGAAGCTATAACAAGGCAGGATATTGTTGATTTTTACAACAAGTATTTCTTTCCGAATAACACCATTATGGCAGTATGGGGAGATTTCAGCCCAAAGGATATGGTGGCTAAGATAAAAAAAGCTCTGGGAAAATGGAAAGCAGCCAAGGTTGAAGTCCCTGCTCTGCCTAAGGTCAGTTATGAGTATAAATACACAATAAATTATATTAATAAGCCAGATGTCAACCAATCTAACCTCATGCTCGGCCACATCGGAGGTCTGAGGGACAATCCTGATTACCCAGCCTTGAGCGTGATGAATAGCATTCTTTCCTGGGACCGAATGTTCAAAATAATAAGAACGGATGAAGGACTTGCTTATAGTGTTTGGGGATATTATGGAGCAAATTATCAGGTTCCCGGAGTTTTTAGGTGCGAAGCTCAAACCAAATCAGAATCCACCGTCTATGCCTTAGAATTAATGCTCAAAGAACTAAAACGAATTAGAGAGGAGGAAGTCAGCAGTGCAGAGCTAGCCAGAGCCAAGGATGAATACCTGAATTCTTTTGTCTTTAATTTTGACAGCCAGGCAAAAATAGTCAATCGTTTGATGACCTATGCCTTCTTCGGTTATCCTCTGGATTTTATGGACAGGGTTAAAAAAGGAGTTGAGAAAGTCACAAAAGAAGATGTCCTGCGAGTGGCAAAGAAATACCTCCGTCCAGATAAAGTTCAAATTTTAGTAGTGGGGAAAAAGGAGGACTTTGACAAGCCTCTCGCAACCCTGGGGGAAGTTAACGTTATTGATATCAAAATTCCTCCCCTTACGCCCATAAAAAAAACAGGGAACTAGAAGTCATTGTGCTAAAGGGTTTGAGTCAGAAAAAAATATTTAATATCTAGAAGGAACTGATGATGTTGGTTTTAATGGTCTTGTTTCGGCTATAAATACTCCTATTATGGCCAAAATCGTGAATAAAAAAGTTCTCCAGAGCGCTGTCAGTCCAATCTGGCCTAGGAGATGTTGAGATGCAAGCAACTCTCCTCCCTCTTGAGCCAAGAAATTGTCCAGGAGCGTGTTAGAAGCTGCATAAAGAAGCCCGATCAGGGCTCCGCATACTGCACCCATTTTCACTCGCTTCGAAAGAGAAGCCCCGCCTGCGAAAGCAGCCACCGCTCCAGCTGCAAAAACAGGTACCCATATAGCCAGCCACCAAATATCTCCTAATGTGGGTATGAGCCCGGTCAAATTGAAATAAATGACATCGGAAAGCGCCAGCACAAGGGCGCCAACAAACACGCATAACGGGACATGCCAGGCTCTTGGCTTTAAGGAAGCGCGGAGTTCCCTGCGTTGGCGAATTCGTCGGCGGATATTCAAAGGATAGTTGTAAAAAAGATCAAAAATTACATGCTCCAGGAGCGCTCCTCTCTCTCCGAAAACAGGGACAATATGCACAGCTCCTGTCGCCCAGTGGCCGGCCATGAAGCGGGCAAGTTCCGGGTAGCGGTAAGCCATCTGGATCGGAAAAGAAAGATAACCGATATATTTGAGGAAACCCAGAGAGAAGGCAATGCTATAGTCCTTGAAGTTTCGCTCGCGCAAAATAAGAAAGGATACATACAGTCCTCGAACAAGTGAGCCAGGAGAGACAGGAGTTACCTGGAAAAGCCCTAGAATTATACCTCCGTGTAACGTTGCCTGCTGCCATGAAAGCTCTGGATGTAACTTGATGTAGATAAAGGCCACAGCGACTGAAACAATCTGGGTTACCGGAACTGTACAAACATGAACAGCAAGGCTTTTAAGATACTTCTGAATGAAAGGCTCTTTTATTTGGGATTCGATGTGTTCTGCTTCCTGCTTGTTCAGCATACCGCTTTTTTGCCCGCGGGAGACTGTTTCGCGCAGCCATCGCTCTCGAGCTTCGGCCTTAAAGTATAGACGGAAGGGTCTGATAAAAATATAATCCAACGACTTCAAAAAAAAACGTCGGTCAGAGAAGAACCGGTGCATCCTTGCCGGAAAGACAGAAAGTGGCAAATGTCCGAAAAATCTCGCAGGATGCTCACTCAACTTCTGTGCGCGTTGCTCATCGATACGTCCTCTCCGGTGCCAGTGAATAAGGGTTTCAGCAACGCGGGCTCGCACCGCACGGCGGAAATAATCTAAACTCGTCAGCAGACGCCCATAATGTTTACGGTAATCTTCTCGGCCCCATAGCTTTCGCCAGAAGCTCCCCAAAAAGGGTATGAGTCCCAAGAAGTAAAAAATTAAGGTTGCGAATCTTTTCTTATGCAGCCAATTCGAGGTTTTCTCATCGATGATGTTGCGAGTTTGCCAACCTTTTATGCTGCTCTTCAAGATTGATGACCACAGTTTAAAGCTGTAAAGCAATTTAAAGTGATGATGGGTGATGTCAGGCAAGGAATCGCGGTAAAGCTTTTCGGTTTCCTTAAGTTCCTCCATAGCTTTATTCATGTCGGCAAAAGCCTCAGAATTAGCGTTCACAAAATTCTGGAGCTTGTCTATGTTTCCACGGTCGAACTGGACAAAGCTGGCTCGGGCAATCCCTTGGAAAATAAGCTTGAAATCGGCCGGACTCATCGGAATAAAAGGAAGAAGAGCTAGTCCTGCTCGAAAATCTACAGCAACATACCCTTTATCTGGATCAGGATCACTTGCGAGCCGCTTGAGGGCATTGGGTTGGCTTTTGCAGGTCCACCATTCGTACTGACGGGCGAGCTCAAAAGCTCCCATTTCATGCATCAGTTGGACAAGGTGTTTTAAGAAGGTTCGCTTAGCGCGATACTCAGGAGAGCCCAGCTCGTCTCCCGGATCTCCGACTTTCCATTTAAGCCTGGCATCCAGATTGTCATCAGCTTCGAACCTCCACATTCGCCCTTCTATCCACTCACTGATTTCTCCGCAGCTCCCGAGTGCAGGATCAACGAAGGTGGCCAATATATCCACGACCGCCTCTTCAGAGCCGAGTTTGACTCTAGCCCCCCGCCGAATAAACTTCTGCCATAATGCGCCTGCCCGGACGGCAGCTGAATTGACCTGGAGTGAAAATGGTCCTTGAAAGGCAATAGCATAGATGATGTTGCGGAACAATTTTGAAAGTCCTGAGGGAGGGATGAAAATTTTCATGGCATAGGAGTGACCCATATCAAGACCTTCAAGCGGCCCCTCAGGAGTTTCAACGGCTAAAACTTTTACCTTGTAAACCTGACCAGCATAACCGCCGCCGACAAACTTTTCCACTTCTAGCTTGAGCCGACCTGTTCTTGCCGGAGCCACGCCTCTGATTTCATAGAAAAGCTCAGTGCCAGGGTCGTAGAGCTTGACGCGTTGGGGGCGAAAGATCTTTTGACTTCGGAAGAGCTGCCCTAACTTCCGGCAGGCTTTGATCGAATATTCAATTCCCATTCATGAAGCCTTCATCAGGACTCAAAGCATATCATGTTCTTTATTGTCGCTAATTCCCGTTTTTATTTTCTAAAGAGAAGCTTATAACAGAGCATATATTTATTGTCAAACGAGAATGCGGAAACAGAAGGAAAGGCAACAATGAATCAGTGATATATATAATGAGCTTTATTTAATCATATACAGCATGCAGTTCTACCGCTCTTTTGGGCGTGGTCTAATTCTTTTTTAAATCTATCATGGCGAGGGCATCTTTTATAAATATTTAACTTTACCTTTTTGTTTTATTTTATCGACTATGTCTTTCACTTTCTGAGCCATGTTCTTGTGAGCAATGAGAAGGGCATCTTCAGTATCCACCACAATGATATCCTTAACTCCGATAAGGGCTGTTAATTTGCGGGGGTTATACAGAAGGCAATTTTGGGAATCCAGAATAATGCTTTCCCCTCTTAGGGTATTGCCCTCTTTGTTTCGAGGCCATATGTCCGCTAATGAGGACCAAGCTCCCACATCAGACCAGCCAAAATCTCCTCTGCCCATTAACACTCCCTCTGCTTTTTCCATCAGAGCATTGTCTATGGATATTGAAGGAATCTCCTCAAAGATAGAGGCGATCTGGGTCTCGTCCTTGTTTTTTAGAGCATCAAGAATCTTTTGCCAATAAATAAACATGGAAGGTGCGTGCTTTTCAAGCTTTTGGACGAAAATATCTGCCTGCCAGAGAAACATTCCTGAGTTCCAGAAATAGTTTCCCTCTTCTAAAAAATTCTTGGCTTGCTCATATTCAGGTTTTTCCTTGAATTCCTGGACGGGAAAAAAGGGCTCATCCAGGAAGTGGAGAGGCTTTTCAGGGGAAAATCGGATATAGCCGTATCCAGTCTCCGGATATGCGGGAGGAATTCCAAAAGTGATGAGGTTTTCTCCTTTAGCGGCTGCTGTGGCCCCAGCATCGAGCTTTTTCAGGAAAAGAGGAGCGTCCTTTATGAGATGGTCAGCGGGCAAGGCAGCCAGCACTGCCTTGGGATTCTGGAGATAAATCCAGGCTGTGGCCAGCATCAAAGAAGGAGCGGTGTTTCTTCCCTTGGGTTCTACAAGAAGATTCTCTTGGGGAAGATCTGGAAGGAGACTTTTTATAACTTGAGTCTGGGCAAAGTTAGCAATAGTGTAGATATTGTTCGAGGGGACCTTTGCCAAAAGACGATGGGCTGTTTCTTCGATCATTGTTTTGTCGCTGACAATCGGAAGAAACTGCTTCGGCTTTTTCTTTCGGCTCAACGGCCAGAATCGAGTGCCGGCACCCCCGGCCATTATAACTGCTCGAATATCCATTTTAATCTCCTTTAAAACAGGCAGTTAATTTATTCGGTTATTTTCTGATCATGACCCACACAATATGGAAGATAACAAGTTATTCATTCTAGCTGAGAAAGCATAAAATGAGAGAAGAAACACCCAAAAAAAATAAGCAGGAATTTAGTTAAGGACTGAATGATTATTGAGAGGGCAATCTCGAATAAACTCAAGTATGCTCTAACCTTTTTATGGCATTCTCAACAGCACGCTTAACTTCTTTTTCTATGGCCTTGAGGGCTTCTTCTGTATCGCCTTCAAAACGAAGAACTAGAGCTTCTTGAGTGTTTGAGGCCCGAACCAGGCCCCACCCTTCAGGAAAAATTGCCCTGACACCGTCTATATCGATGATGGGGTATTTTTGAGAAAGCTCTTTTTTTACTTCTTCGACTATTTTGAATTTCACCTCATCAGAGGCGTAAACTCTGATTTCTGGTGTATTGTAGGTTTTGGGTAGTTCAGAGAGCATCTGGGAGAGCTTTTTTTCTGACTTAGAGAGGAGTTCCAGCAGGCGTGCTGAAGAATAAATGGCGTCATCAAAACCGAAGTATCTGTCGGCGAAGAAGATGTGGCCGCTCATCTCCCCGGCCAGAAGAGCCTTTTCTTCCTTGATTTTTTTCTTGATTAAAGAATGGCCGGTTTTCCACATGATAGGTCGGCCGCCCAATTTTTTAATTTCCTCGTAAAAAACTTTAGAGGCTTTCACTTCAGAGATGATAGAAGCTCCTGGATTTCGCGAAAGTATATCCTGCGAGAAGAGGACCATGAGGAGGTCACCCCAGATAATGTGCCCCTCATCATCAATGGCTCCAATCCTGTCTCCGTCTCCATCATAGGCTATGCCCAAATGTGCTTTTGACTTGATGACTTCATTGATGAGGTCTTCGAGGGCTTCAGGAAGAGTTGGGTCAGGATGGTGGTTGGGAAAGTTGCCGTCCATCTCACAGTAGAGTTCGATAACATCACATCCCAACTTTTTGAAAATAGGGCAAGCTATAACCCCTGCAGTTCCATTTCCAGCATCCACGACTACCTTCAGTTTTTTTTCTAGTCTGATATTTTTCTCAATATAATCTTTGTATTCAGAAACAATATCGTAAGTTCTCCTGGAGGTACTTTCCTCTTTTATGAAATCATTGTCTTGAATGATGGTGAATATGTTTTGGATGGCTTCTCCGTAGAGCGTTTCTTCTCCAACCATTATTTTGAAGCCGTTATATTCAGGAGGATTGTGGGAGCCGGTGAGCATCACTCCCGCCTCCATTTTTTTGTGATAAATAGCGAAATAAAGGAGAGGAGTCGGAATGACGCCGAGCTCTACGATCTTACATCCTGTTGAGAGAAGGCCCCTGGACAGAGCTTCAGAAAAGAGCGGAGAGCTGAGTCGGCAGTCTCTTCCCAGGGCCACCTCTTTTCTTTTATGCCTGCGAAAATAGGTGCCTATTCCTTTTCCTAATAATTCAACAGTATCTTGAGTCAGGTCTTTATCGACAACTCCTCTTATATCGTACTCTCTGAAAATTTCTGGTTTTATTTTCACCTTATCCTCCAGCTGACCAGGAAAAAGTAACTGGTTATCGCCTAGCTGATTATATTTTTAGTTTTAGATTTTTTCCTTTAGCTTAACAAAATCTTTAAAGCTGGCTTCGATGGTTGGCCATTTATTCTGGGCTTCAAGAATGAATTCGATAAATTCCCGTACTGCTCCTTTCCCCCCAGGATTGCTGCAGATAAAATGACTGTGTTTCTTTATCTCTGGATGCGCATCGGCAACGGCACCAGCCAGTCCTACCGATTTGATGACCTCAAGGTCTCCTACGTCATCGCCTATATAGGCAATTTGCTCCGCATGGAGTTTGTTTTTTTCGATGATTTCCAGTAGAACCTTTTTTTTATCAAGAATTCCCTCATGAACCTCCATGATTTTCAGTCTTTCAGCCCTTTTTTTCAGGGAACTCGATATTTTTCCGGTTATGATACCTGTCTTCAGGCCCGCCATGTGAGCGAGTAAAACTCCCGTCCCGTCCTTGACATTGTATGCTTTGAGTTCTTCGCCGTTAGGCAAAAGGAGGAGGCTTCCGTCAGTAAGCGTGCCGTCGACATCCATGATGATCATTTTTATTTTACGGGCTCGCTCTTTTTCCTTCATCAGAACATCTCTGTTCGCCATAAATCATGGAGATGGATGATTCCCTCAATTTCCCCTTTTTTATTCTTGATGATCAAGGAAGTGATTTTGTTCTCTTCCATGAGGTTTAAGCCCTTGGTGGCTAAATCCTCTTTGTCGATCGTAATTGCATCTGGAGTCATACAATCTTGAGCGGTTTTTTGCAGTAAATTATTTCCGAATTTTTGGATCAGCCGTCTTAAATCGCCGTCTGTTATAATCCCCAAAAGCTTTTCTTGCTTGTCGATCACACACGTCATTCCTAATTCTTTCTTGGTCATTTCTTCAAGGACAGCTTTCATCGGAGTCTTTTGAGACACGCGGGCGACCTCTCTTCCTTTGTGCATTAAATTTTTAATTTTGATAAGCTTTTTTCTGGCTTCTCCTCTGGGATGAACAAAAGCGAAATCTTTTTCTCCGAATCCCTTCTTCTTCATCAAGGCGATAGCGACTGCATCTCCCATCGCTAAGGCGGCGGTAGAGCTTGCTGTGGGGATCATGCTGTTAGGTTCCGCTTCTCTTTCAACCTTCGCCTCCAAGACGATATCACTGTACTTGCCCAATTTTGAATTTTTGTCGCCTGTGATGCTGATCAGTTTTATTCCAGTCCTTTTCACGTAATCCAGGAGATCAACAAGCTCTCTCGTCTCTCCGCTGTAAGAGATAGCTATGAGAATGTCCTCTTTGAGGATCATGCCGAGGTCTCCATGTCCAGCTTCAGCCGCGTGGATAAAAATGGCCGGAGTACCGCAGCTGGCTAAAGTTGCGGCGATTTTCCTGCCTACATGACCTGATTTTCCCATGCCGGTGACTATAACTCGAGATTTTGTCTGGAAGAGAAGCTCAACTGCCTTTGCAAAGTTTTCATCCAGTCCGGAAGCCAAGGCTTTAACTGCTTTTGCCTCTGTTTCCAGCACATATTTACCGGTTCGAATGATATCATTTTTTGTCATGGTTTTTATTCTTCCTTAAGAGTGATTGTGATTCATATCTCTTGCTTGCCTTAGCCGTAGCAGGGAAGCCAGAAGATTATGTAAGTCCTTTAATATCAATGAATTATATTTGTCTGAGAGGGCTTGGGAAGGATTATCGTGGACTTCAAGAAAAACTCCATCCGCACCAACGCTCACGCCTGCCTTTGCTTTATAGGGGATAAATTCAGCCTCTCCTCCTGAGGAGCTTCCCTCGCTGCCAGGTTTTTGAACGCTATGGGAAGCATCTATGACAACGGGAAATCCCCATTTCTTCATGATTGGAATGGAACGGATGTCGAGAACTAAGTTATTGTAGCCGAAAAAGGTTCCTCTTTCAGTTATAATTAATTTTTCATTTCCCTGGCTGAGGGCTTTTTCGACTGCATTCTTCATTTCATGAGGAGATGAAAACTGTCCCTTCTTGAGGTTAATGGGTTTTTGAGTTTTCGAAGCCTCGACGATTAAGTCTGTCTGCCGGGAGAGTAAAGCCGGAATTTGGATAACATCCAGTATCTGAGCAGCCTTCTCGATCTGGTTTGTTTCGTGAACATCGGAGAGGACAGGAACAAGAAGCTCATCTTTAATTGTGCGCAGAATTTCCAATCCTCGCTCCGCACCAGGTCCTCTGTAGGAAGATATTGAAGATCGGTTTGCCTTGTCGTATGAGGCTTTAAAAATAAATGAGATTTGGAGATTTTCGCAGATTTGTTTTATTTCTTTTGCCATAAAAAAGGCATGGTCTTGATTTTCAATCACACAGGGACCACCAATCAGGAAGAAGGGATTGGTTCCACCTATTTTAACTTTTTCGTTTATGAGTATTTCTTTGGGAACGATAGGCATAACTTGCTCCAATAAAAGCTTTGAAAAGAGGATGAGGCTTTAAGGGTTTAGATTTAAACTCAGGATGAAACTGGCATCCAAGAAACCAAGGATGCTTTTTGATCTCGATAATTTCCACCAAATTATGATCTGGGTTTTTTCCTGAGATGAAAAGACCCGCCTTGGCTAAGATTTCTTCGTATTCAGGATTGAACTCATACCGATGACGGTGGCGGTCATAAATGTTCAATTTACCATATGCCTTCTCAGCATAAGAGTCTTTTTCGAGGCGACATAGAAATTTGCCCAGCCTCATAGTGCCTCCCAGGTCTTTTATTCCTTTCAATTCCGGCAGTTTAAAGAAAATTTTATGGGGAGTTTTGGGATTAAATTCTGTGCTGTTAGCGTTGCGGAGCGAGGCGATATTTCGGGCAAACTCTATTGCTGCAGCTTGCATGCCTAAACAAATGCCGAAAAAGGGAACCTTATTCTCTCGAGCATAGGTAACAGCCTTAATTTTGCCTTCGATTCCTCTAACGCCGAAACCACCTGGAATCAGAATCCCATCTGCACCTGCCAAAATTTTCTCGGCTTTTCCCTTTTCTAAATCCTCGGCCTCTATCCAGGATATTTTAACCTTGAGCTGGTGAGCAACACCTCCATGGTCTAAAGCCTGCTTCAGGCTAAAATAAGAATCATGAAACTCAGCGTACTTGCCCGTAAGGGCAATATCGACTTCATCCCTTGGGTTTTTCATCCTTTCCACCAGAGCTTTCCAGCGTCCCAGACGCCTTTTCTTCGGGTCAAGATTAAACTTTTTCAGGATAATGCTATCCAGTGCTTCTTGGGCCAAAACAAGGGGCACTTCATAAATATTATCCACATCTTTGGCCGTGATAACAGCTTCTAAGGGCACGTTAGTAAACAGGGAAATTTTAGCCTTTATATCTTGATTAAGAAACATATCTGTTCGGCAGAGAATAATGTCAGGCTGAATTCCTGCGGCTTGTAGCTCTCGCACACTATGCTGAGTTGGCTTTGTTTTCAGTTCTCCGGATGTCTTGATAAAGGGGACCAATGTCAGGTGAATGAAAAGGGTATTGTCAGACCCTAGAGAAAGCCTCATCTGTCTTATCGCTTCAAGGAAAGGCTGGCTTTCAATATCTCCGACAGTGCCGCCTATTTCAACGATGACTATATCATTTTCGTCAGCTACAGCGTAAAAAGCATCTTTTATTTCGTCAGTGACATGAGGAATAACTTGGACTGTTTTGCCGAGGTATTCTCCCTTTCGTTCTTTTCTTATGATCGATTCGTAAATCTTTCCAGATGTCCAGTTATGAGCCTTGGTCGTTTTTGTAGAAGTGAACCGTTCATAATGCCCCAAATCAAGGTCTGTTTCAGCTCCGTCATCTGTGACATACACTTCTCCATGTTGGAAGGGATTCATGGTGCCCGGATCCACGTTAAGATAAGGGTCGAATTTCTGGATAGTAATTTTGTAGCCGTGACTTTCCAGTAACATTCCGATAGAAGCTGCGGCAATTCCTTTGCCCAAGGCTGAAAGGACTCCGCCTGTGATGAAGATAAACTTAGTCATTTGCTCCTTTGTTCAAAAAATTTTCAACCTTGATTATATCCTGGGGAGAGTCAACACTCAAGGTAGAAAATTGGGTTTCGATAATTTTTATTTTGTAGCCGTTCTCCAAAGCTCTAAGTTGCTCTAAACTTTCTGTTTTTTCTGACTTGGATGGCGGTATCTTGCATAAAGCAAGAAGGAACTCTTTCTGGTAGCCATAAATTCCTATGTGCTGCAGGAAATAATCCGAGGTTTCGAAAGGAAGAGGAGAACGAGAGAAATTAGAGGCATAGCCTTCCCTGTCCGCAGCTACCTTGATAACATTGTTATCATAAAGGAGGTCCATATCTTTCTGCTTGGCCGCAAGAGTAGCCATAGGGATGGCTTTATCCTGCAAAGCTTCCACTAGGTCGTCTATCATCTCCCTTCTAAGGAGAGGTTCATCTCCCTGAATATTGATGACAATTGAAGTTTTTATCTCCTTGGCTACTTCAGCAACTCGCTCAGTTCCGGAATTATGCAAAGGAGAAGTCATCTGGACTTCTGCTCCAAAATCTTCAGCAGCCTCTAAAATTTTCTCATCATCAGTGGCTATGATGAGACGATCGAGAAATTTTGCTTTTCGTGCCAGCTCGTATACTCTTTGGATCATTGGCTTTCCCTGGATGAGAGCCAAGGGTTTTCCAGGGAATCGCCGAGATTGATAACGAGCGGGTATGACGCCTGTAGCCAGTTTCAAGTTTGATATCCCGAATCAGGTTTTTTCTCAGGTAATGATTGAAGAACCTCTTCGGCTTTTTCTTCTGTCTCCGGCGGAGAAACTTGATTTGTTATCTGGCAGTTTGCTTCAAGATAAGCCCCTTCCTCCACTGCTAATTTGGGCGTTATGACTGTACCGATCACTCTTCCGTTGGCGTTTATTTCGACCTTTCCCTTAGCTTGGATCGTGCCCTTGACCTCGCCGTTTATGATAATATTGCCAATCTTGATGTCTGCGTCCACTTTTCCATTTTCCCCGACAATAAGCACAGAATCAGAGTTTATTTTTCCTGTAAAACGTCCATCAATCCGGAAAGAACCCTCAAAACTTAAATCACCTTTAATTTCAGTGTCTTTATCAAAAAAACCAGTTAGCTTATTTTCACCTATTGTCTTTTCTTCCATAGGTTTACTCCTTGAGTTTTTCATAAATTCTGTTTAAATCATCAGCAGAGAAATAATAGATTTTTATATGCCCTTTTTTCTGACTTCCCGAGATTGAAACTTTCGTCGCCAACAGCTTGACAAATTCTTCCTGAAGCGCCTTAAGGTCAGGATCAGGTATTTGCCTTTTTTGCCTGGGTATAGTCTGCTTGAGTTGGTGAATCATTTTTTCGACATCCCGGACAGAAAGATGTTTTTGAATGATCTGGCGTGAAAAAGAAATTTGGAGCTTGGGGTCTTCAAGAGCTATTATGGCTCTGGCGTGTCCCATAGAAATCTTATGTTCTGCCAGATCATCCTGGATTTCTTTGGGGAGGTTGAGGAGACGCAGATAATTGGCTACAGAGGTCCTGTCTTTTCCAACTTTTTCAGCGATTTCCTGTTGAGTATAGTCCAGCTCTTGAGCTAATTTCTGATAGGCCAAGGCTATTTCCAAAGGATTGAGATCTTCCCTTTGGAGGTTTTCCACGAGGGATATCTCGAGCTGCTGCGTCTTGGGCATGGAGCGGATGAGAGATGGAATTTTTCGCAGGCCAATTTTTTGAGCCGCACGCCACCTCCTTTCCCCAACAACAATTCTGTAATGATTTCCTTCAGAAACAACTATAATAGGCTGCAGAATTCCGGATTCTTTTATCGAGCGAGCTAGCTCATCAATAGATTCCTTGTCGAATTTCAGCCTCGACTGAAGAGGATTTGGCTTGATTTGTTCAATTTCTAAATCAGCGTATCTTTCTTCTTTTAGTATACTATACTCTTCAGGGATGAACGCCTTTAATCCCTTTCCTAAAGCTTTCCTTTTCATATCTGTAGCATCTCCCGTGCTAAATTGAGATAGGCCTCGGCTCCTTTTGATTTTTTGTCATAGAGGTGGATCGGTTTGCCAAAACCTGGAGCTTCGGCAAGTTTTACTGTTCGAGGAATAATGACCTCGAATATGATACCCTTTAGTGAACGTTTAACCTCTGCAGCAACCTGTTTGGAGAGGTTTGTTCGTTCGTCGAACATAGTCAAGAGAATTCCTTCGATGGAAAGAGAGGGATTCAAATGAGTGCGAACCTCATCATAGATGCGAAGGAGTTCTGGGATGCCTTCCATACAGAAAAATTCGCATTGTACGGGAATAAGGACTGAGTCAGCAGCTGTTAAAGCATTAATAGTCAAAAAGCTCAGAGAAGGAGGGCAATCGATTAGAATAAAGTCAAAGAATTTCTTTGTTTTATTTAAGGCTTCCTTCAGCCTCCTTTCTTTCGCCTCTTTGGAAAAAAGTTCTACCTCTACTCCTGCCAGTTCAGGGGAGCAAGGACAGATATAGAGCTTATCGAGTTGGGTTGACTGGATATAGTCCATTATGTCCTGTTCGTTCATCAGAGCCTGGTAGATCCCCTTTTTGCCCTCCTTTTTTTTTCCAAGGCCAATGGTGGCCATGCCCTGAGGATCAAAGTCCACAACCAGAACTTTCTTCTTTTTTAAGGCTAATGATGCGGCAAGATTGATCGCGGTCGTTGTTTTTCCAACTCCGCCCTTTTGGTTAGCTATGGCTATAATTTTGCCCATCGTTCTTTAATGTTTCACGTGGAACATTTCCCCTTTTTCTGATCTTCTCCTTTGAATGCTTAAATATATATGCAGGTTCAATGCGGCTGCGGGGGTTATTCCAGGGATCTTTTTTGCCTCCCCTATCGTTTGAGGCCGAATTTCTTCCAATTTTTCCATAACTTCCCTTGTTAATCCAGGGATTTTTCTGAAATTTGTTTTTTCTGGGATTTTCTCTCCCCCAATTTTTGCAATTCTGGCAATTTCTTTCTCTTGTTTTTTTAAATAGCCCTCGTATTTTACCTCTGACTCGACGTGCCGTATTTCTTCATCAGTTAAGAGCCCATTAAATTTTTTATATTCTATCACATTTTTGAATTTCACTTCAGGTTTTTTCAGCAGGTCCTTAAGCCGCAGTTTTTCCTTGTTTTCAGTTATTATTCTTTCTTTCTGGAGAAAATGCATAACTTTCTCTATCCTCTCCTGTTTTTTTTGGTAAGCTTCATAGTCTTTTTCTTTAATGAGCCCATAATTGTATCCGTACTGAGTCA
>Ga0307379_10000740_pt1 | contig 53420 bp, 61 predicted proteins | sample UN2MG_FD_202237 | JGI IMG/M metagenome (GOLD analysis project Ga0307379, IMG submission 202237) | Soil microbial communities from Risofladan, Vaasa, Finland - UN-2 | ecosystem: Environmental > Terrestrial > Soil > Coastal area > Acid sulfate soil | place: Finland: Risofladan, Vaasa | collected... | reverse complement strand
CAAGCAATACTTCATACGCCCTTAAGGTCAGCGGACTATCAGGATCTAAATACGATAACTGGGCTTTAGCCCAACGAACTTGATCAGGCGTTATTCCTTTATCTTTTCCACTTGGTGGTTCTGGACTGCCGAAAACATATATTTCTCTCACCAAAAAATCACCTCCTTAAGTTATTTAAAGCAATTCGGGCTCAAATTATAACAAAATTCCTTTGCGAAATAAACCATTCTCTCTTTTTCATCTCTCTTAGTAATTTTTGGTCTTTTTCGAGGTGACGGAAGTTTAATTAGAAGTTCAAACGGATATCTTTTTGAAACTGAAGTTGAAAAATGTCGGGTCTGACTTAAACTATCCCAATCGAAAGTGACATAGTAAGCTACTTATAGCTTAAAACAAAAGAGAACCTTTCGCGATCCTCTTTGTTTACCTAAAATTTAACTTCATCGGTAATTTCGTTATCATCTAGAACATAATTATTGTTGTAATCATACAAACCCGAATCTGTCCACCCCGCCGGGGCTCCCCACCAAAAAGGACCACCCATACCCCAGCCTTGGCCCATTCCTCCTCAACCATAGCCTCCGTATCCATAAGGAAACGATGGTGAAAAAAGAAATGTGAGCTTGATTTTTTCTCGAAGAAAAAGAGCCAGCTTATAGAACAAAACTAAAACTTTTTGCACCGGAGGCTTATGTTAGGAGCGCAACCAAAAGAAAAAGCCTCCCTTTCCTTGGGTCAAATAATCCTCGACAATAATCTGAACAACTAATCATTTTTTTTTCGCTTTTTACTCCACTCTTTTATCCTTTCCTGAGGAGGGATTTTTCTTTTTTTCTGTTCTGTCCTAAATTTGGTTGATTCCATAATCTCTTCTTTCAAAACTTCTAGCGAAGGCAAACCCAAGGCAAATCTTTCTTCATCAGTCGTATCAAGACTAACCGGATATTGAATATAACGTTGTTGTTCTTCGTTCCACCTGGATTGAGTTCCATATTTTTGCGGTTCACCAATATGCTTTAAATAACGGTCCAAGGTGTTGGCGACCATTCTTCCCGATCCAACCACGCCACTCTCAAAAGCTTTTTTGGCGTATTCATGCGCCTGCCAGTAATCTTCAGGGGTTTCTCCGTGCTGCAAAATTAATGAAAGCTGGTAATAGATCTCCCCATCAGCTTCTTTCAACAAGCCATTAGAAATTAAACCTTGAACTTTCTTTCTTCTCTCCCAGTCGTGTTGTCGCATTAACTCTTTTGCCTCTTGGTCATTCCAGTCAATATTTATTCTCTCATTCTTATCTTCGTCAAAAAGTCTCTTTAGTTTTCCTTTTAAAGTAATTCCTGTATCCATATTATTAGACGTAGTATACTTCGCTTTGATGAGGAATGGAATTCTAAAAAGACAAGAAATTGCTCAAGAACTGGTTCAAATGGGTTTGGCTGACCAGGAAATGAGAACTAAACATTTTGAGAAAAAAATAGCTGGGTCCTGGGACGAGAATCTAGCTCTAAGAAATGTTCAAAGATTGAAAGAAATTATCCAAGAAATCGGTTGGCCAACAATCAACAAGGTTGGTTCTGAAGCTTCCTGGGCTGCTTGGTTAATTGTTCAACACGCTGACCATGACCCTCAATTCCAAAAAGAATGTTTAAATTTAATCGAAATGGCTTTCCAAAGGAAAGACGTTCACCCCGTCAATCTTGCCTTCTTGACAGATAGAGTTGCCAAAAATTTTGGTCAAGAACAAACTTACGGAACAAACCGCAAGGCTCTGATTAAAGACCCTGATTATCTTGACGACAAGAGAAGATCAATCGGACTTCTTCCCTCCAACTTTGAGCAAAAGCTAGCTGAAGGTAAAGCAACGCCAGAAGACATTGAAAGATACCACTCAATAAAAGCTCAACCTAAAATTGGGCCTTTCTTGATTCTTACCTTCTATTAATTCAAGACTTCTCGCGATCTAAAATCAATCCAACAAAATAAGAAATTGATAAAAGAAATCTGACTTCGGCCGAAAGTACTTCCCCACTCCCACTTGGTCTTATCTTCCCCTTGACGTCCTTGGTCCTCCTGACACTCCTCCCGGTCTTTCAGGAGTTGGGGCCGCCCCCGGCCGACGCTCCATCGCCTGAACCTCAATATTGTTGGCAACATCTCTAACACCAGGAGTCCAATAAGCGTCAGTGTAAGCCAAAGGACTGGTTCGAGGGTTGCGGACTGCTCCCGAAAGGGTGGCGGTTGCGCCGCTAACATGAACGTCAATGTTGTGAGCATCAGACATCGGAATTCCCGGATCAGCGACAATATTATCTTTAACCAGATCGACTATTTCGTTATCATCTAAAACATAATTATTGTTGTAGTCATACAAGTCCAGGTCGGTCCAGCCCGTCGGCGCTCCCCACCAGAATGGTCCAGTCGTTCCCCCTCCTGGGCCCATTCCTCCCCAGCCGTATCCTCCATACCCATATGGTGGCATATATTATCACCCCCTTTCTTAAGATAAATTTACCCCGACTTATTGAAGTTTAAGTTAAAAGACGGTAATCTTTCGGCAAGAAAGAGGGATTACGGTCTTAGAGCCCGAGAGAGAACTTTCAAGTCGTCATTATTCAGCTGTCCAAAGGGTTTATCTAAAACTTCGGGGGGGAGATTCATTTTGGCAATGATGGCCCGAGCTTGATTCTGAGTAAGTTGATTGGCTTCGATTAATCCTTCTTTCAAGACATTCTTGATCAAAGGACTTTTTTGGGCAGTTAAGAATAGGCGACGAAAAAGAAAAAGCCTTCGGTCAGCCCGAAATTCGGGCTCCTTTCTGGGAAGCAACCGGACAATGGCCGCGTTCGTTCGGGGAACGGGGTAAAATTGCGACTTTTTGACTTCCGCCAGAAGATTAACGTCAAAAAAAGTCTGGGCCAGTAAAGTTAATTGGCCAAAATAAGGACTTTCCTCACTTTGAGCCGTAATCGCGCCGGCTGACCTATCACCAACCATTAAAGTAATACTACTAAGAGGCAGATCAACAATTTTTTGCCAAAATGGCTCTGAAATATGAAACGGCAAACTGGCGACAACTTGGGCTTTTTGATCTGTCTTTGAGATATACCGGTGGAAATCCACGGCTAAAGCGTCTCCGAAAACAACCTCAACATTTTGACAATCTTTAGCCACTTGGGCCAAAACGGGCTCAAAGCGCCGATCAATTTCTATCGCAATTACTCTCCCTGCTCTGCCGGCCAAAGCTTCTGTCAGTTGCCCCACTCCGGCACCGACCTCAATAACCAGACTCCCCGGAGAAACCGTTCTGGCTAAAGTGGCAACCGTCTCATCGTCAATCAAAAAGTGCTGCCCCAAGCTTTCCCTCGGCTCAACCCCTAATTCTTCAAGGCGAGCCTTAACTTTTGGTAAAGAAGTACTGTCCCCGCTCATTTTATTACCTATGCTACCCTCTTTTCAGGCGAGCAAAAAGGATGATAAATTATACCACGCCAAAGGTCTCTCCTTTTTAGATGACTAGTCTTCAAATGCCTCAAAAAAGCTGTCTTTCACAATTCTTGCTCATTTCATATCCATTTAATACGGCGCAAATCTATCCTTCTTCATGCGAAAGGAGGTGAATTATGATGGAAGAAAAAGTAAAAATTGCCGATACGGTTTTAGGGGTTTTTCCTGACCACGATAGCGCTGACGGAGCCGTTAAAGACTTGCAGGCGGGCGGCTTTGAAACAAAGGACATTTCCGTTATTATGCGTGGCCCTAAAGAAGGAGAAATCGTCACCAAAAAACCCAAGACTTCTTTAATTAAGGGAGTGGTTACCGATGCCGGACAAGGAGCGGGAACGGGAGCAATCATCGGCGGTCTGGCCGGGCTTTTAATTGGTATTGTCGCAATTGCCGTTCCCGGTTTTGGCTTCCTGCTTTTTGCCGGACCCTTGGCAGAAGCTTTGGGACTCGGTACCGCGGTGGCCACTACCCTGACCGGCGTTCTGGCCGGAGCGGCCGGCGGTGGTTTAATCGGGGCCTTTACCGGCTTGGGTGTCCCGGGCAAAGAAGCGGCTCAATACGCCGAAAGATTACAGGCGGGAGCGGTTATTATCGGCGTTACCATTAAACCGGAACAAGAAACCGAAGTAGCCAATATTATGACTAGAAACGGTGCCGAAGAGGTCAGAACTCTCCCGGTTAAAGGCTAAAAGACTAAAGGCCAGCAAAACTTTCTTCTTGGCAGAGCTAGCTCTTGAGCCAAGAAGGGAGTTTGTGCTTATTTCGAGAGATAATTTCTTCAAACACAATCTGAATTACCACCGTAATTGGGACCGCCAAAAATACCCCGCCAAAGCCAAAAAGCCGGCCAAAAAACACCACCGATAAAATGACCAGAAGTGGATCCAAACCAATGGTTCCCCCAACGACTAAAGGGACAATTAAGTGACCTTCAATTTCCTGAATAATTAAATAGGCCAAAGCCACCATCAGGGTCCGCGAAGGAGAAACCGCCAAAGCTAAAAGAACAGCGGGAGCGGCGGCCAAGAAGGGGCCAAATATCGGCACAAACTCAAAAATCGCCCCCAAAACCGCCAAAGAAGGAGCAAAGGGAATCCCTAAAACCGTTAAGGCAATAAAATAAAGAAAGCCGACGACGACTCCTGCCAATACTTCGGCTCTCACCCAACTACCCAATCGGCTCTCAATTCGAGCGAAAATGGTCTTTTCCCAAGGTTGACCGACCAGAAAAGAGATAAAGCGCTCGTATCTTCCTCTTTCTGCCAAAAGGTAAACAGTAAAAACAATCACCGTAAAAATCAGCAAAAGATTTTGGAAAAAGCCGACAATGAGGCCGAACAAGCCGCTCGCTAAACCTCTAATCTCTCTTTCAATCAAGCTAACGTTAATAAAATCACCCAGGGTGGTTTGGCTAATTTGGTTAATAACGGCGATAAGGCTATCAATAAAGTCTCTGAGCTGGGCCACAATTGGCAAAATTCCGACAAACAAAAAAAGGGCTAAAAACAGAATTAAACCCAATACTACTAAACCGACGGCCAAAAGATGAGGAATTTTCCGCTTGGTTAACCGCCTAACCAAGGGGCTTAAAGAGGCAAAAAAAATGTAAGAAACAAAAAAAAGCAAAATAAGGTCCCTAACAATAAAAATAATAGCCGCAATTGAGATGAGAGCCAAAGTCAGAATAATAGTTTTGGGGGCAATCTCGATTTTCTTGGTCATCAGTCGGGAAAGTTCAATAACTCTTCCCAAGTTAAAAAACCGACGGTCTAAAATCAAGCAAATAGTAGCTTACTCTCTTTTTTTCTTAAAAGAGTGAATCCGGCTTAAAACCATAAAACCAATTATAATTGGCAGCCAAGAATTAAAAAAGGCACGACGGCCAAGTGCTCCAAAATTGCCTCCAGCAAAACCGGCAAAAGTTCTCTTGAGTAAATCAGAAAACTGATGACTAAAAGCCAAAGCAACCACCTAAGGACCGATAAGAAACCATTATTACCGGGTTATCACCAAACCCCCAATGGCCTCTTAAGATAAAACTCTATTTAGATAGAGGTATGTCATTGAGAAATAATGGCGAGGATTGGCTCGAAGGATTAACCAACGGCCTGGGTTTCGGGGCGCGAATTTTGGGGAGAATCGGACCGGTTCGCAAATCTTTCATTAAAGCCTATGACCAGCATATTCGGTCCACTTACGAAAATTTAGCGCGAGCCTCCGGTCAACCGACACTCGTAGAACAGCGACGGGATATGGCTTTGGCGATTTTGCACACGATGGACCGGGCTGTCACCCGAGACCTTTTAGGACCGGCGACGCTTAAAGGCACGCTTAACATTATTGCCAGAGAAATTCTCTTTCCCGAAACTAATCAACAGATTAAAGCGGACTTTATCGCTCGAAACGACTGTCTACCCCCGGGTTTACTGGTTATTAGCCCGACTAAAGCCTGCAATTTGCATTGTTCTGGTTGCTATGCCGATTCAAATCAGCGAGGGGAAAAACTGGATTGGTTAACCTTGCAAAGAATCATTGATGAGGCCAAAAAGCTTTGGGGAACAAACTTTTTTGTCATTAGCGGCGGGGAACCTTTTCTATATCAAGACCAAAAAAAGGGCATCCTGGACTTAGTCGAACGAAATCAGGACGTTTTTTTCCAGCTATTTACTAATGGGACTTTAATTGATGAAGGTGTGGCCCAAAGGCTGGGAAAGGCTGGCAATGTTACCCCCGGCATCTCCATTGAAGGACTGAAAGAAACTACCAACCGCCGCCGAGGACCGGGAGTTTTTGACAAAGTCGTTAATACAATGGATCTTTTAAATCAGGCCCGTGTGCCTTTCGGCGTTTCCATAACCGCTACTAGGGCTAACTTCGGAGAAATTTTATCCGACCAGACCTTGAACTTCTTTTTTGAAGAAATGGGGGCTTTATACGGCTGGCTGTTTCAATATATGCCTATCGGCCGCACTCCTGACCTTTCCTTAATGCCTACTCCCAAGCAAAGACTTTTCTTGTTTCAAAGAATGTGGGAAACGGTGAGAAACAAACAGTATTTTTTAGCTGATTTTTGGAACAGCGGAGTTTTAAGCGACGGTTGCATTGCCGCCGGCGGCCGAGGCGGTTACCTTCATGTCGATTGGAATGGCAATGTCGCTCCCTGCGTCTTTATGCCCTATTCGCCCATAAATATTAAAAATGCTTTTGCCCAAGGCAAAAACCTAAATGATATTTGGGCGGAGCCTTTTTTTGCCGCTCTCAGAAAATGGCAGCAGGATTACAACCCCGGGCTCAATTCCCCCCAGCCTCATCCTAACGGCAATCTTTTAAGGCCTTGCCCCATTCGGGACCATTACCGAGAATTTCGCCAGCTTTTGGACCAGTATCAACCTCAGCCAATTGACGAAAATGCCCGCCAAGCCCTAGAAGACCCCGATTATCAGAAAGGAATGGAAAAGTTTGACCGAAAATGGGCTTCTCTCGTGGACCCAATTTGGAAAAAAGACTATTCTTCTTAAGAACTTCCTCCGACTTTTCCGACTCAAAAATCCGGCAAACTTCACCAACCATTTTCTTTATAACCCGTAATCGGCCAAGTCTTCTCGGCCGGAACGAACTTGGAGCCAAAGGATAATATCCCGCCGGCTAACTAAACCGACTAATTTTTCGTCCTTAACTACCGGCAATTGGTTAACATCTTCCCTCGCCAGGGTTTTCAGCGCCTCCGTCGCTTTATTCTCCGGAGTAACGGTGATTAGCTTTTCTCTCGGAGTCATAATTTGCTCTACCCTTGCCTTTTGCCATTGATTGCGGGGGATCTTACGAATATCATCCAAAGTCACTAGTCCCAAAAGCTTCTCGTCGGTCATTACCGGGAAAGCCCTATTCTCACTACCCATAATATGTTCGTTCACCAGCTCCTCGACCGAAATATCCGGCCTAACCGCCGGGAATTTCTGGCGCATAATCTCGGCCACCGAGACCTTGCCTAAAACATCTTCCGCTACCACCTGTTGGTAGCCCTGAACCGCCAAACTACTTAAAAACCAGCCAATAAAAACCAGCCAAAGGCCGCCAATTAAACCGCTGCCAAAAAAAGGGACCTCAATCCCTAAAGCCATCGCCACCCCGATAGCGATAAACAGCCAGCCAAAAGCTTGACCGGCAAAAGCGGCGTACTGAGTAGCCTTTTTCAAATCATCAGTGACCGCCCATAAAATTGAGCGGAGTAATCGACCGCCATCCAGCGGAAAACCCGGGATAAGATTAAAAACACCCAGTAAAATATTTATCGGCCCCAGCCACAAAAGTAAGGTTGAAAAAGGCCCCAAACGACCTAATGATTCCCCCAAATTAGCGCCGGTAAAGCCTTCCGTCCGCGCTAATCCCACTCCAAGAAGCAAAAAAATCACTCCCAAGATAATGCTGGTTAAGGGGCCAACAAAGGCTATCAGAAATTCTGTCCCGGGCGAAGGTGGTTCTTCTTCGATATTGGAAACCCCACCAAATAAAAAGAGAGTGATTTTGTCTACCGGTAAACCGCGACGGCGAGCAACCAAAGAATGAGCCAGCTCATGAGCTAAGACCGAACCAAAAAAAAGGAGTGAGGCCAAAAGGCCAATGCCCCAATTTAAAATTGCCCCCCACCCGGGGTGGAGGGCGGGAAAAACCCCGAGGGCTAAATTAAAAGTCACCAGCAAAAAAATTAAAAACCAGCTGGCATCAATATCAACCTCAATGCCGAAAACTCGACCGAGACGAATCCCTCCCCGGAACATATTCCCCCTTTAAGGTCAGGATAGCCTCTTAATGGATTTTTAAGATGAAAGCTAAGTAAGGATTGTGTAAATGGGTCGAAAGAAAACGTCCGGCCCAAGGGAAAAACATCTCCTGCCCGAGAGTTTATAAATCAAGCAAAAAATCAAGTTCCTTAATCCGTCCTAGTTCTTGTTCTATCTTTTCAACCAAAACCCCAACTGGCTCGTTCCCATCCATAACTAAGTCAGCATATTTCTTTTGAGGAAAGACAAATTTTCTTTGACTCTCAAGAAATTTCGTCTTTAGGTATTGGGAATTATCCCAGTGTTTATTTCCTTTCCTCCTGGCTATCCTCCTTTTTAAGATTTCGTCTTCCGGCAGTTCAATAAATATTCTTTTGTCAAAAAAACTTCTCGCAACGGGATGATAATAAATTAAAAAACCTTCAACGATAGTTAAGGCCTTGGGGGGAACAGTTTTTTCTTTTATTCCTTCATCATCACTCTCTCGAGAATGACTTTCAAATCTAATCTCTTGGCCCTGTTTAAGTCTGCTCAAATCATCAATGAATTTTTCATAGTCATAAAGGTTCGGGCTTTCCCAATCAGTGACCTTCTCATAATCAAGTTTATCTGCTCCCAAAAAATAATCATCAAAGGAAACAACGGCAATTTTATCCAGCAGTTTAGCCTGAAGCTCTTTTACTAAAGCGGTTTTCCCGGAGCAACTCCCGCCGCAAATCCCAACCAGCATTAGCTAAATATTAACATATTCCGGGTTCTGACAAAAAACTTTCCCAATTATTACCAAAATCCTAAAAATAAAAGTTATTGTGGTCTTCGTGAAGAAGAGAACTTGGGCGAGCATCCTCTTGGTTATCGGAACCGTGATTACTCCCCTAGCCATTATTACCCTCTGGCTTAATAGCACCCTTCTTAACACCAATCAATATGTTGCCACGATCGCCCCTTTAAGCAAAAATCAGGCGATTGCCTCCGACCTGGCCGACAGTCTGGCCAACCGAGTCTTTACTCAAGTGCCAGTTCAGCAGGAAATCAGCGCGGCCATACCTGTCAGCTTTCAATTCCTCGCCCCAATTTTGACTCAAGAGCTAAAAAATTTCTTCACCCAGGAAACGGAGGCCCTAATCACCTCAGATCAATTCAATCAAGTTTGGATTAGCCTAAACCGCTTTGCCCACGAGCAAATCGTGGCTCTTTTAACCGGTCAAGGGGGGGCTTTGGTGACCAAGAACGGTCAAGTAACCCTCGATCTTCAGGCAATCTTTGACCAGGTTAAGACTCGCCTCTCTCAAAAAGGCATCACTCTTTTTCAAAATGTCACTTTATCTGCGGAAAACAACCAGGTGGTATTGTTTCAATCGCAATTTTTAGCCCAAGCCCAAAGTTTCATCAGTCTTATCGCCAAGCTCAGGATTATTCTCCCGATTTTGGCACTGGCGGCTTTTATTTTCGGAATAATACTTTATTCAAATTATGCCCGAGGATTATTCTGGACAGGAATTGGCTTACTGCTCGTCGGAATTGCTTTAATAATTATTATCGCTATCGCCCGCTCCTCTTTCCCGTCTTACACCCCAAATTTATCTCCCACTGCCTCCGCCGCTTTTTATGATACGATTGTCCGCTATCTGCAAAATGCCGCCTGGATTACAATTACCGTCGGTTTAATCCTGACCCTGGTCTTCTTCTTTATCTCCAGAAGGGAAGCTAAATCTTAACGCGAAAAGGTCAGAAACTTTTGGGGAGAGAAAGCAAGGGCTTGTCAAACCCTTGGGCAGACATCGACAATATCAGAATTTTTCAAAAGAACTGTCTTGTCGGTTGTGTAAATTAATCCTTTGTTGGGCTTAATTTCAAAACCCAAATAAACAATTTTTACTTTTCTTTTTTTAAGCTCAGTTACCGCTGGCTGTAAATCAGAATCAGAGCTACAAAGAATAGCGGTATCAATCTCCTTGCCACAAGCCAAAGAAACCAAATCAACGGCAATTTTAACATCCACTCCTTTTTCCCTAAAGATAACTTTTTTGTGCCCATTAATGGTTACTGTTTGGCCACGAACATTGCCTGCCATAATAAAAGTAAAGCCTTGTTTTTCCAAATTCGTTCTTAATCTCCGCTGGAAATTAACTAGTTCCTTTGACTTTTTAAGAGTCTCTTTGTTCTCGTGTAGCCGAGCCCCATAAAAAAACATTTTCGACAATTTATAATCTGAAAGGCGCTTCCCGAAGAGCTCTTTTAAATTAATCCGAGCAAGATCAATCTTAGCTTCACTAATTTTTCTCGCTTCTAGAACTTCTTCGACTTTGTGAAGAAAATTTTCTCCGTCAATGAAAAGAAAGGTTTTGGGCATCTCGCCTATTATGCCACAAAAAACCTCGCCGAGCTAGAAGCAAAGGCGAGGCGTTGATAATCCAAATATACCCCACTAACAGGCGCCTGTCAAGGACTGAACTGGCACAGTTTGGTATATTTGAAAAATAGGGAGAAATTTTTGGGAGAAAAAGCAAGGGATTCTTTTAGGTTTTGGGTTGATTTAAAAGTTCGTCGAGAATATGATTTTTTGGCTCTCTTTCGGCATAGTATTCTCGCCAGTTGGGATCAAATTCATCTAAAAGCAGCTTAATCGGTTTGCCCAATTTAATCGCGTGATGCATTTCGTTTAAAGGGCCATGAGAAACACCAAAAAGCCAAAATTCATCAGCGATTTCCACCAACCTTAAACAAAACTCCCAGGTTCTCGCTTTCCCGATCGGTCCGCCTTCATATCGGGCAAATGGCAATGCTTGAAAAGGATGAAGAGGACCTTTCCCTTCTTTGGTTACCTCGTCCATTTGCTTCTCAACGTCTGAAGGATCCTTAATCAGTCTTGAAGGAACAGCCATGTAAACAAGGTTTGCTTTACTCTCTGGATTAAGCATATTAATAAGTTAATCTTACCACAACAAGGCCAGAAATTTTTGGGGAGAGAAAGCAAGAGACTCTCTAGCCTTCGCACTCGACGAGTGTGAAGGCTAACACTTTTTTAATTAATCCCGCCCTGTAAACGGAATAGTTCTCCATCCTTTGCCTGTTTCTTCTCTGGCTTGAGCCTCTTTTCCATTCAATAAAGAATGATAACTTTTAACCATATTTCCCAGTACCCTTATTGGACTACCCTCTGTGCTGTCTTGATTAAAAGCTACTCCTTGGACAAAACGACCTAAATCCCGAGCGATATCAAACACGTGCCTTTCTAAATTCGGCGGATAACCAATACAACCAGGGCCAAAGTTTTCTCTTAGATCTACAAAAACTTGTCTTGCAACAAAGCATGAGGCCATAAGTTCATCGCTAGCTACTCCCGCTAAATCACGAATCTCTAGGCCTGTTTTCAACTTGTTTTGGGGGTCTAACAATTCTTCCATCTCAAAAAAAGCTTCCATACTCCCTTTGGCCATCTCTTGTGAAAGCCTACCCATGCTCGTGGCAAAGGACTGACTTACCTCTTGAATTTTTGCCTGTTCTATCGTTGTCATTTTTCCACCTCCTCTCTTGATAAAAATACTGCCCCTTAAGGCAGTTTTGTTGTCATTATAGCATAATCCCACATAGCCCAAAGTCAGAAGTTTTTGGGGAGAGAAAACAGGATGCGATTCAAATATACCAAAAGCTAACTTTTTCTTAATCTCAAATTTTTCTTGAAATTAACTTTTGGCAAAGGGTTTATCTTTTGTGTTTCTTGCCAAATATACTGAAATCTTATCACAGTAACTTTTTACACACTCAGTATTTTCCAGATCTGAAACTACATAAGTTTGTACAGGTATTCTAATATCTGAAGAATAAAATTCTTTTCTCCTAATAAGTCTAGAAATAGTGTCTTCTCTCCCGTGGGAAATCCAGTCCATACCCTTTACTCCACTTACTCGAGAAACAACATCCAATGTTCCATCAAATTTATGAGTTGTGTATAACTTTGTGGCAAAACTAACAACCGGTGTGAAAATCTTTATAAAACCCGACTCAGATATTTCGGTATTAATTTTCCTGCTATCACAAAGGTTAAAGACAACTTCTCCACCGCAACCAACTGCAACCCTGGTAAAAAAAATCTTTCCGTATCCTTTTTCTTCTGCAAGCCAATATTTTCCACCGTATCCAAATTCCCACCCAATACCCCCAGACACTCCTAGCGGGTTCGCCGCACTAATAATTCCTATTGGTTCAAGCTTAGAATACAACTGGTCCGGATAAGATAATTTTTCAAAAACGTCAATTTTCCTCCGCGGATATATCCCCAAGCTAATTATAATGACGTCTTCGCCAGCATCTTCAATTCCAGAAATGAACTCGTCAAATTCATTAACTATCTCAATCTGCCGCATTTGGGAGACTCTGTCTAACCCCTGCATCAATTGATTTAATTGCCCAAGCACGTAATTCTCTCTCGCCTCGTCTAAAACGTCTGTTAGCCATACTGTGGGAAACATATTTTTAGCGTTTGCTGTGTAATATGTTTTTGAGACTGAAGAGTCAATTTTTTCGTCCATCAAAACAACGATTCTTAAATCTGCCGATGACTGATGCAAATTATTAATATCGTTGAGAACCATACTTTCTGAAGCAATTAGTTCAACGTGAATTATCTTTCCATCCCAAAGGAAAGTCGCAGTATCCAATCTTCCGCTTGTGACACCGTAAGCTTCCTTGAGTGTACAAGATCCCTGGTACGCTTTGTCGAATAATTCCTTTAACCTAGCTTCGACAATTCCATGAAGTTTCTTGTCCTTCCGGAGTTGTAAAATATCCTCATTCTTCATTAACTAATTTTATCACTACAACCCAAATCCATGCGTAAGAATCTTTGGGGGCTATGGTTGGGGAATTATGGGGTATGGAGTTTCTGCTTTTTCTAAATGAGGACTACTTCCTTGGGCCCAAAATCAGTGTAACTTTTGACTGTCTTTCCCACCTGGAGTCGAGGGTCGCTTTGGTAAAGAGCTAAGATTTCGGCAAAAGAGCTGTCATCTTCTCTCGAGGTTAAAGTAGCAATTTTGTCAATCAATTCCAGTTCACTTTTGGCCAGTACGGACAAATCTTTAAAATGTTTATCCATAAATTTCGTGTAGTCCCAAGGCAGAAGTTCAATTTTATTCAAGGCTGCTAAATCACGGAAGACGCTTCCCCTCATAAACCAAAATCCCTGAACCAAAGTCTCGTTTATGCCAAATAAGTTAGCGTCCATCTTCCCCGCCCGGCAAATGTTCCAAGCTTTTCCAGATGGCATAAATTGATCTCTCGTTAAATCTAGCGGATTAATTGTTATCCTATACGTTTCAATCTCTTCCTTACCCACCTCCGGATCAACTAAAATCCATTGCTTTTTTATCCCATCCCAATACTCACAAACCCAATGATCCCAAAAGTAGCCAGGAAGAAAGTAAGTCGCAAAACCACTGCGAAGGCGGGCAGGAACACTTTTTTGCCTTAAAAACGAACAAAGCAGTAAAGCAAAATCGCGACAAGTGCCAACAAACCTTTTTTTCGGTGATCGAGTCTTAGCCAACGGAGAATCATCCAGTTCGATAATTCTAGCCAAAATTTCTTCAATATACCGAGTATTTGATTCAAGGATCCTATCTCTAGACAGCTTAAAACCATAGAGATCTTCGGTATTATTTTTATGGATAATCAGCCCGTGAATCACCTTACATAAATCAGCCACTAAATTAGGTAACTGATTCAACAGCGGGGCATATCTTCCAGGGTTGGTCACCGAGCTTTGGGTTGAATAATATTTTTGGGGACTAACTGGCTTTTTCATTAATATCATTATAGCTGACAAAGCCAAATTTTATGTCTAAGAAAATTTTGAGGCTATGGGGAAGAAATTATGGAATGAGGTTTTTACTTTTTCTTGGTGAGCTTGATGTTGCCGACTTCTGTCATCCCTTCTTGCTCAAAGCCCAAGCTCTCGTAAAACTTTGTCAGCCAAGGCTCTTTGGGACTGTGGGTAACGGAAAAGTATTGATATTCCGGCGGATAATCCTGCTTTAAGGCAAACTCAACTAATCTTTCGCCTATCCCCTGCCGGCGAAACTCTTCTTTGACGAATAGTTCATCAAGAAAGATTGAATTGGGAAAGTGAGGATGAGTTTTGTCCAACAGCCGGACCAGAAGATAGCCAACTGATTTTGAGTCAGATAAAGCCACGAAAAGATGCTTCTCTTCCACCGCTGATTTTATTTTTGACCTTTCGCCTTTTAGCTCACTTTTCGAAAGTTCTCGGCCATAGTAAGCCTGAAGCTCAAGCATCAGCTGATAAATTTCCTCTAGCTGTTCCAAAACCGCAACTTTAATCTCAACCATAAGGAAATTGTATCCTATCGAGCCAAATTTTGTGTAGGATTTTTGGGGGCTATGTTTGGGGAATTATGGGTTAGGAAGTTTTTGCTTTTTCTTCCTGTACTTGGCGTAAAGGAAACCAGAGAGGACGATAAAGGGAATAGCGGTAACAATATACCAAAAAGTCATGTCGCTAAGGTCTTTAATTCTATTTGAAATGTAAAATTGCCAGATAAAAAGATATGGAAGCGGCGTAACGACTGAAACTAAAATATACGGCAAGAACTTCATTTTGGTTAAACCAAAGCCGTAAGAAATAAAGTCAAGCAGATTTCCCTGAAAAAGGCGGAGCAGGATCAGGCTTTTAATTCCGTGTTCTTTGGTAAACTCATCAACCTTATCCATATTGCTCTCACCCACCAGCTTAATTACTAATCTCCTTCCCCAAAGCTTGGCAATCCAGAAATTCACAGCCATTCCTAAAACCGCTGATAAGTAAACTAATATTTGAAAATTCTTGCCAAACAAAATATATCCGGCAAAAATTGCCGGAGAACCCGAGACGGGAGCAAAAACGAAAGTTGAACCTAAAAGAATAATATAAACAATTGGCCCAAAAATCCCCGCTTTTCTGACGGTATTGGCAATGGCGGTTGAATCGATCCGGTTGCCAAGAAGATAAATGGCAACAAAGGCTAAAGCAATCAGGATTAGATAAAGAAGGCGTTTTTTAGTAATTTTCTTTGCCATTGGTCAATTTTATCATTTCAAGCCCAATTTGGGCTTGACAACCCACCTGTTGGGTGTTACAATCTGTTCACTAAACATGGAGCGGATATTTCGTATGTCCGCTCTATTTTTGTTTGTTCTCAAATTTCAGATACTTTTCCAATCGCGTAAAGTCCGCGAATCTCTCCCCGGCAAATTGCCTAATTTCTTTAGCCGTTCTTGGGCCTCGTGCTAAGACAATTACCTCTCTCTCGATGCTTTTCAAGTATTTAAGCACCGGTAAAAAGTCGCCGTCTCCAGAAAGAATAACCGCCCTTGAGAAGTTATCCTTCTCTTTCATCAAATGAAAAGCCATATCAACATCACAATTGGCCTTCTTCTCGGTTGTACCATCGTTTTGTTCATAAATTTTCACCGGTTTTAAGTGCAACTGGTAACCAAATTTCTTTAACTTTAAATAAAAGCGAATTCTTTGCAAATGACGACCAAGCAGTAAGATTTCTAGATCTTTAAGGCTATTCTTGCTTTCTTTAACAAACTTAATGATATACTCCTCTAACCTTTCCAAAGGAATGGTCTCATTCTTCAAATAGTCATATTCAAATTTATGGATTTCAACGCCACCAAAATATAACACCCGGCTGACTTGATATTTCTGTCTCAGATATTGAAGAAGTTTTTTATAATCAATCTTCCAACCCAAACTCTTCTCTCCCCCATAAAAGAGATTTGAGGCATCAATGAAGGCGTAGGTCTCTTTCTTTTTAGCCACTTTAGTTAAGTTTACCACTCCAAGCCCAGACACACCATCCGGTGTATCTTTGCAAATTTTTCGCGGAAGGATTTTAGACTTGTGGCTTATGGTTTTCTGTTAGAATAGTGCCATGAAGATTAGAGAAATTGAATGTAAAAGCGCTTTGGGAAAATGCGGGTTTCCGGGCGGAGGTCTGGCGATTAATCCTTATGTCGGCTGCGGCCACGGTTGTGTTTACTGCTATGCCCGTTTCATCAAAAGATTTACTGGACATTCTGAAGACTGGGGCACTTTTGTGGACGCTCGGGTTAATGTCTCCGAAGTTTTGCAAAAACAAATTAAGTCGCCCAAGTTCCGCAGGCAAAGGATTTATATCGGGACAGTTACCGACCCCTACCAACCGCTGGAAGAAAAATACCAATTAACTAGAAAGATTCTTTCGGTTCTGACGGAGAGTGATAACCCTGTCAGTATTTTGACTAAATCGGACTTAGTCTTGCGGGACATTGACCTTCTCAAAAAGCTCAAAGAGGTCGATATTAACTTTACCATTAATACTCTTGATGAAAAATGGAAAGCGCTTATTGAGCCGAATTCTCCTTCAGTCAGGAATCGCCTTAAAGCGGCCCAAAAATTAAGCCAAGAAGGAATTGCCGTTTTTACCATGATGGGTCCATATTGGCCCACTTTTACCGAGCCGGAAAAACTTTTTGCCGAATTTAAAAAGGCCGGCATAAAAAGAGTTTTTTCTGAAAGTTTTAATACGGTCGGCGGCAATTGGACGGGAGTGGAAAGAGTCTTAACAAAACACTATCCCCAATTTCTCTCCAAGATAAAAGAAATCCTTTTTAACCAGAAAGAATTCAATACATTCTATGGCGAAGCCAAGAATAAAATTGAAAAGCTCTCAAAAGAGTACTCTCTTCCAACAACAATCTATTTTGGCCTTGGTCACGCCGGAAAGTCCAAGTTACTCTTGCTCACCCTTTTACTTCTTGCTCTCCGGCCTGTTTAACCATTGTGCGGATATTGTTGATACTTTCCCTTATCGTGTCTACATCTTTTTGCACTCTACTTTTTGTCTGGGGATCCATCTTGGCGACAATGCCTCTTAAATCATCTGCGCTTGTTTGCGCTTTTTCAGCATCTTCTTTAATGGCGTCTCTTAATTTCATCTTATTCACCTCCCTTCCCATTTCAGTTGAGTCTAAATCAGCCAGAATATAACTGATTCAAGAATTGGTAAGAACCCGGGAAGAATTTTTAGACCGGTTAGACGGTTTGCTTTTTCTTTCTGAACCTAGCGGACAATAAAAAAGGAGAGCCCGGAAAGGCTCTCCTTAAAACGATTTTTAATCTTTTTATCTTCCCCTTCTCCTAAAATCTCCCCCTCTGCTGCCGCCACGAGGACCTCTCCGGTCATCCCGACGGGGACCAAAATCTCTCGGTCTTTCTTCCAGGGGTCGGGCGACATTAACTACAATTTTTCTGCCTTCAACATCTTGCCCGTTGAGCATTTGAATTGCCTTATCAGCTTCCTCGTCGCTCGCCATTTCCACAAAACCAAAGCCCTTGCTTCTACCGGAATATTTATCCATAATTACGGTTGCGGAAACAACTGTGCCGGCCTGAGAGAAAAGCTCCCCCAACTGGGAGTCGGAAACACCGTACGGAAGGCCGCCTACATATAGTTTTTTTGCCATTTTTTCACTCACCTCCTTGTCTTTTTTAGAAACTGCTCTATCTAGGCGAATGAAAAGATAGGCTGCAGGGGATATCTTTTAACTCAAACTAGCAGAAACAAGTTGTTACTTTTGGGTTTACTGGATAAATTATATCACATTACTTATCAAACACCCGCACCTTCTCCCGATTGACTGGAAGGCAAACAACGCTGAGGCTTACCGTCAGCATTCACTACCGGGTAAACCAATTTGCCCATCTTTTTGGCTAATGTTTGGGCCTCCTCAAGCGACATCGGAAAGCCCTCTTCTTCATTCCCCACCACAAAAGCCAATTCGCCTTCCTTGAAAAAAGGCAATCCCTCAATCACCACCCCTTCTTTTTTAAGTTCATTTTCTTTCCGATGCATCATGGTAGTGAAAGCGGGAGCTAGCGAAGGGAACTTCAAGGCATTTTGCCAGAGAAAATCCCAGAATTCTGCCGTCACGGCCGCAAAAGACATGCACCCCTTGGTCCTTTCATCTTCCAACATCTGGTTTAACTTTGTCCAAACGGTCGGTCGTAACGGATGTAAACCTGCCCTTCGTCTTTCGGTCATTAGCCCTCCTTTTAAATATAAATAAATCCTCTTTTCCTAAAGAGAAACCCAGCTATTGGTCCCCCAGGCCAATTCCAGAAGCCGGCCAAACATCAAAAGACAATTGTCGGTCACGCAAATTCCCCCACTCCCTCTTTCTTCCAAAAGCGAATAACAAAAAAACCTGGCTCCTCTTCCTTCTCCCAGAGCCAGCTCATAATATATCACCGGCTCGTGAGTATTAACTGGACGGCCATTTGATTCAACAATTAAGAGACAACCCTCGTTCCTGGCAACAGCTAACTCAAAACTGGCTCCCCGAGGTAAATATTCCGAGAAAGTTCCCGACGGAAGGACAACCGGCTCCCGCGCGCTCCAATTTTCAAAAAGCTCTCTTGTTTCTTCCGTAGGCAGCTGATATTTCCTCCCCCCTTCTTCCCCGGCCAAATAATCAATTTCCTGGCCAATCCTCTCCAAAAGCTCCTCCCTTGTCTCTTCCTTTCGGGCCAATAATTCCCCTCCTTTCACCGCCTCCCTCCTAAATTCCAAAATTCTTTCGTGCGCTCAAGAAAATTAATTAAGGTTCGGTTGCCTTTACTGCTACCGATTTCAAAAACTAAGCGGTGATGTTTCTCCGGTGCCGCAAATTCGTCCGGATTAGCCGCTCTTTCCGCCAATTCCCGACTCAACCGCTCTTTCCCTACTTTCCCTTTCAGGCCAAACGGTTTTACTCCCCGGCATTTAGCCAAAGACCAAAGAATTTTTTGGCTGTTCAGCCAGGCCTGATCATCTTTAAAAGTGACTTCCGCCTGCAGGTTAAACCGCGGATTAAGGCCCAGGCAAATTCGGGGACCGTTCTCAAATTCCAAAACTGCCACTTCTCTAAGCAAGGGACCGCTCCCAATATATTCGTCCTGCTTAAAGGGAGTCCGAAAGACAAAATCCAAACCCACCGCTCTCCCCGTGGCCAGCAAACATTCCTCGAACCTTTTGGTCAAACCGGGGGAGGCAAAGCGGCTCCGCCATAATTCATAACTGCCACGGGTAACGACTAAGTCATAAACTTCCGCTCTTCCCTTTTCTTTCCACCCCCTCCACTCAAATTCCGGACTTACCCTCAAGGGTCGAGCTATACTTAGAAGTCGGCGGCCAATTCTTTCGACGGTCATCTTGGCCTATATTCTAGGTAATTTACCCTTTTTGTCAAGAAAATCACTCCTCTTCAAATTTGAAGCCCTGAAGAGTTTGAGCAAAGATTTCCCGGCTGGCGGCCACGCTTTCCGCCGATTGAGCTTCCAAGTAAACCAGCTTCGTCCCGGTCGTAACTGATGATTTCCCGGCTGTCTTTACGCTGGTTTTAACCTCGCCAATATAAGCCTCAAACCGAACCCCTTCCCCGCTTTTTCTTTCTTGGATTACCGCCGGATGGCCGTCAACCAGAATTGTTTTCCGGGCTAAAACGCTTTCTCCTTCAGCCAAAGCCTGAGCGGCTAATTTTTCCGGCTCATCGTTAGCATTAATATAGGCTGACTTTTGGACTCCCAGAAAAACCTTTTCTTCGTCAACCGGCCCGTACAAAAGAATTCCCCCTGTAACCGTTTTCCTCTCCTGCCAGGAAAGCGGATAACGAAAGGAGAAAAAATCGCCTTCAACCACTTTCCAATCGACCGCCGGAGATTGGGTCACCGAGGGCGCGGAGACAGGCCCAATATAGGCAGGAGAAACTTCTTTGGCTCGCCAATTGAGGGCATAATAAGTCACCGTTCCCAAAAGGAAAACAAAGATAATTAAAAAGACCAAATTAGTTTTTCTTAAAGCCAAAAATTGTTTTTCCCCGCTCATCATTTTTTCATTCTTCTACAGGTCAATTCCAATGTCAAGGAATTTAGGTTTTTCCGTCTTCACAATTTTTCCTGCCGGCGCTTGCTGCCTTCCCAAAGCCAAGCCAAAACTAAAAGCCCCGCCGCCGCCACTACCAGTTGACCAACAATTACGGCCGGCCCCGCTAAAAGAAAAGGTAAGCCGTTCCAAAGGCCATGCAAAGAGGTGACCCCCAGGTAAGCCAAAAGCACTTTGCCAGTGATGCGGAAATGGAAGGGAGTGCTTTCCAGAAATAAAACCCCCGCCAAGATGGCGGTCCAGGTTCCGTGGCCAGCCGGTGAAAGTAGGGCTCGAAAAAGAGTCAGGAGTACGGTTAAAGAGAGACTGCCCCCCGTTTCCACAAAAGCGGTAAAGGAATAACCGGTACTTTCCAGGGCGGCAAAACCCATCCCCACCGCGGCCCCAAAAATAATCCCGTCTTGCTCCGAAATATGGCGCCGAAATCGGACAAGGTAAACTAAAACCAAAATTTTAGCCGCTTCTTCAATGGCGGCCGCTGAAAAAAGATTGCCGATAGTCAAACGCTGAATGAAAACCGGCTCCAAGATACCCGCCAGAAGGATGCTTAAAGCCCCACCATAGAGAAAACTTAAGCCCACCTCCGGCCAGCTCAGCTTCGTCAGGCGACGGTTTTCCCAAAGAAAAGTAACGAAAGTAACGGGCACGGCCACACTCCCCAGCAAAACCACCGTTGGAAAAAGATTGGGGTTATCGGTGGCCGCTAAGATAACTAAACTAACGACATAAAGGCCGGCGGTAATAAGCAATACTTGCTGCCAAATTTTTAACCGCCTTTCTTTCTCGACACGAAAGATTTCTTCAATCATTAGGTCTTAACGTTAAGAGAGATTTTCGTTTAACACCTGATTGAGTTCCCGGGCGGATTTTGGATAGGGGGCATTTTTTTCATCCATCTTTTTAGCCATCACCGTCATCATCTCCACTAATTCGTTGGCGATCCCGTTAGTCTTACCTTTATGGGCCTGCAGAGTTTTTTCCAGTGATCCCCAACTCTTTTCTTTAGTTTCCCGCCAGAGCTCATCAGTGTCATCCATGGGAACATGGGCCATTTTGCTCACCCCCTCTCTTCCCTTGAAGATAAATCTCTAGCCTCTTAATTAGCGCAAAAGGGCGTAAGAACAAAGAAAGAGATAAAAGGATCATCGCCGTCCTCCATAGGGCAGAGGTATATACTGCACTGGCGAACGCACTCCCCGCCGCGGCGGATAGAGGGTCAACAGACCATAAATCTCCGGTGGCATGCTGGTACTGACGCGCAGCCCAAGCTCTTTGGCCTGAGTGAAAGTTATAGGAAAATCATGAGTGCGCTGACCACCGACCAAAGTTTCGGTAATCCGTTTAACCGCTTTGGGGTCGTAGTTATTCTCGACCAAAAGCTCCTCGACAAATTGGCGAATTTCCGTCAGGGCCTTTCGAGCGACATTAGCCATTATATAAGTCTTATCCCTAATTCTTTGAGGCGGCTTTTGTTCTAAGACAGAAAGAATCGCTCCGGCCGGAAACCCCTGTATTTGAGGATCAACTCCGCCTAAAACCGCCCGGCGGTCCATCACGATTTCATCCGCTGCCAAAGCCAAAAGGGTACCCCCGGACATCGCATAATGCGGAATAAAAACAGTCACTTTAGCTTGATGGCCTAACAGTGTCCGAGCAATCTGCTCTGTCGGTAAGGCTAAGCCCCCAGGAGTGTGAATAACTAAATCAATAGGGATGGTTTTAGGGGTCAATCGAACCGCGCGCAAGATTTCTTCCGCATCCTCAATATCAATAAATTCCCAAAAGGGAACCCCCAAAAAGGAAACGCCACGCCGGCGATCAATTAAAGTAATCACCCGGCTTTTTCTTTTTTCTTCCAACCGTCGTAGATAAGCAAAGCGTCGGCCCTCTATTAGTTGAGCTCGGATAAATGGCCAAATTAAAAAAAAGAGCAATAAAATTACGAGGACAATTAAGAAATTCATAAAAGGAAGCTTAAGCCTTCAAATTCGGCTCCAGATAAAGAGAAGGTAAGAGCCGGGTAAGAAGCTCATTATTGATTTCCACGACAACCACTGATTAAAATTGTGATTAATAATACTTATGACGCCGGAAAACAGCAAAAATAACACGGTTATCAATCATCTTAGAGGTTTACTGGCAGAAGATGATCTTGAACGGCTAGAAAAAGAAGGAATCATTCAACAAGTTTCAGCCGAACCGAATTCTGTGCCTTCAGAAGAAGAGGTTGACGAAAGCCCGCCAACCCCAGAACTACCTCACCACCCCCCGTTAGAAAATCCGCAAATCACTTCTCCCAAAAACTTACCCGAGCTAGTTAGGGGATTCCCGCGTGACCTTTTGAAAACTGTTCTTTGTCAACGTCCCCCGGAGGCAGCCGAAGAAGAAAGAGTTCCCTTCAGAGTCAATTTACCAGAAGGACCGGACCGGTCAAAAAGAATGCCTCGTCTCCCAGGCGACAAACTAAGAACTCGCGGCGATAAACTAAGGGTAAAAAGTAAGTTACTGGTTAAGGAAAGCAAAGCTAAGGGGATAAGAGAAGCGGTTTTATATCTGGCAGCTAAGATTCCGAGTGACGAAATCGTTCCCCGAGCCGCCAGAAGGATTCTAAGGAAAAAAGAGCAAGGCAATGAAGAGTCAGAAACCAAAGCTCGCTCTAGAATTCGAGAAGACCTGCGTTGGTTTCTTAAACGTCTTCGACCTTATCAAGAAACAAAAGTTTATCAAGTTTTTGGTCAACAGAGAAAAAGGCGAGAGGTTAAACCTAAGTTTGAAAATCCAGAATGGCGCAAGACTTATGGGGTTATCTTAAAGCATTTCGGCTCGCTTTCAGTTTATGAGTTTATGCTCCAGCTGGATACTTTACTTCCCAAAGGCTACTCTTATCTTTAATCTTAACTTCTTACTCTTCCCTTACTCTCTTTTTATCTTTTTATTACCCCGGCTCAATAAACTCAATTATCCATGTTATCCGAAAGAGAGAATTGCCGGCTGAAACATCCCCAAAGAAGTACTTTTACCCAGCTAAAAGCTTTAATTACCGACTTTAATCAATTACCTTTAGAACTTCAAAAGGAAGTCGAGAAACAAACCCGGGAAATTCTAGCCAATCCATCTTCGCGGCGCTCCTCCTCACCCCCAAGAAATTCGCGATGAGCTTACCTGGTTCTTACCCCTTTATAAGAAATTTATAAAATCGTAAAGTTATCTTAAATTATGATTTTGGCTAACCGCGCCGAGGCAGGTGAACTACTGGCAGGAAAATTACTCGCTTATACCGATAAGGATACCGTCGTTTACGCCCTTCCCCGTGGCGGAGTGATTGTCGGGGCCGTTATTGCCCGAAAGCTAAAAACGCCCCTGGAAGTAATTATTGCCCGGAAAATCGGCCACCCCCTGCAACCGGAGTTCGGAATCGCAGCAGTGACCGAAGGTGGCCATTTAATTAAAAATGAAAAATACGCCGCAACTGTCGATGAAAACTGGTTTTCCGTTGAGATAGAAAGGCAAAAAACGGCGGCTCAGCACCGACGCAATCTTTACCGGCCGGCCTTAAGGGGAATCTCGGCTAAAGATAAAGTCGCAATTTTGACCGACGACGGCGTGGCCACCGGACTAACCACTAAAGCGGCGATTAGCGACTTACGGGAACAGCAGCCCCAGAAAATTATTTTGGCTGTGCCGGTAATTCCGGCAGATACGGCAAAAGAATTGGCTCAATTGATAGATGAAGTAGTAGTCCTGGACACCCCAGAGGATTTTGCCGGGGCGGTTGGCGCCTATTACGAAGAGTTCCCTCAAGTAAATGATGAAGAAGTTATCCATGAATTAAAAGCCGTTAACCGTTTATAAACTTAAATGGCCAAAAATTTAGTGTCTCTCCCCCTGGAGGGCATTACCCTTAAAGGTAATTTAGTGGTGCCGCCGAAAGCCAGAGGGATAGTGGTTTTTTCTCACGGCGGCGGGAGCGGGCGCTTTAGTCCGCGGAATAATTTTGTGGCCGGGACTCTCAATCGAATCGAAACCGCTACCCTCCTTTTGGATCTTTTAACCGAAGAGGAAGATTTAATTTATGAAAACCGTTTTAATATTAATTTGCTCACTCAGCGCTTAATGAGTGCGGTTGATTGGGTTCAAAGGGAACCGGCCCTGGCTAATTTGGCGATTGGTTTTTTTGGCGCGAGTACCGGCGCCGCTTCCGCGCTGAGGGCGGCGGCGACTTTAGGCAGTGAAGAAATTGCGGCGGTAGTTTCCCGGGGCGGGCGGGCAGATTTAGCTTGGAAAGTTTTGGACCAAGTGCTTTCTCCCACCTTACTAATCGTTGGCGGTGAAGATGTCGGGGTGGTCGAGCTGAACCAAGAAGCTTACGAAAAGATTCCTGCGAAAAAGAAACTGGCCATTATTCCCGGGGCGACTCACCTTTTTGAAGAACCGGGCGCATTGGAAGAAGTTTCCCGGCTAGCCAGAGAATGGTTTGAGAAATACTTAACGCAAACTTAAATCAGCCTAAAAATATTTTTCTTACCCTCCTTTTACCTCCTTTTAGTCAGTTTCTTGCCTCTTTTCTCTAGAGTCAAAAGCAGAGGAAAATTTATGGCAGAAAATCAAGGCGGAGGCCGGCCATTTTGGCAATGGATACTAATTGCCCTAATCATTTTGGGTATTATTTATCTGGTCTTTTCCCTTTTCGCTCTTGGCCGCAATCAACAGCCGGGAACTACTCCCACCCCCACCCCGACGGAAGAAATTTCGCCAATGGCGGAAGAAGCGACTCCGACTTTAGCCGAAGAAGGCCTTACGGGTTTGCCCTCTCCTACCCGCCCGATAACCACCACTCTTTCACCCTCTCCGTTTCAGGAAACTCCTCAGACCGGATTTTAAGCAGCAACTAAAGCCACTAAAGCTTTGGCTAGTTTTTCGGGGTCATGGCGAATAATCGAGCGTTGAAGCTTGTCCGCTTTGGGTTTCTCAAAAACCAATGAAGAAAGCAGATCGACCCGAACTGCGCGGAGATCATCACCCAGGTTATCTTCCACCGGAAAGGAATTCTCTTTCCGATATCTTTCTAAAACCCCTTTAGGAAAACGGTGATTTTCGTTAATTAAAACCAAATCAATGGCCTCTTTACCCAAGTGCTTTTCCAAAACCGCCAGATGATCTTTGGCCGTAAATCGATAACTTTGACCATAACGGTTCATTAGATTCATAACATAAACTACTTTCCCCTTCGTTCTTTTTAACGCCTGAGGAATCCCTTCCACCAACAAATTGCAAACGATACTCGTATATAAATCTCCCGGGCCCAGAACGACTAAGTCGGCCTCCTGAATTTTTTTTGCTGCCGGACGATAAACTTTAGCTCGGGGGATCGTTTCAATTTCCACAATCCTTAGTCGGCCGTCATGACGCGGCTCATCAATATAATGTTCTCCCACAACTTGATGACCATTTTCATAACGGGCCAAAAGCTGAACATCAGTCAACGTCGCCGGGAAAATTTTCCCTTTAATGTGAAGAATTTTGCTGGTTTTCTCAATCGCCTTCAGTTGAGAACCCAAAATGTCTGTCAAGGCCGCCATAAACAAGTTGCCAAAGGTCATTCCGGCAATTCCCGTTCCTTGGTGAAAGCGATAAGCGAAAAGTTGGCGAAAAATTTCCCGCTCACCCTCATTGTCAGCTAAAGCCACTTGCGCTTGACGAATATCAGAAGTAGGGAGAATCCCAAACTCATCGCGTAAAATTCGGTTGGACCCACCGGAATCGGCCATAGAGATAACGGCCGATAAATCGAGCGGATAATCGCGCAAACCGGAAAGAACAGTAAAACTCCCCGTTCCTCCACCTAAAACCACCATCGATTTTCTCTGCGCCATCGGTTCTCATTTTATCATCTTTAAAAAAAGACAACAAAAACCCCGCTAATGGCGGGGTTTTTGGGGCAGGCTAAACAATCCTATGTCTTTTCATCTTCCCCTTTTTCTTCAACAGATTCTGCTGCCGGTAAGACAGTCGCCGTCGGTTGGCTATTATAGGTTTCCTCTGTCTTTGATTCCTCCGGTTTAATTACCGCTAAGGTCTGGTCAACCCCGTCGAGAGTAACGACAACCGCTTGGCAGAGACAACTACCGTCCCCTGCCGCTTTCGGTTCAAGCTCGATACGAACAGCAATGGACACTGGTTTTCACCTCCTTTCTCACCCCCTGAAGCTTTAAGCGAAAGAGGGCCTTTAATTAGCCTTAGGAAACTTTTTGAAGCGCTCATTTTTAAACTAACATAACCGCCAAAGAGTTTCAGTGCTGAATGTAACATTTAAAAGAAGAACCCCGCCAGATGACGGGGTTAAAGTCAAAATCTTTGCCCGCCAAAGGCAATTTAGGCTGCCGGCGGTGGGGTCGGAGGCGTACTTTCACCGCCCGGAGTCCCTCCCGGGACTTCCGCAGCCGGCGCCGCTGGTGCTTCCGTTGGCACATTAGCCACCGGTGTTCCTCCTCCAACCGGAGCTTGGGGAACAGGATTAGCCGCGGGCGGCGGCTGAGTCACTGGATTAGTGGCGGCGCAAGTAGGACAACGACCGTTGGCATCAACTACCGACACTTCTCCTCCACAACTAACACATTTTGCCATTACTTTCACCTCCTCCCTTAACCAGAAAATTAATCCGTAACCTTCTTCAGCCTAACACAGAAGTCAAAATAGTGTCAACCCTTAGAAGAGAATTTTCAGCTTGGCTTCCTTTAATTGCACTTCTGTTCCATTCTCAGAACGCAATTGAACCGTATATTTGTTATTGCCTCGCCAAATTTTTAATCCAGAGGATTCCAAGCGAGTAAAAGAATCATTTTGGGTGCTTAAATCACTATAATCCACGCCCCTTTTGTTAGTCACATCATAAAGCCGGGTATAGACTTTGGCTGAACCATGAAGGGCGAGCAAATGCGTTTCAAACCTGACTTCTTTAGCTGAAGGATAATCAGCCAAATCAAAGTAAAAATCAGAAGCAGTAATCTCGGTCCAAGTCGTTTCCACGGTTGAGCCCTGAGTAATTAGAGGAATATAGACCACTTTTGCTTGGGGGCTAGCTGTTGGCAAGGCGCAGGAAGCTGGCGGGGAAACAGTGGGTAAAGAGCTTTGGCCAGCCAAAGGAGAAATCTTTTCCAATTCTTCTTGAATTTTTTCGGTAATCGTTTTTTGGCAAGACAAGTCGCAAGCACTAGTCTCTTTATCAATGGTTGCCTCTGGTTGACCTTCTGAAAAAAAGGTTTTATTTCTTCCCTGCCACCAAAAATAATCTAAAACTAAAAGATTGGCCAAGATTAAGATGGTAAAGATAATTAAGAAGATTTGGGCAGGTTTTTTCATTTCTATTTCTTTGGTTTCAACACTGACCCCTTGGCTGTATCTTCAATTATCCACCCCCGCTCTTCAATCTCTTTCCTCACTTTGTCTGCCTCGCTAAACTTCTTTTCTTTTCTCAACTGTTCCCTCTCCTCTATTAATCTCATTACTTCCCCAGGAACTTTTAACTTTTCACTTTTAACTTTTAACTTTGCGAGGCCTAGACCGAGCACCCTATCCCAATCTACCAGTAAAGCATATTTTTGCTCGTCGGGAAGATCGCTTTTAATCATTTCCCAAACCATTGCCAAGGCCTGCGGCATCCCCAGGTCATCACCAATGGCTTCAACAAACTGCCGCTGCCAATTACTACAGGCTCTCGACACCATGACAGGGTCTAACCCTGTCATGCTTAACGGGAGCGTCTTGCTCCTTAAACTAGCCGTTAATTCATAAAGCCTATTTAAAGCACTCTGGGCTGCTTGCAGGCTTGGCCAAGTAAAATTCAATCTTTGACGATAATGGGCAGAGGCAAATAAATAGCGAGCCGCCAAAGGATGAAAACCCCTTTCTTTAATGTCTTCAAGCGTAAAAAAATTATGCAAAGACTTACTCATCTTTTGACCCTCGACCATTAAAAACCGGTTGTGAAACCAAAATCGGGCAAACTGCTTGTCGGTTGAGGCTTCGGTTTGGGCAATTTCATTGGGGTGATGAATAGTCAGATGATCCTCTCCACCGGTATGTAAATCAATGGTTTCGAATTTCTCTGGATGATAAAATCCGCCCTCAAACGCCGAAGTCAAAAATTTCATTGACATCACCGAGCACTCTATATGCCAACCAGGAAAACCTTTTCCCCAAGGACTTTCCCATTCCATATCCCGAACTTTATTCGGTGGGGAAAACTTCCATAAGGCAAAATCAGTCGGGCTTTTTTTCCCTTCAACTACCTTTACCCGCGCTCCGGCTTTAATTTTCTTTTTATTAAGACCAGCCAGTTGGCCGTAATGAGGAAATTTAGCCGTGTCAAAATAAACTCCGTCCTCCGGGATAATATAAGTAAAGCCTTTTTTCTCTAAATCGGAGATTAGCCCAATCATCTCTTTAATGTTTTCGGTCGCTCGGGCAACGATTGTCGGTCTTTGAATATTAAGAGCATCCAGCGTGTCAAAAAATTCCTTTTCATACTCTTTGGCAATTTCCCAAGCGCTTTTCCTCTCTTTATTTGCCTTAAGCTGAAGCTTATCTTCACCGACATCCGCATCTGAAGTTAAATGACCAACATCGGTCACATTTTCGACCATTTTAACCTGGTAGCCCAAATGTTCTAGAGTCCTTCTTAAAAAGTCGGTATTAGTATAAGTCCTCATGTGGCCAATGGTGGTATGGTCATAAACCGTCATCCCGCAGGTATACATCATTACCTTTGGCGGCTTTAGCGGTGCAAATTCCTCGACTTTGCGAGTCAAAGTGTTATATAGGCTGATTGCCATAGGATATAAAAAGTATATCACATTCGAAGCCAACCGAAGCAGAGTAGGCTTTACTTACTACTCACTACTAACTACTGGTTACTGACTTAGCCGCTGACCCCACGCAGTCTTTCAATTTTGGTTTTTTCCTTCCTTACAATTGGCGGCAACTCCTCTTTTTCCTTTTTCCCGGTCTCCAGCTGTTTCACCATTTTCCCCTCATCAAATCCCGGTTTACCAGAAACTTGTTTGGGAATTTCTTTTTTCCTTTTTTCCTGAATCGCTTTTATGTCTGCCTGAACTTTTTGTAAGCCGGCGGCGGCTTTCACTTTGGCTTCGGCGTTCATCTTCTGGAGTTGTTCCGGAGAAGGGGTAGTCGTCGGTTGGCTACCATCACCTTGAGCCGGAGCCGGGGTGGAGGTTTTAACCCCCAAGCTCTCCAGAATATCGCCGCCCATTTTTTTAACCTGAGTCGCCGCTTGCTGGCCGGTTGACTGGGCCACCCCGCCTAAGGTTTCAAAAACATCAGAAACTACTTGTTTCGGCATATTTTATCTAGAAACTATTATACCCCGTAGTCTCTCCTTCCTTCCAGCGCCCGCTGCAAAGTCACCTCATCCGCATACTCGACATCCCCGCCAATTGGCAGTCCATGGGCCAGCCGGGTAATCTTGAACTTTGAACCATGAACCATAAGCTCGCGAAGTTCCTTCGCAATAAACATTGCTGTCGCCTCCCCTTCCATATTAGAATTAGTGGCAAGAATGATTTCACGGATTTCAAGCGGATTTCTGTGGATCCGGCTAATTAACTCTCTTATTTTAATCTCATCCGGACCAATGTTATTTAAAGGAGAGATAGCGCCATGAAGTACATGATAAACGCCATTAAAGCGACCTCCCCGCTCAAAAGCCAAGACATCCAAGGGCTGCTCCACCACGCAAATAATTCCATGGTCGCGGTTTTGAGAAGCACAAAGCGGGCAAGGGTCAGTTTCCGCCACATTAAAACAGAGAGAGCACATAACGGTATTTTTCTTTAGATTGGCCAAAGCAGCCGCAAAATCATCCAGCATTGCCTGGGGAACATGAAGCAAATAAAAAGTCAACCGTTGGGCGGTTTTCGGACCAATGCCGGGCAGTCTCTCAAACGCTTCGGTTAAATTCTTAATCGCTCTGGGTATCTGCATAACAAGCTATTTTACTCTAATCAAGGCTGAATTTGAAGCCTTATTTTACCCTAAACGAAGCTGGAATTGAAGAGTTTCCTTAAAGAATTAAGGAAGCCTTTACTCTCCTCCTAAAAGTCCTTGAAGTCCCCCGGACATTTCCTGCAGTTTTATTTCTGCAAAGTCTCTCCTTATAAAATCACTCATTCGCAATTTTGACTTATATGCTATAATGCTCACAAATATTGCTAAATATTTTCTATGAGTTGGTTAGAAAGATTCCTAAGAGCCAAAAGAACAAAAGAAGAACAGGCAGTCGCGGCACAAGAATCTGCTCAATCACTTTCAAAGACTCAAGAAAAAGAAGAGACGGACTTTCTCATCAGATGGATCAGAGAACAGGTTAAACCTCTATTTGATACGTGGGAAAGACTGGGTTTAGATAATATTTTAAATGATATCCGAGATCATATTTGGCCCGAAGCGCCAATAGAAGCTTCCTATAGTCTCTTTGAGGGGGAAAATCAAGTTGTTAATCCTTCCTCATTAGCTGATCTACAAAGGGTTACCTCCATCGTTGTCTCTGGCCAAATATGCGGTGTTAGTACACACATTGAGCATTACTTAGATGGCGATGAAGATACTTCACAAACAACCTTCCCTGTTTTTTCTATCGAATTAATTAAAAATCGGGGAATAATTTCAGTGAGAAGCTCACTAAGTCCAGAAATGGAAGTTAAAACCCAGGCAGGGGAAACTAAAAGAGAATTGCAGCGAGCACTTGACGAAGCCTTAACAGAAAAATACATTACCAACGGAAGACTCCCCAATATCAAAGATTATTCTCGTGTTTCACTAAGTGGTGCTGGATTTGCCCCATTTCCAACTATTGATCCTTCTGTACAAGAAAAAGTAGACGAGGCATTGGGCATAATAAAGATTCGTGAATATAGAAGTAAAGCGAAACAGTAAAGCTTATTCTCCACCTAAAAGCCCTTGAAGTCCCCCGGACATTTCTTGAAGTTTTTTGGCCGCTGTTTCTTGCGACTGTTTTATCGCTTTATTGAGTTTATCTTTAATTAAATCGTTTTTAATGCCCTGGATTTCAAATTCCAAAATTTTCTGGTCACCGGAAATGACAATATGGACCCCGTCTTCATCAAGCTCAATTTTTTCCTGACTAAGCTGTTTTTGAATCGCCATGGCCTGATCCCGCATCTTTTTCAAATCTCCTAAAGATTTAAATGGATTATTCATTGAACCGTTTCTCCTTCCTTGTTAAAAATTTCTTCGGCGAACTTAATTATATCATCGTCCTTCCCTTCTGCAACTTTCATCGTCTTTCCCGGTTTAGCCAAATTGACTTCCGATGGAAAATTATCCAAAACCGGCAATGGTTTTACCGGCCGTGAGGCCTCACTTAAACTGCATTTCAGCTTAATCGGCACCCCTAAAACCTCGCTGGCCACTTTTTCAAAAATCCGGCGGCATTTTTCCGACTCCAATTGATCTTTATGAAATTTATAAAAGACTTCCAGCATTAGAAAACCACCATCAATTGCCAGCGGCCGGCAAGCTTTTAAAAAGGCTTGAACCGAGTGATTAAGAGGTTTAACTTTTCCCAAGATTTCCGGCCATTTAACCAAAACACTCTCTAATGTTAATAAGGGCGAAGCCGCACTGGCGGGAATTCTTTCTCCATCAGGTTTTTCTTCCGCCTTTGCCAAAGCTCCCTTCGGGGAATTCCTGCTCTGGGAATCATTACTTTCATCCCCCGAGAGACTGCCCCGGCCGGACGGGTTGGCCAGGGAAGACCATTCAACTACTGCCATTTCCAAAGGCAACGAAGGGATAACTGCCTGACGCAACTCTTGATAAGCGGTATTAAAAAGACTGATAAGCTGGCGAATTTCTTCTCGGCTAAAACTAAATTTCATTTCTCCTTCATCATCGACCCCAAAATCCGCCAAAAGCAAAGCTCTTAATTTCTCCAGCAATTCTTCCGTTAGGATTTTTAAATTGGCTCCTTGTTCGGTTGCTCGGCCCAGCCAAAGGAGGGCTTCTTTAATCCCCCCTTCTTCTAATAATTTCAAGAATTCTTCAACTTTAAATTCGGCTAAAATGCCGGCAGTATTTTTGACTTCCTCCTCAGTTATCTTACCGGCCAGCGCCGCTCTTTCCAAAATCTTAATAGCGTCACGAAAACTCCCGTCCGCGAGTTTGGCAATCGTCGCCAAAGCCTTTTCTTCATAGTCCAATTTCTCCTCCTCGCATATCTTTTTTAATCTCTCGACGATTTCCGGCCGGTTTGCCCGTTTAAAATTTATCTGCTGACAACGGGAAACAATCGTTTTGGGGAGTTTCTCCGGATCAGTAGTGCAAATAATAAAAAGAGCGTGAGCCGGCGGTTCTTCCAAAGTCTTTAAAAGAGCGTTAAAGGCTTCGGTCGTTAGCATATGGACTTCATCAATAATATAGACCTTATATTTTGCCCTCGCCGGCGCCAGCCTAATTTTTTCCCGCAGTTCTTTAATATCGTCAATTCCCCGGTTACTGGCGGCATCAATCTCTAAAACATCAATATTTGTTCCGTTGGTTATCGAAATACAAGAATCGCACTGGTTACACGGCTCAAAGGTCTTCTCTCCCTGTGATACTTTTGATGCTTCTGATACCTTTGATACCTTCTCACAGTTCACTGCTTTCGCCACAATTCTGGCCGCTGAAGTTTTACCAATCCCCCGGGGGCCAGTGAATAAAAAGGCATGAGGAAACTGGCTGGAGCGGAAAATCTTAATCAGTTCCTCTCTAACAGCGCTACTGTCCAGTTCCTGGAAACTCTGAGGCCGGTATTTGAGATATAGAGTCGTCACTTTGATGTTTACCCAATAAATTACTTAAGCCATGAATAAGAAGCTTGTCAATCGCCTCATCCATGGACAAATTATCCTCTTGAGCAATTAACCGCGCTTCCGGATAAGAAATAACAATGTCTCCAATTCGCAATATTCCGCTAATATCGCGCGGCTCTTCAAGAGCAAAGGTTAAAACCGTCGTCGGTTCGTCCAAGTTGCGCCATTTCCGGTTCAAACTCCGAATTTTTCGCGAACCAACGATGGCAACTGAAATCTCCGCGTCTTCAATCGCTAAACTTTTAAGGTAATTCAGAACCGTCTTTTTAATCCGAGGGCGGCTCACCGGATAACGCGACTCTGAAGAGATTAAAACGAAATTCATGGTTGGGTGTCAACTATAAATTTTTACTAACAAAGTATATCAGTCATTTTTTAAGAGATTGTTTCTTGTTCAATTGTTCTTTCCCCACCTTTCCAAGATCAAGCAACAAAACCATGAAGCAATGAAGCAATGTTAACCAAGAACTTCTTTAACCACCCGACTAACCGTGTTTCCCTCTGCTTTGCCTTTTAATCTCGCCATTGCCATCCCCATTACTTTACCGAAGTTGTTTTGATCGGTTTCGGGCAAATTGCTCCTCACTTCTTCGACAATTTTTCGAATCTCATCTTCTGAAAGCTGCTGGGGAAGAAAGTTGCTCAAAACTTGCAGTTCTACTCTCTCTTTTGCGGCTAATTCTTCTCGCCCTCCTTTTTCAAAAGCGGCAATTGATTCTCGTCTTTGCTTAATTAACCGCTGGGCAATCGCCATTACTTCTTCATCGCTTAACGGCTCTTGCTTGGCAATCTCTTCGTTCTGAATCGCCGCCAAAAAAAGCCTTAAAGCCGACAAACGAAGAGCCTCGCCGCTTTTTAAGGCTTCTTTTATTCCCCGCTCAATTTCCTGTCTTAACATCAGAATTACTTTCGCCCCTTTTTTATTCTTTTCATTTTCTCGTACTTGGCGCGGGAGGGCTTAATGTAAAACTCTCGTTTTTTCAGCTCCCCCAAAATATCGTCGGCCAAAACTTTTTTGCGAAATTGAGCAATAAGCTGATCTTCGGTTTGACCCGGTTGCTTTTTGACAATGGTAGCCATAATGATTTAAAAACACACCCCCTCCCTCATGAAAGGAAACCTATGGTTTTCTTTCAAAAACTTTCCAAATTTGTTATTTTTGCGATCTTCGAACGGATCGCCGCAAAAATTAATTAGTAATCTTTTTAAAAAACTCACGTTTCTTGCCGAATGTACTTCCTTGCTGTTTCTAAAACTCTTTTTTCGGCTTCCTCAAGCGGCATTTTTAGAGAAAATCCGGCCGCTTGCTTATGTCCGCCGCCACTTAATTCAACGGCAATCTTGGAAACATCAAAATTATCTCGAGAGCGCAAACTCCCGCGAGTTAGATTTTCTGACTCTTCGTTAAGAATTATACCAAATTCTGTCCCTAAAATAATAGGGGCAAAGAGACTGGCCGCGCCTTCAATTTCCGTTGAGTAAACACCTAGCTCTTCGCATTCCTCCCGGCTTATTTTTGACCAGGCAAATTTTCTGCTTTCATCTAATTGTAAATTCTCCAAAATCTTGCCCCAATACTTTAAAGTCTTCAAACTGTAGGAACGAAAATCTCGCAAAACACAATTATCTAAAGAAGCGCCTTTCTCAATTAGGTCAGCAGCCACCCGGAGAGTGGTAACCGAAGTGTTCGCATACTGAAAACAGCCAGTATCAGCAAAAATCCCCCGGAAAAGTAATTCCGAGAGCTTCCGGTCAACTTTAATTTGCCAAAGCTCAAAAAGATGATAAAGAATCTCGGTGGTTGAGCTAATTAGCGCCACCAAATTAATCCGGCCGAACCGGGTGTTGGAAAAATGATGGTCAATATTAATAATCTTAAATTGCCGCGGCAATTTGCTAGGAAAAGCACTGCGAGTAACCATTTTTTTGGCTGCCATATCCAAGGCAATAAAAAGGTCAAATTGCTTCAAATCAAGCCGAGCAAAATCCCCAGACTCCACTTTACCAATTTCTGGCCAATCAAGCAGTCTAGGTGGAATTTGGCTATAAGAAATAATGGTTGTTTTCTTCCCTAACCGACGAAGAACCAAATCCATGGCCAAAACCGAAGCGGCACTGTCAGGATCCGGAGAAACATGAAGGGCCAAGAGAATCTTCTTAGCCTTTTTAATTTCGGATAAAATTTCGGCTGCTTTAGGGCACAGTCCTGAGCTTGTCGAAGGATTAATAATCACAATGCTATTTTACCACAAAAGCTATGGGTTAGCGGCGAACCAAGCGCAAGATGTCGTTGACGGTAATAAGAAGCATCAGGGCCAATAAAAAAGCCATGCCGGCGGTATTGACCCAAGACTCCACTTTAGGATTGGCCTTCTTTTTGGTCACCGCTTCATAACCCAAGAAAATTAACCGTCCGCCGTCCAGCGCCGGTAAAGGAAGAATATTAATAATGGCCAAATTGACGGATAAAATCCCTAGAAATTGCAAAACCGCCAGGGCCCCATTTTTAGTCGCCTCGCTGGTAATTTGGAAAATCCCTACCGGCCCGGCAATGTCTTTCGGGACTTGACCTTTCGCGACCAAAGTCACTACCGTATTTTTTAGTCCCCCTAGAATCATCCCGCCCCAAGAAAGCGATTCTTTAAAGCCTTCCCGAGCCCCCAAAAAAGGCATCTGCCACCAAGGATATTTTTTCATTTCCGTATCGGAGATCGCCACTCCCAGAGGGCCCTCTCCCTCCGGCGGATTTTCCCGAGGAATTAAGGACACCAGTAAATTCCCGTCTTTACAGGTGATCGTTGCTTCTGTTGAAGCCATCCCTCCCAAGACTTGCTGGCTCTCTTGACAAGGATTATCCTTCTCGCGCTGAATTTCCAGCCGAACTGTCTTCCCAGCTTTCTCTTTAGATAGTCGCACAAACTCCTCTGTCTGGCTAATTTTTTGGCCGTCAAGAGCAATTACCCAGTCATCAAGTTTTAATCGTGCCATTTCCGCCGGCGAGTTTCTGGCAATGCCGACAACTTTAATTTTCCCTGTTTCGGTAGGAATACCATAAACAAAATAAAGAATCGAAAAAGCGGCAATTGCCAAAAGCAGGTTCATACTTACCCCGGCCAAAAGCACCGAAAGTCTTTGAAGCAAAGACTTTTCAAAATAAGCTCTACCCCTCGAAGTCTGCTCCTCGGCAGACGAAGTGGGGCCATCCTCCCCATACAATTTCACGAAACCACCGATAGGAAGTGCATTAATTGAGTAAATTGTTTCCCCTACCTTTTTCCCCCAAATCCGCGGCGGCAAACCAAAGCCAAATTCTTCGACCAAAATCCCGGCTTTTTTAGCCGCCAAAAAATGGCCCAGCTCATGAACAAAAACCAAAATGGAAAGAATTAAGACGAAGACGATCAAAGTCATGAGAGTAAGTATAACCCCTTGAAAGTCTTATGTCCATCGCGACGATAAGGTTTCGCCGGTATAAAGAAAGAGTTAAAGAATTACTGGGTAGCTTTGTTTTTTTCTTCGTAATATTTATTCAAAAAGCCTTCGGCAAAAGTTGTCATTATCTCATCCATTACCGTATCGGCATTTTTTCCGCTCCTTTTGGCGAAAATCTCCCGGATCATTAAGTTTGCCTCTTCTGGCACAGTACACTTATCAATCGCCGCCAAATCCTCTTCCGTTAAATTGGCCATCATTTCGGCGTTGAACTTAACCGCCGCCGCTTTTGAAATTTCAGCAAGAATCTGCTCTATTTGTTCTTCGGTGTGTCTCTCGTTCTTAAGAACTGCTACCACCTCTTCAAGTTTTGTATTCATATTCCTCCTTAAGGAGTTAGCTGGCTATAATATGAAACGTAGTCGGCAACGCTTCGGGTGTTGGCAATTTTGACAAGAGTCTCTTGTTGAACCGGGGTCAAAAGTTTGCCTAGATCAAATTCTGTCCCCGGTTGAACGATATCAATTTCGACACCATTCTGGCGGAGCATCTTGATCATTGAGCCAACCAATGACTGTCTGGCAGTCACTCCATTTTCCGGATTAATCCAGCCTTCAATGCCATTTTGCTCCATCCACCTACCCACCGGCCCTTCTGCCTCTTTCCAGAACCAACTTCCTCCGGGAATCCTAATTTTTTGAGCAAAGAGGTCGGCTCCTGCTTCTCTTGTCCCCTGGGTGGCGACAGAAGTAGCCGCTCTTATATCTGGCATCTCTATCTTAGGAACGCTGGTAACATGCTCGGGTCCAGTGGGAACTGGAGTAACTGGTATTCCAGTTGTGGCTCCGATCGGCGGTCTAACCGCATGAATTGCCGCTTCCACCGCCGGCGACAAGATTTGATAAGCCGCATGGACAATTGAGCCGACAGCCAAACCTGAAGCAAAGTCGCTAAGATAACCTGCTGCTCTGCCATATTTCTTTCCCCGTTCAGTCATTTTGTCTATCAAAGCCTGGCGCCCAGTGTTATCTTGCGCCTGTTCAATTTGAGTAATTAATTTTTGCGATTCGCTGGTAAATGCGGCTTTAAGCCCCAAGTTAACCGAATTGATCAAAGCAACATTGGCAATGCCTTTAACTGCCGCCATTCCCGGGACGACGTCACTGACAAACATCGACTCAACAAAACCGGCAGCAACACCCAACCCCCAAGCCGCCCAATCACCCTTATTTCTTCCTGGAGGAGGAAGGCTTTTCCACCAATCAGCGACTGCCTTGCCTAAAAGACGACGGAGCCTTCCTATTTTTTTTTGACTTTCCGCAGTCAGAGGAGCTCCCTCGGCCTGGCCAACTCCAGTTTCTGTGCTAATTCCGACTCCTTGTAAAACAGCCGCCGTTCCCTCAACAACAGGACCGCTCGGCTGATCTTCCTGAAGTCCTCCTGCGACAACTGGTTGAGGTGATGCGCTGATTACTGGCTCAATTGGCTCTGAGGCTGCCCCCCGATTTCCTACCACATCAACGGCTTCTTCTGCATTTAGAACATTGTTTCCGGTAACCTGGCCTCCACTGACTGTTTTCTGGTTAGCAGAAAACCCGGCCACTCCTCCCTTAGCAATCTTTATTAATTGTCCAATTACTTCTGGATTGATTTCGGTAGGACTAGAGACATCTTGTACGGATTTCTCTTCAACAATGCTTTTATCTCTTCCGCCTAAAAGTTCCAATTTCCCATTAATTTCGTCTAGACGTCTTTGTTCTTTGGCCAATTCTTTTTGCAGGTGAGAACTTCCACCTTTTCCAATCTGCTCTTCAACCTCTTTAATTGTCTCTTCCGCTTCTCTCTGATTTGCCTCAAGAACTTCCCGAGATTCTCTTGGCAAATTGTCTTCTAAGGCATTTACCTCCGCATTGGTTCGAGATAGCCAAGCAACTTCATTTCTTAATTCTTCTCTTAACGGACCGGCGTTTTCGATTCCTCCTTTTACCTCTATCTGTTCTTTTAATCCAGAAATCGCCTCTTCGATTTCGTTTCTCTGAGCAATTAGCTTTGGAGTTTCCTCAAAATATCTTTGAAAACGGTCAAGAGTTGCCAAGCTTCCTTCAGCGGATGAAATTCTAGCCTCAACCGCCTGGAGTCGCCTCTCTTCGTCTGCAAGCTCTTTGCCCAAATAAGAACTACCGCCTTTGGCTATTTGTTCTCTTATTCCTGAAATAGTTCCCAATGCTTCTTCCTTATCCTGGGTTAAACTTCTGGGACCGCCTTGAACGGCCTCTCCCGAAGAACCCACCAGTTCATTTATTCTCGACCGCTCCGCATCAAGAACTTCCCCCCAACCAACCACCCTTTGCTCCTGAACAACCGCAGGTTCACGTTCTCCAATATCGCCTGTTTCTACCATCTTACTCCTTGTAATTTATACAAACTCATCTTGCTCGAGTTTACAACTTGTTATGTAATCTGATTTTGAACCCAAAATGCTATCTTTGGATTGGAATTGTAAAGTATTTTGGGTATAGAATTGCTTACCTTTAGCATAAATAGTAATTCCTGACTTGTCAACAATAATCTAAGTTACTCTATGTGGCCGGCAGAACAATAACACAAGAAGCTTAATCTGTCAAGACTATAGGGCTGTTTTTACTGATTTCTGTAAGTCTTTTGTAATGATAATACGAATTAAAAGTTCTCTAAAGGGTCTCTGTTGAGCCGAACAAAAGCAAGCATCCAGATTAAAGCTACCCCTAACAAGACAAACCCCAAATATTCCAAATACTGGGGTAAGAAGATTAAAAATACTCTTGACTGTTCACTAATTCCTGATTCCTGCAGACTATCCAATCTCCATCCGTTTTCCCAATTATTAACCAAAACATGGTTTCTAATTTCCTGACCCAAAACTGGCGCCAGAAGAGCGCTTAGCGGCGAGCGCTTAGCGTCTAGTAAGTAGGCGTGCCAACCGGAATGATAGGCTTGAGAAAGAACGAGCGTGCCTTCTGTTACCGGCTGGGAGACTTCATACAAAGTCGGGTTGGGATGAGCGGCCGAAAGCGGTGTTAGGGCGGCGGTGGAAACCGGCAGTTTTTGCCGCGTTAAACATAGGCCCGTCAAAAAACCATAAGGGATGGGGTTAACCTTCACCGCTTGCAAATCGTTAACTGTCTTTTGCCGGCCGATGGCAATATTATCAAAATGCAAAGAGTAACCCAGCCCATCTTGAGCCATTGGCGGTTGAATTAAGTAAGTAGTCGCCGTTTTTTTGTCTAGATAAAGCTCTAAATCTACTTTCTGGTTAGTTAAATTTTCCAGCCAAAAAAGCAAGCTTCGGCCGGATAAATAACGGCTTTGAATCGTTAGCAGGTAACCGAATTTATGAGGCAATTCAGGCAAAAGAAACGACGCACTGCAATTATTGGCATCTTGGGCACTCAAGCGCAAGATTTCCTTTCCCCCTTGAGAAACAATTTCACTCGCCACTTGACCGCTTTTGGCCTGGCTGCAGTTCCTAATCGTCAAAGGGTTAAGAGCCCGGGCAACCTCAATCGCGGCGCTAAAATAGCCGTTAACTTTGGGAATAAAGACCACCAGTTCACTGCCGTAATCTCGCACTTGGGGAATGAGAATCCGGGTTTTACTTAAGTCGTTTGGGTCAACCCAAACCAGCTCCTGACCGCTAAAAGAAGGCAGGTGTAAAAAATAATTAGTCACCGCCGAAGGCAGCTTTTGGCGAAAGACAAAATTATTTTCTCCCTCCTCAATTCCGAAATCCTGCTCGTTAGTATCCCGGCCACTAAAAAGCGTTCGGAAAGGATAATAATAATCGACCCGCTCTAAAACAGATGAGCTTAAGTAATGGCCTTGTTCCCAAAATGCTTGATCAAAATTGCCCCACTCATAAGGAGGATTAACCGTGGGAAGACTTTTGGCCCAATAAACGAAGCCGGCGGGCGGATTTTTCTCCACCCGATAAACTTTAATTTTGCCGAAGTTGGCGGTGAGGTTAAATTTGGGAGAGTCCAAAAAGGCCGTTAGCTCTTCCCACCCAGCGGCCCGCCAACTGGAGCTATTGACATTGTTTTCATCAATTAAAATCCAGCTTACTTGATATTTCTCTAAAACCTTTTCAAAAAGTGGTTGATTTTTAGAAAACAAAGCATAAGAAATTTCCCAATAATAATTTTCGTTTGCTCCCCCCCAAGGGTCAAAAGCGCGGTCCAAAATTGGCTGTTCTATGCCATACCAAATAAAGCCGGAACCGCTATAATCGCCTCCCGGCCAATGATAGAAACTCCACCCCCAAAAATTTGTCTGGGGAAAATTAGCAATTCGGCCACTTTCTCCTTGTTTTCGAAAAAAGTCAAAAAGTTGGAAATACTCCGGAGGGAAGACCACCTTTTCCTTCGCATAGAAAAGCTGCCCCTGGAAAACCGGCCAAACAAAAATCAACGGCAAGATTAAGAAAAATAAACAAAGCATCTCTCGGTAAAGCCTCCCTCGCCATCCCTCAAGCTTAAAACTCCCGGCCATGGCCAGACTGATACCATAAAAAATCGCTAAACCAAAAGCCGATATCGGACTGAACTTAGTAAAAGCAAAGCGAAAGAGCTGGGAAAAAAGCGGCAGACGATAAAAAATGGCGGCCGGTAAGGAAAGAAAAGGGGTATCATTAAGGAGCATTAAAAACCCGAATAAAAAAACCGGTAAAAACAACGCTGCCCGATGCTTTTTCTTAAAGGCCGCTACTGTCCCCCCCAAAGCCATCAGAAAAAGAAAATAACCCAGCGCCTTTACCGGCGGTTTTTGCAGATACTCTTCCCAAGCACCCATCATCGGTTGAAATTGGTTTTCTTGATTTGGTTCGATATTGTCAAACCAAAAGCCCTTAAGCAAGGCGACATTCTCTAAATTGCCGTACTTTTTATTGCGTAAATAGTTCTCCTCGGTGGACATCAAATTAATTTTTGACTTGAAAGTCACTTTAACATTGGTCAGGACAAAGTAAAGGTTCGGCAGCAACCAAAAAGCGTTGAGCATAAAAGTTAACAGGTAAATCAAAAGGATTCTTCGCCAACTCCCTTTTTGGCGCCACCAAAATAAGATAAGGGTCAAAGATAGGCTCGTCAGGTAGACCAAAAGAAAGGTCGCGACATAGCCTTGAGCCACCGCCAAAAGATTAACCGCCACCAGCCAAAAAAGATGTTTTTTGGTCGGTTTTTCCAAGAACTTTAGAACCACCAAGAATAACCAAGGAAGAAAAGCGAAATGAAGGGAAAAGGCCTCGTAGGGAACAAAAAAAAGCTGCAGGGTCGCCAGGTTAAAAAGATAAAAGAAGCTGGCTACTAGCGCGCCCCTCTTTCTTTGCCAAGAGTCATTCTCCTGAGCTAAAACAAAATTTTTCAATAGGAAATAAAGGCCTAATGGCCCCAAGAGAAGCATTAAAAAGTGGAAAAAATAGCGCATAAAGGCAATGGGCAAGAAAAAAGCGAGGCTTCTTAAAAAAAGTTGACGAAATAAGTCGGCGGCGTGTCCCATGCCGGGAAGCAATCCTAAACCTTGGTACTCTTGCCAAGCAGAAAAAAATAAACGGCGTAAATTAACGGCGAAGTTAAATTCCGGGTGCAAATTATCCCAACCAGATAAAAAAGTGCCCGGTTGATAATTTAAACCGGCCACGAGGAGAACAATGACGGTGATAAGTATCGTCGGCCACTCTATTTTTTCCTTAAGCCAATGACCCAGTTTTATCATTACTCTGGAATTTCCCGTAATAACGCCCCATTAAAAATATTCCGCCAGCCCGCCGCCACTCCCTTTTGGGACATTTTCACCCCTCTAAATCGCATTCGGCAAAAAAGCGGATAAATTAACCCTTTGGGCAAAAGCGCCACGGCTAAAGCCTGGCCAAAATGAGAAAGCCATCCCCTCCCACTGGGGTGGTAATGATAAGCTTTTAAGGCTTTATTGCGAATAGAAAAAGTTGCCCGGAAGGTCTCCTTGGGATTTCTTAACGATAAAGAGTTGGCGCTTTGACGATAATACAAAACCGGCTCATCAAGATTAGCTAATTGTCCATATTGAGCCAGCTCAAAAACCAGTTCCAAATCATGAGCCAAGACAGAGTGATTATGATAAAAAATTTTTCCTTGGGGCAAAAGACGGCGATTAATCATACAGGCCGGATGCTGAATCGGGTTCATTTGAAAAAGCGAACGATAAATCACCCGGTGGTCAGTCGGAAACCTTTTTTCGCCAATAATTTCTCCTTCTTCATTAATCAAAAGGCACTGACCGCCTACTATTACCACCTCGGGATGGTGATCTAAAAAACTTACTTGCTTTTCAATCCGGTCAGGAAAGGCAATATCGTCGGCATCCATTCGGGCCAAGAACTGCCCCCGACTTCTTTCCAAACCAAAATTGGAAGCCAGACTGGGACCACAATTGCGGGGCAAAGAAAAAAGCGTTAGTCGCCCATCTCTCTTTGCCCGCCTCACCGCTTTGGCGGCCGTTTTATCAGTAGAGCCATCGTCAACGACAATAATTTCCAGCTGGCGATAAGTCTGTTTAAGAAGACTCTTGATGGCCAAATCAATAAACCGCTCAGTATTATAAGCGGTCATTAACACCGTTACCAACGGCCGGGACGAATTGTTTATTTTCATTTTTCTCTCAACTGCTACCCACCAGTTCCCTGCTGGGCAAAAGTTGAGGGGAGAGAGTCTTTGGCTAAACGAAAGCTTCAAGAGGCTCTCTCCCCAGTAAGTAACCGTAGACATACCGCAACCGCTAGATTTCCACCTCCTGGCCCTCCGAGTATTTACGATGGAACTCGGCTTGATGGGCCGACCAGCGCTCATCCAAAGCGGTTTGGCTAGGGAAGGGAAAGGATGTTCCTCGACCATCCCAGGAGTAGGTTTGGCCGCTGTTCAGCTTGACCAGCAAGGCTTTGCCGTCTTTGGTTGTCGTTTCCACAATCGCCGGACCTTCGACTTCTGCCGAACTTTGACCAACGGGTTGGCTGACAGTGACGAGTGACGAAAGAGCCAAGTCAGAATCGCTCGAGCCGGGATTGCTAGAGGTGTTGCCGGCCGAGGACGTCTGAACCCGAACCACGAGACGGAAAGCGGAGACTTGATCGGGCAGCACCACAATCCCTGTCTGCATTTCGCCGTCGCGAATTCGAAGCTGCTCGGCTTGCAACTGGATGTTCTCTCGCACGGCTGCTTCATCTCCAGCGAAGAGCCAAGCGGTTCCGCCGCGATGACCGCGAATCCAAACGACCGTTCCTGGCCGAATGGCGAAGGTCCATCGTTCTGGAACTACCGTCTCCTCAAAGGCCATCTCCGTCCAAACTTGACCGACAATCCAACAGATTTCGGAGAGACCACCAATCGGCGACTCGCCGTAAGTCTCGCCAAACTCCTGGTTATCAGCGTGCCAGATAATCCCGCAGCAGGGACAGGGAGCGGGTGCCGCCGGAGCCGGAGTGGGACCACCGCCAACAGGTTGAGGCGGAGGTACCGGTGTTACCCCCCCACCCGCAGCCACAGCCGGGACTACCTTAACCGAGACGACCGGGGCGACGACGCTGGCCACGACTGGCTGAGCAAGGCTCACTGGGGCCGCCAGTTCACTGGCCTGCGCCAATTCCTCTACCCGTGCTTGAACATCGGAGCGAAGACTAGCAACCCAGACCAACAGAATCGCCAGCACCAGTAAGAAGACGGCCCTTTTCATCTTTTTCTCCTTTCGGTATGCCATTGTCAAAGAGCTTTTGATGGGTCAGGAGATTCCTGCCTAAAAAGAATCTTGACCAACACCAAACTCTATGGAAATGAGTTTAAAGGGCGGAAACCAAAAGGGGGTAATAAAAAAGTAAGAGAAAGGTAAGAAGGCTTAGCGTCGATTAAAAACCGCCAAGACAACCCCCATCATCGCCGTTACTGCCGATAAAACTAATGAAAGTGTTAAACCGGAAAAACCGGTGGGGGGAAGAACCGTCACTGCCGCCACTTTCTTGGCCGCACAAACTTTGGCGGTATCCTTATCGTGTCGATCCCCCGCTTGCGCTTCGGCAATATTAACATCACAAACTACATTTTGATTTTGAGGTAAATTTCCTTCTTCCACTACCCGAGCTTTGATTTCTCTTTCTTCAGTTTCCCCCGAGGTCAAGTCGGTAATTTCAAAAGAAAGACTGCCTGAACTAAGGCGCAAGAAGAATGGCAAAGTATCAGAAACGGTTACTTTATCTAAAGTAGCGTCGCCCACATTTTTAATTCGCAATTGAAAAACGACTTCTTCTCCCGGAGCGAATTTATGATCAGTAATATCCAAATTATCGACAAATCGCTGGTTTACCGGATCAAGGACAACTTTGTTTATTTGCAGTTCACCGGTTTTAATACAAACCTCCCCTCCGTATTGTTGCTCGCAGCGAACCGCCGCTTGCGCGTCGGCCATTAGCCAAAAGCAAGCTAAAAAGGAAGCGGCCAGAAAAACAATTTTTTTCATTCTTTAATCTTTACTGAGTCTTGAGCTTGATAAACCCGTTCCAAAATTTTCCCCCCGCATTATGAAGAGAGATAGCAAAAGTTGTCAAGCAAAACAGACTTTCATCTGCTTGCATTTATTTACTTAAACGCCTTACCTTGAAAATCGCAAATGGAAATAATCCTTTACGACGCTCAGCCATTAACGGAAAAAACTACCCCCACTTTGAGGCAACCGCTCATGGTCCTTTGGCGGCAAGCTCGGTCAACCAGCAAGCGAGCCTTTCGCTTAAGCGGTTACATTTTAATATTGCTATCTTTCTTAATCTCAGTGGTAGTGGCCGGGCCAATAGTAATTCAGGAAGTCGGTTATCGGCTTACTCAAAAGCCTTTTGCCTCTCAAAAGGAAGGGCCTTCGAATCCCGCCTTAAAAGAACAGCGCCAGCAAGCAGCGGAAGAAGCGCGTAACTACGGCGTGAGTCCCGACTTTTCCATTGTTATCCCCAAGATTGACGCTAAAGCAAAAATTATCCCTAATGTTAATCCCGCGGATGAGAGGGAATACAAGAACGCTCTCAAAGAAGGCGTTGCTCACGCCTCAGGAACCAAATTTCCCGGCCATAAAGGCACCATTTACCTTTTTGCCCACTCGACGAATTCGCCCATCAACATTGCCCGTTACAATGCCATCTTCTACCTTTTAAAAGAACTTCGCAAAGAGGATGAAATTATTATTTTTTTCGCCGGCCAAAAATATGTTTATCGGGTCACTGAGCGTTTTGTCACCGCCGCTGACGACACCAAATGGCTAACTAATCAAGAAAAAGAAGAACAGCTGGTTCTCCAAACTTGCTGGCCACCGGGAACCAGCCAAAAAAGACTGCTGGTAATTGCCAAACCGGCCTAAAAATAAATTTCTGGGAGAGGCAAGAAGTTAAGCTGGCGCCCCCTGGCTATCCAAACTCTCCTTCCTGCCCCTCCCGAACATCGGTCATCCTATTCCTCCGGCTTGCCTTCATTGCAGTCCTGATTGCTATCGAAGTATTCCGTCCGGTGAGAGGGATAGCGGCTGTCCACTGCGGCTTCGGAAGCGAACTGCCACCAAGTCCCCATCCCGTCATAACGGAAGGTTTCTCCCTCAGGGAGACGAAAAATGCCGCATTCGTGGTTACCGTCCCACCATTGGACAATTGCCGGCCCTTTCGTCTCGCCAGGGAATTGACCGGAAGAGACCGGGTGTGCCTCCTCGGCCGTCAGATTGACAACCGTCGGTGTTCCCTGGGCACTGATCGTTGAAGTCACTACCGGCGATGCGGTTCCTCCGGGCAGAAGGGATCCTGGACTGGGAAGAACCTTCACCGCCAAAGTCGCTGTTTGCATCAACAAGCGCCGTTCCTGCTCGATTGCCACCACCTGGCGACGACCGGAGATAGTCATAAAGAAAAGCGCGAGGGTAGCCAAGAGGAGAAAACCCACTATCGCCAGCCACCCACCGTTTTTCTTCAGCCGTTCCTTGTAGTCTGTCGACTCTCCCTCTCCTGGTTCATCCCTCACCGGGAATGGCGGCCTTCTCATGGACACTTCTACTCTTCCTTTCCTAGCAGTAGCCATTTTCTCTCGCCTTCCTTCAGGGCCAATGCCCCTTCAGTTTTACCGACGATAAGGACAACCGAATGTAAAAGAACTCGCTCCTGCCTCACTCCCGCTTAAAGAAGCGGCAAAAAAGCTTTCTCTAAAATTAAGGTAATGTTCTTTAAAAAAACTCGCAAAAACATAAAGGGAATAAAAAAATAAATGGTGAGAATAATTGAATCTCTATGAAAAGTAGTCTAGCGAGTAATCAAGCAATCTTTGATAAAAAGGAAGTAAGAGTTTAGTAAGAAGAATTTTGGGAGAGGTACCGCTACTTTGTCTGTTTTAGTTGAGATCTGAGCGATTTTTAGCAGAACTCGGTAGTTTCCCTCTCCCTAGACTTCACGGCATATCCTCCTATTAAGAAGTGGCGGCCACTACCAGCCAGCAACGATTGGCTTCGTCAGGCAAGAACACCTTGGTTATTTCCGCCTGGGGATCCCTCGTTCTTAACTCTCTTTCCTGCTTTCCCAAATCAGCCTCCACCACCGACCTTTCACCCGCGAAAAACCAAGCAATGCCCCCCCGATAGTCAGTGAAGGTAACCGTCGTTCCCGGAGCAATGGCAAAAATCCAAACCTCAGCGGTCCCTGCCCGATCGGTCCAGATTTGCCCTACCAGCCAGCAGTCTTCATCGGCATCACCTAAGGTAGTCTCTCCAAAAAGCTCGCCGCCGGGCTGGTTAGGGTTATGCCAAGCTACACCCCCCTTCTGGCACGTCTCTACTTCAACGGTTGGCTGACGAGGAAGAGGGGTCGTCGGGGGATTTGGCAACGGGGTGGGGGTAGCAAAAATAGAGGTCGGCGTGTTCGTGGCAGCGGGGCCACTGGTCACCCTGGTTGGTGGAACTACCTGTGGCAAGGGTGTCGGAAAGGGAGTTGCCGTGATTACCCGTTCAACTACCCGGACGGGCCTTGGTCGCAAAGCAAAGTAAATCGCGAGTATCAACAAGATTGCCGCAACCACGCTCAAGAGGATGGCGAGAAGGCGCAAGAAACCCGCTCCCCATCGATCGTTATTTTTCGGCCGATTGCCTTTCGGCTCTCTCGGCGAATCGACTTCCGACCGCCCGGAGGTATTTCCTGCCGATCTCCCCTCTCCCATAGCTCACCTCACCTCTTCTGATGTGATATGCCTTTTTCAAAGAACTCTTTGATAATTCCACCTCTAGGCGCTTTTACCCGGATGAAAGTACCAAAGTCTCTTAAGTCTTAGGCTAAGCAATCGGAGTCAACCGTAAATACGAATGGCGTAAGGAGAGCGTAAGCATCAGGTAAAAATGTGTTACAATTAAGAGGCAGCAGTCTATGATTAAAGAAGACTTACCTTTTTCCCTCATTGAAATCCGATTACCAAAAAACAGTGAGAAAACGCCCGAAGCCGCTCTTCAGCTGTTCGCTTCTTTCTCTTCTCTTCCCCGAAAACCGCTCTTCTCCCTTAAACCGCCAGTCAGTATCGGCTTTGAGATTGTTTCCATCGATCAGCTAATTCATTTCTTAATTGCTTGCCCGAAAGAGTGGCAAAATTATGTGGAAAGCCAAGTTTCCGCTCAATACCCGGAAAGCGTAATGACTCTCTTGCCCAAAGACTACTTGGCCGGTTATCTTCCTAATTTTACCCCCTCGGTCGGGCAACTAGTCCTTTCTTCCCCTTTTTATCTTCCCTTACGAACTTTTCGCGACTTAAAAGAAACTGATTTGCTTTCTTCCGTTTTAGGAGCAATGTCTAAATCTTCCCCCAACGATTTTATAGTTTACCAAATATTAATCGCTCAAGCGGGTAATTGGCAGGGCTTTGCCCAAGGACTTATTAATAAAGGCATTCCCTCCGGCGAAGAAGGCAAAGTTCTTCCTCACCCCCAAGCTAAAAATATCACTTTAAAAATTGGCAGTGGCGGTTTCTGGACGGCAATTCGTCTAATTACTAACTCTGCTACTTCCCTTCGGACTTTGGCTAATACCTTTTCCAGCTATCAGGGTGAGGTTAATTCCTTAAGATTTAAAGAGCCCTACTCTTTTCAGCGGAAAAAATTAATCGATGCCTGCCTTAAGCGTTCTTTCGAGCTGGCACCAGCTAATCAAGTCCTTAATTTAGAAGAATTAGCTTCTTTATGGCATCCACCCGGGAAAATACTTTCCGGAATAAAGAATATTGCTTGGACTCAAGAAGCAATGTCCGAACCCCCCCTTAATTTACCGGTAGCGGCCGATATCGATGAAGCGGATAAAAAAGAAATTAATTTTTTCGCCCGGGCCGAATTTAAAAACCGAATTGCCACTTTCGGGATAAAGAAAAAAGACCGGCGACGGCACATCTATATTATCGGCAAAAGCGGCACCGGCAAATCAACTTTAATCGCTAATATGGCCATTAATGATTTGCGCAATAAAGAGGGCTTGGCGGTGATTGACCCTCATGGAGATTTAACGGAAATCCTTTTGGACTACATCCCCTCTTTCCGCATTAACGAAACTTGCTTTCTTGATCCCAGTGATACGGAATATCCTTTCCACTTAAATCCGTTGGAAATTAAGAATCCCGCTCACAAAGAATTAGTCGCTTCGAATATAGTCGCGATCTTTTACAAGCTCTATTACTATTCTTGGGGGCCACGGCTGGAATACATTCTGCGCAACACGATTCTTACTTTACTGGAAACTCCCCAACCAACTTTAGTTCAAGTAATCGACCTTTTGGCCAATAAAAACTTCCGACGGCAGACAGTAGAAAAATTGGAAAATCCGGTTTTGAAAAATTTTTGGCTGAATGAATTTGAAAAGATGGACGAGAGGACCAAAGCGGAAGCTATTTCGCCCATTCTCAATAAAGTCGGCCAATTTACTTCTTCCCCGACGATTCGCCAGATTATTGGCTCCTATCATTCAACCGTTGATTTGGAAAAGATTATGAACGAAGGCAAGGTGCTTCTGGTCAACCTCTCTCAAGGAAAAATCGGTGAAGATAACGCCGCCTTACTGGGAGCAATGATTATTACTCAGCTTCAATTGGCGGCAATGAATCGTATCCGCATGCCTGAAGAAGAAAGGCGCGACTTTTATCTTTATGTCGATGAATTTCAGAATTTTGCCACCAGCGCATTTACTAAAATCCTTTCTGAGGCGCGCAAATATCGGCTCGATCTTTGCCTAGCCAACCAGTACATCGGCCAGCTAGGCGAAGAGTTACAAAAAGCAATTTTCGGCAACGCAGGAACGCTCGTTTCTTTTGTTATTGGCGCTCAGGACGCTAAACTCTTGACCGGAGAAATGGGCCAGGTTTATAAAGAAGAAGACCTGGTTTCCTTAGGGATGTACCAAGTCGCCTTGAAGCTTTGCATTGACAATTTAACTTCGACTCCATTTTTAGCCAGCACTTTACCACTTCCCCGTTGCCGTAATCAAAACCGAGAGAAAGCGCTCCGAGTTTCTAAAGAGAAGCACACCGTTAAAAAGAAGGGTTAAGTTAATCCTCACTTAAACCGCCGTTATTTCCTGCTCTTTTTTCTCCCCTAGTTCCTCGACTCTAGCGGTAAATTCATCAGTAAGTTTTTGTAAGTCTTCTCCCGCCTTAAAACGCTCATCTTCGGAAATTTCTTTCTCTTCAAAAGCCTCTTTGATATCTCTCATTTTATCTTGGCGGACATTACGAATGGCAATTCTTGCCTCCTCCATTTTCTGGTGCAAGAGTTTGACATATTCTTGCCGTCTTTCCATCGTTAGTGCCGGCACAGAGACGCGGATGAGATTATTATCAATCGTCGGCGTCAGACCAATATTGGCCGCCAATATCCCCTGACGAATCTCACCAATGACTGACTGGTCCCAAGACTGAATCACTAAAGTTTGCGAATCTTGAGTTGTAATCGTTCCCAGTTCCTTAATTGTCATCCGCGCGCTCCCGCCGTAGGCGTTAACCGGGATATTTTCAACTAAAGCCGGGACGGCTCGCCCGGTTCGAATAGCGGCAATTTCTCCTTTGAAGTGGTCAACGGACCGCTGCATATTGGTCCGCGTTTCGGTGAAGTCCATCATAACTTAATTATATCACTCGCCCAGTTCAAAGCGAGCAATCCGGCCGATATGAATATTTTCTCGAATCTTAGCCACCAAACCGTTAATTAAATCAGCCGCCACGATATTCGGCTCGCGGATGTAGGCCTGCTTCAGAAGCTCTTCCACCGATTGAGGTTTCATCGCCGCCACTTGCATCGCCAATTCGTGAGCCACCGCCCGGAATTCTTCGTTACGGGCAACAAAATCGGTCTCACACAAAAGCTCGACAACGCTCACTACCCGGCCATTGCTATGAGAATAACATTCAATTACTCCCTGCGTGGTGGCCCTTTCCTTTTTCTCTTCAGCTACCTTCAGACCTTTTTCCTTAATAATCTCCAGGGCTTTTGCCTCAGCTTCTTTCTGGCTCGCCGGAGCTTCAGCATAAGCAGCTTCCAGGGCTTGACGGCATTCCATTACCCCCGCTCCACATTTTTCCCTTAACTTTTTAACCTGTTCGGTGGTAATCTTCATTTGGCTTTGCCCTCCGTTGCTTTTTTACCCGTCGTAGCTTTAGTAGAGGCGGGAGCGGAGGAGGACCTTTCTTCCTTCCCTTCCTCAACTTTTAACTTTAAACTTTTAACTTTTAACTGCTTCTGTCCTTCCTCTATCGCTGATCTTATCGCCCCAACAATTAATTGTAAACACTTAGAGGCATCATCATTGGCGGGAATAATAAAGTCAACATCTTCCGGATTGGCATTCGTATCGACAATGGCGACTGTCTTTACCCCTCGGATTCGGGCTTCTTTCAAAGCGCCGGCGTCCTTTCGGGCATCCGTCACAAAAATGGCCGCCGGGATTTCCCTCATTTCGGCCACGCCGCCAAAAATTCGCTCCATCTTGTTAATCTCCCGCTTAATTAAAAGATTCTCTTTTTTAGTCCGATCCTTAAAGCGCCCCTCGGCGACACCCACCTTTAGGTCAGCCAAATACTCCAGCCTCTTTTTAATCATCCCCCAATTGGTCAAAAGCCCCCCAACCCAACGCTCGATAATATGAGGCGCTCCCACTTTCTTCGCCTCCTCTTCCACAATCTCCTGCGCCTGGCGCTTGGTCCCGACAAAAAGAATTTGGCCGCCCTGGCTGGCGGTAGCTTTAACGAAGGCAACGGCAGCCTCCAGACCTTCCTTAGTCTTGACCAAATCAAAAATATGAATCCGCCCCCGAGCCGTAAAAATATACGGCTTCATCTTCGGGTTCCAACGAGTCGTTTGGTGACCAAAATGGCACCCAGCCTCCAGTAATTCCTTTAAGGATATATCTTTCATAAAGATAAGACTCCTTTTTCCGCCACTTGGCTGAAGTTCTCAGGAGTCAGGCCAAGTGTGTGTAATTTTTTAACTGTCTTAGTGTATCAGAATCCTAAGTTTTCTTCAAATCCTGACTAGCCTCACCACTCCAAAACAGAATATCTTCATCAGTGTGATATTGACCCTCAAATCTCCGAAAAGGCCCAGTTCCTCTTGGGAAACGACCGACACACTGATCAGTGGTTAACAAAATAAACCCATCAGGCTTAATAATTTCAAACATTTCGTCCAGCTCTATTAAACTATTTACTACATAATATGGAAGTCCCACCGAAACGATGGCATCAAACTTTTCTTTTCCTTCTTTAGCCATTGATCTTATTACCTCCACAGCTTCCCCTCTGATAACCTCCCCATAAAGATTCAAAAAATTTTCCCCCCCATAGTCAGTCCTCACGTCAACTCCAGTAAGGATTATTGAGGGATTAACTCTCTTCAAAACCGCACCAACCGCACCCCTTCCACAACCAAGATCCAAAATTTCTCCTTTTATTCTCTCCCTATCAATTAAAAATCCTTCTGGTTTCAGAATATCTAATCCGAAGACAATTCGTCTTAAAGCTTCTTCCCTCTCTCCAGCAGGGACATTATCATAAGCCGGAAATTTATATTCAGCAACGTCAAAATTGGCCATCTTAGTATTCCCAGCTTAATATAATCTTCAAAAAACTTCAAATCACTTTGGAGCCATCCCCTTTTATTCTCCCTCTTGTTATCCTAATGTATTTTTGATTACAATATTCTTAGTATATGAGCCCAGAAAAATTAAAAGCCTTGGTGGTAGCTGATAATGAAAGCCATCGGGATTTGATAACTGCCATCTTAAAAGAGGAGTGTGGCATCCAAACCGTTCCTCTTCCTTCAATTCCAGGAGCAGGCAGACCGGATTTAGCCGTTTTAGGGCCATTTCGTATAACCAACCCTGAGGGAGTGAGGGAACTGGAAACCACAGTTAATAAAATCCGCCAAGCGTGGGAGGGGATAACCATCCCCATCCTCCTCCTCTACCAAGATAGCCAGAACTTGGAAGCAGCTGCTCAAGCCGTGGGGGCGACCGAGTCCTTGCAGTGGAATGGCAACCCCGACTCCTTGCAGGAGAAAGTTTTTACGCTTCTTGAATCAACTCAAACAAATTCTCAAATAGACAAGCCACCGTTACCGGTCCTACCCCACCCGGAACCGGAGTAAAGAAAGAAGCTTTCTCTAAAGCCTCTTTCCCCACATCACCCAAAACTCGGAATTTACCGCCTCGCAAAAGCTTAGAGATACCCACATCAATGACCACCGCTCCCGGCCTGACCATCTCTTTCGTTACCAGCTCACTTACTCCGGTGGCGGAAATCAAAATGTTGGC
>Ga0307379_10000739_pt1 | contig 53550 bp, 47 predicted proteins | sample UN2MG_FD_202237 | JGI IMG/M metagenome (GOLD analysis project Ga0307379, IMG submission 202237) | Soil microbial communities from Risofladan, Vaasa, Finland - UN-2 | ecosystem: Environmental > Terrestrial > Soil > Coastal area > Acid sulfate soil | place: Finland: Risofladan, Vaasa | collected... | reverse complement strand
CCGTGGTACTATTTACCCATTTGGGAAGGAGGTTTTGGGTTGTGGGTTATGGGTTCTAGGTGCCTCTCAATCGCCTCGGCGGCGCGCATGCCGTCGGCCACGGCCTGGACGACGGTCGCCCCGCCGTTGACGGCATCCCCACCCGCATAGACGCCTTCACGGGAGGTTAGACCTTCGCCGTCAACCTCGATCAGTCGGTCGGCAGTCAGCTCGATGCCCAGTGCCTCGATCTCCGCGGGCAGCTTCTGGCCCAGGGCCTCGAGGACGAGGTCAACCTCCAGCAGGGACTCGCTCCCTTCGACCACTATCGGCCGACGGCGACCTGATTCATCGGGCGCGCCGAGGATCGTCCGAGCGATTCGGACTCCCTTCAAGCGGCCATTCTCCACCTCATAACCGAGCGGCTGAGTCAGCAGCAGGAAATGGACTCCCAGGTTCAGCGCCTCATCTCGCTCCGCCGGCCATGCAGGCATCTCGGCGAATGATCGCCGGTAGACCAGGTATACGTCTCTTGCTGCGGAAGAGGCCGCCGTTACCGCCGCGTCCATGGCGGTATTCCCACCGCCCAGGACCGCCACCCTCTCAGGAACTGAAACGCCGCCTGCCTTGCATGCCCGTAGGAATTGGATCGCATCCTCGACGCCCGGAGGCCGAGTGTCTGCAAGGGAGACTGACGAGCCCAAACCCGTTCCGAGGAATACCGCATCATACTTGGCCAGCAGGTCATCCAGCGAGGGGAGACTTTCCTTCACGAACCTTACATTCGAACCGCCGAAGATCGCCTCGAACTCGGCCTGGAAGCGGTCTTCTGCCAGCCGTCCCTCTGGTATGGACGAAGCCGCCACTCCTCCGGCCTCTTCGGGGTCGAAGACATCAACTACATGTCCCTTCTTGAGGAGGACTGCCGCGCACGCCAATCCTGCCGGCCCTGCGCCGATGACCGCAATCCGCTTGCCGGTCGGAGGCGCTTCGGGCAGCGAAGCCCATCCCTTCTCCCGAGCAACCCTCGATACGTATGCCTGGAGATCGCCGATTGGGACCGGATTCTGCGAAAACACGCTCTCCACACAATGCCCCTGGCATTGGACCTCCACCGGGCATACGAGCGCGCACAACTCCGGCAGGGCATTCCGCTCCCTCAGGATCTCATACGACCGCTGAATGTCCCCATCCGCGAGTGCCCTCACGAAGCCGGGGATGTCCACTCCCGCGGGGCAGCCGTCCTTGCACTGAGGGTCGAAGCAGTCGCGGCATCGCGAGGCCTGCGCCTGACAGTAATCAAGGCTGTTTCGGCGGCCCTCCCGGTAGATCGGCCCGTAGACCTCCCGGTCGAAGGGCACGCACCCCGACATGCCGCCGTCACGCATGATTTGCGTGCAGGACGAGCATGAGATGCACGTATGCCGCCGGTCAAGCTTCCCAGTCTCGATGATCTCCCTGGCGAAGTCGGGGTATGCGAACCCCTGCCTTCCGAGACCGACGATTTGCACGTTGCCTTGTTCGATCTCTGTGGCTGCAATATAGGGCCAAAGATTCCTAAGCCAACTATACCCGCTTCCCACCACTGTCAGATTCGGCAAGCCCTCCCGCACCTGGCAAGTCAGGTTCACCAGCCGCTCGACCCCGACCAGCGGATGCTCCTCCGGGCAATATCCCTCCTCAGCCGGACGGTCGTACGGCCGATTGACGTGCGGTCTGTAATATGGATTGCCCATCGTGATGTTGATGAGCGCCAGTCCCATCTCATGAAGCTCCCGCACCAGACGCTTCGGCTCATCGAGGGCTGGCTGGCAGGCCTCATCCGACCCCCAGCCATACGGATAAGGATGCGCATCGTGGATTCCCAGGCGGCAGGTAACCATCCCGAGCGGCTGGATTTTTCGGACGACGTTTTTCAGGAAGCGGGTCCGATTCTCATAGCTCCCGCCGTATTTGCCCTTCCTCGTATGACCTGCGAACAACTCATTGATCAGATACCGGTGGCATGACTTTATGTCCACCGCGTCGAAACCCGCCTCGAACGCCAGCCTGGCCGCCTCGATGTAAGCGTCCTCCAGCGCCTCGAGTTCCTCATCCGAGATCACCGGCTGGTCAGGAGGGATGCCGCGAGCCGGGCCGAGAAAGGGGTCATGGAAGGCGATCACCGGGTCTGGCTTAGTATATCGGCCGGAATGAGTTAGTTGGAGGACGGTGAACGGGCGATGATCCCCCGCCGCTTCCAGGGTTTCGCCAAGCATGCGCGCGAACGAATCCTGATTCTCCTTGTGAATCCAAAGCTGGCGGGGATTCGCCCGGCCCCACGGAACGACCGCGCAGGCCTCGAACCAGATGAGGCCCGCTCCTCCCGCCCCGAACCTCCGATACCGGCGGTAGGTCAACTCCCCGGGCGAGCCGTCAGCCGTGCCGTCGCAGCCCTCCATCGGCTGGATGGCCATAGAGTTCGCGATAGTCCGGCCTGCGACCTCAACCGGTCTCGTAAGCCAGGAGACGTCCTCACTCACGGCCAGATCGAGGCCGAGTTGCTCGATAGCCGAACGGAGTTCGTCCAGGCTTGAGAGGCGAAATGGAGCATGGGTTTTGCGGTCCAACATACGGTGAATCCCTCTGCGGAGAGTTTAGCACATTTCGAGGCGGAAAGTCATGACTTAGTCTTCAGCGCGATGGCGACGTGCACGGATTCGCCGAGCTCCATTTGCCCTACCGAGATCGTCATCAGGTAATCCTTGCCGTCACAGCGGATGGGCAATGTCGCCGGCTTCGAGCTCTTGGCCCAATAAGGAATGCCTGCCCACATCTTCATCACGTTGACGATGGGCATGCGCGCGGTATACGGGAGAGATGCGGCCTCTTTCGCATTGCCGGAGGAGTCGGTATATAAGACGCTGAGACCGGTATACTCGCCCTGCCGCACCGGGAGCAATGTAACTTCGCTTGCTCCTTGCTTCATGGCTTGTGAGATGATGGTGACGGCGACCCTTCGTATGGGAGGCGGTTCGGCAGTCACGGCCTCTGCCGGATTGGCGTCGGCCTCAGGCTCGCCGGGCGAAGCCAACTGGCCCAATACCTGAGGCAGGCTACCATCGTCTTCCGCCCTCCGAATGGCCGGGACGATTCCCGCAAACGCCTCATCCACGCGCATGGCCTGGGAAAGGGTATCTCCTCCAATAATGCGCTCTGCCATCTGCTTGCTGTCTTCAGCCAGCCGATAGGATCGGCAGTTGGCTGCCATCCTGAACAGCGCAACGTCTATTCTCATCTCGCCGTGCAGCAATGCCGCCAATTCCCCGAGCCATCGGCGTATCTCCGATTTCGGAACCGGTCGCAGTAGAATGCAGCATACCGCCAGCAGAAACACGATGCACGTGCCACCGAAGACTATCTGAGTGGCAAGGAGGCTGCTTCCCATGACCGCAGCCGCCGGTACATCATATAAAGCGAGGCCCAGGAGCCATATCCCGCCCGCCGTCATGACTTCCAGGGTGATCAATCTCTGACTGGCATAGTGCTTCACTGATGTGAGCACGACAAAAAGGAGAGCGATAACCCCCAGTATCGTCGCGATGATTGCCATTACCTCACCTCCTAGAATGATCGTAATCCGATCTTATCATACCGAACCGAAGCTCGTCGAGGAACTCGCCGTCTTTGCAATACGCATGCCTGGCGACTCCCTCGGGCGTGAACCCAAGCTTCTCAATGATCCGCCCCGAGGCCTTGTTGCGGGCAAAGCATCCGACGCTTATCCGCTCCAGGCCGAGTTCCTCGAACCCGAACTGGATCATCCTGCGGGCAGCCTCGGTCATATATCCCTTGCCCCAGAAGTCTTTTCCCAGCCAGTAGATCAACTCAGCATTCAGATGCTCCCACGAGACTCGGAAAAGGCCGCACATCCCCATCAGCCGGCCGTCCTCCTTTAAGGTGACCGCCATGGGATAGCATTGCTTCTCGTTCACCGACTTCCGAGCCCTCGACACCCACGAAGCAGCCTCGTCTTCCGTCTGAGTATCGCTGAGGAGGTTGTACGTGACCTCCTTGCTCCGCAGTTGGCACACTACCGGGGCATCGCTCTTCCTGAACGGCCTTAGTATCAGCCGCTCAGTCTCCAATCTCATGGCGTGAACTCCTCGCGAAGGAGGCCATACAGGTACACATCAATGAACTCGTCACCCTTCTTCACCCCATGCCGTATGTGTCCCTCCTGCCTAAAACCCGCTCTCCCAAGCACTCTGATCGAGGCGGCATTCTGTGGAAAGCAATAAGCATGGATTCGTTCGAATCCCAACTCCTCGAATGCAAACTGAGCCATCCTCCGCACGGCCTCGGTCATGTACCCCTGGCCCCAGTACTTCTGCCCGAGCCAGTAGCCGATCTCTCCCCTCATGTGCTCCCATGAGATGTCCTCGATGGCGCACGAGCCGATGGGCAGGCTGGTTTCCTTGAGCACAATCGCCATGTCGAATTGCTCCCTGCGCTCCATCTTCTCCCGGGCGTTTCTTATCCAGGGGGCGTAGTCCTCCTCAGGGTAGGGATGAGGCACTCGCATCAGATTGCAGGCGACATCCGCATCGTTGATGAGCAGAAACAGCGCCGGCACATCGGTTTCCTCGATCGGCCGCAATATCAAACGTTCGGTTTCCAGTCTCACTTGATCCCCATGGATTGGAGATTACGTAAGCTTATCGCCAAACTCTCGAATGGGTCTCTCTGGCAGATGTCCTGCTCGATCAAATACCACTCGACCCCTGCTTCCTTCGCGGCATCGAGGATTCTCGGCCAATTCAGATTGCCCTCGCCGACCTCGGTCATCAGCGGCTGGCCAGCCTTGTTGCTCATGTCCTTCAGATGAAGCAGGGGGATCCGCCCCTTGCACTTCATGACCCACTCCGCCGGGTCGCCGCCGCCGTGCTGAATCCAGTAAGTGTCAATCTCCAGGTCGAAGTACTTCGGGTCGCTCTCAGTGCGCAGGATCTCCAGGCCGGTCTTGTCGCCGAACCTCTCTAGCTCGAAACTGTGATTGTGGTAGCTGAAGGTCAGCCCGCCCTCGGCAAGTCGCTTCGCCACCGCCGAGGCCTCCTTCGCAAACTTATGGAATCCCTCCGCATTCCGATAATCCGCCGGCAGCCCGCCAATCGCCGGATGCCGGCACCCCCAAAGCTGATGCTCCTCGATGACCGCCTCCGGCTGATCCCTCATCCGGTCGAAGCCGATGTGCGTGGCGGCAACGGTGATCCCTTCGCCGTCAACGATCTTCTTCAACTCCTTCGGGTCAATCGGCCCCATTCCCGAAACCTGGACCGCCTCGTAGCCGATCTCGCGGACCTTCTTCATGGTCTTTGCGATGTCGGCCGGGGTCTTTGTGAACTCCCGCAGGGTGTACAACTGAGCGCCAATCCGAGAATCTGACATAGCACCATCCTGTAAATGAGTGTTTAGGACATGTTCGGCGGGAGGTCGGGGGATTCCTTTGGTAGGGGCGGGGTGTCCCCGCCCGGGCAGGGTAACCCTGCCCCTACGTCTTGGGCTTCTTTGGTTTTGCAAACACTCGCTCTTCCACGACCTCGTCGGCTTCGAGGAGGCCGTCGCGGAATCGGAGGATGCGCTTCGCATGCATGGCGATGTCATGCTCGTGGGTGACGATGATGACGGTCTTGCCCTCGTCATTCAATCGCTGGAAGATGGCCATTATGTCGCTGCCGGTGTGAGTGTCCAGGTTGCCGGTCGGCTCGTCACCCAGAATGAGCGGGGGATCATTGACGAGTGCCCTCGCGATGGCCACTCTCTGCTGTTCGCCGCCGGAAAGCTGCATCGGGGTATGATCGGAGCGATTGGCGAGGCCGACAGATTCCAGCGCCTGCCGGGCTGCTTTGCGGTCCTTTCGGGAATAGCCGTAGAGCATCGGCAGCATGGTATTCTTCAGCGCGGTCATGCGAGGCAATAGGTTGAAACTCTGGAATACGAACCCTACCTTGCGGTTTCTGATCTCGGCACGTGCCGAATCGCTGAGCTTGCTGGCGTCCTTGCCGTCAAAACCGTAAGACCCGGAGGTGGGCCTGTCAAGACACCCGATGATGTTCATTAGCGTGGACTTCCCCGACCCGGAGGGTCCCATGATGGCGATGAACTCCCCGGGCTCGACTCGGAAGGACACGCCGTTCAGGGCGGGCACTTCCACGCTCCCGATCCGGTAAGTCTTCTTCAGATTTCGAATGTTAATCAGCGAAGCCATTACACTGCTCACCGTTCACTGTTTACTGATAACTGGTCACTACCCATACCTCAGCGCCTCGATCGGGTCCACCGACGCTGCACGCACCGCCGGGTATAGGCCGAATATTATTCCCACGAGTCCCGACACTCCGAACGAAATCACGATCGCCTGGACCGAGACTACCGTGCTCCATTTGGCAAAGACGGCAATGGCGCGTGAGCCTCCGATTCCCAGTCCAATGCCGATCAGTCCGCCGACACACGTGATGACCAGGGCCTCAAGCATGAACTGCCGAATGATGTCCCATTTGGTTGCGCCGACGCATCTCCGAACCCCGATTTCCCTGGTTCGCTGAGTGACCGTTGCCAGCATGATGTTCATGATGCCGATGCCTCCCACCAAGAGCGAGATGCTGGCAATCGCCGCCATGACGATGTTGAATATTCGCTGTGTCTGCTGGCTCTGCTTCAGAAGCTCGGCCGGAATGATGATCTCGTAATCCCTGATCCCCCGATGTCTGCGATCGAGCAAGGACCGGATGACCGAGGCGGTCGGGATGGTGGCGGCGTCGTTCTCGACCTGGAGTATCACTTCGGTCACCGCCGCCCTGCCCACGCTCTGCCTGTTCATCATTTGCAGGAAAATCTCCCTCAGCTTCCTGTAGTCCGCCGGAACGACCTGCTGCGAGGCGATCTGAAAATCGCTGATCGAGATGGTAATCGGTATGTACACATCCGAGTTCAAGTCCCTCAGCGCCGAAAATGCCTTCGCCGAGCCGACTTCCTTCGGCTCCATCAGGCCGATCACACGAAACAGCCTCTTGTTGACCTTCACCATCTTGCCGATGGGGTCTTGGAAGCCGAATAGCTCCCTCTTGGCGGCTGCACCCAGGACGCATACCGGGAGATGCATGTTGACGTCCCTCTCGGTCAGGAATCGCCCCCTTAGAAGCTTCGACCGAGTGGTTTCCATGTAGCCTGGCGTAGTGCCGACGATCTTCACCGGCACCGGCTTCTCGCCTATCTTGACGTCGGCAAAAACCTCGCGCATAGGAATGACTCGCCTGGCGTATCCGCACACTTTCGATAGGCTGCGGTAATCATCGTAGGTCAGCCCGAACGGCGAACGTTCCTGCGACTTTTCCAGCAGTTCGCCGGTGATGAGCGCTCGCTTCACGTGGACGACATCAATCCCCATCAGCTCTATCTGCCTCAGCGCTTCCTGCTTCGCGCCTTCGCCGATGGAGACCATGGCAATGACCGCCGCCACTCCGAAGATGACGCCCAGCATGGTGAGAGCCGAGCGCATCTTATGAGAGAGCAGCTCTGAAAGGCCGGTGGTTATAGCGTCGAGGATTCCCATTCTATTCCTTGCGCTCAGGGATCGGCGGTTCGGTGGTCTTTTCCTTCTTAGTCGAGGTGCCCGGCCGAGTCACGCCGGCTTCCTGCTCCTCGATCGGCGTTGTCGGGTCCCTCAGGGCGATGACCTGCCCCTTCTGCAGCTCTTTTTCTACCACAACATAGTTGTCATTCTGCTTGCCGGTCTTGACCTGTACCCTGTTATAGTGAGCGCCTTCCTTCAGGAAAACATAGGTCTTGCCCTGACGCTCGACAACCGCCTCGATGGGAACGTAGACAGCTTTCGCAACCGAGTCGGAGATAAACTCCACATCAGCGGTCATGCCGGGCTTGAGGATCTTCGGGTCATGCTCCTTGACGGCGATCACCACCTCGAACGTCTTACCGGCGCCCGCTCCCCGCTCCCAGGGCATTGCCTCGGTCGCCAAACTGGAGATGCTTCTCACTGCACCGTGGAACTCCCGTCCGGGAACTGCCTCCAGCACGATCGCCGTCGGCATGTCCAGATGCACCCTGGGCGCATCGGCCTCGCCAACTTTGACTTTCACGAGCATGCTGGAGAGGTCAGGGAGCGCGCATAAGGTCTGCTGAGGCCGAATGGAGTCTCCTTCCTGGATCTTTCGGCGACCATCCGGGCTCCAGTCCGTGCTCATCACTACCAGCCCCGGAGCCGGGGCGAATATCACTGCCTTTTTCATGCGGCCTTCCACCAGCTTAAGGTTCGATTCCGCCATCTGGGAGTGAAACTTGACATTCGCGATGTCGGCCTTTTTCTGGGATTCGTCGGACTCGATTTCCTTCTGCTTGAGGGTAAAGGCCATTTCGCCCTTGGTGACGGCCAGTTCCTTCGACCGGACCTCCAGCTTCGCCTGCTCGACCTCCGAGCCGGTTACCAGCTTGTCCTGGAGCAACCGTTCTTTCCTGGCAAGCATCTCCTTGGCGCGCTCAAGCTCGATTTTGTTGAAGTCCAACTCCGCCTGCGCCTGAGCTAGCTCCGTCTTATTCTTCTCCTTGAGGATGTCCATCTCGGCATTCGCGCGATCCACATCGGCCATATGGTTCTTATAGTCCAGCGTCTCGTTGTAGACCTCACGCTCCATGTCGGTGGTATCCAACTGGGCAACCATATCGCCTGCCTGGATCACTTTGCCGTCATCCACGAGGTAGATGATCTTCCCGCCGACTTCCGTGGTAACCGGAACCGATTTCTCGGCCTCGAGCGTCCCCATCTCATGGAAGCTTACGGTGAACTTCCCGGCCTGGACTTTGCCGGTCGGGATGTAGATCTCTGTCTTCTTGGCCGCGAAGTATTGCTTATATAGCGGAACGCCCCAGTGACGGCCGGCTAGTACTATGACCGCCAGCACGAGAATACGGCTCCCCCAGGTCTTTACGTGTCTCATTCGAACCTCACATTGGTCAGGTCTTCGCCTATCGCATGCTTGAGATTCATGCGGGCGAGGTATATGTCGGTCTTGGCCGATAGCAGTCCGCTTTCAACTCTTGTCAGCCCGGACTGCGCATCCAGAATGTCGCGGCTGGATCCTTCGCCCTCTTCCATCAGGCGCTGAGCGAAGTAGAGCTGTTCCTTTGCCCGGTCCAGGTTCTCGCTGTAGATCCCCAGCGAGATCTGCGCCTGCTCCAGATTGCGGTAAGCCTGGCGGACATCCTCGGCTATCCTCTCCTTTTGGTAAATGCGCTGCTCGTCCAGAATGGCAAGCGAGCGGGAAGCGATGTCCCGGTTCTCCTTGATGATGCGCTTGTCCAGAGGAACTCGGAACTCGACTCCCACTGCGGACGAGCCCTGGCTCAATATCGAGCCTGCGAGGAATCCCGTATCCGCGTTCGTAGAGCGGAAGCCTGCAACGACATCCAGATCAGGGCGCAGTTGGTCCTGAGCCATGGCAAGCGACCGCCTCTCATTCGCAAGCCGCTCGTCGTAGATTAGAAGCTCAGGACGATTTTCCAGAGCGATTTTCATAGCGTCGTCCAGGATGGGTGGGTCATCCTTGATCTCTGGGACGGCATCGGTAAGCTCGGGATTCTGACCCACGCCTGCGCCCATTGCAAGCATCAGGCGGTCCATTGCAGCGCGGGCCGACTGCCGCTGAAGGTTCACATCATCTTCCGTCTGCGCGACGTTGAGTTCCGCCCGGCGAACATCCAGGCCGGTCACAAGCTGCTCCGCCTCACGCTTTCGATAGCCCTCTGCGGATTCTTTTGCGATTTCGAGCCCGCGCTCCTGGACCTTTACCTGCTCACGCTCGAGAATCGCGTTGTAATACGCTTCCATCACGCCAAGAATCGCCGACTGCCGTGCCTGATACAGCTCCTGCCTCATGATGGCGACGTCGTTTTGGGCGCTGAGCAGTGCATCCGCCTTGTCCGAAAGCCGGCCTTTGCCTTGTAAGAGAGGATGGCGGATGCTCATGCCGGCGTACCCGCGTTCGCCCCCCGTTCCGAACGGAGTAACATCGAACGATGCCTCAGTTCCGGCGGGGGTACTGAGAGCGAGGCCGCCGAACGTGCGGCCGGTAAGCTGCGATGTGCCGGGGGAGCGATCCAGACTTGTATCCGTGCCGACTTCGAGCGTCGTGTTGATCTGCTGGATCTTCAGCCTCGACAGAGATGCCAACTGGCTCGTCTCCGAGGCCTTGACATTCACATGTGTCTTCAGCGCAAGGCTGATGGCATCGCTGAGGGAGAGCTGTGCGGGGACTTCGAATGCCTGACAAGCCGCAGAACATGCTAACAAACCGGCAAATATGGACGCTATCAACCGCAAACGCTGCATAGGATTGCCTTTCAGGAAAGCCGCAGGCGGAGCAATGCTATTCTAATGATAGTATACCGGCAGCCGTGCAAACGCGCAAGCCCCACTGTTTAGACGCATGGAGGGAGCGAAAAGTTTGATGAAAAACGAGGTTTTCGTCTATCGGTTGCGGTTACGCGGCTCGTTTCGGTTGCGTTAGCCGTTGAACGTGGGGACAGCGCCGGACGCAACCGAGGGACGTCGTACGAGACGAGCATCGCAACCCCAACCGTTTACCCGATGTTTAGGCTCTCTCCCGCCCTGAGGACCCGAGGCTCTGGGAACGTCAGAATCTTCGAAGGGAGGACGACCTCCTTCAGCGTCACCTCGCCATAGGCCACGCTCAACTCCGACCCGGAGATCGTCCCCCAGCCTGAGTCGGTGATGAAGAATGATCGGAATCCCTTGCCGGCCCTTGGGCTGAATGAGAGCGACTGCCTGAGTCCATCCCACCGGTATCCGCCCGCTGCTTCCAGCATCCACCAGCTCGCCATCGGGCGGACGTAATGGTCGCCGCACTCGACCTCGTTCCAGGGATTGCGCTGCCTGCCGTCATACCGGTCCCTCGCCGCCTTGATGATTCGGAAGGCCTCGTCCACCATGCCTTCGAAAAGCATGTGCCCCGCCACTTGATACTCAACGCCGGTCCAAACCTCGTCCGCATAGAGGATCGCCTGCCCCTCGGGACGCCCGCCCTTCGGCCAGGTGCAGTTCAGGAGGCCGGGGTCGGTCTCATCGGCGTAGATTCGAGGCTTCTGCTCGAAGCCGGCGAAGTCCTCGCGGAAGTTGTACTTGAAGATGGATTCGAGCGCCTTCCTGATTCTCTCGGAGTCGAGGATGTACCCCAGCCCAACCGAGTGCGCCCACCACTGGCCGAGGAGTTGGTCAGAAAGGCAGCCGATACCGTATTGCGTCTCCTTGTGCTTCTCGGCGTCGTAGACCTGGATGTAGTACTCGCCATTCCAAAGCTCGCTCTCGATGACCTGCCGCCCCTTCTCAAAGCGCTCGTGACACCCGAGGGCAAGGTTCTCCTCGCCCTCGATCTTCGCCATCTCCTCACAAGCCCTCAGCGCCGCGAGATAGAGAGTCCCGATGAAGGAGTTGTGCCCGTAGACATTGCAGTCATACGTGTTCCACTGCGGCCCGTCCATGACCCCGTCTCCATCCTGGTCCCATTTCTCGAATATGTAGTCCATCGCCCGCTTGACCTCCGGCCAGAGGTCGTCGAGGAAGGCTTTGTCGCCGCATTGCAGGAACTCCCGGTAGGTCTTCAGGATCGTCCCGCATTGACCGTCCGCCGCAGGATGATTCTGCCAGCGGTCCAGGTAAAACGGCAGCACCGTCCGATGAGGGATCTCGCCGTTTGGGAGCATCTGGACCTTCAAGTCCGTGACCCGCATTGTGCGTTCCAACTCAGGGAAGACTCGCGAGAGCGTCTGCTCGTAGTTCCAGACGTGCGTGCAGTTCATCGGGCAGCAGCCGACGTCCGAGCAATGGCCGGTGCTCGCGCCGCAGCATCCCTCGAATCCATGGAAAGTCCCGTCCTCGTTCCACAGGCAGGTCAGGGTTCGGATGGTCGAAACCTGCGAGCTGACGGCATCGAGGAACCAGTATGGGAGGTTACTGTCGTAGAATGTCTTTCGGAATAGTCGGGTCTCATTCGCCAGCCGCTCATACTCCTTGCGGACGTACTCCACAACTTCCTGGGCGTTCGCGAACCAGTTGTTGTACATGTTCCCCAGCCAGAATTGGGACTTCGTATCCTTGACCCCAAAGCCCTGCTGGTCCCAGTTGACATAATGGTTCGGGAAGTGCCAGGCGATGACAAAGCTCACTTGCAACTGCTCACCAGGCTCAAGGGAGAAACGGGTCACAACCGCTCCATTGACTGTTTCTCCCTTCGCCGTCGGCCCCGATGGAGAACTCTTGATCTCTCCGGTCTCTGCGAAGTCCCGCCAGAAATCCTTCCGATCACTCCAACTTGCGGCTTCGGATTCGGACAGAGTTGCCAGCGCCATCGAGCCGTTCGCCGATGCATTCGGCGGGAGGTTGGCATTCGTCATTAATAGGCCATCATTCGCGTCTTCATTCACGTTTCCGCCGTAGCAATCGCAGTTGACGCCGCTGATATCGGCCTTCCCATCCCATCCGACGGCGTTTTGAAGTGTCCCCGTGAGCGAGCCTTGAACAGCCTTGTCGCTGGTATTCCGAACAGTGAAGTTGAAGATGATCGCCGGCAGTCCCGAGTCCTTGGCGTTCAATGGAATGAATGGCGAAAACGCTTCAAGCGAAACCTCGACCGGCAGCTCATCGTCCTTGTAGCGGATCTCGGCGATGGGGTACTCGCCGATGAACTCAGTCGCCTGGACCCCAGGCAAGTCCTCCAGGAGATGCTTCTGTTCTTCGGGGACTACATGGTCGTTTACCGAGGCGGATGGCTTGAAGCCGGATTCGTCATAGAGGGGGCTCGATTGGAGCACCCTGGCAATAGTTTTGCCGCCGGTCTTGCACCGGATCGCAAAGAAGCTGTCCGGCACATAAGCCAGGTGGTTCACCCGATTGACGATCTGCCACTGCCGAAGCGACCCGTCCCCGCACAATGCGATCGTTCCCGTGCCGATGCCCCCCATCGGCATGGCGACGCACCTCAGCGCCTCGCCCGAGTAGACCCTCGGCCGCTCCTTATCCATTTGTGCCCCCTTGAAATGCAAACGTATGGGAGTATGGGAGTTTGGGGGTATGGGGGTAAAACGCTCCCACACACCCATACGCCCACACCCCCACACTCTATGATCTAAAGCCTGAATACTACGGATTTCGGCTCCGTCATCTCCTCGATGGCGAACCGGACCCCCTCGCGACCCATGCCACTTTCCTTCATGCCGCCATAGGGCGCGAGGTCCGAGCGGTAGGTCGGGACCTCGTTCACCGTGACGCCGCCTACATCCAACCGCCGAATCGCCTCGAACGCCTCGCGCAGGTCGGCGGTGAATATGCCCGCCTGAAGTCCATAATCCGAGTCGTTGGTGATGTTGATGGCCTGATCCAGGCTCTCGACTACGTGCACTACGACCACCGGGGCGAATATCTCCTCTGCACTCGCCTTCACTGTCGTCGGCGGATTGTCAATCACTGTTGGCTGGAACAGCGTCCCCTCATGATCCCCGCCGATCAGCAGTCGCCCGCCCGCGGAGACCGCCTCATCCACCCATTCCTTTACCCTGTTAGCCGCAGCGAGCGTGGTCATCGGCCCAACGTCCGTATCCTCTTCAAGTTGATTGCCGACCTTGAACTTCCTGACCGCCGTCACCAGTTTTTCGACAAACTGGTCGTGAATCTGCCGGAAGGTGAGGACTCGCTGTACCGAGACGCATATCTGCCCGGCAAGGGAGAATCCGCCTCGAGCGATCAGCCCGGCGGCGTCATTGAGGTCGGCGGTTGGGCACACTATCGCCGCCGCATTACCGCCGAGCTCCAGGACAATCTTCTTGAATCCTGCTCTCGCCCCCAGTCCCATGCCGACTTCCCGGCTCCCCGTGAAGCTGACCATTCGAACTCCGGTATGGGATATGAGACCGTTGCCGATCTCTCCTCCAGAGCCGGTAATGACGCTCAGGGCCTCTGGCGGCAGCCCGGATTCCAATAAGGTCTCTCCCAGCTTGAGGTCTGCCAGCGGAGTTGCGCTCGCCGGCTTCAGGATTATGGAATTCCCGCCTGCCAGGGCCGGAGCAAGCTTGTGCGACGCCAGCGACATCGGCAGGTTGAAGGGAGTTATGGCGGCGATGACCCCCACGGGGAAGCGGTCATAGTATCCGATCCGGTTCTCCGCTCCGGGAATCGCATCGAGCGGGAGAGTCTCGCCGTGAAGCCGATTCGCCTCCTCGCCGGCAAGCTGAAAAATCGTCGCTGCCCGCCCGACTTCGACCCTTGCCTCCCGAATGGTCTTCCCGACCTCCATGGAGATGGTGCGCGCGAAATCCTCCGATCGCTCGCGAATCAGGTCCGAGGCCTTGCGGAGGATGCCGCCGCGCTGGTGACGAGGCATGTCGCGCATGATCTCAAGTCCCCGGCAAGCTATTGAAACGGCTCGGGCCACGTCCGAGGCATCCGCACTCGGGATCGTGTCAATCACGCTGCCGTCGAACGGATTCCTGACCTCAGTCTTCCGATCCTTGTCAACCCACTCCCCGCCGATAAGCATCTTCATGGCTTCCTCCGGTTACGCATTACGTATCACGCATCACGGATTACTCTCCTATCCACGCCACCGCCTCGATCTCGATCTTCACGTCCTTCGGCAGTCGTGATACCTCAACGGTCACCCGAGCCGGCGGCTCTGTGCTGAAGAATTCGCCGTAGACTTCATTCACGGCGGCGAAATCTCCCATATCCTTCAGGAAGATGGTGGTCCTCACTATGTCCTGCATGGTAGCGCCCGAATCGTCCACTATGTTGCGAATATTGAAGAGCACTCGCTCCGCCTGCACGGCGGTATCTCCCTGCACCACCTCGCCGGTTTCGGGATCAATCGGTATCTGCCCGGAGATGAACAGGAATCCGCCCGCCTTGATTGCCTGCGAGTAAGGCCCGATTGCCGCCGGCGCTCTCTCTGTCCTTACTGGTTGTTTCCTCAAGTTAATCCCTCCAGTGAGATTTGCCGATAATTATGCTGGGAACATGGCCGCACAATTATATTCCCGCAAGCGGCCAAAAGCAAGCATATCTGCGGAATGAAGTCTTGGGAATGAAGCTCTTTCGTAAAAGCCTTTGTCTGCCGATAATCACAGAGATATTACCTCGGCCTGATCCCAGTCACGGAGGATTTGCTCATGAAGAGACGCAGCAGCCTGGAGTACAGGCTATGTCTGCTTGTTATGGGTCTGCTCTTTGCAATGCTCTTTGCCATTGGCCATGTCCAGATGACGGGCCAGCGCCAGGCATTGTTGGAGGAGAAAACAGAGAAATTCGAAAGCCTCTCGAAGGTTCTCGCGCTCACCTACACACCCATGGCAAACAAGAGCGACTGGGCTCTGTACAGGGAATTCACCCGGCGCTTCATGGACACCGACAAGGACATCTCCTACGTCATCATCACCGATGCGTATGGCAAGGTCCTTTTTGCCGACAGCGGTGAGACCTCTCCTCATCAATACAAGAACTTCATTGGCAAGCAGGCAAGTCGTCTCATGAGCCTGGTAGGCGGCCTGAGAGACAGCAATCCGGAAACCATGCGAGTAAACGTCCCGGCAATGGTCGGCAAGGACCAGCGCGGGATGATCACCGTGGCATTCGGTTCGCGATCGCTTGTCGCCGCCATTGAGGCGATGCAGACAAAGCTGCTGACTACGTTTGCCTTCGCATTCCTCGCGGGCCTCATAGGATCCATCCTTCTCGCCAAAGCCATTATATGCCCGCTTAAGAAGCTGATAACCGCCGCCCGAGCTGTCACAGCAGGCGATCTGAACGTAAGCGTTCCTGTTTCATCTCATGACGAGATCGGGGAACTGACTGATTCGTTCAACACCATGGTCGCCTCACTCAAGGAAACCACTGAGAAGCTGATCGAGCGTGCGAACCTGGACAGCCTCACCGGACTCTACAACCACCGGTATTTCCAGGAGCGCGTGCGCTCGGAGATCAAGAGGGCGGAGAGGTACAGTCGTCCTATGTCGGTCATCATGCTGGACATAGACCACTTCAAGTCATTGAACGATGCTCATGGCCATCCTGTCGGTGATGCGGTCCTCGTTGATCTCGCGGAGGTACTGCTTGCCGAGGCCCGGAGAGACATTGACATCATCACTCGCTATGGAGGCGAGGAGTTCGCATTGATCCTCCCGGAAACCGAGCTGGAGGGCGCACGGTTCATCGCCGAGCGCATTAGGCTGGGTGTCCAGCGCCATGCATTCCAGGGCAAGGACGTTGAGACCGTGCCGGTGACGATCAGCCTCGGCATCGCACAGTATCCGATTCACAGCGCCGAGCCTGAGGGACTCATAATGGCCGCCGACCTGGCCATGTACCAGTCGAAGTCCATGGGAAGGAACATGACCACGTCCTTCAACCGGGATCTCAGGCCCAACCAGGATAACGATCCATACAAGCTGTATCTGCTTCTTCATGCGACCGACATGGGAACCATCGAGGCCATGGCGGCCGCAGTTGATGCGAAAAGCCAACGGCCCCCCGGTTACACAAGGGAGCTGGTAGCCCATTCGGTTGCTCTCGCCCAGCAGCTTGGTATGTCTGAGGACGAGCAAAACGACGTCCGCATCGCGACCTTGCTCCATGATATCGGCAAGCTCGGCATCTCGGAGGCCATCCTGAACAAGGAAGAGTCGCTGACGAAAGAGGAGCTCGCGATTGTCCAGAGCCACCCGATCCTCGGGCATGCCATCATTCAGAAGTCGCCGCACCTGAAATCCATGCTTCCGGGCATTCTCTCGCACCATGAGTGGTGGGATGGAAATGGCTACCCCGAGGGCCTGGCAGGCGAAAAGATCCCCAGGATCGCCCGCATCATTGCCGTCGTGGATGCATACTACGCTATGATCACGGACAGGCCGCATCGCAAGCGCAGGACCACCAAGGAAGCTGCGGCAGAGATTCTGAAGTGCTCGGGTTTGCAGTTCGACCCGACAGTCGTGGAAGCGTTCCTCGGTATGCTCGGCATAGTCCAACCCGAACTCCAGAACGCAGCATGATACTAGAACAGCCCCGATATCCGCCCGTTATCGTCAATATCAATCCGCTCGGCGGCGGGGCGCTTGGGGAGGCCGGGCATGGTCATGATGCTCCCGGTATAAGCCACGATGAACCCCGCCCCCGCCGACGCCTTCACATCCTTGACGGTGATCTGGAACCCATGCGGCCGGCCGAGTAAACTCGGGTTGTCAGAGAGCGAGTACTGGGTCTTCGCCATGCAGATCGGCAAGTCGCCGAGTTCCAGTTCCTCGAGTTGGCGGATCTTCTTGTCGGCCTCTTCGGTATAGACGACGCCCGCCGCCCCATAGATCTCGCTCGCGATCAGACCGATCTTCGACTTGACGTGCATTCGGGCATCGTAGAGCATCCTGAAGTGACTCGGCTTCTCGATCTCCTGAAGCACCATCTCCGCCAATTCGACTCCGCCCTTGCCGCCTTCTTCCCAAACATTCGAGACGGATGCAGGCAGCCCGTGAACGTCGCATCTGAGCAGCAGGTAGTTGATCTCCTCGATGGTGTCGGTCGGGAACTTGTTGATGCAGACGACGAACGGCAGCCCGAAGACTCGCATGTTCTCACAATGCTTGATGAGATTGCCGAGCCCGCGCTCGACTGCCAGCATGTCCGGCTTTTCCAGCTCGGATTTCGGTACGCCGCCGTGCATCTTCAGCGCCCGAATGGTCGCCACGACGACGGTCGCATCCGGCACGAGTCCGCCGGCTCGGCATTTGATATTGAAGAACTTCTCCGCTCCGAGGTCCGATCCGAACCCCGACTCAGTGACGATATAGTCGGCCAGTTGGAGGCCCATCTTGGTGGCGATGAGGGAGTTGCACCCATGCGCAATATTGCCGAACGGCCCACCGTGAACGAATGCCGGAGTGCCTTCCATCGTCTGGACCAGATTCGGCTTGATGGCATCCTTCAAGACCGCCGCCATCGCTCCGTGAGCCTTCAGGTCGCTTGCGGTGATCGGCTTGCCCGATTTGTCAAAGCCGGCGATGATCCTTCCAAGTCTCTCGCGAAGGTCCGCGAGGTCGTTCGAGAGGCAGAGGGTCGCCATGATCTCCGACGCCGCCGTGATGTCGAAGCCCGACTCCCTCGGCACGCCGTTCGGCTTCCCGCCGAGGCCGATCACGGCATTCCTGAGGGCGCGCTCGTTCATATCCATTACGCGCTTCCAGACGAGGGTCCGAGGGTCAATATCGAGGTCGTTGCCCTGATGAAGGTGATTGTCCAGCATGGCGGCAAGGAGGTTATGAGCCGTGGTGATCGCATGGAAATCGCCGGTGAAATGAAGGTTGATGTCCTCCATCGGGATGACCTGTGCATATCCGCCGCCTGCCGCTCCTCCTTTGATGCCGAAGCACGGACCCAGCGACGGCTCCCTGATGGCGATAGCGGTCTTCTTCCCCAGTCTGTGGAGCGCATCCCCGAGCCCGACGGTAGTGGTGGTCTTGCCTTCACCAGTCGGAGTGGGGGTAATGGCCGTGACGAGAATCAGCTTTCCTTTCGGATTCTCTTTGATCCGATCCATGACCGAGAGCGATATCTTGGCCTTTGTGCGGCCATACAGCTCCAGGTCCTCGCTGCTCAATCCAAGGGATTCGGCGATCTTTGTGATCGGTTTTGGCTTTGCGCTCTGCGCGATCTCCACGTCCGAAAGCATCTTCTGCACCACTCCTACTGTTCACTGTTCACCGTTTACTTCTGTGTTCGGAGATGTTACCACAGTCCGAAGTGATATTCAAGTTCCTGGACGAGTAGGCGGGCGCAAACCGGGGGTCACAAAAAAAAGACTCCCACCCCAGGAATGGGGTGGGGGCTTCAAGATGAAGAAGGTTTTTGTAATCGCTCACTGATATTATCGGAACAATACCTGTAAATCTAAACAGGTTTTCCCGATTTTTTTTCGCTTCCTGTCTGTCCTATCGCTGCTGTCAGTCCTATCCTGCTGGACTCTGATAGGATATTGCCGTAAAATCATCTATTGGTGGCCCAGTGGAAGTACTCGATTTTGTTAACTTTTCGAGGCTGCGGGCGTATAGATTTTATGATGCAGACGGCGACAAACTCGGTCAGGGAGACGGACGAGGAATTGATGGCCAGGTTCCAGGGCGGAGACTCGCACGCGATGGAAGAGCTCTTCGACAGGTTCCAGAAGCCGCTGTTCAATTTCTTCTACCGTATGGTGAGACGCCGGGAGACCGCGGAAGACCTGGTGCAGGAGACGTTTCTTAAGCTCTGCAGGTTCGGAAACAGCTTCTGCGGCGAAAACGCGAAGTTCACCACCTGGCTGTATTCCGTCGCCGGCAATCAATGCCGTGACTATCTGAGACATTCGGGCAGGCGGCCCGAGACGCCGATCGGCAACCTGGAGGACAGTCAGTCCGAAAACCAGATCGATTTCTATCACAGCAATGGCGAATCGCCCGTTGAGGAAAGCCTCATTCGAGCGGAGATTGGCGCGACTCTGAAAACGGCCATCAACCACCTGCCGGAAAAGGAGCGCACGGCCATCGTCCTGCGTGAGTATCAGGGCCTGGAATACAAGGAGATCGCGGAAGTCCTCGGCTGCCCCATCGGCAGCGTGAAGGTTCTGATCTTCCGGGCCAGGCAGCGTTTGAGGGAAAGACTGAAGGGCGTGTTCGATTGATAAAGAGGCGATCTATATGAAATGCAAAGAAGCGAAGATTCTGCTGTCGGCGATGATTGACGGCGAGCTGACTCCCAGCGAGGAGCTTGTACTGGAGCAGCACGTCTCGTCATGCGCCATGTGTGCGAAGGACAAAGCGGAGTTCATGCGTGTGAGCGAGGCAATGCCGCTTTGGGCGGACGCTGAGCCTTCTCCCTGGCTGGCAGAGAAATTCGCATGTAAGCTGGCCGAACTCCAGGGATATCGAACCGAGCGCATGCCTCGGAAGGGATTCAGATGGGGCATCGCGAGCGCTGCAACCGCAGCGTTCGCGGCAGCGGTACTTGCGATCGGGTTGCTGATCCACAGCAATGTCCCGCAAGCCCCGATGCAGGCGAAAGTCGCGCCGACGACGACGAAGGTCATTGCGCCCACTCCAAATCCCGAGCCCAAGACCCTCGTCGCTGAAAACAATCCAGTCACGCCGCCGGTTCCTGTTGCGACTACCTCTCGTCACACGAAGAGGTCGGCATCGCATTACACCGCTCCGGTGCATCGTCCGCAGCCCGAAACGATCATAGCTGCCATACCGCCGACTCCCACGCCGTCTTCTGAGGGGGGCGTTTCCGGGCCGACGGTAGCCATGGCAGTTGTCGCCAAGAGCGTGATTACCGAAAACCTGGGCGAGGCAAGCCTCGCCATGAACGACACCATCGAACGAGTGCGCGGGAACCTGCAGAAATCAGTTGACCTGATGGTTTCCCAACCTCCCGTGCCTGTGACCGACAGCACTCATGCCAATGGAGGAACTCCATGAAAACACGAAGCCTCATTCCGATCATAGTCATAGCCGTCATTATGACCGCAGGTCAGGCTATCGGGGCCGAACGTCCCAAGGGCCTGATGGCGAATCTGGGTTTGCCTATCTATCCCGGCGCAAAGCTCGTCACTGAAGGGACGCTGACCGCCGGGCAGTTGCTGAATGACATACTCAGCGCCTACGGCCCGCTTCTGGGCCTGCATGACGTGGAACGCGTCAGCAATGCCAGGTACTCGCTCGACGCCCAGGCCGACTCACGTAAGGTCTTCGATTTCTATGGGCCGGCGATCATTGAGCATGGCTGGAAGAAGAACTTCGAGGACCTGGAAAACAAGAATATCACCGCCGTCTTCTTCAACGAGGGGATGGGCCTCCTTTATCTGGATATAGACCCCCCTGGCGCCGGTGATCGGGAGTTCACATTCATGCGGGTGTTCGGCAAGATAGACCCCTCGAAGGCTGTCCACCAGCAGATGGAATCTGATCGCGCAGCTTCCGCCGGTCCTCCGCCTGCCCAACTGGCGGGAGTTGGGAACACGGCGGACAAGGAGTCCAACGTCCACTATCAGTCTGAGGCCAGGATCCCTGTGAGCCAGCCTATATCCCTGCCGCCTTCACAGCGGCTTCACGTCAAGTTTGCAACATCCGATATCAGGGCTAAGATACTGGACCGCAATACCGCCGAGATATCGCTTCAGCAGAAATCGGACGATCCCGGCGAGCTGCAGAGACTTGGGGAGCGGCTGGTGCTTGCGGTTACTCCGAAAGCCGGCGTGGATGAAGTCCTGCTTCCGTCCAATGTCCCATTGCTCATCGAACTGACTGACGGTTCGCTGACGCTCACCACCGGCCCGAATCCTGCGGATAGGCCTTTGAAGTTAAGTATCATTTCGATTGGCGCTCCGGTGACTCTCCAGTCGTTCCCGCTGGTCTCGGGCGTCCATAAGATCAAGTCCCTCGGCGGTGAGGTGGATGTCATACTCTCGGTAGTCGAAGGCGGCGCGCTGGACGTGGAAGTCACCGGCAAGGCCCTGACATTCGTCCTCCCGCGAAGCGCGTCCGCGACTCTGGACGCATTTGCCTCGTCGGGCAAGATTGATAATCTGACAGGCATCCAGCCTGAGGAGTCTTCCGACAATCACATGAAGTTCCGAATGGGCGCCGGGAAGGCGAACCTCACTTTGCGAGCCATCAACGGCACGGTCTGCATCAAACTCGCCGAATAGGTGGACTCTTGCCCTCCCCGCCCATGAGAAAGGCGTCCCGCGAATCGGGACGCCTTTTGTTATGTGCCTGGCAAAAAAAATCGCCCCGATTTCTCGGGGCATTTTAGTTTTGGAAGGAGAAAAAGATGTTGCTTTCCACTTATCCTTTAATGCAAGAATCGTGCCATTCGCGAAATTTCCCAGGAAATCGTTTACAAAAGTTTTCCCCACACTCGGATGACGCCGGAAATAGGCGAAAAAAAACGCCCGCCGCGTTAGGGCGACGGGCCGATTTTGGAAGGAGAAAAAGATGTTAACTTCCGGGTAGTATTACCTGCAAGAATCGTGCCAAAACTGTTACTATTACCAGGTAATCCCCAAATTGAGTTGCAAAAGAGCGAAAAAAAACGCCCGCCGCGCTAGACGACGGGCCGATTTTGGAAGGAGAAAGAGATATTACTTTCCGGGTAGTATTACCTGCAAGAATCGTGCCAAAACCGTCATTATTACCAGGCAACCCCCAAAAAGACTCTCCAGCTTCCAGCTATGAACTTCCAACGCTTGGCTTTGAACCGAGCGCCTTTTCATGCTATAATCGCATGCAAGGTAGGAAACCATGGCCAAGACGAACGTTAAATACGTTTGCCAGCAGTGCGGCTGGAACTCCCCGAAGTGGCTCGGACGATGCCCGGACTGCGATCAGTGGAACACCTTCGTCGAGGAAGTCAGTTCGCCGACCGCCAAGCGGGAACCGGCCGTAATCTACAATCCGCCCAAACTTATTTCCGATATCACCATTGGCTCGGACCATCGCCAATCGAGCGGCATCGGCGAGTTCGATCGGGTCCTCGGCGGGGGGATGGTCCCCGGCTCGGTGATCCTCATCGGCGGCGACCCCGGCATCGGCAAGTCCACGCTTCTAACCCAGGTCGCCGGCAACCTGAGCAGCGAGGGGCGCACGACCCTCTACGTCTCCGGCGAAGAGTCGGTCGAGCAGATCAAGCTCCGAGCAGGCAGGCTGGGGATTACCACCAACGATATATATCTCGTGCCCGAGACGGATGTGGAGCAGATCGAGGCGTGCATCAACTCGATCAACCCCAGCGCGGTCATCATTGACTCCATTCAGACGATGCACGACCAATCCCTCGAATCCGCCCCTGCGACCGTCAGCCAGGTAAGGTCCTGCACGGCGGTCTTCACCCGGATTGCCAGGACTTCGAATATCCCAGTCTTCATCATTGGCCACGTGACCAAGGAAGGGGCGATCGCCGGGCCGAGGGTGCTGGAGCACATGGTGGATACCGTCCTCTACTTCGAGGGCGATCGCCATCAGACCTACCGAATCCTCCGCGCCGTGAAAAACAGGTTCGGCTCGACCGACGAGTTGGGAATCTTCGAAATGCGGGAGGAGGGGCTGATGGAGGTTGCGAATCCATCGGAGATCCTGCTCTCGGAGCGATCGCTCCACGGGCCGGGATCGGTCGTGGCGGCGACCATCGAGGGCACTCGGCCGCTCCTGGTGGAGGTTCAGGCGCTTGTGGCGCCGTCCTACTTCGCCGCCCCGAGGAGGATGGCGACCGGCGTGGACTACAATCGCACCATGCTTATCCTGGCCGTCCTGGAAAAGAGGGTAGGGTTGAGTCTGGCGAATAAAGATGTGTACGTCAACGTTGCCGGCGGGGTGAAGATTGTCGAGCCGGCAGTTGACCTGGCCATCGCAGTCGCGGTGGCATCGAATCTGAAGGAGCAGGCGGTTGATCCCGCATGTGCCGTGATCGGCGAGGTCGGCCTCGCCGGGGAAGTTCGAAGCGTCAGCCAGATCGAGAAGCGAGTCCGTGAGGCAGCAAGGCTCGGCTTCGAGCGGATGGTCGTCCCGTATCACAGCAAGCAGAAGGCAGGCAAGATTGACGGCATCCAGGTCATCGGCGTCGAGTCGGTCTACCGAGGCGTCGAAGTCGCCATTGGCGAGTTCAAGAGGAAGAAGGCATAGGTCCCATAGGTCCTATATGTCCCATAAGTCCCATGACCAAAGACTCAACATTGCATCTACTAGGTGCCATTGAAGTACAAAAGTGCCGGCGAAATGCCGTCATCCTCGCGCACAACTACCAGTTGGGCGAGATACAGGACGTCGCTGATTTCGTGGGTGACTCCCTGGAGCTGAGCCGGAAAGCCGCCGAGACCGAGGCGGACACTATCGTCTTCTGCGGCGTCCATTTCATGGCCGAGACCGCCAAGATCCTGTCGCCCCAGAAGACCGTCCTGCTCCCCGACCTCGAAGCCGGCTGCCCGATGGCGGACATGATCACCGTCGAGCAGCTTCGTGAGTTCAAGACCAAGTATCCCGGCCGCCCGGTCGTGGCCTACGTGAATACCTCCGCCGCCGTGAAAGCCGAAGTTGACATCTGCTGCACCTCCGCCAATGCCATCAAGGTCGTCGAGTCCCTCGACGCCGATGAGATCATCTTCATTCCCGACATGTGCCTGGCGGATTACGTGGCCTCCAAGACCAAGAAGAAGATCATCCCTTATCCGGGCTTCTGCCCGACGCATCATCGCATACTTCCCGAGGACATCCTGAGGCAGAAGGCGCTCCATCCCGATGCCCTGGTGATCGTCCATCCCGAGTGCACTCGTGCGGTCATCCAGCTTGCTGACGGCGTGTTCAGCACCTCCGGGATGATCCGATTCGCGAAAGAAAGCCCGGCGGAAGAATTCATCATCGGCACTGAGAAGGGAATCCTTCATCGGCTCAAGAAGGATAGCCCCGACAAGAAGTTCTATGCGCCAACCGAGCATACCATCTGCCCGAACATGAAGAAGATCACGCTGGAGAAGCTCGCATGGTCGCTGGAGGACAATCAGTATCCAATCGAGCTTCCGGCCGATATAATCGAAAAGGCCCGCGGGGCCATCGAGCGGATGATAGCAATAGTGTAGGGGGCTTTAGACAACAGACCTTAGACTTCAGCGTCCGGTCGGTCTGTCCCTAAAGTCTAACGTCTAGAGTCCATGAAGGTCTGCAAATGCGCATTTTACTCATCCTACTCTTGGCAGTCATGCCGCTAGAGCGAGCATCCCGATCCGTCGGGACAGCCCACGCGCAGGAGGCACAATTGGCGGCGACCATCACCATCAAGCCCGATCAGCCCATCGGAACGATCAATCCGAATATCTACGGCCATTTCACGGAGCACCTCGGCGGCGTCATCTATGACGGCATCTGGGTCGGCCCCGACTCGAAAGTCCCCAATGTCAACGGCATCCGCAAGGACCTGGTTGACTACATGAAGCGCATCAGTCCGCCGGTGATTCGCTGGCCGGGCGGGTGTTTCGCGGATCGGTATCACTGGATGGACGGCATCGGCCCGAGGGATCAGCGCCCGAAGCGATATGGCAGGTGGAACGACAATACGGAAAGCAATCAGTTCGGCACCCATGAGTTCGTCGAGTTCTGCCGCCTCGTCGGCGCCGAGCCCTACTTCGCCGCCAATGTTGGCACCGGCTCTGCAGAGGAATTCCAGCAATGGGTAGAGTACTGCAATGCCCCCGCCGGCAAAACAACCCTCGCCGAGCTGAGAGAGAAGAACGGGAGCAAAGAGCCCTTCAACGTCAAGTATTGGGGCGTGGGCAATGAGTCCTGGGGATGCGGCGGCAACTTCACCCCCGAGGACTACTGCACCGAGTATCGCAAGTTCACCACCTGGCTGCCTGGCTACGGCGTGCCCCTTTTCCTCGTCGGATGCGGCCCTTCCGGCAATGATGTGAATTGGACCAAGCGCTTTTTCGTCAAGTATCATGATTACACCCCCGCTCCGATCAATGGCTGGGCGCCTCACTATTACTGCGGCAGCGCCGGAAATGCCCTCGAGTTCACCGACGACCAGTGGTATCAGTTGATTGCACAGGGCTTCGAGATGGACAAGCTGGTTCATGACCAGTGGGCAACTCTCGGGGAGTCCGATCCCAAGCACGACATAAAACTCATCGTTGACGAGTGGGGCGCATGGCATCCCGGCGGCACCGAGATCAACAAGGCCCATACCTTCGAGCAGATGAGCACTCTGCGGGACGCGGAGGTCGCGGCAATCACTCTGGATATCTTTAACCGGAATTGCGACAAGGTGGCGATGTCGTGCGTGGCCCAGCTAATCAACAATCTCCACTCGCTCTTCCTGGCGGATGGGCCGAAGTTCGTGGCAACGCCGAACTTCTATGTCTATGAGATGTATAAGATCCACCAGGGCGCGACCGGCATCCCGATCGAGATCGCCTCACCCCTCACCAAGTACAAGGTCGGCAGCGATGAGCGCACGTTCCCCAGCCTGCTGGGCTCGGCCTCGATGAGCGGGAAGACGATCCATATTTCCATCGTTAATACCAACGTTCACGAACCAATTGAGGCTTCGGTCAACCTGGGAAGCTTGAAGGTCAAGGGTGGGAAGCAGACGGTCCTGACGGCGAAGGACATCCATGCCCACAACACATTCGACAAGCCGAATGAGGTCGTCCCGACTTCCCAGCCGATCACAGTCTCGGGAAGCGCATTTGAGCATACCTTCCCTCCTGCTTCGATAACTATGTTGAAACTGGAAGCACAATGAGCACTCTGTTTGAACCTGCCATAATCGGGAAAAGGACGTATGGCATGATACCGGTATGTGTGCTGACGGACACTATTACTGCGTCTGCCCCCGGCAGGGCAGGGATCATCGGCAACCCGACCGATATGTACAGCGGGAGCGTGATCTCTTGTTCGGTCGGCGAGCGCGCTCACTGCCGCCTCAGCCCGTCCGACGAACTGGTCATCTCCGTCGGCGACGAATCCGAGGTCATCCGCGACCTGAGCTGCCTCTATTGTGATATCGGCCCACTTCAGATCGCCAAAGCCGCCCTGGAAGCGCTCGATATTGACCCGGAGGATCACAAGTTCTCCCTGCAAGTCTGGACCGATGTTCCTGAGCGAGCGGGGCTTGGGGGCTCCACCTCTATTCTCTCCTGCATCGTCGGATGCCTCCTGGCATACATCGGTCTCGAGTTGAACAAATACGAGACCGCGGAGATGATTCGCAAGGTCGAATCTGATATAATGAAGGTGACCTGTGGCTATCAGGACAGCTACATGGCGGTCTTCGGCGGCCTGAACTATATGGATTTTCGGGAGAAGCAGTGGATGAGGCAATCGGCCGACGAGCCCTATGCAACTATCGAGCCACTGGGCGACATGGTCCGCGAGCTGCCCATGATCCTCGCCCATACCGGCGTCAAGCACAGTTCCGACTCGGTTCACAAGACCCTCAGGGAGCGCTGGCGGGAGGGTGAGAAGAAAGTCGTGGATGCTTATCGCCGAATAGGTGAGATCGGCCGCCTTGGGAAAAAGGCCCTGCTGGCGCATGATTGGCCGACTCTCGGAGTGCTGATGAATGAGAACCATGCCATCCAGCGCGACCTCGGCGGATCGGGCGAATCGAACGAGATACTCATCCGTGCCGCGCTCGAGAATGGTGCTCTCGGCGCAAAGTTGGCGGGTGCAGGCGGAGGAGGGACGATAATCGCACTGGCCGAGAATCCTCGATCCATTGGCGAGGCTCTCCTCGCCGCAGGTGCTGATAGGGTGTTCGGCCTTCAGCCTTCCGAGGGCCTGATCGTAGAAAGGGAATTATAACACTGGACGTTAGACTTTAGACTTTAGGTCCGGACTGGTTTTCCCTGAAGTCTGTAGTCTAAAGTCTGAAGTCCAAGTCGGGAGTAAGTAATGATCATCACGAGCAAAGCGCCGGTGCGCGTTGATTTCGCGGGCGGTTGGACCGATGTGGATATCTTCGCCAAGGCGGCAGGGGGCGCGGTCCTGAATGCCGCCATTGATAAGTATGTCACCGGCAAAGTGGAGACTCGCGAAGACCCGAACGGTGACAGCCAGGGGATAACTATCTCCTACCAATCACAGCTTCCCGCCGGCTCGGGCCTCGGGACCTCGTCGGCGCTGAATGTCGTCTGGCTCAGCCTGGTCAAGGCGCAGATTACCAATGCCGACGACCGGAAGATGATCGCCAATCTCGCGTATGAGCTGGAGGCGATCCTGGGAATCCTCGGCGGCAAGCAGGACCAATACGCCAGCGCCCTCGGTGGAATTAACTTCATGACGTTCGGCGAGAAGGTGGAAGTCGAGCCGCTCAATGTGCCTCCGAAAGTCGTCAAGGAGTTGGAGGATCGGCTGGTGCTCTGCTATACGGGCAAGTCCCGGCTCTCGGGCGACATCCACGAGAACGTCTGGGGAGCATATCGCCGGGGCGCACCGGAGACGGTTGATGCCCTCTCCACCCTGCGCAATGTTGCCTTCAGCATGAGGTATGTACTCCTTCTCGGGCGTCTGAATGAGTTCGGCGAGCTGATGAATGAGAACTGGGCCGCTCAGAAGAAGCTCGATGATTCGATCACCAATGAGCAGATCGAGACGTTGTTCGAGGAGGCGTTCAAGAATGGAGCCGTTGGCGGTAAGGCATGCGGGGCCGGCGGCGGGGGATGCGTGCTCTTCTTCGCAGACAAGGGCCGCCGCACGGATGTCGAGCAGGCAACCGAGAAAGTCGGCAGCCACATTATCCCGTTCAAGTTCGAGTTCGGCGGCCTTCAGATTACCTAGGAAGTAATCCGTAATCCGTAATGCGTAACCGAACCAACCCCTTACGGATTACGAATTACGCATTACGCGTCAGTTTTCCGTATAATAAGGTATGTTCTTCTTGCTGCCATTCGGCAACGATAGGCGCACAACCAGGTTCCCGGCCATCACCTATTCGCTGATCGCTGTGAATATGGCGGTGTTCCTGTGGCTTCTCCCGATCGATCACCGATCGGCAATGCAGTCGTTCGGCCTCATCCCGATATACCCCTCGATCAGGAGCATTATCACCTCGATGTTCGTCCATGCCGACCCATTCCACCTGGCCTGGAACATGCTCTTTCTCTGGCTGTTCGGCCCGAATGTCGAAGATGCGCTCGGCAGGATGGAATACACCATCTTCTATTTCGGCAGCGGGGTCGCGGCGGGCTTGCTTCACATACTAGTTTCAACCGCCTATACCCCCTCAGCCGCCGACATCCCCATGGTCGGCGCATCCGGTGCGATTGCCGGGATACTGGGAGTCTTCGCAATCCGGTTCTACAAGACCAGAATCAAGATATTCTACTACCTGGGGATTTTCTTCTATCCTCTGAAGTGGGGTACATTCACCGTCCCGGCGTTGATCGGCTTAGAGCTATGGTTCGTTCAGCAGCTTTTCGGCGGGCTGATGGGTATCCTGCACCCGGAGTCCGGTGGAGTGGCCTATTGGTCGCACATCGGTGGAATGCTTTTCGGGGCCGTGCTTGCGGCAGCGCTTCGCATGGGAGTCGCCGGCTCTCAGGAATACCTGATGACCGATGCCATGGAGGATCTCAATCAAGGCTCGACTCTTGGGGCCGCTGAGAACCTGAAGGCCTTTCTCGCCAATGACCCCGATAATGCCGACGTTCACGGTGAGCTGGGGAAGATCTATGCAATCCATCAGGATGCGTCCCAGGCGCTCCCTCACTTCAGGCGAAGCATTGACCTTCACCTGAGCAAAGGAGACCGTCACAAGGCGGTCGGGCGGTTAGCGGAGATGAGGCACTACTTCCCGAATACCCAGCTCGACTTGCGGTCGCAATTCCAATTGGCGAGGTATCTGTTGGAGGTTGACTGCCATGAGCCTGCATTGCAGCTATTCGACGAGGTGGCTGCCGCATATCCGGGCACTCCCGAGGGCGAGATGTCTCTCATGAAAGCCGGTGAGCTCGCCGCTTCCTTCGGCGATCGCCCGCGAGCCGTCCTCTACTACCAGCGCTTCCTTAGACAATACCCCGAAAGCATCTACCGGGCGATGGTCGAGAAGGCACTCGCAGGCTTGCAGACGGAGTGAAAGGTTGTCAGTTTTAGGTTTTGGGTTGTAGGGAGCCATATAACCCATAACCTTCCCTACGGCAGTGCCTTCACTGCCTCCACATAATCCTTGAGCCCATCCACCGACTGCACGTACTTGAATTCATTCGCCCGGATGACCGACGCCAGGCCGGGATCTATGCCGTCCAGCTCTTTGATATAGTTCGAAGCCGCTTCCGCCTCACTCTTTAGATCATTGATCGAGGTGATCCGTTCATCCGCCTTCGGGTGAGTCCTCATCCAGCTCGCGATCTTCGTGTCGCTGGTCAGCTCCATGTCCTTCAACTTCCCCAGCAGCGTGAACTCGGCCTCCGGGCGGAAGCTCGTCCGCTGGACGTACGTGTAGCCGTATTGATCGGCCTCGGCTTCATAATGCCTGTCATACCCGCGAAGCACCAACTCCCGCACGAAATCCGACAGGAAGCTGAGATCCTGGCCTGTAAGGATGCTCGCCAAGACTCCCAAAGTCGCCGCCTTCTGAGCCCGCCGATATTGCCTCACTCCGTGCTCTTGCTCCACGTGGGAAATCTCGTGAGCCAGCACCGCCGCCAGCTCATCATCCGATTCCACAGCTCCCAGCATCCCGGTCGTGCAATAGATGTACCCGGCCGGGGCGGCGAATGCGTTGATCTCATCGGAGTTCAGCGCCGTGAAGACGTAGTCACGCTTGGTGAAATGGTTGTCCGCCAGGATCTTCCTCCCGACCCTCTCCAGGCGGGCGTGCGCCTCAGGATCGTTCGAAACGCGGTAGTAATACTCGATGAACCCCGCGACCTCCGACCCCAGCAGGGCCTCGGTGCTGTCGGGCTTTATGCGCTTTCGCATCTCCGGATAGCAGATGGGGCACGGCTTATACCCTGCATCCAGGGCCTGAGCCCGAGTCATGTTCGCCGAAGTCTGGGTCGGCAGATGATGGCAATTGGTGTCATGGAACAGCCGGCTCTGAGTATTGCAGACGACGGCCTTGTCCCCCTCAGTGAGCGCCTCGGAGGGCTGCATCCCGGGAATGGCATGCTGAAGCTCGTTAACGATCTGCTTTGCCGCCGCCGGGAAGAAGTCTTTCTTATCCATCTCGCCCTTGAAGTCCACCGAGCCGATATCCAGTTGCTCAGACGAGCCGCTTCGGAAATCATAGAACGTCAGATCGGCGGTTATGTAATAGCTCTTGCCGGATTTGCCGTACATGTCCACAGTCGCCACTAGAAGGCCCTGGGTGCGCAGGTTCTTGCGTATGTGATCAGTCCCGGCGATCAACTCCGGGAATTCGAGCAGCCGCTTGATCTGATCGTCCTTCAGCGCGGATTTGGCGGCAATCGTCAAGCTCGACTGGAAATCCAGCGCCTCGACGTTCGCGATCTCCTTCAAAGCCGAGGCAAAGGCCGCCTGCATATCGGATTGGACCTTGCCGTCATCCACGTCGTCCGACTTCAGGAAAATGGTCGTCATGGAGGTTAGGGGCTTGGAGATGTCATCCGCGAACAGGCTTGTCGGGATGAGAAGGATCAGAATGAGTATAAACGCCGGTAAGGCACGCGATGATTTCATAAAGGAAGCTCCTTCATGCGAATTAGCAACTCCCATTGTACCCCTACTAGAGCGGAGTGTCAACGAAAGCAGGGCAGGCGAATACGATTGTGGAATTGTTCCTTGCCATGATTAGCGGAATCTACGTCATCACCGATGAACAACTCGTTCCCGGGCGGACACACGCCCAGATCGCAAAGGCGGCCCTCGAGGGAGGGGCGGCTATCGTCCAACTACGGGATAAGCATGCCTCGGACGAGTATCTGATCGAGGCCGGCCGTGAGATCCGCCGACTGACCCGCGAGGCCGGGGCGCTGTTCATAGTCAATGACCGGCTCGAGGTTGCCCTGGCATGCGATGCGGACGGCCTTCATGTGGGGCAGAGTGATCGCCCGGCAAGCGAGCTGCGGCCTCTCTTGAAAGGGAAATTGCTGGGAGTCTCGGTCCTCAATTCCGAACAGGCAGCCAAAGCTCGTGCAGACGGCGCGGATCACCTGGGAGTCGGCCCGATCTTCGCCACCGCTACCAAGGCCGATGCCGATCCTCCCATTGGGCTTGACATGATTGAGAAGACGAAGCTTGGATCAGGCGGCCTGCCGATAGTCGCTATCGGGGGAATCAATGAGGGCAATCTCGCCGAAGTCAGGAAAGCCGGGGCCGACTCCGCCGCCATCATCTCGGCAATCGTCTGCGCGGAGGATATGGCGGAAGCCACACGAAGACTAGTACACTGCTGGGCAGCAGCCCCTAAAACCTAAAACCCAGAACCTACAGCCTTCTCGCCGCCACGGCCACCCACTCGCCTTCGGATGGAGTCTCCAATATCTCGAATCCCACATCCCGGAGCGCCTGCTGAACCTCCGCCGACCTTTCCTGAATGATCCCCGACGCGATTAGTATTCCACCAGGTCTCAGGAGTCGGGCCAGTTCCTCCGCCTGAACGACGATCGTCCTTGCCAGCAGGTTCGCCATTACCAGGTCCACAGGCCGGCTGATGAATGAGGGGCTGTCCGTCCGATGCACCTCGATCGCCTCCTCGAGGCCGTTGTGCATCACGTTCTTCCGAGCGGCCTGGACGGCGAGTTCGTCCGAGTCGAAGGCAATCACCAGTGACGCCCCCAGCTTCGCTGCCGCAAGGGCCAGAATCCCCGACCCGGTGCCGAAGTCCACAACCACCCACCTGCGCTTCAGGTACTTTTCCAGCAACTCGAGGCAGAGCTGGGTCGTGGGATGATTGCCCGTTCCGAAAGCCATCCCCGGGTCAATCTCGATGATCAGGTCGCCCATTTGAGGCCGGTACTCTTCCCACGTCGGCTTGATCACAATCCGCTTGCCCACTCGCAGCGTGTGGAAGAATTGCTTCCATGCCTCGGCCCAATCCTCGTCTCCCGCATACTTGACGGTGATCTCGCCCGATCCGGCTTCCAACCCGAACCCGGCCAGGTCCTTGACCTTCGTCTGAATATCCAAAAGGCGCTGCTCCAAGCGATCATCTACGGGGAGATAGCACTTAACGATAACGGGAGCATCGCCCGAAATGGCCGTGCCCCCGCATCCGTTTTCCATCAGAAGGTTCGCCACTGCATCCTGCGCCTGCGCAGTGGTCTCAATCCCTATCTCCGCCCAACGCAACCCCGCCTCCTACAAGAAGAGGTTCTAGGTTTTGGGTTTTAGGGAGACTCCAACCCACAACCTATAACCTATAACCTATAACCCATAACCTTTCCTATTTCCCCCACAGCTTATCGAAGAACTTCCTGTCTGCGTTCAACTTGATTCCGCAGGATTCCCCGAATTCCAGGAGCATCTTCTTCTGCTCGCTCGTCAGCTTCGAGGGGGTCGTGATTCGCACCACCGCATACTCATCACCCCGAGCGCCTGAGTTCACTACCGGCATCCCCTTGCCTCGGAGCTTGAAGGTCGTTCCAGTCTGAGTGCCCTCGGGAACGTGGAGCTTCTCACTGCCGTCGAGACATGGGACTTCGATATTGTCGCCGAGAACTGCCTGGACGAAGCTGATCGGTATTTCGCAAAAGATATCGTTCCCCCGGCGCTCGAAGGCTTTGTGAGGCTTCACGTGAATCACTACATACAAATCGCCCGCAGGACCGCCGCGAAGACCCGCATCGCCTGCTCCCCTAAGTCCGATCCTCGATCCGGTCTCCACGCCCGCAGGGATCTCGACGGATATGTGAGAAGTCGCCCGAAGCCGGCCCTGCCCCCCGCAGTCGGGGCATGGATCGGCGATGATCTGCCCCTCACCTCGGCAGGACGGACACGTGACCACCGACTGCATGCGCCCGAGGATCGTCTGCTGGCTTTGACTGATCTGTCCTGATCCGTGACAATATGAGCATTCCGCTCTCGTACTTCCGGGCCTTATTCCCGACCCGTTGCACGACTCACATGACTGGAGCTTGGCTAGTTGAAGGTCTTTCTGAATGCCTGTTGCGGCTTTCTCCAGCGTGATCTCCAGATCATACCTGAGGTCGTCTCCTCGCTGCCCGGCCGCACGTCTTCTTGAACTTGTGCGAGTGCCGCTGCCGAAGAACACATCGAAGATATCGCCGAATCCGCCAAGGTCGTTGAAGATATCGAACCCGAAACCCGGACCGCCAAACCGCCCGTTCAGCCCCTGATGCCCATACTGGTCGTAGATAGAGCGCTTCTCGGGGTCGCTGAGGACGGCATAGGCCTCATTGATCTTCTTGATCCTCTCCTCAGCTTCCTCTCTGTTGTGATGGTTTACGTCGGGGTGATTCTGACGCGCGAGCCTGCGATATGCCTTCTTGATCTCCTCTACGGATGCTCCTCTCGGCACTCCCAGCGTTTCGTAATAGTCTTGTTTCTCGGACATCTTGCTGTCCTGCAAATCAAATCGCTTCCTTATTCTTCTGCCTTGGCGGCTTCTTCCTTTACTTCCGCTTTCGGCTCGGCCTTCTTCCGAGTTTTCTTCGGCTTGGCTTCGGCAGCCGGCGCCTCTTCTGCTGCCTCGGGGGCGGCTTCGACGGCCTCCACTACCTCCGTTTCCTCGGGGACTTCAGCCTTCTTCCGAGTTCTCTTCGGCTTCGCCTCGGCAGCCGGCCCCTCTTCCGCTGCTTCGGGGGCGGCTTCGACGGCCTCCACTACTTCCGTTTCCTCGGGGACCTCAACCTTCTTACGAGTTTTCTTCGGCTTGGCCTCGGCAGCCGGCGCCTCTTCTGCTGCCTCGGGGGCGGCTTCGACGGCCTCCACTACCTCCGTTTCCTCGGGGACCTCAGCTTTCTTCCGAGTTCTCTTCGGCTTCGCCTCGGCAGCCGGCGCCTCTTCCACAGCCGCCACAGTGGTCTCTTCTACGAACGCCGGAACCGGCTCCCCAACTTCCTCGATGCCCTCGACCGCGACTTCTTCCTCCGCAGCCAATCTCAGAAGGTCGGCCGCTTCTCTGGCTGCCGTCTTCGGAACGCCTTCCTGACGCTCGGCCAGGTCCATTTGCTCTTGCGTCGGTATGGTAATTATTAGTTTACCCGCCGCAATCTCTTCCAATGCGATTGTGATCGGATTCGTGGAGCGAGTCTCTATCTGCGGCGGCGAGCCATCTTTAAGCTGCTTGGCTCGCTTCGAAACCGCCATCACCAATGCGAACTTGCTTCCTACTCTTTTCTCGAGTTCGTCACCCGATGGATAGATCATCCCAAACCGCCTTTCGCGTCCCTCGAAAGAATTGATTTCCTAAACTGACAGAAGTACATTATACCTTTCTACGTCCCATGATGTCAAATATCTAGTATCACCCCGGATGCTCCACCGCCATGGGATGATGTGGCATTGGGCATGGGCTTGGCGTTGCTTATAGTTATCAAGAAACGTCCAGATGCCGGATGGAGGGCGACCCAAGCTTAGTCGGGGAAGTGATTCACCCTTCCTATCGGAGTTTCAGCCCTTTTTCGTCCGAATGAGGCGTGTCTGACCGCGGAACAACAATACGCTTTGGAAATCGCAGCAATAGGACGGGTAAGCTCTCAGGCTTTGTCCAGCTTCTTCGTCAGCCACCACGTAGGCTTGCGGCGGTCGGCATAGTCGAAGTAGATTTCGAAGGTGTCGCCGGCGGAGTCTTTGACTACGTAGTATCGGCGGTGACGGCGGTTGAACCACTTCCGGCTGCGCTCGGGGGCGGTGCCGAAGCCGGTGTCGACCCACTCCCTCACGACTTCCACGACGTCATGGACCTCGCCCCGCCACTCAAAGCTGATGGGAGTCGGGGAGGCCTCGCCTCTTTGGACTTCGATCTTTTCGCTTGTTAGCCTGACCATTTCTAATAGTATATCACACCGGTTCTGCTATAATGGTGCTCGAGGAGAAGCCAATGGAACAAGCCAAGAACGCTTGGGACGACCTGGGCCCGATTGAGATCAAGATGGTGGAGAAGAACGAGAAGTGCCACCATGAGGTCGGCGACGTGTTCTACTACGATCATCCGTATCATCCGCCTGAGGGCGTGAAGTGCCATGCCCTGCTCCATGTGTTGGAGCTATACACCTGGCGAGTGGCCCTGGGATTCCCTTCATGGGAAGATGACGATAAGGCGGTCTACCGAATCCATTGCCCGGCTAAGAAGGGCACGGTTTGGGAAATGCGCAGGAAAGATGGCTGATGGGGAATGGTTGATGGTTGATGGTTAGATGGTTGATGGTTAGATGGTTGATGGTCTTGCTGATCTTGGGGTCGCAGGCAGGGGCGAAGCAGATGAATTTCTTGCAGGCTCGCAAGGAAGGGTTTGTGCTATCGGGTGGGGAGGCATTCTCTCCCAGGGGATTCAACTATGACCGCGATGCGGATGGGCGGCTGATCGAGGACTATTGGGAGGCCGAGTGGCTGAAGGTCGAGCAGGATTTCGCCGAGATGAAGAAGCTGGGCGCGAATGTCGTTCGCGTTCACCTGCAATTCGGGCGGTTCATGGAGAGCCGAGATAGGCCCAACAAGAAGGCTTTGGATCGTCTGGAAAAGCTGGTTTCGCTGGCGGAGAGTGAGGGGCTTTACCTCGATCTGACCGGATTGGGGTGTTACAAGAAGGAGACGATTCCCGACTGGTACGATCGGCTTTCGGAGAAGGACCGGTGGCGAGCTCAGGCCGTGTTTTGGGAGGCTGTTGCCGCACGGTGTGCCGACCGACCGGGAGTTTTCTGCTACGACCTCATGAATGAGCCGGTCGTCCCCACGGGCCAGAGCAAGGAATGGCTCGGGCCTGCGTTCGCCGGTGTGTACTACTATGTGCAGTACATAACCCTCAATCAGCAGGACCGCGAGCGAACCGAGATCGCCAGGGATTGGCTTAGAGCCATGACGGCGGCAATCCGCAAGCATGACAAGCGCCACTTGGTCACAGTCGGCCTGCTCCCGACGAGTGGTTCGGGGTTCATGCCCAAGGAAGTCGCACGAGAGGTTGATTTTCTTTCCGTTCACATCTACCCTGCAAGCTCAAAGATACAGGAGTCGCTGGATACGGTAAAGGAGTTCTCGGTAGGGAAGCCTCTCGTGATCGAGGAAGTATTCCCCATGCATTGCTCGGTCGGTGAGTTGCGGGACTTCCTCCAGCAGGCAAAGGTCGCCGGTTGGATGGGCTTCTACTGGGGCAAGACCCCGGAGGAATACCGGAAGTCCGACTCATTGGGAGATGCTGTCATGCTTGGGTGGTTGGAGCTTTTCAGGGAAATGGCTGATGGCTGATCCGTCTTCGCCAAGGCTACGCCGGACAAGTGGCTAATGGCAGATGAACCAGATGGGGAGGAAATCCCGAAGCCCATAGCGTAACTGGAGAGAAACGCAGGTCTCTAGGCTGTTCTATAAAGGACAGTGGAGAAGGCAAGCACGTGCTCATACCCTACGGGGTAAAGAACCCGCCCAAAAGGTTCCCGATCGCCACAGTAAGCCTGATCGCGATCAACGTGATCGTCTACGCGCTCACCACTCAGTCTTTTCTGGAGATCAGGGAATCCGTGCTAAAGCAGTACGCTTTCCAACTGGGATCGTCGCCATTCCTCAATTTCATCTCGGCCGCCTTTTTGCATTTCGACCTTTTCCACATCCTTGGCAACATGCTCTTCCTATGGGTATTCGGGCCGCCGGTCGAGGACAGGCTGGGCATGCCGAAGTACCTTGGCCTGTACTTCATTACCGGGCTTGTGGGCGATCTGTGCCAGGCGGCGGTAGACTCGGCGGTCTATGGATCGATCAGACCGGGAATCGGCGCATCGGGCTGTATAATGGGCGTCGTGGGTGCATACTGGTTTCTCTTCCCGTGGAGCACGGTATGCGTCTTCTACTGGCTGGGATGGTTCTACCGCGGCGTAAGTGAGATAAGAGCGCTCTGGGTTATCGGACTGTATGTACTGATGGACGTAGTAGAAGGGGTATTCTTCGGATCCGGCGGAGTGGCGAATTTCGCGCATGTCGGCGGGGCATTTGCGGGCATACTCCTCTGCTTAGCGGTGCGTGCCAAGAGGGACACGGAGGCGATGTCTGATGCCAGGGCCATCCAGGCGGATTCCAGAGACCTGTCAAACATGCCGTTCCATGCCCTGCAGACCATGCTCGAGCAAGACCCTCACAACGTCGAAATCCTGCGGGCGATGATCGGGCCTGCAATGAGGCTGGGACAGCAGGGGGCGGTTGATCAGGCGATGCAGGCATTCGGGCCGGAGTTGATCACCAAGGACCCGAACCTGGTGGCGCATTATCTTACCGTCCTGCAGGGCAAGCCGGATATATACCAATCGGTACACTTGCTCCGTCTCGCCGGACTGCTCGAGCGGTCGGGAGATCCGGCAAATGCGGTACAGATCTACAAGCTGATTGCCGACGGCCGTCCGACCGATCCCGCCGCGGAGACGGCGCTGTATCGGGTGGCCCACTGCTCATGGAATGCATTTCATGATGCTGTGACTGCCCGGTCGTACCTCATGAGGATCAGGGAGCGCTTCCCGAATGGTGAGATGATGGCGTTCGCTCGGCAATTATGGAATCAGATGCAGCCGCCAAAACAATGAGCCAGGCGTCTTGACGCCTGAGGTCGGCGGCTGTATCCTTACTGCATGAGCGGATCGTTCTACTCCCCCGAATATCGTCAGGCCACGCTTGACAGGATGCTGGATGCACTCAAGGCTGACGAGCGGATAATCGGCGTGCTCGTGGTCGGGTCGGGGGCGGTCGGATTCGATGACAATTACTCGGACATTGACCTGTGCATCGTCTGCCCGGATGATCAGACCCTCAGCATCTACCAGGATTGGCGTGAGCGGTTCGAGAAGCTTCTTCCTGTCATTCATTGCTGCCCGGTGACCTACAACCCGAGCAGCCACCTCTATGCCTTGCTCCTCGATGGCTTCCTGGAACTAGACGCCGGGTTCATAGGCATGGGGAGCTTGACTGCCAAGAGGGAGCGATGGAAAGTCGCCTTCGACCGGTCGGGCAAGATTGCCAGTATTATGACAGCAAGCTGGGAGAGCAGGCCGCCGACCGATCTGAAATGGGAGTATCTCCGGCGTGTGGAAGGGATCTGGCATCACGTGTTGCACGTGGGATCAGCACTCAGGCGCGGTCAGCCCTGGAAGACGCTTCATTACCTGGAGACCATCCGAAATCGGACTATCGAGCTCGCCGTATTGAGGCGCGGCTTGGATATCGGCCACTTCCGGGAGGTTGATCGGCTGCCGGAAGACTTGCTGGCCGAGCTTCAAGAGACCTTCCCCACAAAGGTCGAGGATTCGGAGATCATCCGCGCGCTGGATCGTGCGATCGCATGCTTCTTCCGGGAGGCCCGGGCCTATGACGAGATGCTGGGGCTGAGCTATTCCGCGACCCTCGAACCGAAGATGATGGAGTTCATTGGTTTGCTGAAAGGAGAGAATCATGCCGAAGCCTGAGGAGATTCTGGACGTCAATCGGCGGTGGCTGCCCCCGAGTCCGCATGTGGAGAAAGTGATCGAGGCGGTGCAGGCCGGCTCGGCGCATATCCAGAAGCGCGGGCATCACGAGCCGCCGCTGATCATGTTCGAGGACGGCGGGGTGATGGAGCTGCCGAAGGTTCGGTATGCGGAGACTCATCGAGGGATGCAGCTCATATCGTCCGACAAAGCCGGCCGGGAAGGCGTCACCAAGCATCGGGATGTCTGCGGCTGTGTGGATGAGATCAAGGGCGTTCTGCACGATGATCGTCAGTCCATTGAGGCCGACCCACACATATTCGACCAACTGCTCGATCATGCGCTGTATATGGTCTCGCGAATGAACAAGCGCGAGGAGGAATATCGGAAGTTCGCCGCCGATGTGATCGCCCTGTGCACCCAGATTCCCCGAGGTCCCGACCCGGCGATGGCGTCGAACTCGGCTGAGGAGATCAAGGCAATTCTTCACAATCATCCTGAGGACATGGGCAAGTACACCGACCTGCTAAACCAGCTTGCCGAGGACGTGCGCCATGTTGCCTCGAATCAAGAGAAGTGCCTGGGGGACTATAAGCGGCTGGCGGTTCGGGTGAACAAGCTTTACCGAGAGGTCAAGGGCGCGAGGAACTGGGAGAAAGAGGAGCAGGAATGAGCGTATCAGCGATGATTGCTTTGGTGTTGTTGGCATCCACCGCTGCTGCTTTGGAGGTGAAGGTCGGCGAGCCGACCGTGGTCGCGGTCGCGCCGAATGATGTCGGCTGGGGGTACTATCAATTCCCCAGCATCGGGCGGTGGGATGACGGCACGCTTAGCCTGACTTACAGCTCAGCGCCGGATGCGGCCGAGAGCTACGGCACTCCGCGAGCAGCGCTGACGTCCAAGGATGGGGGGAAGACCTGGTCGCCTCATTCGGGCAAATGGGGTGGATCGGGACTGCTCCTCCCCAATGGAGACAGGATCGCGGTCTCGACCCCCAAGCCCTACAAGCTTGCCGACCTGAAGCTGCCCGAACCGGTGGGAGTCCTGGTAAGCACCTACGGGAAGCAGAAATACACCATGTATCGAGTAAACGATCTCCCGCGGAAACTTCGCACGATCCGAATAAGCCGGCAGAAGAAGGGCTCGGATGCGAGAGTGACCGAGCATGCGTGGGTTGATGATTCGCAGGCCTTACGTTACAGCATCAGAGAGATATTCCCTATCGTATGGTGGGGCGATCTGCGAGTAGCCGCTGATGGATCTGTAATCGCGGGCATCTATCCCGGCTACCGCACTCTCGTAAACGGGTCAATGGACCCGAAGGGCGGCGTGTTCTTCTACCGCTCGACGGATTTCGGGCATAGTTGGAAGATTCAGGGGCGGATACTCTACCAACCGGACCTCAAGGCGGATGAGAAGGGAGACAAGCGATCAGGATTCACTGAGCCGGCGTTCGAAATCCTGGCCGACGGATCGCTGTTGTGTGTGATGCGAACGACCGACGGCCAGGGCATAGGCCCGATGTACTCCAGCTGGTCCAAGGACATGGGCAAGACCTGGACCAAGCCGAAAGTGATCGCGCCATCGGGAGTACTGCCCAAGCTTCTGAAGCTTGAAAATGGCATCCTGGCGCTCAGTTCGGGAAGACCTGGGGTCCAGGTGCGATTCTCCGAAGACGGCGAGAAATGGACCGAGCCGCTGGACTTCGTTCCCGTCACCGAGGCTGATCCGCACAAGGATACGTGCGGCTACACGAGCCTGCTGGCGACAGGACCGGACCGGTTCATCATCGCCTACTCGCATTTCAAGCACCCGAATGAGAAGGGCGAACTTCGCAAGGCGATCATGATACGGGAAGTCCAGGTGACCAGATGAAGGATTTCATGCATTTTCTCGAATCCCGCTCGCTTGTGATTCTCGACGGCGCGATGGGAACGCAGTTGGACAAGCGGGGCTTGATGGGCCGGGGGCGGACAAACCTGGATTCGCCCGAGGCCGTGTTGGAGATTCATCGGGAGTATGCCGACGCCGGAAGTGATGCCCTTACGACCAACACCCTGACCATGAACCGCATATTCATCGAGACCCATGATGTAGGCGTGTCTGTGCGAGAGGTCAATGAAGCGGGCGTGCGACTCGCTCGGGAGATCGCCGGTGATCGCCTGTTCGTACTGGGTGATATGTGCTCGACCGGACAGCTTCTCGAGCCGTATGGGGAGTATACGGAAGATCAGTTTTACCGCACATTCAGGGAGCAGGCCGAAGTCCTGGCGGAAGCCGGAGTTGACGCCTTTATCATCGAGACTATGTTCGACCTCCATGAGGTGCGTGTTGCCTTGAAGGCATGCAAGGATGTCGGTTCGCTGCCGGTGATTGTCTCGATGGCTTTTGCTACCGAGGCGAACGGCGGCAGGACGATGATGGGCAATTCCGCGGAGGAATGCGCCAGGGAATTGGCTGATTCCGGGGTGGATGTGATCGGCCTCAACTGCGGCGACCTGGAGCCCTTGCAGATGGCGAGGGTGGTATCCATACTCCGGTCTGCAGCTTCTCTGCCGATCCTGGCGCAGCCGAATGCCGGCAAGCCTAAGCTTATCGGCGGTGAAACCGTATTCGACATGGGAGCGGAGGAATTTGCGGCCGGTTTACGAGAATGCGTTGGAGCGGGGGCAAAACTCATCGGCGGATGCTGCGGAACATCGCCCGAGCATATTCGAGCGCTGGCCAAAGACAAGGACAGGTAGATGATCAACAGCTTGAGAGAAGATTTCAACATTCCCGGCTCAGCAACGATCGCCGAGGGCACAAATAGCCTGCCGAAGGTGGTGCTTTCACACCAGTCGGGATCGAGCGCGGAGGTCTACCTTCATGGCGGACATGTGACCTCCTGGATAAGCGCTTCTGGGAAGGAGCGCTTATTCCTCAGCCGGGAGTCGGTCTTTGCGCCGAACAAGCCGATCCGAGGCGGGATACCGGTCTGCTGGCCGCAATTCGGCGGACGAGGCCCACTGCCCCAGCATGGATTCGCTCGAACGAGCGAGTGGCAGCTTATGCGGACTGAGCTGATGGACAACGGCATCGTGGCCGCCGAACTGCAATTGACTGAGACCGCCGAGACTCTCGCCCTGTGGCCACATGAATTCGCACTGGGGCTGAGGATGCTCCTGGATGCCGATGCCCTCACCGTCTCGGCGCAAGTGATCAACACCGGAACAACGCCATTCGACTTTCAACTCGCTCTGCACACGTATTTCCAGGTAGCGGATATTCGCCGGATAGCCATCCATGGGCTGGAGAATACGACGTTCCTGGACGCGCTGAAGAATTGCTCCAGGGATATCGAGACCAGAGAGGATATTCGGTTCGATCAGGAGACCGACCGCATATATGTGAATGCGCCGGATTCGCTGAGCCTGGATGGGATCACCATAGAGAAGCGCAATCTGCCGGATGTGGTCGTCTGGAATCCATGGATAGACAAGTCACGGAGCATGGCGGACTTCGGCGATGATGAGTATCAGCGGATGGTGTGCGTCGAGACAGGGAGCATAGAGACCAGGCCCTTCCTCCCGCCGGGAGAGAGATGGATCTCAGATTGCAGATTGAAAAAAGGAAAAGAAGGAGTTTCGGCGGTGCGTGGGGAAGAGAGTTTTTGAGGGGGGGCACCTGCCCAAGGAGGCCATGGATGAATGAGCTAGTGGTTGTTGTAGAGCAGGGTGCCGACGGAGGCTATACCGCCCAGGCAGACTCGATAGTCGCAGAAGCAGAGGACATGGAGAGTCTCCGTCGCAGGGTATTGGAAGCGGTTCGCCGCGAGTACATGTATCATTCGCCGTCCATCATTCGGTTTACATCGAATCCGGCGGTGAAGACGAGGGCGAGGGCCGGCATCTAAGTCCGGTCCTGCGACCTCCCGCATTTCGTTTCGATGGACGGCCAACTTCGCATCGAACGAGTAGTCACGTTTTTTCGCTATCACCAACCAAGCAACCACTGAACTCTCTTTCCTCCGATTAGCCTACCCTCATTGTAAGGGTCTCCGATCAAGGCAAGGGCTTTGACGTATCCGGCAGGTAATCACCCGTTTGCTGTATAATTGGTCAGAATAGCAGGCCGCCGGTGAGACAATGGGGACACTCGCATCACTTAGATACCTGGCAGGATTCATACATGACCAACCAGCCTTAGTGCAATGGTGGTTCAGGAACAGGATTCGCGCCGTCTCACTGCGATATGAGAGACGCCAGCCGGACGGCATCAGCCGCTTCCCGCGGGGGATTACCATCAAGCCGACGCTCGCATGTAATCTCCGCTGCAAGATGTGCGGATTCGTGAGCGGCGGCCAGGTATTCGACGACCCGAAGGACAGCCTGCCGCTCGAAGTCTGGGAATCATTCATTGGCGAGATTGCGCCCCACAAGCCCTATATCTCACTCACGGGCGGCGAACCCCTGCTCTATCCGCAAATCTCCGAGTTGATCGGCCTAATCAAGCGTCGGGGGATGATCCTCACCGTTACGACCAACGGCTCTCTACTTGCCAAGCGAGCGCCGGAGTTCATCGAAAACCCTCCCGATGCGCTTATCGTTTCGATTGATGGGCCAAGCCGCGTGCACAATGAAGTTCGAGGCGCGTCGAGAAGCTTCGAGATGGCGGCCGAGGGGATTCAGACGGTGCGGGCATTGAGGAAGCAGCGCCGGCAGAAGAACCCCTTACTGGTTATCAACTGCTCGGTGACGGCCTACAACTATCGGCATATAGAGGAGATGGTTGATATCGCTCACGAGCTGAGGGTGGATGCGTTGAACTACCAGCATCAATGGGCGCTGACGGATAAGATGGCGGCGGCGCACAACAATCGGTATGGGGACGTGCATCCGGTCGCGATCGAGGAGATCGGAGACATTGATCTCCCGCCGGTTGATCCCGCCGAAGTCACCCAGGTTCTCCGGCGAATTCGGCGTCGGTCGAGCGTTTCGAATGGGCACACGTATGTCACCTTTCACCCGGACATCAAGGGCGAGGATATCCATCGGTGGTATGAAGATCCGCATATGTGGGTATGGCGGCGTCCGGCGGCGTGCGCGTGGCTGAACACGGATATCCTGCCGAACGGAGACGTGGAGCCATGCCCGGGCATGGTCTGCGGCAACATCACCCAGGAGAAGTTCACCAGCATTTGGAATAATGCCGCCTTCCGCCGGCACAGAAGGCGGCTGGCGGAAGCCAAAGATTACCCGATCTGCGTTCGATGCTGCGCATTCTTTAGAAGGGATTAGCCGAACAGTCCCAGCGGTTCCTCTGCTTCTTCCACCTCCCACAAAGCCGACTCCTCCAGCCCTTCAGCTGGGACCTCAGGGTAGACTGCCACTTTCAAGACTCCATCCTGCTGGCCGGCGAAGAACTCGTAGGCATCAGCGATGTCGTCCAGGGCGAACGAATGGGTCAGAAGCTGCTTCAGGTTCAGGCGCTTCGTTCTCACAAGCTCCATCAGCCGGTGCATGCGTTCCTTGCCACCGGGGCAGAGCGTCGTCACGACCTTCACGTCGCCGATCCCGTAAATGAACGGCTGCAGAGGAACATTGAGGTCGTGGGCATACACGCCCAGGCTGGAAACGGTGCCGCCGGGATGGACCGACTTCATGCAGTTCTCGAAAGTCTCCTGCTGCCCGAGGGCCTCGATTGCCACATCCGCGCCCCATCCGCCGGTCAAGCGCTTAACCTCGGCAACCGGATCCTGTTCCTTGAAGTTGATGACTGCATCCGCACCCATGCGTTTGGAGGCGGCGAGCCGGGCCTCGTTCGAATCAACTCCGATTATGAAAGACGCGCCCATGAGCCTCGCGCCGGCGGTCGCCATCAGGCCGATCGGCCCTTGAGCGTAGACTACCACCGTGTCCCCCACCTTCACCGGAGCCGACTCCGCGCCTGAGATGCCCGTCGAGGCGATGTCGGTCACCAGCACGACTTCCTCGTCCGATAGCTCGTCCGGGATCTTGGCGAGGTTCGCCTGGGCATACGGGACTTTGAAGTACTCCGCCTGGACGCCGTCCATTGAGTTGCCCAGCCGCCATCCGCCGATCGGCTTCCATTCGCCGTCATAACCCACGCACTGGGACCATTTGGCATTCAGACAGGAAGTGCATGTGCCGCAGGGAGTGATCGCCCCGACGACCACTCGGTCGCCGATGTTGTAGCCGGTGACACCGACTCCCAGCTCGTGGATCGTGCCACACGGCTCATGGCCGACGATCCGTCCCTCGGCGACCGGGTACTCGTTTCGCCAGATATGAACGTCCGTGCCGCAGATGGTTGTCAGGCTTACCTTGACGATCGCCTCACCTGGACCGGCCTTGGGGATCGGGACTTCCTCGATTGAAATCTGCTCTTTGCCGTGATAGACCGCCGCTTTCATTGTTTCCGCCATTTTGCATCCCTCCTGGGATCATCTTACCCTGCGGCGAGCATCGGAAAGCATGAATATGGTATATTAGGCAGGGAGGGGCTAATGGAGTATGTGAGGTTCGGCAACGCGGGCATCCGCGTGTCGCGGCTGGCACTGGGATGCATGGACTTCCCGGTGAAACAGGATGAGGCGGGAACGGCGAAGATCCTCGATTCGGCCCTGGAGCATGGGATCAATCTGATTGGCATTACTCGAAGCGTACAGTAGGAACCCGGAAGACACAAACCAGTCAGTGTCTCATCTCAGAGTTTCGCAGGCGATACCAACGACCATCGGATTTGTGGGTAAAGGGCATTCCCTGCCGCTACACTGCAAACAGAGAATGCCCAGTGTTATTTGTCGCCTGGCTTCTCTTTTGTGAACATAACCCTCAGACTGGAACGGGGCTTCCCGTATAGCGCCTGAGGAGTTTCGTCCTCAATCCCCGGCACATATCCTATCTCCAACTGCTTCTCCTCGCCCGGCCTGAAGGGTCTGAACTTACGGTTCTCGAGTACCCCACATCCCTCGTACGGTGGTTTGTTACTCAATCCCTTCCTGATCCCCCTCAATAATTTCCTGTCTTCTTCTTTCATATTCCTCCATCCTTTCTTACGGTCCGGTCACTTTTCTGACGATCTCGTCAACGCATTCGTAAACGCGTTCGAAGTCATCGTCTGTCCAGAACAGACCTTCGATAGAGTTTTCTGGATTATTCACACGGTTGCTTAGAAGACCTCTCAGAAAACGATCTTTGCGACGAAAGAAGCCCGTCTTCTCTCGTGTGACTATATACTGAGCGAAACTGCGGGCCCATAGCTCATGCCATGATGCCAGCTGTTGGTAGAAATCACAGTCAAGCCTTGCTGGCTCCCCAACTGGATTATCGTTCTCATCAATGAAAACAGCCCATGGGTTGGCGATCACTCTTCGGAGCATTCGCACGGCCTCAGTTTCGGCGACGATCCCACGCCATCTTGCGAATAGGCGATCAGTCCGGCTAGAAAACACACCGTATGGCTCAATCCTGTAATAGTCCAAACAGTGCCCCAATTCGTGCACATACGTGAGCGCAAGCTCGTCGCTCTCAGGGTTCAGTATGACGGAATTGGGTTCTACCTGCTCTTCAGCGATCACTCCAAAGCATGAGAGCGCATTGAACCTTTCCCCGTCGAGTATCTCGTTGTCCACCGAAAACACCAAGTCCAAGCGATCATCTCCGCCGCCGTATGGCCTCTTATCGAAGCTCGGCAGCCTTGCACACCTGGCGACCGCCTCGGCTGCCCAGATGAGTTCATGGATTCGATGGTTCCTCGGCACAGCTACGAATCTGGAAATGTCCAGCGCTTCTCCCTTCCCGATATCACGCCTCATCCTGCTCCCCTTCCATACTCTCATGACTCTCATGGATCCTATTCAGAAGTCATACGATGGCTACAACAGCTACAGAGTATAGCGGAAAGCTCTACGGTTTGTCAAGGTTCGCTAATCACACAAGCAAAACCGGGCTTGCTTTATTATCGGCAGTCCTACATCCCCACAATACTTCCAGCCCTACTACTCTACTCATACGAACCGTTCCCAATGAGGGTTTCTTCGACATACGGCCAGCGATCTCCTTCTTACCTACATAGCAAGTGCTGAGTAGCATTTTTCTTCATCTCAAGGCATTTTTACCCGATATCTACGTTCCACGAACCTGCCTGCCCAGTGTAAATGGCGAATACCGACACGTATTAATGTGGATATGGTATATTAGGCGGGGAGGGGCTAATGGAGTATGTGAGGTTCGGCAATGCGGGCATCCGCGTGTCGCGGCTGGCATTGGGGTGCATGGATTTCCCGGTCAGGCAAGATGAGGCGGGAGCGGCGAAGATCCTCGATTCGGCCCTGGAGCATGGGATCAACCTGCTGGACACAGCCGATACATACGGCAAGGGCGTGAGCGAGGAGGTCCTTGGGAAGATCCTCAACGGCAAGCGGGATTCGATCATCCTGGCGACCAAGTTCTGGGCGAAGATGTACGACCGCCCGAACGGCGGGGGTTGCTCGCGGGTGCACATCATCCAGGCGCTCGAAGACAGCCTCCGGCGCTTGCAGACCGACTACCTTGACCTCTATCAGCTCCATCACCCGGACGAGAATACGCCGGTGGAGGAAGTCCTCTCGACCATGGACACCCTCGTCAAGCAGGGCAAGATCCGCTACATCGGCGTCTCGAACCATTTCGCCTGGCAGATGGCGCACATGCTGGGAGTGAGCGCGCTGCATAACTGGGAGCCGCTCGTATCCATCCAGTGCCGGTACAATATCCTCGACCGAGTAGTCGAGAATGAGACTATTCCGTTCGCAAGCCGCTTCAACATCGCCCTCATGGCCTACAGCCCCTTGAACAGCAGCATCCTTTCCGGCAGGTACAAGAAGGGCGAGCCTTTCCCGGAGGATTCACGGCTGGTGGCGCTCCCCGGCTACCAGAAAAAGATGACCGATGCGGCCTGGAAAGCCCTCGATCGCCTCAAAGAGATCGCGGACAGGCTTGGCATGAGTCTGCCTCAGCTCTCGTATGCCTGGTTGCTCGCGAAGCCGTGGGTGACCACAATCATCATGGGCGGCAACAAGCCCGAGCACTTCGAGCAGCTATATGGCGTCGAGGAATTGAAGCTCGATCCGGCGGATGTGGAGGAGATTGACGAGCTATCCGAGTCCTGGCGCTATGGCCCGTTCCACAACCAGCCAATCGTCGAGGGTGGGCCGGCAGCATTGAATTGGTGGTAGCCCTCGATAATGGAGTATTGGAGTGATGGAGTGGTGGAGTAGTGGAAACACCTATACCCCCACACTCCCAAACTCCCACACCGTTCTTTTTCCCTTACTCCTCCACGAGGGCGTAGAGGGGGACTTTGATCTCCGGCTGGTCTTTGTTGTTGGTGTGGATGACTACCTCGCCCTTGATCAGGCCAAGGGGCGCCGTGTCCTTCAGGGTGGCGGTGATGGTGTACTTCTTGCCTGCCCTCGATCCGTCGGGGCCGTCGGTTTCAGATTTGACCGTTATGTAGTCGAATGGGCTGTCTATCTTTTCAATCTTCAAAGGTTCGTCGGAGGTCGTGGAGAGGGTAATCGTCTTGCTGACAGTCTGCCCCTTCTTCAGCAGTCCGAGGAAGAACTGGTTAGGGAACGTTTCTATGTCGCCGATCACCTCAGCCGAAACCGGAATCTCGACCACCGGCTCTTTGGGATGGTTGCTGTGGATGGTGAGTTTGCTCCTAAACTCGCCGATTGGTGTGCCGGGCTGGAGTTTGGCCTTCACCAGATAGACCAGGCCGTCTTTCTCATCACGTGTGAGGGTCGCTTTCACGAACGGGGAGTCGCTGGTGACCTCGCTCACGGCTAGCGAGTTGTCTCCCGGGTCTCTGACGGAGAACTCCTTGGTTGCGCCTTGCCGTTTTCTTACGGTACCAAATTGCAGACTTCTTGCCGACATGGGCAGGCGAACAGGCTTGATGACTCCGCCGATTCGCAGTTGGACGACCGGCGAGATGGGGTCATTGGAATGGATGTAGACGATCTGGGACTGGCCGCCCTCTCTGCCGGTACTGTCGAAGCCGACCGTCATCTCGCACTTAGCGCCTGGAGGAATGGTGGTTTCCTTCGGCAGGAACGCCTGGGTGCAGGAGCAGGTCGTCTCCACCTTGGAAAGCACCAGGTTCTCCACGCCCTTGTTCTCAAGGGTGAAGACATGCCCCGCCTGCTCCCCCTGCTCTATGAAGCCGAAGTCATAGATGTATGCATCCGCCCGCAGGTCTGGTCCCTTCGGCTCGGACTTCGGAAACGCGCTCTCATCCTTCGCCACCAACAAGGCAAAGCCGGAGTACCTAGCCTGAAAGTCCTTCACTGGCACGAGCATTTGCTCAGCAGGTGGATCAGTCACCTTGAGCACGCTCGAGCCACCTGCCTCCACAACCACAAAATGGTCACCCCACAGGTGGGTGATGGCCGGGCAGGTGAGCGTACACAATTCGTCCGCGCTAATCTTCATCCCAACCGCACGGAGGCCCTTGGCCTCAGCAGCCCTTTTTAGCCCGGATAGGCTTGTGCCAGAATCTGCACTATACATAGAAAGCGCTTTGATCTCTGACAGGTCACCAGTTGCTCCCATTTCCTCGACGATCATAAGAAGGGCATTTGGTCCGCAAAGGCTACCCGTTTCGCCGCACTGCAAACATTGAGCGAAGGCTGTGATGAGGAACGCAAGCAAGAGTCCCCCGATCAGAATTGCACATTGGCGACATTTCATCTTGCTGCAAAGCCCCAGCAATGGAATGCCCCCTAAGGGGCTTTGTAAGTGCTATCACCTATATGGATTTCAGTTCCTGTAGGAAATCTGACTATCAAATCATCCAGAGAGACATTTTCGCTCTTTCCAACATGCTGGATTTCCGCAAGCATGTCCATTTTCAAAGCTTCCTCGGGTGCCGATGAGACATCGGCTATAGTTGCAGTGGCTTTGTATGAGAGATAGTGTATCTTGGATGGGAACCAGAAGTCCTTGCTTGAACTGGTGTAGTCGGTGAATCGTGTGACCTGCAAGCTATCCCTCTGCTTCGACCTGATTTCCAGACGGCGTGGGCAGAAACCTATCGCCGGATCTACCCAGATCACATATTTGTCTATGCGACCGGCTTTCTCGGAGGGTGACTCGACTCGCCAGCATTCACGGCCGTCTATTTCCTCCAGCTGATCGGCGATGCTGCCCACAGCAACAACCTGGTACAGCGGTCCGTCATAGAGGTTATATAGCGTCGTCTCCATTATGGACTGGGTACATAGAGGCTGTCCAGGCTGATCGGAGATCTCTCCCGCTGCGATATCGCCTGTCTTCCCTGCCACCTGCAATGCCCGGAATTCCCTCTTAGTCCGATCGAATGAAGCCGTTATCTGGAACCCGGGGCTTTTCTGTTGGGCATACAGCAGACCCGGCGTCCGGACATATCTGAAAGTGGCGGGTTCCGGAGATCCTGGCCGTCCGTAGGTATATGTGATGTCCAAGATTGGACGCACCTGCTCCTGGTTTATCAGGGCAGCGCTTACAAACTCTGGAGTGGGCGTCGAAGAAGCATATCCGCTGGTAGCTAAAATGGCAAGAATAGCGGAAATCACTACAAATCCACAGATCATAGACTGATAATCTTTCATTTCAATTCCCTCCTCTAGGATCAAGTCTTTAGTACGCGCAAGGGTCGCCTCCTCTTTGCTGCAATGAACATGGTGCGTCATAGTCAATTCTGCCTGCTATGCCAACACAGACGTAGTTGGTCTCATCAGGTTTCCCTTTATTCTCACAGTTCCCTCCTCGAACCCAAAACCCGCATCCAAGCTCAATGCTTGGTAACCACCAACACCTCGACTCATCATCGGTATCAACTTTACATATCTGGTGTACGCTGATTCCTTGACAGGTGTCACAGTTGCCGGTACCCAGTTCGGAACATTTTCTCAAATTGCACCTCTGCCCTTCACCCTTACATCGACATCCTCCATCTAGAGCTATGAGAGCACTCTCGTCCAGCAGAACTGCTGCCCAGCCTGAAGCCGACAAGCTGAGGCCAACCAACGCCAAGGTGATAAGAATACCGGTCTTAGTACTCGTTCTTTCCATACTCGATCCCCTTTCTTATTTGGATGCCATTTCATCTGCCCAGATATCTCCGGCCGCCCATATGCGAAGCATTCCCGTAGCATCTTTGGCGGCGGGTGTATTCGGGTATCTCTCGATTAAGTGGCTCAGGTAGACCATCCCAGACTGCCGGTGACCCATCTTATATTCGCACATACCAAGATGGCACATGGCGTCAGCGCGGTCTTCCTCGTTGCTGTTCTCCGTTTTCATCAAACGCTTATATATGTTGGCGGCCTTTGCGTACTGCTTTCCCATGAAACAGGCATACGCAATTCGCCGATTCATCGCAACCTTGTCCCATTCCCGCCACTCCGGGATGCCGCTTGCCTGGTCCTCTAGCCATTGCACCGCCTCATCCCAGTTGCCAGTAGTCAGCAATACCTTGGTCAGGAACTGCCTCGCTTCGTTTGCGATCGAATGCCCAGGATAATCCGCAATGAGCTTCTTAAGCTCGATAGTGGTCGCATGACTATCAACAGCACCATGCCACATGACCTTGGCATGTATCAGCAAATGTTCTTGCTTCAGTTCGGGCCGTCTCTCGTAGTAGTCATCTAAGCTTGATAGGGCCTCCTGTCCCTTCCCCAATCGGTAGAGACACTCCCCAAGTGAAACCAGCGACCCGCGAACCACCCACCTGTCGTCAGGGTAGCGAGATACAGCCTCCCGGAAAAGCGGTATGGCTTTCTCATACCGCTCCATATTCAGGCAAGCCCAGCCTTGGTTCATCAGCCACTCACCGGTACGCTCCGGCCATTCCTTTTCCAAAAGCTGGGCCTGGGCCAGCATGTGTCCCTGCTCATCCATATCCCTGTAGTATTCCATCAGGAGTTCTTTCGAGTCCACACCGCTTCCCATGCTTATTGCCTGTTTGAGCTCTTCCGCTGCCTCCGTCTTCCTCTCCTGACCCCAGTAGCATTTCGCCATCGCAACATGCCAGTTTGCGGAGCGCTTGTTTTCCGGGATAGCTTTGAGGGTGGACAGTCCCTTATCCCAATTGTTGGTGGCGAGGTAGCAGTCCGCAAGACCGATTCTCATCTCGGTCGTGTCTCGGCCAGTAGTGGCAATCGCCTTGTCGACGATCTCTATGACTTGCGGAATCTTGAACTTCCAGCGATAGAGTTCTTTGCTGACCACCTCGGGTATGGAATCAGGGTGATTGGAGACAAACGTGGGCAGGTATGCCAGAGCGCCGTCGAAGTCCATTGCGGAGAGGCAGCAGCAGATATACCTCTTGGCGGCATCCTTTGCGTCGGGATCAGTGGGCGGCAGCTTGGTTGCCTCGCTAAGCTCCTTCGCCGCCTTCCCGTACTCATGATTCCACTGGTAGCGACGGCCGATGACGTAATGGAAGCGGGGAGCCTCATTAGGGTAGTCGGCGGCGAGTTCATCAAGGGCGGCGAAGGCGCTCCCCGTGTTGCCGGCGGCAAGATTGCAGTCCATCATCTGGACTCTAATATCTTTCTCTGTGGCCTGGTCCTGAGAGCCTGGAAGAGCCTTTCCGAAATACTCGATTGCTTGCTCCCAGTTCTTCTGCGCCTTGCAACAATCACCGAGCATTCTCAGGGTCTGGGAGGGTGATGACTGGGAGAGATCGGCTTCCCTAAGAATGATAATCGCCTCTGCATATTTGCCCTGGCCCATGAGGGCCCTGGCTGTATCGAGGGGAGACGGAGCAGAAATGGTCTCCGCGAAAGCGGAAACTGCCATGACAGCCATGATTGCGAAGCAGATCGCTAGTCTCATAGAATATGGCTGAGAGCCAAGAGACAAAAAGCAGCCAAGCATACGGTGGGGGACTGAGACTAGCTCTCCCAGAGGTCTCTTGCAGTCTTCAAGCTACCATCTCCTTAGATCGGTGATCGGACGGTATCTACTGCAACTGAGCTTGTACAATCTGATTATACCACACTTCAAACGCATGTTTATGGCCCCCCCGAAATATTCGTGAAGTTTTCGTGAACGCAGCACACACGGCATCTTGGGCTTGTGCGCACGCCTTCCTTGCTGGTAAACTAGGGTCTTGGAGGGATGACGATGACCATTAAGAGCATCGAGCAGCTCGAGGATATGCTGAGTGAGCCGTCGGAGGGGGTCGTCCATACCCTGGGGCGGCTCGAGGGAGACATCATCATCCTGGGGGTCGGCGGGAAGATGGGGCCGAGCCTGGCTCGGATGGCGAGAAGGGCGGCGCCGGATAAGAAGATTATCGGAGTTGACCTCTTCCCCTCCCCGATGGATCGGGGCAGGCCGGGCGATCATGGGCTGCCCAAGTTCGGCATCGAGACGATCAAGTGCAA
>Ga0307379_10000736_pt1 | contig 53713 bp, 51 predicted proteins | sample UN2MG_FD_202237 | JGI IMG/M metagenome (GOLD analysis project Ga0307379, IMG submission 202237) | Soil microbial communities from Risofladan, Vaasa, Finland - UN-2 | ecosystem: Environmental > Terrestrial > Soil > Coastal area > Acid sulfate soil | place: Finland: Risofladan, Vaasa | collected... | reverse complement strand
AGGTGAACGCGCCACCGAAGCCACCGGAGATGCCCGCCATCGTCGTGTCGAGACGGGCGGTCTCGTCACCGGGCCACCGCTTCGAGGCGATCCACGACCCGAGGCCACCGCCGATCATCACCAGGGCGAACGACGGCCCGAGGCTGGCTCCGGCGATGGCTGAGACTGCCGAGAGCAGGATCCATGACGGTGCAACCTTGTGGTCGACGGCGCCCGATTCGATGACCGCGACGCCGCCGGGTACGTGATCGGTGATCTTCAACCAGCTTCGCACCGCGGCCGCAATCAGCCCACCGGCGGCGATGAACGGGATCCACCACCAGTCGCCGGACCACGTGTCGATTCGTGGGTCGCCGAAGATCTGATCGGTCAAGCCGCCGGTGATCCCGAGATAGACGAGCCCGAGCACGCCGATGACGAGGCCCATCGCCACGGCGATCGCGAGGAGCTGTCGGTACCAGGTTCGGTCGACGGGGAGCGCTGTCGTCATGTTGATGCCTCGGATCTCCTTCGTACGTGAGGGTCTTCACCTCGTGCGAATGATCACACGCGGTCGGTCGGCAAACTACTTTCGCAGCTGCCGGTCGTCGGGTGGTCACCCGAATCGAGCGATTGGGCCACCGGTCGAGCCTGGGACGATGACCGAATGGGCCACGAGAACGCCGACGGCAGTCTGGCAGTTCAGCGACACGACGCGGACAGTGCAGCCGAGTTCTATGGAACCACTCAGGCGGCACACAGCGGGCGTTGACGTGTCTTCTCGGAGCCCAGAGTGGGAATCGAACCCACGACCTACGCATTACGAATGCGTTGCTCTACCGACTGAGCTATCTGGGCGCGCAATGCGCAGCCGGTGAGGCTACCGGCCCGCCAGCGGGTCGCGGCCGTTCCACGTGCCCGTCGACGCGTAGGGCTCGAAGCGGGCGAAGAGCTCTTCGGCGTACCAGTCCTCGTCGCGGGTGCGGCGCATCACCTCGATGTGGTCTGGCATCGAATACGCGAACGTGCGCGCCGCTCCCAGGGACTGCCACAGACTGAACGTCGCGAGTCGACCGACGGGTGCCTCGCCGATGCCCACGACGTCGATGAGGCCGGGGGCCGAGTGGAGTTCGGCGTCGACCACGGCGCTCGCGGCGCCGAACGCCTTCCACGATCGCCGGTTGACGTCCGCCCGGGTGATCACGGCGATGGGACCCTCGCTCGAGCCCTCCTCCATGCCGTCGAGCGGGTCGATGCCGCGCCACCGGCCATGGCCGCCGATGGTTCGCAGTCGCACGTGCCAGCTCTCCTCGGCGTGCTGCCACCGGGCGGCGATGCGGCTCGCGGCCATGAATGTGTCGAGCGCCTCCTCGGTCTCCCACACCGCGAACACGGCGGTGCGAGCGAGGTCGGCGCCCCCGCCGGTGCGGTCGCCGGCGCCGGTTCCGAGCAGGCGCCAGAACACGAGCCCCTCGACGCGGTCGAGGCGCGGTCGGTCGATGCCCAGGCGGGCGAGGGCGAGCGGAGCCTTCCATTTCGGTTCACGAATCAGGTGGAACGATGCGATGCGACCCATGCATCGGTCATGCTGTCAGCAATGAGCTCGGATACCGGCGTCGATGTGGCGATCACGATTGTGGTCGGCTATCTCGTCGGGTCGATTCCGATTGCCAACATGGTCGCGGCGCGGCGGGCGAAGATCGACCTGCGCACCACCGGCGACCGCAACCCCGGGTTCTGGAACGCTCGTGAAACGTTGGGGAAGCGGGCTGCGATCCCGGTCTTCGTCGGTGATGTGTCCAAGGGTGCGGTCGCTGCACTGGTCGGGGTGGCTCTTGCCAACCCGGGGGTGTGGGGCCTCGCGTACGTCGGCACCGGCGCCGCAATGATGGGCCATGCGTTTCCGGTCTTCGCCCGATTTCGAGGTGGGCGCAGCATCCTCACGTTCGCCGGCGGGGCGGCGGTGTACGCGACGCTGCCGTTCTCCGTCACGATCGCCCTCCTGCTCGCCGTGTTCGGCGTCACCCGATCGTTCGCCCGGGCCGCCCAGGTCGGCTTCTTCGCCTTCCCACTCGTGCAGCTCGTCATCCAGGGCCCGTACCGAACGGCGGCCACCGGCGTGCTGATGACCTTCATCGGGCTCAGGTTCGCGATGGCCGCCCTCGCCGACCGGTCCGACCGGGGGGCCGCTCAGCCGTAGGTGCGTCCGCGCCAGGTCTGGCGGCCGCGGCGAGCGATTCCCCTGGCGATCGCGGTCGCCGCGAGCACGTCGGCGAGCGGGCTCGTCCAGTAGGCGGCGTCGTTGCGGGTGTAGGCGCGGCGGGTGCCGGCCAAGGTGCCGAGCCGCACGGCGGCGAGCGCCACGTCGACGACATCGCCACGGCCGAGCAGCAGGCGTGGGAGCGGGAGCACTTGGGCGAGCACGATCACGGCGAGATCGAACCACTGTCGGCGGATCGGTTCGACGCCGGGCAGCGCCAGCGAGCGCCCCCAACCCGTCCACACGTCGCCGATCGACTCGAACATGCGCACGTCGAGGAGTTCGTTCGCATCGAGGAATGCGACCCTCCACCCGTCGGCCGCGAGGCGCCGGGCGAGCGCGATGTCCTCGACGACCTCGCTGCGCACGAGTCCCATCCCACCCGCGTCGATGAAGCGCTGGCGCTCGACCGCCATGCACTGGCCGTTGGCCATCGTGCGATCGGGTGGTGCCGGCGCGCCTCCGGGTGGGCCGAATCGATACACGAGCGTTGTGAGCATCGAAGCGTGGAGCCAGCGGCTGCCCGCTGTCGGGAGGTCGAAACGCCCACCGACGGTGACGAGGTCGATGCGATCGCCGACGGCGCGGGCGACGAGTGCTTCGGCCAGCCGGGCCTCGGGGCGAGTGTCGGCATCGAGGGTCACGACCCAGTCGGAGCGGGCGGCGGCGATGCCCTGCTGGAGGGCCCATGCCTTGCCGGCCCAACCGTCGGGCAGTGGGACACCGTCGATCACGGTGGCGCCCGCTCGTCGTGCGAGGTCCGCGGTTGCGTCGCTCGACTGGTCGTCGACGACGATCACCTCGTCGACGCCTGGCGCTCCGATGATCGCGTCGAGCAACGGTCCGATCCGTGCGGCTTCGTCTCGGGCAGGAATCACCACACTGATCGACTGCGTCGGTGTGTGCGTGGGTCGCACCGGAGCGACCGCTCCGATGGCCTTCACGAGCCTGGCGACCGCCACCGCGCCGGCGCCGGCGCGCAGCCCGATCGACACCGCCCTGGCCGCGGTACGTGCCGTGGTCACGGCGTCTGGTCCGCGGTGATCATCTCGACCACGATCTTCGCGCTGGTGGTCACCAACGGAAGCCCACCGCCGGGATGGCTCGACCCGCCGACGAGATAGAGGCCGGGCCTCGAGCCGCGATTGGCCGGCCGGACGAACGCCGCCCGCCTGCCATTCGACGACGTGCCGTAGATCGCTCCGCCCGGCGAGCGGTAGCGGCGCTCGATGTCGGATGGCGTCATCGTCGAGCGCACCTCGATGCGGGGGCGCAGGTCGACACCGCATGCGGCGAGGCGGTCGAGCACGAGGTCGCCGTAGGCGTCGGCGTCGATCTCGACATCCGGCGGCGTGTTGACCAGGAGGAACCAGTTCTCGCACCCATCGGGGGCCTGGCTCGGATCGGTCACCGACGATACGCACGCGTAGATCGTCGGATCGTCAGCCAGGTCGCCCGCGTCGAGCTGGTCGTACTCGGCTCGATAGCTCTCGGAGAACCAGACGTTGTGGTGCTGGAGCCCGGGGGTCAGGCCCCGCACGCCCACACACAGCACGAAGCCGCTCGTCGATCGCTTCGCCCGACGAACCCGCTTCAACGCTGCGGCATCGGGCAGCAGGTCGGCGTACAGGTGCTCGGCGTCGGTGTTGGCGATCACGATGTCGGCGGGCTCGATCGTGCCGTCGGTCAACTCCACGCCGGAGACCGCGCCAGCATCCGGTGCAACGATCCGAGCGACGTCCGTGCCGGTACAGATCGTGACCCCGGTGTCGAGCGCGACTCGTTCGAACGCGGCGCGCAGCGCGTCGAGTCCCCCCATCGGATACCAGCAACCGAAGCGGGCCTCGATGTGGGGGATGCACGCGAGTGTCGCCGGCGCGGCGTACGGCGACGAGCCGGAGTAGGTGGCGTAGCGCCCGGCCCACTGGACGAGTCGGGGGTCGTCGAAGAACGACTCGGCCGAGCGTTGCAGCGTGCGCATCGGGTCGATCGCCGTGAGATCGAACGGCGATCGCATCCGTTTGGCGAGCGACCAGGGGTTCGAGATCGGCCCGGCGAAGAACGTCCGATCGGCGACGTCCCAGATCCGACGACCACGTGCATCGAAACCACGCCACTGCTCGCCTGCTCCTGGGGTGAACTCGTCGAAGGCGCTCGCGGTGGCGTCGTCGGCATCAGGAATGACCAGGGACGAACCGTCGGGCCAGTGGTAGACGAATTGCGGGTCGAGCCGGATCAGATCGATCTGCTCGTCGAGCGAGGTTCCCGCCGCGCGGAACACGTCGTCGAACACGTGCGGCAGCGTCACGAGCGACGGGCCGATGTCGAACGTGTACCCGTCGGACCTGAAGGTCGCGAGCTTGCCGCCGACGACGTCGCTGCGCTCGAACACCGTGACGTCATGGCCGAGTGCCCGCAGCCGGATCGCTGCCGTCAGCCCGCCGACCCCGCCTCCGACCACCGCGACGCTCGAGGGATTACATCGCGGGTCTGACCCCTGTCGTAATTCAGGCACCGAGTTTCCTTGCGACGGCGGTGGCGGCGACCGGGAGCATGCCGAGGCCGCCGACGATCGCGACCATCGGGTCGCGGAAGTACCGGGCGAACCCGATGGTCTCCATCACTCCCATGTACGCATACTCGCCGACGAGCGCGCCATCGGCGTCCGCCGAAGTGCTGGCCGGCGGGAGCGCTGCTTCGAGCAGCGCCATCACGCCCAGGCCGGTGACGAACCAACCGAGGTAGTTCGTGAGCGGGATCCCGCGGTAGACACCTCGCCGCGCCCAGACCCAATAGCCCTCGCCGACCATCTGCGGGTCGAGGAACAGATCCCATGCGGTCAGCGCCGCCGAGCCGAGGGCGATGCGCGTCGCGGCCGTCGAGCGTTCGCCGAGCGCGGCGTGAGCGGTCTCGCGCGCCGGCAAGCCGAGCGCGAACCACGCGAGCGGCACGATTGCGGGGACGTGTGCCACCTGCGGTTGCAGAGCTCGCGTGTACGCGTAGCGCCCGAACGGGATCGCGGTCGCCGTGCCGATGCGCTCCACCGCCGTGGTGGCCACCGCCGTCGCGACTGCGGCGGTTCCGGCGCGCGCTGCACCCCAGCGCCGCACGGCGTTGGCCGTCGTCGTCGTGAACGACCCGACCACGACCACCGTCGACAACACCTTGCGCGCTCTGCCGCCCTGTGGCAGCAGCGGCGTCGCGATCATCCCAGCGACCGTCACCACGCTCGCACCCCCGGCAACCCACCCCGCCCACCGTTCTCGTGAACTCGTCGGGGAACTGTTCCCGGACGAGTTCACGAGAACGGTGAGAGGAGCTTGGCGACCATGGTTGCCTTCTCGGTGGTCGACACGCTTGCTCGCGACGTGAAGACGTCGTAGTCGTTCGCCTCGATCTTGTCGAGGATCCGCCCGTACAGCGCGTGTGCAGCGCCGACGCACTTCGCGGAGCGGTCCGGCAGCATGTCGATGCCGATCTGCGCCGACCGGTACAGCTCGCGGCAGCGGTCGATCTCGAATCGCATCAACGCGATGAACTCGGGGGTGACCGAACGCTGTGTGAGATCGACCCCGAACCGAATGGAGTCCTCGAGCGGTACGTACTGGCGCCCCCGGTCGAGGTCCTCGTCGATGTCGCGCAGGAAGTTCGTGAGCTGGAACGCGTTGCCGAGATCGCGAGCGTGGGGGAGCGCAGCGTCGTAGTCGGTCGGCTCCAGGATCGGCAGCATCATCTCGCCGATGACGGCCGCCGAGCCGTCCATGTAGACCAACAGGTCGTCCCAGGTCGCGTAGGACTCGACGGTCAGGTCCATCGTCATCGAACGCAGGAACCGATGGAACGCCTCGATGTCGATGTCGAATGCTCGCACCGTGTGCACGACGGCCTTGAGCACCGGATCGTCTGACTTGCCGGCCTCGACGTCGGCAAAGAACCGGTCGCCGAAATCGGCGAGTGCTGCGGCGCGGACCTCGGTTGGCACATCGCGCCCACCCTGCGACGGGATCTCGTCGACGATGTCGTCGGCGTACCGGGCGAAGGCGTACAGCGCGTGCACGTGGTGCTGCTTGACCTTGGGCAGCACCTTGGTCGACCAGTAGTAGGTGGTTCCGTGGCGCTTGTTGAATTCGCGGCACAGCTCGTAGCTCTCGTCGAGGGTCACCGGCCCGGACGGCAGCAGCTGCGTCGTGGGCGTCGGCGGCTTCGCCGCGCGTCGGAACGGGACGCGGGGCATCAACGACGCTGCCGTGCGTACTGGTCGACGCGCTGAGCGGCGAGCTTGCCCGACACCAGCACCATCGGCACGCCGACGCCCGGGAGCGTCGACGAACCGGTGAACACGAGGCCGGGTACCTTCTTGTTGACGTTGTTCGGCCGGAACGGTCCGGTCTGGAAGAACGTGTGGGCGAGCGCGAACGGCGTGCCCTGCTCCATGCCCATGCGCTCCCAGTCCTGCGGGTCGTAGATCTCCTCGACGACGACTTCGGTCGGGTAGCCGAGCGAGTCGACCCGAGCGCGCAGGCTGTCGACGATGGTGTCGCGCTCCTTCGACCAGTCGATCGTGCCGCTCAGGTTCGGTGTGGGTTCGAGCACGTAGATGCTCGAGTGGCCCTCGGGGGCGAGCGAGCGGTCGTCGAGGCTGTGGAGCGTGACGAGGATCGACGGGTCGGGCATGCGAACGCCGTCGTCGATCAGTGCCTTGAACGATCCGTCCCAGTCGTCACCGAAGTGGATGTTGTGATGGCTGGCGTCGGCGGGCGGAAGGCCCTTCACGCCCGCCACCCATAGCAGGCACGACGGTGAGTACTTGCCCTTTCGGGCGGTTCGCGGTGCGTCGATTCCGGGGAGCAGTTCGCGGTACGCGACGGGGAGATCGACGTTGCACACCACCGCATCGGCGTCGAGGCGCTCGGACGCGGCGATCTCGACACCGGTGACGGCACCGCCGGGCGTCCTCAGGATGCGGGTGACCGGCGACGAGTAGCGGACCTCGACGCCGGCCGCGACGACTGCGTCGGCCAGGCCTGCCGCCATCATGTGCATCCCGCCCTCGGGCACGAAGACGCCTTCGACGGAGTCCATGTAGGTGATCACGGCATAGAGCGCAAGCGCCTCGTAGGGCGCGAGCCCTGCGTACATCGACTGGAAGCTGAAGATCTGCTGGAGGCGCTTGTCGTCGAAGAACGATGCGACCTTCTTGTCGAGCTTGCCGAAACCGCCGAGCTTGACGAGTTCGAGGCCGGACTTCCACGGCTTCACGAGGTCGAGCGGGGTGTTGAAGTTGGCGTCGATGAACGAGTCCATCTCGGCGCGATAGAGCTTCTCGAGCCAGTCGCAGAACTGGCCGAACGACTCGGCTTCCTTGGCCCCCGAGAACTCGCGGATCTCCTGGCTCATCGCCTCGCGGCCGTGTCGGACGAACAGCGTCGAGCCGTCGGCGTACACCGCCCGGTACATCGGATCGACCGGGTTGATCGTGACGAAGTCCTTCATCTCGGCGCCCGCTGCGTTGAAGGCGTCTTCGAGCAGGTTCGGCATCGTGAGCACGGTGGGGCCGTTGTCGAGCCGGAATCCCTGCTCGGTGATCATTCCCGCGCGGCCGCCGGGGATCGCGTCGCGCTCGACGATGGTCACGTCGTGGCCGGCGCCCACCAGGTGCGCTGCCGCGGACAGGCCACCGAGCCCGGCGCCGACGACGACGACCTTCATCGTGCGACCACTGACTGGGATGCGGGCATCAGACGTTCCTCCAACTCACGTAGTCCGCGAGGGCGACCAATTCCGTCTTGGCGACCTCGGCGATCGGAGCCTTTTCGATGGCGGCGACGGCCGTCTCGGTCAGCTGGGTGATGTGGTCTTCGAGTTCGGCGAGGGCGCCGGTGTCGACGATCACTTGCTGGATCCGGGCGACGCCGTGGCCGTCGAGGCCGGGTGCACCGACCTCGGCCAACACGGCCAGCTGTTCGGTGTTCGCACGCCGGACCGCCCGGGCAAGCAACGGTGTCGGCTTGCCTTCGCGCAGGTCGCCGCCGACCGACTTGCCGGTCAGGCTCTCCTGGCCGAACGCGCCCATCACGTCGTCGCGCATCTGGAACGCGTCGCCGAGCGGCAGGCCATAGGCGCTGAGCGGCGAGAGCAGCTCCTGGGCACGCTCGGGGGCGGCGAGCACTGCGCCGAGGTGCAGCGGACGCTCGATCGTGTACTTGCCGGACTTGTACCGGCAGATGCGCTCGGCCTTGTCGACGTCGCGAATGCTCTGGACCGACCCGAGGATGTCGAGGTACTGCCCGATGTTCAGCTCGACGCGCAGTTCGTTCCAGATCCGCATTGCTTCTGGCGGCGCACCCTCCATCAGCCGGTCGGCATAGACGAACGCGAGGTCACCGACGAGGATTGCCACGCCCTCGCCGAACCGACGTGACTCGCCGACCCAGCCGGCTGCGGAGTGCTGCTCGGATGCGACGGTGTGGGTGGTCGGTTGTCCCCGTCGGGTGACGGCGTCGTCCATGACGTCGTCGTGGAACAGGGCGAATGCGTGCATCAGTTCGAACGCGGCGCCGGCGTCGATGTCGACCTGGTCGTCGGTGCCACCACCGGCGCCGACGTATCCCCAGTGTGTGAACGCTGGACGGAGGCGCTTGCCGCCCGACAGCACGAGTCGGCGGATCTCGTCGATCGGTTGGGCAAGGTCGGCGTCGAACGCCGCCCAGCGCTCACCTTCGGCGGTCAGCAGTTCATCGAGACGGGCCTCGACCCGATCGGCGATCGAGCGCAGGCTGGTCGGAGCGGTTCCAGGCATCTCCGCGCAGGCTACTGCTGCATTCGCCGGCCTGCCCCGGCGGGCACCATCGCTCGCGCCATCGACGTCGGACCACCACGACCGCTGCATTGCGTGCGGGGCCAGCCCCCACACGCACCAGGTGACGCCGCGTCAGTCGTCCGGCTCGGCGACGGCGTCGAGGTCGGCGGTGACCTGTTCGATGCGCAGCTGGGCAGCGGAGATCTTCGAACGGCACAACGTGATCAGCTCCGACGCTCGTGCAACCCGGTCGGCGAGGTGATCGACGTCGACGTCGGACCCCTCCAGCTCACGCAGGATCGAGTCGAGTTCGGTCAGGGCGTCGGCGTATCCGGGGGTGTCGCTCATGGTGCGGTCCTGTTCGTATCGGTGACGGTGCTGGAGATGAGGCCGTCGGCGACGGCGATCGTGACGGTGTCGTGCAGTGCGAGGTCGTCGACCGATCGGACGACGCGGCCGTCGGACCCACGGGTGATCGACCATCCGCGCGCCAGCTGAACGGCGGGGTCGAGCGCTGCGACGCGCGCTGCGACGACGTCGAGACGGCTCGCCGAACGCTCGATCACGGTCTCGGCACGAGCGAGGATGCGCTGGTGAGTCTCGACGAGCGCGTGATCGGCTCGGGCAAGGCTGGCTGGCGCGGCGCGGGCGAGCGTGTCGATGCGCAGGCCGAGGCGCTCGTCGGCCCGCTCGACCGCAGCATGGGTCCGCCGGGCGATTCGGTGCGCCGTTTGGGACAGTTCGGTGGTGGCGGTGGCGAGCCCGTGACGGGATTCGCTCAGAATCGACGCGAACCTTGCTTCGGTCTCGGCGCTGTAGCGCGCCGCCCGTGCGATCAGTTCGCCGGCGCAGGCAGTGGGGGTCTTCAGGCTGGTGTGGGCCACCTCGTCGGCGACGCTGCGGTCGACTTCGTGGCCGAGCCCGGTGAGCACCGGGACCCGCGACGATGTGATCGCCCGGGCGATGCGCTCGGCGTCGAACACCGCGAGTTCGTTGCGGGCCCCGCCGCCACGGATCACCACCATCGCATCGAGATCGATGCGTCGTGAGAGCGTGACGATGGCGGCGGCCACCATCTCCTCGGCGAACTCACCCTGGACTCGGGTGTCGATCACGGTGAGTGAGAACCCGAGCGCGCTGCGCTGGAGTTCGTCGTGGAAGTCGTGCCATGCGGCGGTGCCGACACTGGTGACCACCCCGACGCGTAGCGGGATCGGTGACAACGGCCGTCGCTTGTTGGCGTCGAGCAGACCGTCGGCCACGAGCCGTCGAATCACCTCGTCACGCGACTGGGCGATGTCGCCGAGGGTGTACTTCGGGTCGATCCCGGTCATCTTCAGCCCGATGCGCCCGTTGGGTGCGTAGTAGTCGAGATAGCCGAACACGCGCACCTTGATGCCATCGGCGAGTCGCAGTCGATGCTTCTGCAGCAGCGGTCGCAGTCGCATGCGTGCGTTCGCAAAGAACTGGACGTTGACGGCTGCCTTCGTGCCGTCGTCGTCGACCAACGTGAAGTAGGCGTGTTGGCCGCGGTCGCTCCAGCCGCTGATTTCGCCGCGCACCCACACGCCGTCGGAGAACCCTCGGCGCAGTGCGTCGTTGATCGCTTCGGCGAGTTCACCGACCGTGTAGGTCGGATTCGCAGCGTCGTCGAGTTCGTCGTCGCCGAAGTCGAACGCGGGTTGGCTCACGGGCCAGATTCAATCAGTAGGAACCGGCTGCGTCATGCGCCGAGCATTCGGATCGTGCCGTCGGGCGGCGTGTCCTGTTCGTTGTCGGCGCCCTCGTCGGACGCGATGGCGGTTGCGAAGAGTTCCCCGTCGACGGGGAGGTTGCGCGCCAGGCGCAGTTCGTCGAGTTGGCGCAGCGGCCTCTCGAGTTGGCGGCGCCGGGGTCCGGTGAGCTGTTCGAAGGCCCGATCGACCTGGTCGAACTTCTTCTTGACCGAGTCGACCTGTTCGTTGTATTTGCGCCACTGCGCCGAGAACGTGCCCAACAGCTGCAGGATCTCGTCGCTGGTCTGCTCGATCATGAAGTTGTCGAACGCCTGGCGGATCACGCCGAGGAATGCGAACAGGGTGAGTGGCGAACAGAGCACCACCTTCTGGCCCATCGCGTCATCGAGGAGCCCGGCATCGTGTTCGTGGATGAAGCCGGTGAGCTGCTCGTTCGGCAGGAAGAGGAGTACGTAGTCGACAGACGGCTGGTCGCTCTCGCCCGCATAGTCGCGCTTCGCGAGTTCCTTCACGCGGAGTCGCACGTCGGCGAGGAACCGCTTGAGATGCATCTCTCGTTCGGCGTTGGTGTCGACTTCGAGGTACCGGAGGTACGACGCCATCGGGAACTTGACATCCATGTAGAGGGCGTGGCCCTTGGGCATGGGGAACGTGTAGTCGGGGCGGCCGGTGCCGCCGTCGATCTGGGTCTGCTTGACGTAGTTGACATTCTCGTGGAACCCGGCCAGGCGCAGCACGTCTTCGGCCATGCGCTCGCCCCAGTTGCCGCGCGCCTGGGGGTTGGCGAGCGCCTCGCGCAGCGCTCGGGTCGAGTCGGCGAGCGTGTTGGCGATCTCGGCATGGGCCTGCAGCGACGTGGTGACCTGTCCGAAGTTCTCGGCGCTCGACCGCCCGAGGGTGGTGACCATCTCGCTCAGCTTGGTGAGTTCGCCGCGCATCTCGGCGTGGACCTGGTCGAGGCGGGCGTCGATGATGTCCTTCTTCGCCGACAGATCGGAGTTGGTGTGCTCGCGAGCGGCAAGTGCCAACGCGCCGAACTGCTCGCGCTGCAGCACGGCGGTCTGCTCGAGCGCCGCCTGTACCGCTGCGTCGCGCTCGGCGACCGCCTGGTCGCGAACCTGCGCCACTGCCTGCTGCACCGCCGCCTCGACGGCGAGCTGGACGCCTTCGGTGGTCGCGACACGCTCGGCATCCCGGGCGGCATCGTTTCGGTCGAGGTCGGCCTCGGCGCGCCTGGTGGCGAACATGTAGCCGCCGAGAGCGGCCCCGACGGCCAGCAACACGGCGATGATCAGAAGTGCGATCTCCATGCCGTCCACTATGACAAGGGGGTGTCACAGAGTTCGCGGATGCCCCGCGGCCCACCGGTCTGCCGCGCAGCGACCGACCATGACGTGCGATGAGCCAACCGACCGCAGAGATTCAGTTCGCTCACCCGGGGTCGAGCGAGTTCAGCGACGTTCTTCGGCGAGCACCCAGGCCGCCGGCAGGATCGCGCCCGCAAGAAGGGCCTTGATCACGTCTCCGACCAGGAACGGGGCGACACCGAACGCGATCGCGCTCGGGTCTCCGGCCCCAGCCGTCAACGGGATGCCCAGATCGTACGCCAACCAGGTGGCCCCGAAGCCGTAGATGATCAACGATCCGGCAACGAACGCAGGCAGCGACGTGGACAGCTTGCGGTCCTGGCCGTGCTGGGCCATCAGCCCGACGACGAACGCAGCGACGATGAAGCCCACGAGGTACCCCGCCGTTGCCCCGGTCGCAGCAGTCCAGCCACCGGATCCGTCGGCGTAGAAGGGCAGGCCGATCGCGCCGAGCGCGACGTACAGACCCATCGAGAGCGCACCGCGGTTCGCGCCGAGCACGCCACCGGCCAGGAGTACAGCGAACGTCTGTCCCGTGATCGGCACGGGCGTGAACCCGAGCGGGATCGAGATCTGCGCCGCGAGCGCAGTGACCAGGGCGAAGCCGACGACGGCGATGACGTCACGAACCCTCGACTTGTGGAGGAGATCGAGCAGCGTGCCCGAAACGGGAATCGACGTGGCGGGGACGGCGGCGGTCATCGCGGCGATTATGTCCAGTCCGAGTGCCGAGATCCAACTCAGAGCGCCCCGACGAACCACATCGTCACCGACGCGGCGTGCTGTCGCCGTCGGTGGTGAGCGAAGCAACCGCACGCGGGCACCTCGCTCATCGCGGCGGCGTCAGGTGTGCAGCGGTGGCAGGTTCGCTGCGAGCGGGTCAGCGGAGTGGAAGGTTGAAGCACCGGTCGGCGAGGGTGCCGAGGGCGTAGGTGGCGTAGTCGATGTCGAAGTCGGAGTAGAGGCCCCGGCACGACTCGCTCCACGCCAACGCGTCGGGCGACGACATGCGGTGCACGATCTGGGTGACGCCGCCCTCGTACACGCGGTACTCCGCCCAGGTGCCGGGGAAGTCCTTCGTGCAGCCGATTTCGATGGACGCCACGCCGGAGCGAGCCATCGGGCGGACTCGGTGGCGGTGGGTGTGTCCAGCTGCGTACGCGACGATGCCGGGGCGTCGCTGCGCCAACGCGTCGAGCGCGTCGCTCGAGTCGGGGTGCAGCCCGAAGTAGTCGTCGCTGCGTTTCGCGGTGGGACCGCCGCCGATCCACTGCTGGTGGTGGCCCATCACGAACACGGGTCGGTCGGCGCGTGCGCACAGCTCGTCCAGCCAGTCGATCTGCTCGGTCGTGATCGTTCCGGTCGTGGCGCCGGGGATCGCCGTGTCGAGCAGCGCCACGATCATTCCGGGCAGCTCGATGCGCTGGTCGCCTGCGTACTCGGCCTGGTGGCGATACGAGTCGTGATTGCCGCGCACGACGTGCAGGCGGTCGCCGAACGGGCCCCGGTAACACCTCTCGAAGGCATCCCATTCGATCCGCTCACCGTCGACGGACAGGTCACCCTTCACGATGACGGCTGCCGGTTCGATCGCCGCCATCTCGGCCGCTGCTGCCCGGTTCATCACCTCCGGGTACGGCTCGGCACCCGGTGCGACGCTCCGGATCGGCCCATCGGGCAGGTCGTCGATTCGTCCTGCTTCGACTTCGCCGAAATGGACGTCGTTGACGGTGGCGAAGCGGCACAGCAGCGCGCCCTCGGGTCGTGCGAGCGTGCGCACGACGACGCCGTCGAGGTCGTGGTCGGTGTCGGCTGCAAGCCCTTCGTACCGGCGCACGTCGAGCCCTTCATGGACGACGACGAGATCGTCGGCGACGGTGGTGATGTCCATCAGCGCTCGTTGACCCGGGTCGCGATCGACCGCGATCAGACCTTCACGACGATCGAGTTCACCACTTTGTCCTGCCAGGTCTGCTTCTTGTCGTCCCACAGCATCCACAGAAATCCGAGGTAGAAGATCTGCGCCGAGATCAAGCTGGCAAAGAGCTGACGACCGAGCGCCCGTCCGAACCCGATCGGTTCTCCGGTGGCTTCACCGATCACCTTGATGCCCACGATCCGGCATCCCCAGGTCTGGCCTCGCTTGCCGAGCGCTCGGAGGTAGATGAACGCCACGAGCAGGAACCCGGCGACCATCAAGGCGATGCCGCCGCCGATCATGCCCGCGTTCGGGGACCCGTCGGGACAGAAGATTTCGTCGTTGATCGTCACGCAGTCGGAGAACGACCCACCGATGAGGATGGCGCCCGGAACGATGAACACCATCATGAGGAGGCCGTACAGAAGCCCGTCGAGCAGGTAGCTGCCCAGACGGATGCCGAATCCGGCCCGCTCACCGCCGACGGGCGGGGCCGCGTAGCCGTAGGGGGGATACCCGGGAGCGGTGGCAACGGTGCCGGGCGGCGGTGGTGGCGGTGGTGCGCTGAACACGGGTGAGGGCGCGGTCGACGGCATGGGCGGGGGAGGCGTCGAGCCCTGTCCGGGTGGTGGCGGCGGCGGAGGCATTCCCATGCCGAGAGTGTGCCACGTCACCGCGTGCCGGGCCCGCGATCCCGCCTGGCGTGTCAGCGGAAGGGGCGGTCGCGGCGCGCTGGCACCGGACGCGACCACCATCGGCCGCTGAACCGCCACGTCGTGGCCCGAGCCGGTGCAGTGTCGACGACGATCGCCGGCTTCGGCCAGAGCGCTTCGACACCCGCCATGATCGCGACGACCTCGTCGTCGGTCGGCGTCGGCGAAACGTTCGTGATCGACGGGTGCTGCGTCGACGTTTCGCTCGTGAGGCCCGATTCGGACATGTCGGTCACGATAGGGGCTTCAGCCACCGGCCACCTCGTCGTCGATCGACCAGGTCGCTCGCTTCGGACGGGTGACGACCGTTCCGGCGACCTTGTCGTGGAACGTCTGGCGCTGCGAGTTGCCGAGCGCCACGAAGAACCCGATGAAGAAGATCATCGACACGAAGAAGCGCAGCACGAACCGAAGACCTGCTTCGCCGGAGTCGACCATCCGACCATTGCGGGCGTCGACGACCTTGGTGTTCGTGACGCGGTTGCCGACCCACTGTCCGGTGCTCGACACCGCTCGGCTGTACAGCACCGTTGCCCCGCCGAACCCCACCACCATCAACAACAGCCCGATGATGATCACCGGCGTCGATCCCACGACGACGAGCGCGATGCCGGGCACCATGCACAACAGCACGATGACGGTGTCGATGAGCAGTCCGCCGAATCGAGCGCCGTACGACGCCGGGTCGGGGTCGAAGTCGATGCCGCCCTCGGACTCGATCGCGACCGCCTCGGCCTTCTCGGGCCGCTCGACATCGGTCGGCTTCGTGAGCGGTGCGCCGACCGTCGGCGCATCGTTGACATCGTCGTCGGTGATCTGGGACAGGAGCGCGGCCAGGTCGCCGTCGGTCGCTGCCGAAGTCGGCGCGCCAGGCTCCGCCCCCGCCGGTGGCGGAGCCGTTGCTCCTGCCGGCGGCGGTGACGAACCAGCTGCAGGTGGCGGCGGCGGGGGTGGGGTCGTCGCTCCCGGTGGCGGTGTGGTGGACAGGGGCGGAGGCGGTGGGCCCGAGTCCGAGCCCGGGCCAGCTGCTGGCGGCGGCGGGGGTGGAGGTGGAGGTGGAGGTGGTGGAGGTGGAGGCGTTCCCCCGATCGGTGGCTGTCCCGGCACGATCGGGCGGTCACTCATGGGCATGGCTCGCAGTCACAGCGGCACGTTGCCGTGTTTGCGGCGCGGCAGTTCCTCGCGCTTGGTGGCCAGCATCCGCAGGCCGGCGACCAGCTTCTGGCGGGTCTCCGCCGGATCGATCACGTCGTCGATGTATCCACGCTCCGCTGCGGCGTACGGCGAGGCGTACTTGTCGGTGTACTCCTGCACGAGCTCTGCGCGTCGGGCGACCGGGTCGGCCGCCTGCTGCAGCTCGCGGCGATAGACGATCTCGACAGCGCCCTGCGGACCCATCACCGCGAGCTCGGCCGTCGGCCACGCAAAGGCCAAGTCGGCGCCGATCGACTTCGAGTTCATGACGACGTATGCGCCGCCGTACGCCTTGCGGGTGATGACCTGAATGCGCGGCACCGTCGATTCGCAGTATGCGTACAACAGCTTCGCGCCGTGGCGAATGATGCCGCCGTACTCCTGGTCGACACCGGGGAGGAATCCAGGCACGTCGACGAATGTGATCAACGGGATGTTGAACGAATCGCAGGTGCGTACGAAGCGGGCTGCCTTCTCGGACGACTCGATGTCGAGCACGCCGGCGAGAATCTTGGGCTGGTTGCCGACGATACCCACCGGCTGACCGTCGATGCGCGAGAACCCGCACACGATCGACTTGGCCCAGTGGGGGAAGTACTCGAAGAACTCGCCGTCGTCGACGACGTGACGGATCACCTCGGTCATGTCGTAGGGCAGGTTCGGGCTGGCGGGCAGGATCTCGCGCAGCTCGGGGCACAGGCGGTCGGGGTCGTCGCCGAGGTCTTCGACCGGCGGCTCCTCGAGGTTGTTCGACGGCAGGAACGACAGCAGGAATCGCACGTCGTCGAGGCAGGACTTCTCGTCGGCGGACACGAACGTGGCGACGCCCGACTTGGTGGCGTGGCTCATGGCGCCGCCGAGTTCTTCGAGCGTGACGTCTTCACCGGTGACGGTCTTGACGACGTCGGGGCCGGTGATGAACATGTGGCTGGACTCGCGCACCATGAAGATGAAGTCGGTCATCGCCGGGCTGTACACGGCGCCGCCGGCGCACGGGCCGAGGATCACCGAGATCTGGGGCACGACGCCCGACGACAGCACGTTGCGGTGGAAGATCCCGCCGTACGAGGCGAGGCTGACCACGCCCTCCTGGATGCGTGCACCGGCGCCGTCGTTGAGGCCGATGACCGGTGCCCCGACCTTCAGGGCCAGATCCATCAACTTGTGGATCTTCTCGGCGAACACTTCGCCGAGCGCGCCGCCGAACACGGTGAAGTCCTGGGAGAACACGAACACCTTGCGCCCGTCGACAGTGCCCCACCCGGTGATGACGCCATCGGTGTAGGGCCGGTCCTCCAGACCGGATGCCTGAGCGCGGTGGCGGGCGAGCATGTCGAGCTCGTGGAACGAGCCCTCGTCGAGGAAGTACTCGAGTCGCTCGCGGGCGAGCATCTTGCCCTTTTCGTGCTGGCGGTCGACCGAGCGCTGCGAACCGGCGTGAACGGCCTGCTCGCGTCGTTCGGCGAGATCGGCGAGCTTCTCCTGCATGGGGTTCGTCACGACTGGCAAGTTACTGGCTGTCGGCACCTCCGGGAAGATCGACCAGAATGCGCCCATGGCAGATGAGCCCTCGACCTCGCCCGATGATGCGATGCAACTGCCGATCCAGCCGCCGCTGCAGCCGATGCTGGCAAAGCTGGCACGAACGATCCCGGACGGTGACGGCTGGCTCTTCGAGCCGAAGTGGGACGGGTTCCGCTGCATCGTCTTTCGCGATGGTGACCGCCTCGAGTTGATCTCCCGCAAGCTCCGGCCGCTCGGTCGCTACTTCCCGGAGCTGCTCGGACCCCTGCGCTCGGCACTCCCGGATCGGTGCGTCGTCGACGGCGAGATCGTTGTTGCGGACGGCACCGGCAATGGCCTCGACTTCGACGCGCTCCTGCAGCGGATCCATCCCGCCGAGTCGAGGATCAACCGCCTGGCGGCCGAGACGCCTGCGGCTTTCGTCGCGTTCGATCTCCTTGCGATCGGCGACGACGCGCTGCTCGAGGAGCCGATGGCCGACCGTCGTGACGCGCTCGTCGACGCGGTCATCGAGAACGATGTCGTGCGGGTCACGCCGGCGACGACGGATCGGGCCGTTGCCGAGGACTGGTTTCACCGGTTCGAAGGCGCCGGCCTCGACGGCATCGTCGCCAAGGCGCTGACCGGGATCTACCAACCTGGCAAGCGGGTACTCGTCAAGGTGAAGCATCAGCGCACCGCCGAGTGCGCTGTCGGTGGGTATCGCATGCACAAGGACGGCAATGGCGTCGGGTCACTGCTGCTCGGGCTGTTCACCGCCGACGGCGAGATGCACTCCGTTGGCGTTGCGGCGTCGTTCTCGGTGAAGCGGCGCGCCGAGTTGCTCGCCGAGCTCGAACCGCGCTCCCATGGCGCACTCGAGGGTCACCCGTGGCGCCGATGGGCCGAAGTGGACGGCGATTCCGCGGGGGCGGCGACCAGCGGTGGCAGTCGTTGGAACGCCGGCAAGGACCTGTCGTTCGTGCCGATCCGCATGGGCCTCGTGGCCGAGGTGTCGTTCGGTCAACTCGAGGGTCGGCGGTTCCGCCACGGTGTCGGGTTCCTGCGCTGGCGGCCCGACCGCACGCCCGAATCGTGTACCTACGATCAGCTCGACGTCGCCGAGCCCGTGTCGTTCGACGACTTCGTCAGGCGGACCTGACTGGAATGGGCGGCGCGTTCGACGTGATCAGGGTTGGCTGATCGGTGGGATCGTCACGTTGACCGCAGGAGGCACGGTCAGTGTGCTGACCACCTCGGTGCCGTCGTCGTTCAGGATCGTGAATCCTTGGGGTGGACTCGTGAACACCCCCGAGGCTGTCACGGCGTTGACCACCATCGTCCAATCGCCGGCCACGGTCAGGGGCAGCCCCTGGTCGCCTTCGGCAAGCACCGCCATGCCTGCGCCGGTGAGCGGCACCGGCTGGGTGATCGTGCCGATGGTGTCGTTCGTCGGCGCGGTGAAGACGACCTCGAGCCCTGACAGCCCCTCGTCGGGTTCGTCGACCTCGACCGACATTCCCGACAACCCGACTCGATCGTTCGTGAGTCGTACCGTGACCACGAGATCGGCTTCGGGCGCATCGACCTCCATCGTGATCGCATACGCGATGTCCGGGCCGGTGGACACGTTCGCCGGCGTCAACGACAACAGCCAGGCGCTCATCGCCAGCACGATCACACCCGCCGCCGCTTCGACGCCGAATGCTCTGCGCAAGCGATCGGCCATCGGCACGGTCATCTCGTCGGCGCGTGCGAGTCGCTGGTTGACGAACTGTCGTGCCGACACCGCCACGAAGATCATCACGGCGACCACCACCGTCTTGAGCAGGATCACGCGACCGTGCGAGGTGCCGAACAGATCGCCACCGTCCAACAGGATCATCTGGACGATGCCGGTGGCGATCGTCGTACCGATGGCGAGAGTGGACAGACGTCCGAATCCCCGCACGGCGTGCACGAGGTCTTCCTCGCCCGGGCCGGCAAGCACGACGCGGGCGAGCAGCACGACCCCGCCGAGCCACACCGACATCGCAAGCGCATGGACGATCGACAGTGGCACCCCGATGATCGCGAGGTCCATGTTCGTACGACTGAATCCGATCGTCGCGACCGTGAGTGCCGGGATGCCGAGCGCCGCCATTTGGGTGACCGGGTCGATCACTCGATCGGGGCGGAAGGCGACCCAGCCGGAAGCGATGACCAGGATGAGCCGGGCGACCGCAGCAATCCCCGGGATGCCTGCGTCGAACAGGTCGACCCAGTTCACCGGATTGAAGCCGCTGCCGAGTCCGCTGCCGGTCACCGCTGCGGTTGCTGCGGCGACGTACAGCAGCGTGCCGACGAACGCGACGATCCAGATTGCACGGATGAAGCGGATGGTCACCAGGTACTCGACGCCCTCCGGCCAGGCCGCAGCGATCAGGACGAGCGAGCCGAGGAGCACGGCGACACCGAAGACCGAGATCAGTCGTCCCAGCCAGAGCGGGCCCTGGCCCGAGTCGACATCGGACAGGTTGACCACTTCGGTCGCACTCGTGGCAGCGGCTGACACCTCGGCGGTGGGGACAGTGTCACCGGTCGCCGGTGCGGACGTCGGGGTGGTCTCGACCGCGGCGGGCTCGTTCTCGACCGTGAAGGTGATGTTGCCCTGACCGTTGGGAGAGCCCTCCGTGTCGCTCACCACGTATGACGCCACGCAGGCGCCCTTTGGCAGCGTGTCGATGACGGTGGCGGTCATGGTGAGGCGATCGTCGCTGACCTCGCGCGGGCCAACGGTGAACAGGTCGGTGCACGTCAGCGTGATGGTGTTGACCTCGCCGAGCTCCTCGCTGAACGTGAACGAGATCGCCGTGGGCGACTCGGCGAGGGTGGATCCATCGGCCGGGTCGGAGGACACCAGGGAGTTCTCGGCGAGCGCGGTGCCAGGAAGCAGCCCGACGAGGCTGCCGACGCCGATGACGGCGAGTGCAGCGCCCGTGATGGCGCGGCGCAGGCCGCCGGCGCCTCGAAGTGATGTTCGCTCGTTCACGATCGCCCGAGGCTAGTTGCCCGGTCGCCCATCAGCCCGGGCACCCTTGACACGACCCTGCGTCGGTGCTGCTCGATCGGGGCACTACACGTCGCCGCGCCGGCAGTCGCTGGCACCCATTTCGTCGACCAGATCGTTGCGGCCGCGAACCAGCTCGCCGATGCGCACCGTCAGTTCGTCGAGCCGTGCAGCATCATCGCCGACGGCTGCGATCGCACTCCAGGCGACAGCCTGCTCGTCGGTGTTGAGCACGAACGCTCGATGATCGTCGGTGAGCACGTCGGGGACGTCCAGACTGCGCGCCCGCGCAGCCTCGTTCTCGAGCGCGCTCGCTGCGCTCGTTGCGAAGTCGGCGACGGAGATCTGGTCGGGGGGTTGGGGAAGGGCGTCGAGCGTCGCAGTGGTGTCGCGACAGATCGTCTGCAGGTCGGCGCGGTAGTCCGTCTCGGTGACCGGTGTCGGTTCGCTGGCGCAGGCGGCGAGGAATGCGATGGAGAAGGCGACCACGCTGACCCGCATCCCGGCGATGCTACGAGACGACCGCGGCGGGCACGCGGGCGGACGTGACTCGATCGCTATCGTGGCCGCGATGGCCACCCAGTCGCTCTACCGCCGCTATCGGCCCCGCCGCTTCAGCGAGGTCAAGGGGCAAGACCACGTGGTGAGGGCCCTGCGGACCTCGGTCGCCGAGGGGCGCGAGGGACAGGCGTATCTCTTCTCGGGCCCTCGTGGCACCGGCAAGACCACCTCGGCGCGCATTCTCGCCAAGGTGCTCAACTGCGAGAACCCGCACGACGGCGAACCGTGCTGCGAGTGCGAATCGTGTCTCGCTGTCGAACGCGGTGTGAGCTACGACGTTCACGAACTCGACGCGGCGAGCAACAACGGGGTCGATGCGATGCGCGATCTCATCGAGAAGGCGTCGCTCGGCACGCCCGGACGTCACAAGGTGTACATCCTCGACGAGGTCCACATGCTGTCGCGTGCCGCCGAAGCAGCGCTGCTCAAGACGCTGGAGGAGCCACCACCCCACGTCGTGTTCGTGTTGGCAACGACGGACCCGCAGAAGATGTCCGACACGATCCGCAGCCGGACGCAGCACCTGCAGTTCCACCTCCTGCCGGCCGACACCCTGGCTGAACATGTTCGTTGGGTCGCTGCAGATGCCGGGCTCGAGATGAGTGAGGCGTCACTGGAGCAGGCGCTGAGCCGGGGCGGTGGCTCGGCCCGCGACACTTTGTCCGCGCTCGAGTTGCTGGCCAACACGGGCGACGAGGGGATGCAGGTCGTCCCACTCGACGAGTTCGTCGAGTCGATGATCGATCGGGACCCTGGCCGAGCGCTCACCGTGGTCGCCCATGCAATCTCCGGCGGGATGGACCCCAGGACGCTCACCGAGGAACTGATCGCGTTCCTCCGCGATGGCTTCCTCGCCCTGATGGCCCCAGAACTCGTACAGGTTCCATCGAATCGTCTCGATGCGCTGGCTGCCCAATCGCAACGGCTCGGAGCGGCTGGGCTGGTGCGCGGCATCGAACTGCTCGGAGCCTCGTTGGCCGAGATGCGTCACGCCCCCGACCCTCGGGTGCTGCTCGACGTGGCCACGGTGCAGCTCACCGCCGACAGTGCCGGTGGCGACACCGCCGCGTTGTTGCAGCGCCTCGAACGTCTCGAACGCCAGGTCGCGGCGGGAGCCGCTGCGCCGCCGGTCGAAAAGCCGGCAGCACCACGCGATCCCGCCACCGGCCGCGCAGCGCTCGGTGGTCGTGCCCGGCCCAGCGTGCCTGAGGCACCCAGTGCTCCCGACGCTCCCGAGCAGGCCGCGCCGGCGCCGACGCCGGAGGCCGCGGCCGAGGCCGAGCGAGCCGAGCAGATCGCTCCAGCCCCGGTCGACACGATCGACACGGCAACGGAATCCGGGGTGGCCGAACCGCCGGCTCCTGCCGCGATGACCGACATCACCGCTGACGTCTGGGAGAACTCGATCCGCCCCGCCCTCCGCGGCATGGCTCGCGCCGTGTACGGGCCGACGGGCTTCATCGGCAGTACCGAGTCGACGCTCACGCTCTCGGTACCGAACGCCGTCCATCGCACGAAGTGTGAGGAACAACGATCGGTCGTCGAAGCCGCGATCGCCGCGTTCGTCGGTCGACCGATCGCGGTCGAGCTGATCGACGGCGGCGACGGTGGAGGCACTGGCTCGAACGAGCGCACCACCGTTGGTTCCGACGCGTCTGCGACGTCGTCGACGCAGGCACCAGCGGCTGCTCCGACGCCCACGACCGATGGGGCCCCGCGTGGCGACGCCGATGCCTTCGAGACGTCGTCGCCGCGTGAGCGGGGGCTTGCAGCGGCGGCCGCCGCGGGCCCCGGCGACCAGTCGGATGTCGATGCTGACCCAGCCGGCTTCGACGAACTTCCGGACGATGACGACGTCGACCTCGACGGGCTGACCGACGCTCCACCCGAATCGGTGAAGTCGCCGATCGATCGCTTGGCCGAGGCGTTCCCCGGCTCCGAGCTGATCGAGGAAGCAGGCTGATCCACGTCCCATGGCCGGCAACTACACCGCTCCTGTCCAGTCGCTGATCGACGAACTCGGTCGCCTTCCGGGGATCGGCCCGAAGTCGGCGCAGCGCATCGCGTTCCACCTGCTGAAGGTGCCCGTCGACGACGCCAATCGTCTCGCCTTTGCGATCACCGACGCCAAGGCCCGCGTGCGGTTCTGTGAGCGGTGTTTCAACGTGGCCGACGACGTGTTGTGTCCGATCTGTAATGACGACGCTCGCGACTCGTCGATGTTGTGCGTGGTCGAGGAATCGCGCGACATCGTGGCGATCGAACGCACCGGTGAGTTCCGTGGGCGCTACCACGTCCTGCTCGGAGCGATGAGCCCGCTGGAGGGCATCGGTCCCGAGCAGCTCAAGATCCGCGAGCTGGTCGCCCGGATCGATCCCGAAGGCGTGCGCGAGATCATCCTGTGTACCAACCCGAACACCGAAGGCGAGGTCACGGCGATGTACCTCGCCCGGCTGTTGAAGCCGATCGGGCTGACGGTCACACGGATTGCGAGCGGATTGCCCGTGGGCGGCGACTTGGAGTACGCCGACGAACTCACGCTTGGGCGAGCTCTCGAAGGCCGTCGCTCGGTCGACTGACACGTCTCGGCCCGAAAACTGAACTGGGGCACCATCTCCACGAATCGGTAGCGGGCGGACGGGCCGATTCGTTTCGATGATGCCCCAGAAGGGGGCGAATCCGAAGTGGACTCGCTTGATCAGTTGTTACGGATACGTTACAGAATGCGGGATTGGACGTCAAGGTTTCGCAACACAAGTCGTCGGTAGTGTCAGTATATCGACCTGGAGTGGTATGTCAATCACCCAAAGTGGCGGTTCGTGTGCCCGAAACGGCCCATGAAGGTGAGCGTGACTTGCGACGGGAGCGGACGCGGTCAGACGGTGCGCAGGATGGCGGCGTCGCCTTGGCCACCACCGCCGCACAGCGCAACGGCGCCGGTGCCGCCACCGCGGCGCTTCAGCTCGTGCAGCAGGGTGAGTGCGAGGCGGTTGCCGCTCATGCCGATCGGGTGACCAAGTGCGATCGCGCCGCCGTTGACGTTGACGATCTCGTCGCTGATGCCGAGCTCGGCGATCGATGCCAGCCCGACCGCGGCGAACGCCTCGTTGATCTCGAACAGATCGAGGTCGGCGATGGCGATGCCGGCCTTGTCGGCAGCCTGCATGATCGCGCGGCTGGGCTGGTGCAGCAGCGAGGCGCTGTCGGGCCCGGCCACCATGCCGTACGACACGAACTCGCCGAGCGGAGTGACGCCGCGGCGCTCGGCCTCGGCTCGTGACATCAACACGATGGCGCTCGCGCCATCGGAGAGCTGCGATGCGTTGCCCGCGGTGACCGTGCCGTCCTTGTCGAAGGCTGGGCGCAGTGAGCCGAGGCTTTCCATGCTGGTGCCGGGACGAACGCCTTCGTCGGTCTCGACGAGGATCGGATCGCCCTTGCGCTGTGGCACGGCGACCGGCACGATCTCGTCGGCGAGGCGTCCGTCCTTGATGGCGTTCGCGGCGCGTTCGTTCGACACGACGGCCATCTCGTCCTGCTGCTCGCGGGTCAGGCTCTCGCCCGATGCGTAGCGGTCGGTGCCGAGGCCCATCAGGCACGAGTCGAACGAGCACCACAGGCCATCGGCGATGATCGCGTCGCGCAATTCGGTGTTGCCGTACTTGAACCCACCGCGGGCGCCGTCGGCGATGTACGGAGCGTTGGTCATCGACTCCATGCCGCCGGCCACGACGATGTCGGCCTCACCGGCGGCGATCATCTGGTTCGCGAGGTAGATCGAGTTGAGCCCTGACAGGCACACCTTGTTGACGTTCACCGACGGAACGCTCATCGGGATGCCGGCCTTGACCGCTGCCTGCCGGCTGGGCACCTGGCCCTGCCCGGCCATGAGGACCTGTCCCATGATGACGTGCTCGACCTCGTCGGGGGCCACCCCGGCGCGCTCGAGTGCCGCGGCGATGGCAAAGCCACCGAGGTCGGCTGCGGAGAACGACGAGAGCGCACCGCTCATCTTCCCGATCGGAGTGCGAGCGCCAGCGACGATGTACGAACCAGTAGAAGCCATACGCAAACGCTACCCCCATCGCCCAGAGCCCGAAAAATGTGCGTGTCGTGATCGGCAGCGGGCAGATCCGCGCATTTTTCGGGATGTGCTGACGTCGCCGGGGGGAGGCGAGGGACGTGATGTCTCGCTTTGCCCCTCGTGATTACCGATCAGTAACCTCACGCGCCATGCAGGAGATCCTTGACGCCATCCAGTCCGGTGCCAGCGGCGACGACATCGCCAACCTCCCGGTCCCCGAGAGCTATCGGGCGGCGTTCGTGCGTCGTGAGGACACAGCGATGTTCGAAGGGGTCGACTCGTGGGACAAGGACCCGCGCAAGTCGCTGCACGTCGACGAAGTCGCGACGCCCGAACTGGCGCCCGACGAGGTGTACATCGCCGTGATGGCGTCGAGCATCAACTTCAACACCGTGTGGACGTCGATCTTCGAGCCGCTCCCGACGTTCGGGTTCCTCGACAAGATGGGACGCCAGAACGAATGGGGCAAGCGTCACGCTCTGCCCTACCACGTGGTCGGATCCGACGCGGCGGCCGTCGTCGTGCGAACCGGCTCGGCCGTGCGCAACTGGAAGCCCGGCGACCGGGTCACCGTGCACTGCAACTACGTCGACGACCAGGACCCCAGCGCCCACAACGACTCGATGCTTGCGACCAACCAGCTCATCTGGGGTTTCGAGACCAACTTCGGTGGCCTTGCCGATCTCGCCGTGGTCAAGGCAAACCAGTTGATGCCCAAGCCCACCCACCTCACCTGGGAGGAGGCGGCGGTCAACGCACTGTGCAGCTCGACCTCGTACCGCATGCTCGTCAGCGAGAACGGCGCCCAGATGAAGCAGGGCGACAGCGTCCTCATCTGGGGCGCCACCGGCGGCATCGGCGGGTATGCGGTGCAGTACGTGCTCAATGGCGGCGGTCGACCGATCGGCGTGGTCTCGTCGCCCGAGCGCGCCGAACTCCTCAACCGGATGGGCTGCGAGGCCGTGATCGACCGCCGCGCCGAGAAGTACGAGTTCTGGTCCGACGAGAACACCCAGGACGAATCCGAATGGCGACGCTTCGGCAAGAAGATCCGCGAACTCAACAACGGCGAGGACGTCGACATCGTGTTCGAGCACCCCGGTCGTTCGACGATGGGGGCGTCGGTGTTCGCCGTGAAGCGCGGCGGCACCGTCGTGACATGCGCTGCCACGTCCGGCTACATGGTCGAGTTCGACAACCGGCACTTCTGGATGAAACTCAAGAACCTGATCGGTTCGCACTTCGCCAACTACGCCGAGTCGTACGCCGCCAACAAGCTGCTCGACCAAGGACGCATCCAGCCGCTCTTGACGAAGACGTACGACCTTGCTCACGTCGGCGACGCAGCGCTCACCGTGCACCACAACGAGGCCGAGGGCAAGCTTGGCGTGCTGTGCCTGGCGCCCGCCGAAGGCTTGGGCATCGACGACCGCGAGAAGCGCGAGCGCATCGGCGAAGACAAGATCACCGTCTTCCGAGCGTGACGTTCCCGGCGGCTGTCCTGTGGGACATGGACGGCACGCTCGTCGACACAGAGCCCTACTGGTTCGAGGCCGAGTTCGAACTGGTTGCCGAGTTCGACGGCACGTGGACCGAAGCTGACGCGCAGTCGCTCGTCGGCTTCGACCTGCTCGACTCGGCGCACGAACTTCGAACACGCGGTGGCGTGCGACTCGACCCCGTGGAGGTCGTTGATCGTCTGCTCGACGGGGTCATCGCCCGTGTCGGTCGAGCGTTGCCGTGGCGGCCGGGGGCGCCCGAGCTCTTGGCGGCGTGCGTCGCCGCGAGCATCCCGTGCGTGATGGTCACGATGTCGTGGCGTCGCCTCGCAGAGGCCGTGATCGCGTCGGCGCCCGCAGGGTCGTTCGTCGCCTCGATCACCGGCGACGAGGTGACCAACGGCAAACCTGATCCGGAGCCCTATCTTGCGGCCGCCGCAGCGCTCGGCGTCGACCCGGCCGATTGCGTGGCGATCGAGGACTCGCCGACCGGGGTTGCCTCTGCGCTCGCTGCTGGTTGTGCGACGCTGGGGATCCCCCATGTCGTCCCCGTCGCTGCCGCCCCCGGCCTCACCCTCGTCGACTCGCTCGTCGGCATCGAAGTCGCGGAGCTCCGCCGACTCCGAGCCCCCTGATCACTCGGTCGACGACACTCCGATCGATGATCCGGCACCCGGACGCCGCCGACGGCTGCTCGTCCTCGGAGCGCTCGTCGTGGCACTGCTCGGAGTTGCGGGAGCAGCGGTCTACGTCGCGACCAACGAAGAGCCTCCCCCGCCCAAGCCCGACATTCCGCTGGACGCTTGGGTTCCCTACTGGGGGCTCGATGCGTCGCTGCCCGACGCTCGACAGAGGGTCCCGTCGATGCGCGAGGTGTCGCCGTTCTGGTTCAACGCCGTCGGGGTCGATCAGATCGTTGTCGACCCGAATGCCTCGGCGGAGTTCACGTCGGAATTCATGGACACCGTCAAGGGGCTCGACGTCGATGTGCTGCCGTCGATCATCGACGCGCTGCCTGCGGGTGAAATGGCGGCGATCCTCGCCGACCCGACGACACGGGCGCAGCACGTCGCCACCATCCGGGCGTTCGCCGTGGACGGTGACTACGACGGCATCGACATCGACTACGAGCAGTTCGCGTTCGCCGACGGGCGAGACACGTGGGCGACGACTCGGCCGAACTGGGTGTCGTTCATCCAGGAACTCGCCGCCGCGCTCCGCGCCGACGGCCGATCGCTCACGGTGAGCATCCCGCCGGTGTACGACGCCGGCCAGACCGACGACAGCGGCTTCTGGGTCTACGACTACGGGGCCATCGTCGAACATGTCGATCGCATCCGCATGATGACCTACGACTACTCGGTGTCGCAGCCAGGTCCGATCGCTCCACTCGAGTGGGTCGAATCGGCGATCACCGGTGCCATCGACGCGACCGGGTCGCCGGACAAGCTGGTCCTTGGTCTGCCCGCGTACGGGCGCAACTGGCCGGTGCGCACCACCGGGGTGTGTCCCGCCGACGACGTCCCGGGTCGAACCGGTGTGTCGGCGCGCTCCGTCGACGAACTGATCGAGCGGCGCGGCGCCACACCGATCCCGGTCGACGAGACCGGCGAGTGGGAGTTCGAGTACGACCTCGAGGTCAGCGACGGTACGACGACCTGCGTGCAGACCCGCCAGGTCCACTACGTCGACGGTGACGGGATCGCCCTGCGGATGGATCTCGCGCGGCAGTATCGCCTCGACGGCGTGGCGCTGTGGGCGTTCGGGTTCGACGACCCGGCGGTGTGGGATGCCATCTTGCCGACGGTCGCCGATCCCAGTGTGAGCTCGATCACCGAGTAGAACGATCGGATGACAGTCGGCGAAGCATGGATCATCGACGCGGTGCGTTCGCCGCGTGGCATCGGCAAGCAGGGCAAGGGCAGCCTCGCCCATGTGCATCCGCAGAAGATTCTCGGACAGGTACTGAACGGCCTTCGTGACCACGTCGGGTTCGACCCGGCCGACGTCGACGACGTCGTGTGCGGCAACGGCTCGCATGCGGGCGACCACGCGCACGACATCGGCCGGATGGCCGTGCTCGACGCGGGTTGGCCGATCTCGGTTCCGGGCGTCACGTTGAATCGGTTCTGCGGTTCGGGGCAGCAGGCGGTCACGTTCGCCGCGATGGGCGTCGGTGCCGGGCACCAGGACCTCGTGATCGGAGCGGGCGTCGAGTCGATGAGTCGACCCGCTCGAAATGGCACCGACGGCTTCCATGCGAACAACGAGCATCTCCTCGCGACGCATCCACAGGTTCCCCAGGGGCTCTCCGCCGACCTGATCGCCACGCTCGACGGCTACACACGTGTCGAGGTCGACGCCCTCGGTCTCGAAAGTCAGCGCCGAGCGGCCGCCGCCGTCGCCGAGGGCCGATTCGAGCGCAGCCTGATCACGATTCTCAACGACGACGGCACGGTGGCACTCGACCACGATGAGTATCCGCGGCCGGAGACGACGGCCGAGGGTCTTGCTGCGCTGCATCCGAGCTTCACGAAGTTCGTCGACTTCTCGTTCGAGCAGAGCGAACTCACGATGGCCGAGCTGATCGCGCAGAAGTATCCGGGCGTCGAACTCCACAACGTTCATCACGCGGGGAACAGTTCGGGTGTGGTCGATGGTGCAGGCGCCGTGCTCGTGTCATCGCCGGACTACGCGAACGCGCACGGCCTCACCCCGCGGGCACGCATCGTGATGTCGGCCGCGGCCGCTGACGAGCCGTTGATCATGCTCACTGCGCCTGGCCCGGCGGCCAACAAATGTCTGGCCCGAGCCGGTATGACCGTTGACGACATCGACCTGTTCGAGGTGAACGAGGCCTTTGCGTCGGTCGTGCTGCGGTTCTTCCGCGACACCGGCGCCGATCCGCTGAAGGTGAACGTCAACGGCGGCGCGATCGCACTTGGTCACCCGATCGGCGCAACTGGCACGATGCTGATCGGCACGCTGCTCGACGAGCTCGAACGTCGCGACCTGCAGACGGGCCTCGTGGCGATGTGCACCGGCGGCGGCATGGGCACCGCCACCATCATCGAACGCCTCTGAGATCATCTCCGCAACGGCACGCCATGGCGAGCGCTCATCGGCGATCGTCCGTGGCCCGCTGGAGCGTTGGCTCAGCTGTACTGGTCGAGAATCGTCGACTCGGTCACCCGGCTGAGGGTGTCGCGGATGGCCCTCGCTGTCGCCTCGTCGACACCGTCCACCGTGGTCAAGTCGTCGACCGTGGCGCGTTGGAGCTTGGCGAGCCCTCCGAAGTGGTCGGCGACGGCGATGGCGGTCGTCGACGGCAGTCGGCTGACGCGGTGCAGCAGACGCATTCCCTTTGGAGCCACCTCCTGGGCGAGATCGGTCGAGTCGCGACCCGGCGCCAACGCATCGGCGGTCAGGCGCAGGTTCGACACCTCGTCGTCGGACAAGTGGGACATGGCATCGAGGGTGTCGACGACCGAGCGCCCGGGTGGCAGATAGTCGGCGACCACGAGGTCGAGTTCGTCGTCGATCTCGCCGTAGAGCTCGTCGAGCTGCAAGCGCAACAACCGGGCGTCGACACCGAGTTCGATGATCATCGTCTCGATCTCGTCGGCGATGCGGTGGACCATCTCGCCGCGCTGGATGACGGCGACGACATCGCGAAGCGTGGTGACGTCTTCGACCTCGACCGCGGTGAGGTTCGTGATCGCATCGTCGAGGCGCACCTTGTAGCGCTCGAGCGTTTGCAGCGCCTGGTTCGCGCGATCGAGGAGATGCCCGACTTCTTGAAGCTGCCGCTTGTTGCCACCGGCGTAGACGTTGATGACGCCCATCTCTTCGCTCGCCGACACGACGGGTACGTCGAGCGATCGCGCCACTCGCTCGGCCGTGCGGTGGCGAGTTCCGGTTTCGCTGGTGGGGACCGAGGGGTCTGGAACGAGGTGCACGTTCGCACGCGCGATGCGGCCGCCATCGGACGACAGGATGATCGCGCCGTCCATCTTCGCGAGCTCCGAGAGACGCTGCGGGCTGTACGGGGCGTCGACGAGGAAACCGCCGGAACAGATCGACAGGACGTCGGCATCGTCGCTGAGCACGAGGAGTGCACCGGCTTTCGAGCGCACGACCCGGTCGATGCCGTCACGCAAGGGCGTGCCGGGAGCAACGCGGGCGAGCGCGTCGCGCATCGCCTCGTTGACGCCGCCGTGCCGGGAGTGCATGACCTGATCCTAGATGAGCAATGCGCGATCCATCCCGAGAGATCCTGGACTCACATTGCCGAGCGGAGTCCGGTCGGCGCTGTGTGGGCGCCGAGCCCGGCGGCGGCGACGGCTTCGGAGAGCGTAGCGGCCCGGATCACTGCGATGTCGGCGTCGCAATCGGGTGAGTTGGAGGGAGCGACCACGCGGCGCAGCCCGAGGCGTGCGGCCTCTGTGAAGCGCCGCTGTGCCTGGCCGACCTGGCGCAGCTCGCCGCCGAGACCGACCTCGCCGAACACCGCGAGATCGGCGGGAAGGGGCTGGTCGCGGATCGCGCTGACCACGGCGAGGCAGACGCCGAGGTCGAGGCCCGGCTCGCTGAGTTTGACGCCACCCGCCGTCGAGGCGTAGACGTCCTGGTCGGCGACCGGTACTCGTGACCGGCGCCCGAGCACCGCCATCAGCATCGAGAGTCGTGCGCCCTCGAGGCCGAGCGCGCTTCGACGCGGTGGTACACCGGGCACGCTGGGGGTGGCCAGTGCCTGCACCTCGACCACGATCGGGCGTTGGCCCTCCATCGTGGGCACGACCGCCGAGCCGGGTACGCCCGTGCGGCGATCGGCGAGGAAGAGCGAGGACGCATCGGGCACGGCGAGCAGGCCCGCGGTGGCCATCTCGAACAGCCCGAGTTCGTTCGTGGGTCCGAACCGGTGTTTCGACGCGCGCAGCAGGCGCAACGCGTGGTGGCGGTCGCCCTCGAACTGCAGGACGGTGTCGACCACGTGTTCGAGCACGCGGGGCCCGGCTAGCCCGCCCTCCTTCGTGACGTGGCCGACGAGCACGATCGACACGTTGCGTTCCTTGGCTTCGTTGACGAGTCGTTGGGCGCAGCCACGGACCTGGCCGACGCTGCCCGGCAGTGATCCCAGGCTCGGGTCGGACACGGTCTGGATCGAGTCGATCACCACCAGTTCGGGACGGATCCGGTCGATGGCCTCGAGGATGTGCGGCAGCGAGGTCTCGGCGTGGAGCCAGAGGTCGTCGCGAGTGGCCCCGAGTCGTTCGGCGCGTCGCTTGACCTGTTGCGCGCTCTCCTCCGCAGTGACGTACAACGTCGGCCCGTTCCACCCGGCGAGCAACTGCAGCAGCAGTGTGCTCTTGCCGATGCCCGGCTCGCCGCCGAGCAACGTGACCGAGCCGGCGACGAGCCCGCCACCGAGCACGCGGTCGAGCTCGCCGATGGTGGTCGAGACCGGGTCGCCGTGTTCGGTTCCGACCTCGCCGATGCGTGTCGGGCCGGGGCGTGACGATGTCGGCGCCGGGGCATGGTCGGCGCCGGAGACCTCGACATCCTCGACGAGCGTGTTCCAGTCGCCGCAGCCGGAGCACCGGCCGGACCACTTCGGATGTGAGGTGCCGCATTCGCTGCACACGTGGACCAACTTCGCTCGACTCGATGCCATGGACTCATCATGACGAAGGGCTGTCACACAGTTGGTTGACATCAGGGATCTGACCCCTGATGTCATCAGTCGAACGAGACGACCTCGCCGCGATTGATGCTGACCCAGTCGCGCGCTTCGAGATAGGGGCGGAACCGGTCGGCGATGATTTCGCCGTCGTGGCGGTTCTTCGGGCGCTGCAACTCGAACAGGTAGGGGAACTCGAGCCATGCCGTCGTGGCCTCCCACAATCGCAGGGCCGCCGCCCCTGTCGGCGGGTCGAGCACGACGGGACCGAACAGGCACTCGGGTTCGCCGTCGGGAGCGATGAACTCGGGGAAGAACAGCGTCGGCACGCCGTAGCCACCTGCGGCGACGACCCGATCGTGTTCGGTACGAACCTCGTCATGGGTGCTCGGATCGCTGATCGCTTCGTCGACGGTGCTCGGATCGAGTCCGATCTCCGCCAGGAGGTGCCGTGCGACATCGGGATCGTGTGGCCGGTGGCCCTCCTCGTGCAGTGCGCGGCCCGCTCGTTCGTACCACCGGTCGAGGTCGTCCATACTCGACCTGCGCAGCAGCGCTCCGATGCGCATCATCGACCAGCCGTAGGACCACTCCCGCTCCCACGGATGCTTCTTGCCCTCGACTCGGTTGATCTCTTCGAGGCTGAAGAACTTCCAGGCGATCTCGATGCCGTTCTGCCGGCGCACTTCTCGGATCCACGCCGACGTCTGGTACGCGAACGGGCACATCACGTCGAAGTGGAAGTCGACTCGGGTCGGCGCGTCGGGCATACCCCAGGCTGCCACACGGCCCCGTCGACGCGTGCCCCGTCAGCCTGTGGGGCGGGGCCGTCGGGGGCGGCGTGTGCGCTGCCAGCGGGCCCAGATCACGTAGCCGATGAACAGCGTCATGAACACGACCCAGGCGACCAGGGCGATCAGGGCGATGATCGACAGTGGTCGCGCCCACCAACGATCGTCACCCGGCGATTGCACCGTTGCCGCGCGCATGTCGAGGATGGAGCCGTCGGTGGGTGCGATCCACTCGAGTCGGTTGTCTCCGAGTTGGGATCCGTTGGTCTCGTCGGCGTTGATCTCGCCGGGGAGCTCGGCTCGAATCGCGGCGAAGATCGACGATTCCGGCCTGGCGCCGCTGGCTGCGATCTGTTCGGCGAACGGTACCGAACCGACCGCCGCGATCAGGTCCTCGTCGGCGAAGCTCTCGAAGCCATCGGGGAGCCCGAGCAGGCCGGTCAACCGGGTCGTGGTGTCGTCGCCGCTCGTGTTTCGGGTCATCGCCATCTGGTTGTACGGCGGCCCGATGCTGTTGAGCAGATTGGTCGCCTCGGCATCGGAGGAGAAGTCGTGGCTCAATGTGATGGTCACGCCCCCGTCGGGGAGTGTGGTGGGTCCGTCGATCGTCCAACCGGCTGCCACGATGTCATCGGTCGCCAACTCGTCGGTCAACGTCGGCACGGCGGCCACCACCTCGGCGTCAGCGGTGGCGACGAGCGTGATCGTGCCGGTTCCATCGGGTTCGACGGCCACGTCGACAGTGAGGTCGATGCGGCACCCGGCGACCGCTGCGACGCACACGCACAGAATCAGGACGCGACGGATCACGGTGACGAGTATGGCCGACGGTCGTCGGTGAGTTCAGGACGGCGCGAGGCCGACGAGTTGGGTGAGCAACGGATCAGGTCAGCTCGGGCGGGGGCAGCTCGGCCTCGCCACCGCCGGCCGGCGGGATCGGCTTCTCGGTCGCTGTCGTTGCGAGCTCGACCGATGACGGCGGCACGAAGCCTTCGACGGCGGTGAACGTGAACCGCTGCTTGCCCTCGTTGTCGGGGTCGTCCTCGGTGTCGACCACGATGATCTCGCCGGCAGAGAACTCCTTGTAGAGGATCTTCTCCGACAACGCATCTTCGATGTGGCGCTGGATCGCCCGACGCATCGGACGCGCACCCAGCTGCGGGTCGTAGCCGAGTTCGGCGAGCAGCTCCTTGGCCGACGCCTTGATCTCGATGCCGAGACCCTGGCCCTCGAGCTGACCGACGAGCCGCTGCGTGAGCAGGTCGACGGTCTGCAGGACCTCGTCGCGGGTCAGCTCGTGGAACACGATGACTTCGTCGATGCGGTTGAGGAACTCGGGTCGGAAGTGGTTCTTCAGCGACTCGTTGACCTTCTCCTTCATGCGCTCGTAGCTCATGGCGGTGTCGTCGCTGGTGAAACCGACGTTCGCCTTGCGCAAGTCCTGCGTGCCGAGGTTCGACGTCATGATCAGCACGGTGTTGCGGAAGTCGACCGAGCGGCCCTGGCTGTCGGTCAGGCGACCTTCCTCCAGGATCTGCAGCAACGTGTTGAACACGTCGGGGTGGGCCTTTTCGATCTCGTCGAACAGCACCACGGAGAACGGCTTGCGCCGCACTGCCTCGGTGAGCTGGCCGCCCTCTTCGTAGCCGACGTAGCCGGGAGGCGAACCGACCAGGCGGCTGACGGTGTGCTTCTCCATGTACTCGGACATGTCGAGCGTGATCAGCGCCGAGTCGTCACCGAACAGGAACTCGGTGAGCGTCTTGGCGAGTTCGGTCTTGCCGACACCGGTGGGGCCGAGGAAGATGAACGAGCCCGACGGTCGCTTGGGGTCCTTCAACCCGGCGCGGGTGCGACGGATCGATTGCGACACGGCCGACACGGCCTGCTCCTGGCCGATGATGCGCTTGTGGAGGTTCTCCTCCATCTTCAACAGCCGCTCGGTCTCCTCTTCGGTGAGCTTGTACACCGGGATGCCGGTCCACAGCGAGAGCACTTCGGCAACGGCTTCTTCGTCGACCTCGTCGAACAGGTCGACACCCTCGGCGCGAACCTCGGTCTCCTTCTGCGCCTTCTCTTCGAGCAACGACTTCTCCTGGTCGCGCAGGCGGCCGGCCTCTTCGAACTGCTGGTCCTCGACGGCGCGTTTCTTGGCCTCTTGGACCTCGCTGAGCTTCGTCTCGATCTCGCGCAGGTCGGGAGGCGTGGCCATGCGCTTGATGCGCAGGCGTGAGCCGGCCTCGTCGATCAGGTCGATGGCCTTGTCGGGCAGGTGCCGATCGGAGATGTAGCGGTCGGCCAGGTTGGCCGCGGCGACGAGCGCTTGGTCGGTGATCGTGACCCGGTGGTGCGACTCGTACTGATCGCGAATGCCCTTGAGGATCTCGATCGTGTGGGCGAGCGTGGGCTCGTCGACCTTGACGGGCTGGAAGCGCCGCTCGAGGGCGGCGTCCTTCTCGACGTGCTTGCGATACTCGTCGGTCGTGGTGGCGCCGATGGTCTGGAGTTCGCCACGGGCGAGCATCGGCTTGAGGATCGAGGCCGCGTCGATGGCGCCTTCGGCTGCTCCGGCGCCGACGAGCGTGTGGATCTCGTCGATGAACAGCAGGATGTCGCCGCGCGTCTTGATCTCTTTGAGGACCTTCTTGAGCCGCTCCTCGAAGTCGCCTCGGTAACGCGACCCGGCGACGAGTGCCCCGAGGTCGAGCGTGTACAGCTGCTTGTCGGTGAGCGTGTCGGGCACGTCGTTGTTGACGATCTTCTGGGCCAGGCCCTCGACGATGGCCGTCTTGCCGACGCCGGGTTCACCGATCAGCACCGGGTTGTTCTTGGTGCGCCGCGAGAGGATCTGCATGACCCGCTCGAGTTCGTTGGTGCGTCCGATGACGGGGTCGAGCTGGCCTTCGCGGGCAGCCTGGGTGAGGTTGCGGCCGAACTGGTCGAGGATCTGGCTGTTGCCGCCCTTTTCGTCGTCGCCGCCCTTGCTGGCACCCACACCGGCGCCGGCGGGAGCCTGCTCGCTTCGGCCGCCGCCAGTGGAGCCGGACGGGCCCTGGTAGCCGGAGAGCAACTGGATGACCTGTTGGCGCACGCGGGACAGATCGGCGCCGAGCTTGACGAGGACCTGCGCAGCGACGCCTTCGCCTTCGCGGATCAGCCCGAGCAGGATGTGCTCGGTGCCGATGTAGTTGTGGCCGAGCTGGAGTGCTTCACGGAGAGAGAGTTCGAGCACCTTCTTCGCTCGGGGTGTGAAGGGGATGTGGCCCGACGGCGACGAGCCACCCTGGCCGATGATCTCCTCGACCTGGCTGCGCACGGCTTCGAGGGAGATTCCGAGGCTCTCGAGCGCTTTCGCGGCGACACCTTCTCCCTCGTGAATCAGCCCGAGCAGGATGTGCTCGGTGCCGATGTAGCTGTGATTGAGGAGGCGAGCCTCCTCCTGTGCGAGCACGACGACTCGACGAGCCCGGTCAGTGAAACGTTCGAACATGGAGCGCCCTTTCCACGAAGTGGGATTCCGTGCGGCAACCCTACCGGCGCCTGTCCAGTACCACGGGCCGGTCCCGCGTGACAAAAAGATCAAGATCTCCGGGAATACGCGAGGTGACACCGGTGCCAGGCACCCCGTCACCGGTTGCGCAGCGGCTGTTGGGCGTCACCACGGGTCAGGGGGCGGGGCGGACGCCTTGTGCGTCGGGGAGCGACCACAGCAGCGATTCGACGAGCAACCTCTCGTTGGGGTTGCGGTCGAGCATCTCCATCGCTCGATGGATACACCGCACAGCGTCGGCGCAGGCATCGACATCGGTGGTCGCCGGGCTGATCGCGGTGTCACGGTAGGTGGCCGCCATCGCTGCGAGTCCGCTGCGCAACTCGTCGGTGCGGTAGCGACGCAATTCGCGTTTGTGGCGTTCGTCGAGTTGCTTCTTGCCGCTGCCGCGCTCGCCGTACGCCTTGATCCGTTCGTCGAGTTCGGCGACCTCGATGGCGTGACGGTTCGCGAGCGGCTCCGACGCAGCGTCGATCATCCCGAGGAGGTGTGCAGCGGTCCGGATCGCGACTGCACCGGTGCCGTCGAGTTCGTGGGGTGCCTCGGCGAACGCCTCTCGACGCTCGGCGAGGGCCGGGTCGGTGGCGAGCACCCGTGCGCGCTCGAGGTCGCCGTGCGCCGCCCGAGCTGCCGCCATCGCGGAAGCCGGAGCGATTCCCTCGGTCACGAGCTGCGCGGCGATCACGTCGACGCCGATGCCGCGGAAGTCGATACGGGCGCAGCGTGACGAGATCGTGATCAGGTCGTGCGGTACGAAGTCGGCGAGGATCAGAAACGTCACCGAGTCGGGTGGTTCTTCGATGATCTTCAGCAGACGTCCGGCGCCCTCGGGCGCAAGCAGGTGGAACTCGTCGAGGATCATCACCTTGGAGTCACCTTCGGAGGGTGTGAGCGAGGCCTCGTGGATGATCGACTTGGCCTGTTCGGTGTCGATGCGGGCGCCGCTGCGGCGCACCTCACGCACGTCCGGATGCTCGCCGCGAAGGATGAGCACAGCATCGCGTTGGTCGGCGGCTTCCGCTCCGGTCATCAATCTCGTGGCGAAGGCACGTGCCGCTTGGAGCTTGGTCGATCCCGTTGGCCCCACGAAGAGATAGGCGTGCACCGGTCCACGGTCGGCGGCCGCGCGCAGGTGGCGGATCGCGTCGGGTTGACCGATCACGTCGTCCCAGATCGGTCCGGGGCTCGACACTGCAGTGGCGTTCACAGCGCGCCTTGTTCGGCGAGGGCCTGTCGGATGTCGGCGGCCACCCGGTCGACCGAGCCGACGGCCTGCACCGTGATCCATCGCTCTGCGTCGGCCGCGGCCATCGCCCGGAATCCGGCCAGTACGCGTGCGTGGAACTCGTCGCCGGCCGCCTCGAATCGGTCGAGGTCGCGCCGACTCATCCGCTCGGCGATCACATCGTCGGGGGTGTCGAGGAACACGACGACGCTCGGCCAGACCCCGCCGGTTCCCCACTCGTTGAGGTGGCGGATCTCACCGATGTCGAGTTCGCGTCCGTAGCCCTGGTAGGCGAGCGACGAGTAGACGGAACGGTCGCTCACCACGGGCCGGCCGGCATCGAGCGCCGGCGTCACGACCTCGGCGATGTGCTGCGCTCGATCGGCGGCGGTGATCAGTGCCTCGGCTCGTGGGTGCAGATTGTGGACGCTCGTGTCGTGGAGGAGCGCTCGCAACCGAACGCCGATGTCGGTGCCGCCGGTCTCGCGGGTCAGGACGGCATCGATCTCCGTGGCCAGCCGTGCGGCTTGCGTCGACTTTCCGCATCCCTCGGCGCCCTCGAACGCGATGTAGGGCGGGCGGTCGCTCACGATCGGCGATGGTAACGAGTCTGCCGACCGTCGAGCTCGAACACATACCCCCGAGGGGATCGGGACGAAAGGCCGTAGTGGATGGTTCGACCGGTGCGTAGCGTCGATGTCAGAAGCGGTCGCAACGGTTGCGGACTGCAGGATTGGAGCTGACGGAGATGGCGTCGGAACAGAAACGACTCGTGATTCTCGGTGCGGGAACGGGCGGCACACTCGCGGCCAACCGCCTGCGCAAGAAGTACAAGGACGACCAGTTGCGTATCGACATCGTCGATCAGGACAACCGCCACGTGTACCAGCCCGGGTTGTTGTTCGTGCCCTTCGGGCTCACCGAGCCGGACGAGATCGTGCGCAAGCGCGACCGGCAGCTCAAGAAGGGCATCAACTATCACCAGTGCCCGATCGAGTCGGTCGACATCGAGGCCGACACGGTGGCGCTCCAGAACGGCACCACGCTCGAGTACGACGTGCTCCTGATCGCCACGGGCGCCGTACTGCTGCCCGAGGAGACCGAGGGTCTGACCGGGCCCGGCTGGCGCACGACCGTGCACACGTTCTACGACATGGACGGTGCGACGGCGCTGGCCGAGGCACTCGAGGACTTCGAGTCCGGTCACCTCGTGATCAACGTGATCGACATGCCGATCAAGTGCCCGGTCGCCCCGCTCGAGTTCGCGTTCCTCGCCGACTGGTACTTCACCGACAAGGGTGTGCGTGACGACGTCCGCATCACCTACGTGACCCCGCTCGATGCGGCGTTCACGAAGCCGACGGCCTCGGCGACGCTCGGGTCGCTCCTCGACGACAAGCACGTCGAGATCGTCACCGAGTTCAACACCGGTGAAGTCGTGGGGGCAGTCGACGGCGCGCCCGGCAAGCTGATCAGCTACGACGACCGCGAGGTCGAGTTCGATCTCGCCGTCGTGATTCCGTTGCACGGTGGCGCCGCCTACGTCGAGGATTCGCCCGGGCTGGGCGACGAGTTGGGTTTCATCCCGACTGACAACGCCACCCTGCAGTCGAAGGTGAAGCCGAACATCTTCGTCGTCGGCGACGCCGCCGATCTCCCGGCATCCAAAGCCGGTTCGGTGACGCACTTCGAAGGCGAGGTGCTCGTGGAGAACATCGAGGCGTTCCTCGATGGCACGCCGATCGAACACTCCTTCGACGGCCATGCCAACTGCTTCATCGAGACCGGCTTCTCGAAGGCGTTGCTGATCGACTTCAACTACGAGAACGAACCGGTCGGCGGTCACTACCCCGGCCCGGTCGGTCTGCCCCTGCTCAAGGAGTCGCGGGCGAACCACCTCGGCAAGTTGATGTTCCAATCCTTCTATTGGCACGGCCTGCTGCCCGGGCGCGACATTCCCGGCATCGGCCCCGACATGCCCAAGTTCGGCAAGAAGCAGCCCGTCGCGGCTGACACGAAAGGATCCTGAACCATGCCAACCAAGACACTCGCCGGAACGTCCGTTGAGGTCAACGACGAGGGCTTCTTCGTCGATGCCCAGCAATGGACCAAGGAGATGGCGCCCGAGATCGCCGGCGAGGTCGGCGTGCCGACCCCGTTGACCGATCGTCACTGGACGGTCATCGACCTGATGCGCTCGGAGTACTTCGACAAGGGCACCGGTCCCACGGTGCGCAAGATCAGCAAGCTCTCCGACGTGACCACCAAGGAGCTCTTCGTGTTGTTCCCGAAGGGCCCAGCCAAGCTCGCCGCCATGGTGGCGGGCATCCCCAAGCCGAAGGGCTGTATCTGACATGACCGACACACATCCCCTGCCCGCCGCGCCGGTCGCGGCGCCGATCGAGAAGGTGTCGATCATCGTCTCGAAGGGCTCGCTGGAGGGCATCTACCCGGCGCTGATCATGGCCAATGGCGCACGCAACGAGGGCATCGAGGCCAACTTGTTCTTCACCTTCTTCGGCATGGACGCGGTCCACAAGGAGCGCCACGACCACATCAAGGTCGCCGCTGTTGGCAACCCCGGCCTCCACATGCCGACGATCGCCGGCGTCATCCCCGGTGCGTCGGCGTTGATCACGAAGTACATGGAGAAGCAGATCGAGAAGCTCGACTTCCCCGACATCACGGAGTTCATCGAGATGATCCACGACACGGGCGCCGGCCTCTACGCCTGCCTCGCCTCGGTCGACCTGTTCGGGATGGAGCGCGAGGATCTGATCGACGAACTCGACGACATCATCACCGTCGGCGAGTTCTACGACATGGCCGCCGGCGGCCAGATCATCTTCACCTGACCGACCGGTGCCGTTCTCGTGAACTCGTGCGGGACGAGTTCCCGTACGAGTTCACGACAAGCGGCATTCAGCCCTCGGCCACGTCGAAGGTGCCGATCATGCCCAGTTCGGTGTGGGGCTGGTCGGTGGCCGGGTCGACGAGGATGCACTGGTAGGTGTACACGCCCGGTGCCGTGAACGTCATCGTGGCGCCACCGGATTCGCCGGGGTTGGTCGCGGCGACTTCGCCGATCGGTTCGCCGTCGGGGTCGAGCACCTCGAATTCGTGCGCCTGCTCGCCGGTGTTGTCCATCGCGAACCGGACCGTGTCGCCGTCGGCGATTCCGGTGAGGTCGAGGTTCTCGTACTCGAAGTCGACCGACTCGAAGGCGATCTCGCGATCGGGCGCGTCCTGGGCCGTTCCGCCGTCGCCGGTGACGGTGAACGGTGATTCGAACCCGTCGCCGGTCTGGCCGGGCTTGCAGCGAACGAGGTAGTCGCCCGCGACGAGGTCGACCGTGAGCGTGCGCGAGGTGCCGGTGGTGACGTTCTCGACTTCGCCGAGCGTGTCGCCGTTCGCTTTCAGGACGTACAGCTCGTTGACCTCGTTGCTCTCGTTGACGAAATCGAATCCGACCTTGCCGGCGTCGACGACGTCCTGGGCGATGTCGCACGCGTCGTCGGTGCCGGTCACGTCGACGGTCGAGTCGGCCGATTCGGTCGAACATGCGGCCAGCGCCAGCAGCGCTGCCACGGGAACGGCGAGCACGGCTCGGTGTCGGGACATGGTGGAACTCCTCGGGGGCATGGTGGATCGGGACGGGAATGAGCGGGCTTCAGCGTGCGGGCTCGCCGACGGCTTCGACGGGCGTTGCGGGCCGATCAGCAGGCGACGCGGGAGCGGGCCGCGGCGAGAGCAGGAACAGCACCATCGTCGGGATGAGGTACCCGAGGTAGACAGCGATTTCGAGCACGGTCATTTGTGGGCCGAGGTTGAAGATGCCCTTGAGCAGGGCGCCGTACCAGCTGGTGATCTCCCAGCCGTCGATGTTCCAGGCGAGGTTGTCGATGCCCGGCAGGATGCCCGCTTCCTGCAGGTCGTGGACGCCGTAGGCGAGCACGCCGGCAGCGATCACGATGAGCGCCGCGCCGGTGACCTTGAAGAAGGAGGCCAGGTTCATCGACACGACGCCGCGATACAGCAGCACGCCGATCACCACGGCGGTGAGGATGCCGAGCAGCGCGCCGAGGGCCGGCCCGGCGCCGGCGCCCTGGGCCTGGAACGTCGGATACAGGAAGAGCGCCGTCTCGAGGCCCTCACGTCCGACGGCGAGCAGCGCGGCGGTGAACACCCCGATCGTCCCGATCTCGACAGCAGCGGTCATCTTGTCCTGGAGTTCGCCCTTGAGTGTGCGCGATGCCCGCTTCATCCAGAACACCATCCACGTGACGAAGACGACGGCGACGATCGAGAGGATGCCACCAAAGGCCTCCTGGGCCTCGAAGCTCATCGACGCCGAGGTGTAGTGCAGCAGGGCCCCGAACCCGAACGACAACACGACAGCGACGGCGACTCCGGCCCACAGCGCGGGGAGGCGATCGCGATGGCCGCTGCGCACCATGAACGACATCAGGATGCTGACGACGAGCGCCGCCTCGAGCCCCTCGCGGAGTCCGGTGAGGAATGTCTGCAGCACGTTGATCTCCGCGTGTTCTGGGTGCGGGCGGGATCGCCTGCCGTCCGGCGGCGCCGGAGTTAGGTCAGCCTAACAACCGTCTTTCCGGCGACGCAACACCCGGTCGGTGGTACCCGCGAACTCAGCCGTTGAGGTCGGTGATCACGGGTGCAGCGGGCTTCGCCGCGACTTTCGTCGCTGTGGCCTTCTTCGCGGTGGCCTTCTTCGCGGTGGCCTTCTTCTTGGCCGCCGTCTTCTTCGCTGGCGCCTTCTTCTTGGTTGCCTTCTTCTTGGCTGCCCGCTTCTTGGTGGGTCCGCCCTTGGCGATGATCGCTTCGCGGCGGATGGCCAGGAGTTCGTAGGCCCGCTCGGGCGCCATGGCCTCGAGCCGGTCGCCCTTGCCGAGCGACGCGTTGGTTTCGCCGTCGGTGACGTACACGCCGAACTTGCCGTCCTTCGCGACCACGGCGCGTTCGCTCACCGGGTCGGTGCCGAACTCTCGCAGTGGACCCTTGGCGGCCATGTTGGTGCCACCGCGCTTGTAGACCTTTGGCTGGCTGTAGATCGCCAACGCCTCGGCGAGCGTGATCTGCAGGAGTTGATCTTCTGAATCGATGTTGCGGTAGTCCTTCTCCTTCTGCACGTACGGGCCGTAGCGGCCGTTGTTCGCATAGATCGGGACGCCGTCGGAGGGATCGTCGCCGAGGTGACGCGGCAGCTGCAGCAGCGCTTCGGCTTCGTCCATCGTGATCCGTTCGAGGATCATCGTCTTGAACAGGCTCGACATCTTCGGCTTCTCGAAGCCCGGCGGGGGATCGTCGTGATCGCCCCACTGCACGTACGGGCCGTAGCGACCGTTCTTCGCGTACACCGGGTAGCCATCGAGTTCACCGATCGGCTCGTCGGACTTGGGGGCGGCGAGCAACTCGATCGCCTTGGCAACCGTCAACTCGTCGGGGGTCAGGTCGTCGGGCACGCTGGCGGTGTCGTCGCCACGCTTGACGTAGGGGCCGTACTTTCCCGGCTTGACGACGATGAGGTTGCCGTCGGCGTCAGGGCCGAGCGGGAACGTATTGATCTCGGCCGCATCGATCTCGTCGAGGTTCTCCTCGACGAGGCGCTTGAGGCCGAGCAGTGCGTCCTCGCCGACGCCGGCCTCGGCCGAGATCGGTTCGGTGTCACCGTCGCCGGTGTCGCCGAAGTAGAAGCGCTTCAGCCACTTCTCCTTGGCGCGGCGACCGTTGGCGATCTCGTCGAGGTCGGCGTCGATCGACGCGGTGAAGTCGTAGTCGACGAGCGCGTCGAAGTGCTCCTCGAGCAGCCGAATGACGGCGAACGCGGTCCAGGTCGGGACCAGTGCCTGACCCTTCTTCCACACGTAGCCGCGGTCCTGGATGGTCTGGATGATCGACGCCCATGTCGACGGGCGACCGATGCCGAGTTCCTCGAGCCGCTTGACGAGCGACGCCTCGGTGTATCGGGCGGGGGGTGACGTGCTGTGGCCGTTCGGCTCGATCGACGCGATCGGCACCGTGTCGCCCTGCGTCAGTGGTGGCAGCAGCGCCTCGTTGTCGGCGTCGTCGTCGCCGGTCTCCTCCTTCGACGCCACGTAGACGGCGCGGTAGCCCGGGAACGTGATCGTGGTGCCGGACGCTGCGAACTCGCAGTCGGTGAGCTCGCCGGTGGCGCGGTCGGCGGCATTCGCAGCGAGGCGCACGCTGACGGTGACGCCGGACGCGTCGGCCATCTGCGACGCGAGCGTGCGCTGCCAGATCAGGCGGTACAGCGCGACTTCCTGGCTGTTGAGTTCGGACCCGAGGCTCTGCGGCGAGCGGTACGGCGTGGTCGGGCGGATCGCCTCGTGGGCTTCCTGGGCGTTCTTGATCTTCGACGAGAACTGCTTCGGGGCCGCATTGAGGTAGTTGGCGCCGTACTCGCTCGTGACGGCGGCGCGGGTGGCCTGCATCGCCTCGTCGGACAGCACCACGTTGTCGGTACGCATGTAGGTGATGTAGCCACGCTCGTACAGGCCCTGCGCGACGCGCATCACCTGCGACGACGACAGACGCAGCTTGCGACCACCCTCCTGCTGGAGCGTCGACGTCATGAACGGCGCCTTCGGCGACGAGCGATACGGCTTCTCCTCGACCGATCGCACGGTGAACGTCGCGCCGTCGAGGCCCTCGGCGATCGTGCGTGCCCGTGCTTCGTCGAGCGCCACGGTCTTGGCCGAGACCTGGCCCCTCGCGTCGAAGTCCTTGCCGGTGGCGACACGGTCTCCGTCGACCGCGACCAGCTTGGCTCCGAACGCCGGCTGAGTTGCGGTGCCGAGTTCGATGTCCCAGTAGTCGGCGGTGATGTAGGCGATGCGTTCACGCTCGCGCTCGACGATCAGGCGCACCGACGGGCTCTGGACCCGCCCAGCCGACAGGCCGCGGTTGACGCGCCGCCACAACACTGGCGACACCTCGTAGCCGTAGAGGCGGTCGAGGATGCGCCGCGTTTCGGCGGCGTCGACGAGGCCGTAGTCGAGGTCACGCGGGTTGTTGACAGCGTGGTCGATCGCGGCCTTGGTGATCTCGTGGAACACCATCCGCTTGACCGGCACCTTCGGCTTGAGGTACTCGATCAGGTGCCACGAGATGGCCTCACCCTCGCGGTCTTCATCGGTTGCGAGATAGAGCTCCGAGGCGTCCTTCAATGCGGCCTTGAGATCCTTGACCACGGTCTTGCCGCGCTCGGTCAGCTCGTAGGTGGGCTTGAAGCCGTTGTCGACGTCGATGTTCAGCCCCTTGCTCGGCAGGTCGGACACGTGGCCGACCGAGGCGCGCACGTCGTAGTCGTCGCCGAGGAACTTCGACAGCGTCTTGGCCTTGGCAGGCGACTCGACGACGACGAGGGGTTTGGACATCAATGCCTTTCGCGGGTCTACGGTGGGTACTGCTTCAGTGTGATCGCTACGCGATCGATCGCCGCGTTGTCAAGCCAGCGTCAGTGCTTCGCATCACGTGAGTGTGCCAAGGGAACCCGCGAATCCCCATCGCGGGTACGGTTCGTCCACGATGTCGAGCGCACTCCACGAGCCGGACCCGGCACTCGGATGGGCCCTCGACTTCGACCGGGCGTGGACCGAATTGGGACGAGTGGGCGCGCCTGGGCGTGTGTCGCGGCTCGATCGCGGATGGAGCACGGTCGTGCGCTCGATCGACGAGGCGCGGGGTGTGGCCGACCCGTTGCGGGTGCGCAACATCGGCGCCGACGTCGCGGTCGGCGACTGGGTGATCGCATCGGACGACGGCGAACGAGTCGAGCACGTGTTGGAGCGCCGCTCGGCGTTCACCCGGCGCGCATCGTTCGACGGGATGCGGGCGGTGTCGCACACGTTGGCGGCGAACATCGACGTCGTGTTCCTGGTGCACGCGCTCGGATCGCCGCCGAGCCCCCGACGTTTGGAGCGCGAGCTCGTCCTGGCATTCGATTCCGGCGCCGAGCCGGTGGTCGTGCTGACCAAGACGGACCTGGTCGGCGATCCGGAACCCGGGCGGGTCGCGCTTCAGGACGTGGCACTCGGGGTTCCGGTTCTGCTCGCGAGCGGGATCAGCGGTGAGGGCATCGCTGCGATCAGCGAGTACGCGGTCGGCAATCGGACGCTGACGTTCCTCGGCGCGAGTGGCGTCGGGAAGTCGACGCTCGTCAATGCGCTCGTCGGGGCCGAGCGCCAGGCGACGTCGGCGGTCCGCGAGGGCGATCAGCGCGGACGGCACACCACGGTCGCGGCCGAACTCGTGCCGCTGCCCGGCGAGGGGTGGCTCATCGACACGCCGGGTGTACGCGCTCTGAGTCTCTGGTTGTCCGGCAACGGGATCGAGCGTGCATTCGCCGACGTGTTCGACCTGATGGATCACTGCCGTTTCCGTGACTGCAAGCACGACCAGGAGCCGGGCTGCGCTGTCCAGTCGGCGATCGCAGCAGGGACGCTCGACGCGGTGCGCCTCGCAAGCCTCGACCGGCTGATCGAGGAGGAAGCGGCGCTGGAAGAGGAACAGCGTGCGCACGACAAGGCCGCCGACAAGCGGGCCGGTGGCCGTACCCGACCCCCCGAGGAATCAGAGTTCGACGATCTGTGAGCACGACTCGACGTACACGATGTGCCAGGCACATCGTGTACGTCGTGGAAATCGCAGCGAACGGCAAGGCCATCGAGTCGGTGTGGGACTACCCGCGTCCGCCTCGTGTCGAGCGGGTCGACTGGCGTGTCCGTGTGATCCATGCCGGCGCGACGGTCGTCGATGCGCCGCATGCGGTTCGGGTGCTCGAGACGAGCCAGCCGCCGGCGTACTACGTGCCGGTCGAGTTCGTCGACCTCGATCTGATGGCACCGTCGCAGCGCCGGACGTACTGCGAGTGGAAGGGCGTGGCCGAATACGCCGACATCGTGGTGGGCGACGAGCGAGTCGCCGATGCGGCCTGGACCTATCCGTCGCCGACGGAAGGGTCAGCAGCGGTGCGAGGCCACTGGGCGTTCTACGCCCAGAAGGCCGACGAGTGCTGGATCGACGACGAGCAAGTCGGTAGCAACGAAGGAAGCTTCTACGGCGGCTGGGTCACCGCCAACGTCACCGGCCCGTTCAAGGGCGCTGCCGGCACGATGCACTGGTGAGACGTGCACCATGTGCTTGGCACATCGTGCACGTCGGGCGGTCAGAGCAACTCGGAGGACCAGTCGATGTCGGGACCACGGGTCCACGTCGTTGCGAGATTGACTGCCGCGACCGGGAGTGGGCCGTAGATGTGTGGAAACAGCACGTCGAGGCCGGGCGCCGGAGGCTCGTACACGATCGCTGACGGCACGAGTCGCGGATCGATGGTGAGCACGACGATCTGTTCGAGGTCGGCGTAGAAGCGATTGGCGGTGTCCTGCAGTTGCTCGCGGGTCGAGCAATGGATGAACCCCTCCTGGTCGAGTGTGACACCGCGGGTGGACATCCGGTACTCGCCGGTCGCGAACGCGGTCGCCCAGTCGTCGGGGAGTGCCATGTGGAAGATCGGCTCGTCGTGGGGCGTCTCGTCGCTCATCGTCACAGGGTGCCGTCGTCGAGTCGTTGTCGCACCTCGACGGCGCGCTCACGAACCGCTGGGAGGTCCGACAGTTGTTCCGACGCCCGCACCTGGCGAGCGATGCGCGGGTTCTTCACCAGCAGATCGTGGTGGCGGGCGAGGAAGTCCCAGTAGAGGGTCGTGAACGGACAGGCGTCGTCGCCGACGCGCTGCTTGCGGTCGTATCGGCACGAACGGCAGTAGTCGCTCATCGTGTCGATGTAGTTGCCACCCGCGGCGTACGGCTTGGTGGCCATCATGCCGCCGTCGGCCCACTGGCTCATCCCGATCACGTTCGGCAGCATCACCCATTCGGCGCCATCGATGAAGCTCGACCACATCCACTCGGTCATGTCCCACGGATCGACGCCGTGCAGCATCGCCAGGTTGCCGAGCACCATCAGGCGCTGGATGTGATGGTTGTAGGCGCGGTCGTGCAGCGTCGAGATGCAGTTGCGCACGCAGTTCATGTCGGTGCTTGCCTCGCCGAGGAACACCGGAGGCACCGGCCGATCTGCGCCGAGCACATTCCGCTCGCGATAGTCCGGCATCCACAGCCAGTAGACGCCCCACACGTACTCGCGCCAGCCGATCACCTGGCGGATGAACCCTTCGGCCGAGGCGATCGGCACCCGGCCCGCGTCGAAGGCGTCTTGGACCGCGTCGCACACCTCGCCTGGCAGGAGCAGCCCGACGTTCAGATACGGCGACAGCACCGAGTGGGCGAGGTGCCACGACCGCTCGATCATCGCGTCCTCGTGCGGACCGAACATCGGCAGGACGTCGTCGACGAAGTGTCTCAGCCGTGCGAGCGCATCGGGTCGTGACGTCGCCCACGTGCCGTCGGGATCGGTGCCCCAGCAGTCGTCGGGAAGTTCGGCGAGCACCGCTCGGTCGATGTCGTCGAGTGGGGACTGTGGCGGTTCGGGCCACGGCGAGCCGGCCTTCGGTGGCCGTTGACGGTTCTCGTCGTCGTAGTTCCAGCGGCCGGTGACCGGCTCGTCGTCGTCCATCAGATAGCCGAGCCGATGGCGCTGCCAACGGTAGAAGTCCTCCATCTTCAGTTGCCTGCGTCCGCTCGCCCAGTCGGCGAACTCGTCGTAGTGGCAGAGGAACTGGTTGGATCTCACAGTCGTCACGCCGAGCTCGCGGAGCAGCTCGAGTCCGTTCCAGCTCGCCGGTTCCGTCGCGAGCACCTCGGTGGGGCCGAACGCCGCCACGTGCTCGTCGTGTCCGCTGCGTAGCGAATCGGCGATGCGGTAGTCGACATCGAAACCCGCCGCGCGTAGCTCGTCGGCGAAGCGTCGCATCGAGGCGAGGACGAAGTGGGCACGCTGTCGATGCCATCGCTTCCCGGCGACTTTGGCGCGGCTCTCGACCATCAGGACGCGGTGCGAATCAGGTGCGGCGCCGCGCAGTGCCCCGATGCTGCGATTCAGCTGATCGCCGAGCACCCAGACCGTTGACCGGCGTGGTGAGGTCACGCGATCGAGTCGCGCACGGTGACCGCCCGGTCGAAGCGGGTCAGTGCCAACCGCTCGCGCAGCGCCGGTCGCGTGCAGACCACCTCCAGGTCGCCGTCGGAGTCGCGTGCCGCAGCAGCGGCGCCGAGCAGGACCCCGAGGCCGGTGTCGTCGAGCACACCGACCGCGTCGAGGTCGACCACGAGCGTGACGCCCGGGTGTCGGCGTACGGCACGGGCGAGGTCGTCGTGGAGGCCGCCGACTGCGGCCAGATCGACCACGCCATCGACGGTCACGACGATGGCGCCACCGACGTGGTCGAGCGTCGTATGGACCTGCATGGTCGTGCAGGCTATGGCGGCGGGGACGCAGGTGGCACCCCGTTCGCCCTCACGGCGGCTCGAGCGCCATTGTCACGGTCGCAGTGTGGCTGACGGGTCCGATCATCGATCCGAGGAACGCGACGTCGATCGGATCGACGTACGTCACGGTGACGGTGACGGTCGATGTGTCGCGTGCCGTGACCACCTCGATCGGCAGGTCGATCGCTCGCTTTGCCGCATTCCGAGCGGCGCTGGCGGGCGTCGCCGACACCGCGGCGGCGCGTGCGCCCTCCCGCGCGGCGAGCTCGACGGCGAGCTCGTTGCGAACGGCCGTGCCGACGACGACGAGTCCGAGCGCCATCACGACCACGATCGGGAGGGTCAACGCGAACTCGACCGATGCTTGACCGGCCGGATCTCGCAGGCGACGTCGACCGTGGCGATCAGACCCTGTCGATGACGGCATCGATCACGCTGTTGAACAGCCGGCTGATGCGCGCAGCACCGCCACCGGCGGTCGCCCATGCGACCACCATCAGTCCGACCAGCGCGGCCGCAAGGAGAACGAGTGCGTACTCGGTCGTCGCTTGTCCACGGTCGTCGGCGCGGGTGAGACGTGTGCGTTCGGCGCCGAGTGCAGTGTGCAGGTGGACGTAGAGCAGCAAGGTGAGACGGTTGGGCATGGTGCCCCCTTCGTGGATCGTGGATCGTGTGGCCAGAGGTCACCAAGCGGTTCCGCCAAGTGACGACAGTGCGGCGATCACGGCGGGCGCGATTGCGAGGAGGACGAACGACGGCAGCGTGCACGCCACGAGTGGGAACGACAGGCGGATGGGGAGCTTGCGGGCATCGGCGTGGTCCTGCCGTTGGCGAGCAGCGCGTGCTTCGTTGGTGAGCAGATCGAGCGCCGGGCCGAGGGCGAGGCCGTAGCGGTCACATGACGAGATCACGTCGGCCAACGCCCCCGCGGACGCGCCCAGCCGCTCCGGCAGAGCGTCGAGGGCGTCGGCGAACGGCTGGCCACGTTCGGTGCGACGGACCACCTCGCCGAACGCCGCACCGATCACCGACTCGCGGGACCTCGCGAGATCGCACACCGCTTGAAACGGTGTGAGGCCTGCTCGAACGCTCAACACCAGGAGGTCAGTCGAGTCGGGAAGCTCGCGCTCGATGGCGGTGCGTCGTCGCCGGGCAGCGTGCATCGCACCGACTCGGGTCGCGAGCAGTGCTCCCGCGGTTGCGGCGCCGATCGCGATGGGACCGACGACGAGCACTCCGAGCCCTGCGCCCACGATGGCGGCGCCGCTCGAGATGCGGCGTCGGCGGTTCGGTGGACGCTTGGTCGGGGCCGACGGGCGCGATGTGATCTCGCGCCGACCGCCCGTGACGGCGGCTCGTGTGATCGCGCCGAGTGCGACCGTGGCGAGCACCGCGGCCAGCGGTCCGATCACTGTGGACGTCGAGATGGAGGCGATCACGACGGGATCCCGACGATGCGACGCATCCACCACCAGCCACTCGCATACAACGCCAGACCCGCACCGATGCACACCACGCCGATGGGCGAGGTCGCCACGGATCGGACAGCCTCGTCGGTGGTGACGAGCAGTGCCAGCATCAACAGCGGCACGGCAGTCATCACGTGCGACGAAAGGCGAGCTTGGGCGGCCTGCGTGGCTCGATCGTCGAGTTCGGCGGCTCGCTGTCGCAGCAGCATCGCCGTCCTGTCGATCGAGGCGGCGCAGGGTCCGCCAATCCGACTCGCGGTGGCGATCACGGCAAGTGCGAGTCGGAGATGTGGGCCGACGCCGTCAGTTCGATCGACGGCATCATCGAGCGGCAGGCCGCGCTCGATCGCCAGCCGAAGCGTCGCAGTCGCCCGCGCGGTGACCGAATCGGACGGAAGGACCGTGACGGCGTCGCGCAGCGTCGACCCCGATCGGATGCGACGGGCGATGTCGTCGCACCAGGTGGCAACCGCACGCGCGGCGGGCAGGCGACGTCGTGAGCGTTGCTGCACCCATGACCGGACGAGACCGTCGAGACGCCAGGGTGCATGATCGACGGCGGCTGCCGCCCGCCGTGGCGTCGGTCGCAGCGGCACTGCGGCGACGAGTGCTGCGAGCGCGACCAACGCGACGGCGGTCACGATTCGACCCCTTCGACCCCGTCGACCACTTCGACCACTTCGACCGGTTCGACCGGTTCGACCGGTTCGACCACGGGATTTCGCCGCCGTCGCTGGAGCGGTGCGATGACGGTCAGCTCACTGCGCTCGTCGAGAACGGCCAATGGTCGAGTCGTCGACGGGCTCGCGTTGTCGGTCGTCGTTGGCGTCGGACGGACCTCCGCGATTTCGGTGATCCGGCGCACGCCGTGGCCGCACCGTTCGACGTGGATCACGACGTCGATCGATCGAGCGAGTTGGTGGCGGATCGCAGCCAGCGGCCATGTCGGTGCCGCCTGCAGTATCAGCGACTCGAGTCGAAGCAGCGTGTCGACGGGGCTGTTCGCATGGCAGGTGGAGATCGAACCGTCGTGACCGGTGTTCATGGCCTGGACCAGTGCGAGCACCTCGTCGCCGCGGACTTCACCAACCACGATGCGATCCGGCCGCAGCCGCAATGCGGTGCGCACGAGTTGGGCGAGGTCGACGGCGCCGGGTCCGTCGATCGTCGGCGGACGAGCTTCGAGTCGAACCGCGTGGGGGTGTCGCAGCGGGAGCTCGGCGGTGTCCTCGACGACCACGAGACGCTGTGACGGCTCGATCTCGGACACGAGTGTGGCCACGAGTGACGTCTTGCCCGACGACGTTGCGCCCGTGACGACCAGGTTGCATCGAGCCCGCAGTAGGTCGTGCAGCAGGGCGACTCCAACGTCGTCGGTGAACGAACCGAGCGGGAAGATCCGGCGACGGAACCGTCGGATCGACAGCATGGGCCCGTCGACAGCGACCGGTGGCAGCACTGCGCAGACCCGTGAGCCGTCGGCGAGGCGAGCGTCGACGATCGGCGAGGTGCGGTCGACCCGACGGCCGAGTGGTGCGAGCACCCGCTCGATCAGGAGGTTGACGCCCTCGGCGCCGAGCGAGCCGACGAAGTGCAAGGCGCCGTTGCGCTCGATCCAGATCTCGCGTCCGGCGTTGACCAGGACTTCGTCGATCGTCTCGTCGCGCACGTATGCATCGAGTTCGCCGAGCCCACTCAGGTGGGCGATGACGCGGTGGGCAAGCATCGCTCGGTGCTCGGGTGAGCACAGAGGTGCGAGGCGCCGGACCTCCGCCTCGACCAGCGCCGTCGGATCACCCGGCCGGTCGGCGACGAGGTTGCAGACGGCACGTACGACGTCGTGATCGCTCACGCCGCGACCGCACGCAACGCGCGTGTCATCACCCGTGGGAGCCGGGTCGCGAGCAGGCCGGCATCGACGGCGCGTGCCACGCTCGGGTCGACACTCACGACAGCGTCGACGGGAGCACCGATCGCGTGCTCGACGTCGCGCGGACTGAGGCCGCGGCCGGGCTCATCGACCAGGATCACGCCCGTGGGTCGCACGGCGCTGCGTACGGATCGTCGCAGCGAGAGATAGCACGGCCGTGTCACGAGCAGCGATCGATCGGCGCGCACCGCGAGCGCTTCATGGGGGACTCGGGTGCCCACGTCGATCGTGACGTCGCAGCCCCACTGGTTCGACCAGTCGTGCAGCCAGTCGCCGAGCGTCGCCCAACGAGCATCGCTTCCGGCGGCGACGTGTCGTGATCTGTCCGCAGCGGTGGACTGCCACGGCAGCAGCGAGACCCGAGGTCCGATGTCGATGAGCAGTTCCGCGAGGTGGTCGGCTGACGCGTCGCTGTTGAGCCAGTCGGCAACGCCGGGCCGGTCGGGTTCGGGCAGGCCGAGAACGGCAGGGATCTCACCGTCGAGATCGACGAGTAGTGACGGACGTTGCGAATTCAGCGCGAGCGCAGTTGCGACGACGGTGGTTCCACTTCCGCCCTTGGCGGCCCAGCAGAGTGTGACCATGACGTTCCCCCGATCAGCGGGTGGATGCATGGGGAGAGCCGGTCAGGCGAGAGTACCGACGAGCGTTCCCGCCCACAACCCCACCCATCCCACCTGCCCGTCCGGACCCGACCCCGTCGCGCCCAGGTGCAGGAACGCGAAGGGTCAGCTCAGCGGTGCTGCGTCGCTCGGCGCTGGGTAGGGTCTCGAGCGGAGGTGTCCGAGTACCTGGTGGGCTCCGCCGCCTTCAAAGCGGTTGGGATGGGCGATCCCCATCCGGCGGGTTCGATTCCCGTCCACCTCCGCCAACACTCGTTCCGCCATTTCTCGGCTGGGCCGGTTGCGCCGAACAGAACCGGGGTGCACTCGGCATCGAGGTGTTGTCGGTGCGGGCACCGGCAACTCGAGCCG
>Ga0307379_10000733_pt1:7500-53796 | contig 53796 bp, 42 predicted proteins | sample UN2MG_FD_202237 | JGI IMG/M metagenome (GOLD analysis project Ga0307379, IMG submission 202237) | Soil microbial communities from Risofladan, Vaasa, Finland - UN-2 | ecosystem: Environmental > Terrestrial > Soil > Coastal area > Acid sulfate soil | place: Finland: Risofladan, Vaasa... | reverse complement strand
AGACCTCGCGCGCGAGCAGCCGCAGCGGCAGCCCGATGATGCCGACCTCGTGCGCGAGCAGGCGCTCGATGGCGAGGTGGGTCTTGCCCGTATTGGTGGGGCCAAGCACGGCGGTGACGCCACGCCCCTTCAAAGGGCCTCCAGAATTCGACGCGAATGATCGGCTCATAGTGGCAATCCTAGGCCCATATCGTGGGCCTGAGGCGCCCGCGGCCAAATTGGAACGAGGGAGGAACGAATCTCGTCCGAATCGCTTACACGGCCCATTCGGTCTTCGTTCTCCAAAGCACTCTCGGGGTCCAGCCTACTCCGATCGATCCTGTCGCGACGGCTGCTTTCGAGGGGGGAATCAATCCGTTGGCGTGCCGGCGGCCCGTGGCTCAGCGAATATGGGAACAATTGGGAACGGAAGCGGGGCGAATCAGGGGAGTCCTAATTTTCATCATCTGTTCGCTACTACATGTTGGGTTTTGGGGCGCCTCTGTTAACCTTGGCGCCTCGATCGCTCACCCTTCGGCGGGAAACGGCGTTCGCCTAGTTCAGGCTCGCGCGCCGGGCACCCCTCTGGATTTGGAACGAGGTCGACGTCGCCGAGCCATAGCCGACCAGGGTCGGCAAGACAATGCGATAGGGGACGTACATGTCGGTGCCCGGCAGGGACACGAGCCAGACTTCGATCTTGTCGGTCTCCGACATGAGCCTGATGCCGGGATTGTCCGGGCGATAACCGGAGATCGGAATGAATTTCACGTGGCACACCGCGGCGAAGCCCGAATAGCCGGTCGAGGCATCCTTTTTCAACTTCATGGTGCCCTTCGATTTGAGCACGAGATCGAAGCGCTGCTCGCCGTCGAAGACCGGGATGGTCTGATCGCAGACCTTCGGGTCGCCGTTGGGGTTGCCGGAGCGGGCATAGAGAAAGGCGGCGGTCATGGGATCGAGCACGCCTTCGAGTTGCTCCTTGGTCGTCGGGATGACGTGCGGATTAGGCTTCTTGCGCGGCACCATGGAAACGCCCGTGACCGCGCCGCCGTCAAAGGTCATGCGCAGCTGTAGGCTTTTCTCTCCTCCACCTTGGAAGTTCAGGGCGTACATAGTCGGCTCGGGGGAGCCGGAGTCCAACACCGTACCCTTGCTTGCGGTGGTGCCGCGCCATTTGAACAGCAGACCCTCAAGCACGGAAAACTGTCCCTCGCCCCGCATCTCGTAGCCGGAGCCGCGGAAGTCCGTCGTCAGGCGGAAATCGCCGAGATTGAATCCGGCCAGATCGACACGGTAATTGGCGATGATCCGGCGCGCGGGCCCCTTGCCGTCACCGGCGAGGGCCTCTTCACCCGTGGGACTGCCGCTCAGCCCTAGAGTGAGGACCGCAACCGCGGTTAGGCTTAGGCTGTGTCTTGCTGTAAGCATGGCCCCAGATCCTGGGCTCGCCGTGCCCGAAGGGCAGGCTCTTCTAGCCCAATGTCGGGTTATTCGCAGAATTCGTCAATTCTGAGGTTGGATCTCAGGATTTCATCGCCTTGACCGCTTCCGGCTGGGCCCGTATATCTCCCGCCAACTTCGCGTGAACGCTGGTTGTTCGGCCAACGCGTTCCGCATTGACTGTCTCCAGGCATGATTAGCAACAAGGAACTGACACGATGGCCCGTCGTTGCGAGCTGACCGGCAAAGCGGTGCTCACCGGCAACAATGTGAGCCACGCCAAACGCAGAACGAGGCGTCGCTTTTTGCCGAATCTCTGCAGCGTGACGCTTGAGAGCGAAGCTTTGAAGAAGCGCGTGCGTCTCACCATCAGCGCGGCGGCGCTGCGCTCCGTCGAGCATCGCGGTGGGCTCGACGCCTTTCTCGTCAAGGCCCGTGAGGACGAACTCTCGCTCAAGGCCAAACGCCTCAAGCGTGAACTGGCCAAGAAGCAGCCGGCGCAAGCCGAGAGCAGCGCGGCGGCGGCGGCGACTTAACGCGCGGGCTCGGCCAGCACGGGCTTTCCCTCCGGCAGGACGAATTGCATCACCAGCGTCCGCTGCAGCGCGCTGAAATTATCATCTGAGATCAGCGTCAGGATCGTTTCTCCGCCGGGCGAGCGGTGGGCGGCGATCCCTTCCATATTGTCGATGTTGTAGGAATCGTTCGCTTCGAGCAGAACCTCTCCCACGATCAGAGCGCCGGGCTTCAGGTCCTTGGCGCTGACGCGGCGAATGCGCATCTTCACCCCCTCGCTGTAGCGGAAGCGGCGTTCGAGGATAACGATGCCGCCGTCGGGCAGCGGCGCCGCGTCGGTGAGGTCGAACCCGCCGATGCTCTTCAGGGCTATGGCGCCCGGGGTCTGACCTCCAAGCAACCAGCCACGAAGATTGCCGCTTCTGTCGAGCAGGCGCTCGGAGAAGGCGACCGTCGTGCCCTTCAGCCTTCCGGTTCGGATCGGCGCCAGGGCCTCCACGCCACGGTTCGCGTTCATTCGCTTCGCCTCGGCCGGAAGGGCGAGCGCGCCCTTGGGCGGACCGAAGCTGTCGGGGGTGAAGGGATAGCGCAGGATGCGGTGGTCGCGCTCGAAGGAGACATAGGCCGTCCCCTTGGTGGTGTCGCCCTGGACCAGGGCGAGGCCTTCGGCGTCGCGCGCGCGGTCGCTGCCGAGCGGCTTGCCGTTGCGATCGAGGATCGGGCCGATGGTCGCCCGCTCCAAGCCTTTGAGCTTCCGTCCATCATAGTCGAGATCGGCTCTAAGCCAGGTGCCGGCATCGGAGATCGCCAGGAGCGAGCGGCCGGAAGCATCGACGACCAGGGCGGAATAGCCGCCGAAGAACGCCGACTTGCCGAAGAGATTGACGCCACCGCGCCAGATGAGCTTGCCGAACTCCTTGCGCTTCGGGTTGTCGCGGTCGAAATCGATGGGAATGGCGGTGATTGCCACGGGCTCGACGCGAATGAGCACGCTCGCCGGCTTGTCGGCCAAGGCCGGGGCCATGGCGAGCATTGCCGCCGCGGCGGCAGTTGTCACGCTCACCGAGCCTAAGGCTCTAGAGGGAAGGAGCGCCATGCCGCGGCGCTAATTCAGCTTGCGGCGCTGGACGCGCGCCGTCTGTGGCGCGGCGCGGTAGAGACTCCGCCAGGCGATGCTCTCGTCGAACAGTTCGGCCAGCTTGTCGGTCATCACGCCGGCGAGTTCTTCGGCGTCGGTCACGGTCACGGCGCGGCGATAGTAGCGCGTCACGTCATGGCCGATGCCGATGGCGACGAGCTCGACCGGAGAGCGGGTCTCGATTTCCTCGATGACTTGACGCAGATGGCGCTCGAGATAGGAGCCGGAATTCACCGACAAGGTTGAATCGTCGACCGGCGCCCCGTCCGAGATCATCATCAGGATGCGCCGCTGCTCGGGGCGGCCGAGCAGCCGCTGATGCGCCCAGGCAAGCGCCTCGCCGTCGATATTCTCCTTGAGCAGACCTTCGCGCATCATCAGGCCGAGATTGCGCCGTGCTCTCCGCCAGGGCGCATCGGCGGATTTATAGACGATGTGCCGAAGATCGTTGAGCCTGCCGGGGAAGGCAGGCTTGCCCGCATTCAGCCATTGCTCGCGCGCGTGACCGCCCTTCCACGCCCGGGTGGTGAAACCGAGGATCTCGACCTTGACGCCGCAGCGCTCGAGCGTGCGGGCGAGAATGTCGGCCGAGCAGGCCGCGACCATGATTGGACGACCGCGCATGGAACCGGAATTGTCGAGCAGCAGCGTCACCACGGTGTCGCGGAAGGTGGTCTCGCGCTCTTGCTTGAAGGTGAGGGGATGCATGGGATCGACGATGACGCGGGCGAGCCGCGCCGCGTCGATCTGACCTTCGTCGAGATCGAAGTCCCAGCCCCGGTTCTGCTGGGCGAGGAGCCGGCGTTGCAGGCGGTTGGCAAGCCGCGCCACGGCGCCATGCAGGGCTTGCAGCTGCTTGTCGAGAAATGCGCGCAGGCGATCGAGCTCGTCGACGTCGCAGAGGTCCTCGGCGCCCACGATCTCGTCAAAGGCGCGGGTGAAGACCTTGTAGCCGAAGGCCTCCGGGTTATCGAGCACCGAGAGATTGGGACGCAAGGGCTCGGGCCGGCGCGGACCTTCGGGCGCGTCGGAGTCGCCGTCGAGCCGGTCGGCGCCACCATCTTCCTGATCCTCGACCGCCTCCTCGCCATTTGCGTCGTCATCGGCTTGGGCGTCGGAGGCAAGCTCGGCGCGCTCGCGTCCCTCGGCGTCGTCACCTTCCGCCTCGACCGAAGAGGGATCGACCTCGCTCTCCTGGTTCTCCAGGCTCTCATTGCCGCTTTGGTCGAGCTGGTCGGCGAGATCGAGGGCGGCGAGGAGGTCGCGCGCAAGGCGGCCGAAGGCATCCTGATCGGCGAGCGTCTCCGGCATGCGATCGAGGACCTGCCTGGCGCGATCCTCGATCCAGGACCGCCACAGATTGACGGTCGGACGCGCATTGGCCGGAGGCTGAAGCCCCGTCAGCCTTTCGCGCACGAGAAGGGCGAGGGCTTCCGGCAGGGGGGCCTCGGAACGGTCGCTGACCTCGTTCAGCCTGCTTCGTTCATAATGCTGCTCGAGGCGGGCGGCGAGATTGGCCGAGACCCCTCGCATCCGCTTGGCCCCGATGGCTTCCACCCGGGCTTGCTCGATCGCCTCGAACACGGCGCGAGCCTCGCCGCCCGAGGGCGCAAGCGTCGCGTGCAGTCTCGGATCGTGGCAGGCGACGGCAAGGGCCGCGGCGTCGGCGTGGCCACGGATCACGGCGATCTCGCTTCTGGTCGGAACCCGCGAGGGCTCCGGCACCCGCGCCGTCTTGCCGAACAGGCCGGGCGGCTCGCTGGTGAAGACGACCTCGACGGCGCTGTCGCAGGCGATCGACCGCGTGGCAAGCGTGAGCGCGCGCTTGAACGGATCGAGCGGCGCCTCCTTGCGCTTGGTCACGCCCATGGGTCAGCTCAAAGCGATATTGGCGGTCGACTGCGGCAAGTCCTCGCCAAAGCAGCGTTGATAGAACTCGGCGATCAGACCGCGTTCAAGCTCGTCGCATTTGTTGAGGAAGGAGAGCGCGAAGGCGGTGCCGATGTCGCCGAAGATTTCCGCGTTCTCGGCCCAGGTGATCACCGTGCGCGGGCTCATCACCGTCGACAGGTCGCCATTCATGAAGGCGTTCCTGGTCAGATCGGCGACCCGCACCATGTTGCCAACCGCCTTGCGGCCGGTGTCGGTGTTCCAGCTCTTGGCCTTGGCTAGAACGATCTCGACCTCGTCGTCATGGGGCAGATAGTTGAGGGTGGCGACGATGGACCAGCGATCCATCTGGCCCTGATTGATCTGCTGGGTGCCATGATAGAGACCGCTCGTGTCGCCGAGCCCAATGGTGTTCGCGGTCGAGAACAAGCGGAAGGCCGGGTGGGGCCTGATCACCTTCGACTGGTCGAGCAAAGTGAGCTTGCCCGAGACCTCGAGCACGCGCTGAATCACGAACATGACGTCCGGGCGCCCGGCATCGTATTCGTCGAAGACGAGTGCGGTATTGGTCTGCAGCGCGTAAGGCAGGATGCCCTCGCGGAACTCGGTCACCTGCATCCCGTCGCGGATGACGATGGCGTCCTTGCCGACAAGGTCAATGCGGCTCACATGACTGTCGAGATTGATGCGCATGCAGGGCCAGTTGAGCCTGGCCGCCACCTGTTCGATATGGGTGGATTTGCCGGTGCCGTGATAGCCCTGGATCATGACGCGGCGGTTGTGCTTGAAGCCCGCGAGAATGGCGAGCGTCACGTCATGGTTGAAGAGATAATCGGGGTCGACGTCCGGCACGTGCTCGTCGGGGCGTGAATAAGCGGGCATCTCAAGATCGGTGTCGAGGCCGAAAACCTGGCGCACGGAAACCGACATATCCGGCAGACCGGCGTCATTGTTGGCAGCTACAAGAGTCATGGGATTATCAAAGCCTGTCGTCGCGTCGCGTTGCGTACGGGCTCGCCGAAGCCGAAGCCCGGAATTGTGGGATGAAGGGCGTGCCGCCTAAGCAAGCCCCGCCTGTCGCAGATAGTTATAGGCTTGAATCACTTCGCGCAACTTGTCCTCGGAGCGGCGGTCACCGCCATTCCGGTCGGGGTGGTGGCGCATCACCAAATCCTTGAAGCGCGCCTTGATTTCGGGCTTGGTCGCGCCGTCCTCGAGATTGAGCTGGCGCAGGCATTTGCGCTCGACCTTGCGCAAGGGGCGGACCGGCTCGGCCGGCTGCTCCGGCGCCTTGCCCTGCCCAGCCCCAAACAAGCCGAACGGATCTTGGGTGCCGAACCGGTGGCCGAAGCCGTTGAGACCAGCTTTGGCTTTTGCCGCGTGATTGCGCGCGGCGGAATTGACGCCAACGAACCAGGTCGGCCGGTGACCGATGGAGTCGTCCTTCTGGTGCTTGGCCACCTCCTCGTCCGGCATGCCGGAGAAGTAATTGTACGATTTGTTGTATTGGCGCACATGCTCCAGGCAAAAGCGGTGATATTTGCCTTCCTGGCCGCGTCCCTTGGGCGCGGGGTAGAGACCGGGCTCCGAGCAGCCCTGCCATTCGCAACCAGGGCAGGCCTCGCGCACGAGCCGGGCGGCGTCAGGCTTGACGCGAAGCCGGTCGAAGAATTTTGAATCGAGTTTCATCAGCAGCAATTATGGGTAGTGCGCAGGGCGAGGGCAAGCACGGCCCCTCGCCGGTCGAGCCGAGTGGTCAAATCTGATAGTTCGGGGGCGAGGGACCCCTCGGATTGGAGCAGGTATTATTGAACAAAGTGTGTCGGAGCCTCTCCCGCGGAGGCGGCACGCTTGCAGACGGGACCGGCCGATGCGGATGCGCGTTTCCTGGGCTACCATGGCTGCCCTCGTGCTTGCCGCGATCTCGGTCGCGACAACGCTGAGCGTGATCGATTTTCCACTCGGCACTCTCGGCGACGAATACGTCAAGCTCCAGGCCGTCACCACCGGGCGCTACAATTATTTTCATCCTCTCGTCATGATCGACCTGGCACAGGCGGCAACGCTCGTGGTGCAGGCGCCCGATCAGCAGTCCCTGGTCGAGCTCGGCCGGTTTTGCAGCGCGCTCGCCGGCGGGGTGCTGGTGTTTGCCACATTCAAGCTCGCAAGGCTGGTGCTGCCGGATCTCCCGGCCCTGGCCGCCGCCGCGGCCGCGGCAGTCACGCCGCTCGTCACCGTGCATGCCCGCGTCTTCAAGGAGGATATTTTCGTCGCCGCGTTTCTGGTGTTGGCGCTCGCGGCTCTGATCAGATTGCTGCAATCCCCGGCGCCGCATCGCGCCGCCCTTCTCGGGCTTTTCACCGGGCTCGCGGCCGGGTCCAAATATGTCGGCGGCCTGATGCTGCCTTTCGCGGTGGCGGCCATCCTGCTGGTGCCCACGCCAGGACCGGAGCGGCGGCTGCTCCGGGCCGCGACCGTAACGGGTGGCACCATCGTCACCTTTCTCCTGGTCATGATCCCGGCGATCCGGCGGATGAATCGATGGCAGAGCGGCATGAGCTTCGAGTTCGGCCACGCGCTGCAAGGGCATGACGTCCCTCTCCCGCTCGCACTCACAGGCGGCATGTTTCATCTGCGCGAGAGCCTGTGGCCTGGTCTCGGGGCGGGGCTTCTGGTTCTCGGTCTCATCGGATTGGCGGCGCCGCTGATCGCGCCGCGTGAACGGCGCATGCCGCTTGCGTTGATCGCGAGCTTCACCCTGCTTTGGTATTGCATGCACGAGGTCTCGCCGCTCAAGCCCTATCCCGATTTCGCCCGCTACATGCTGCCGCTGGCGCCGCTCCTCGCTATTCTCGCCGCGTCCTTCGTCTATGAGCTGCTGTCGCGCCGGGATCGGCTCGGCCTCGCCGCCGCGATCGTGCTCGTCCTGGCCGCTGTTCCAGCGCTCGTGACCTCGCTGCGAACGAATGCTTCCGGCGACGATCCACGCGCCGTCGTTCCGCCCATCCTTGCGGCCACGGGTTCGCGCGTGGCCACCGATCGCTACGCCGACTATGACGGCAACCGGCCGCTTCTCGGCGCCAAGCTGCGGCCGAACGCGGCCACGGCCGACCTCGTGCTGACGGCAAACCTGACCTATGATCGCATCTTCAATTACGCGGCCCAGAAGAACCCCGTGACCAGCCCATTCGTGGATTATTATCGGGGCTTGAATGCGTTGCCGCGTCTGGATGTGTCGAATGGGCGGCCAACTTTGGGATATTTCAATCCGGTGCTGCGGATCGTCGCCATGGATGGGTCGGTCGAAAGGCTGAAGCAAATCGACGCAGCGATCCATGCCGCCGCTCCGAGTTTCACCACGAGGCTGTCGCAGCGGAGCCGCGCGGAATAGCGTCATCGACTGACGAGAGGAACTTGGCCCTGATGCGTGTCGAAGAGTCGATCAGAGAGAGATTGCGTGGCGCCTTCGCGCCGTCGGAGCTTCAGGTGGTGAACGACTCCCACCGTCACGCCGGCCACGGGTCATCGCCTCAGACCGGCGAGAGCCATTTTAGCGTGGTCGTGGTCTCGATCGCCTTTACCGGCAAGTCGCGGCTGGAGCGCCACCGGATGGTCAACACGGCGCTGGCCGAGGAGCTGGCCGGCGCGGTGCACGCGCTGGCGGTCACGGCGCTGACGCCGGAGGAGCACGCCAAGCGGGATTGAGCCTCAAGAAGCCTGGCTCGCCTCACGCCGCGCCTTGCGCGTGGCGCCAAGCGGCGTCACCCGCAGGCTGGTGATGCGGTTCCGTTGCCGGCGCAGCACCTCGAAGCGGAAGCCGTGAAAGGTGAAGCGCTGGGCGGGCTCCGGGATGGTCTGCGCCTCGTGAATGACGAGCCCGGCGATGGTCGTCGCCTCGTCGTCGGGAATCTCCCAGTCCATCATGCGGTTGACGTCACGGATCGGCGCCGAGCCGTCCACGATCAGTGAGCCGTCGGGCTGCACCTTGGCGGCGAGCGCGGCGATGTCGGTCTCGTCGGTGATGTCGCCGACGATCTCCTCGATGATGTCCTCAAGCGCGACGAGACCCATGACCTCGCCATACTCGTCGACGACGATGGCGAAATGGGCCTTGCGCTTGAGGAAGGCGTTGAGTTGATCCTTGAGCGTCGTGGTGTCGGGCACGAACCAGGGCGGCGTCGACAAGGCCATAATGTCGAGCTTGCTCAAATCTCCGCCGGTTTCGCGCAGCGCCCGCAGCAACATCTTGGCGTGAAGTACGCCGACGATCTCCTCGCGCTCGCCGCGCCAGAGCGGGAGCCTCGTATGCGAGCTCTTCAAGGCCGCGTCGACCAATTGCTCGATGGGCAACTCGATGTCGATCGCATCCATCTTGGTCCGGTGCACCATGATGTCGGAGACCGTGAGCTCGCGCAGATCGAGCACGCCGCCAAGCATGTCGCGGTCGAGCTTCACCACGCCGCCTTCCTTGTGGTGCAGCTCGATGGCGCCGCGCAGCTCTTCATGCGCCGACAGGACCTCGGCGTCGTCGCTGACGACGGCCCCGAACAGCCGCAAGGTATGGCGGACGAGGAACTGCATCGCGGCGGTCACGGGCGCGAGGACGGCGACCAGGGCCCTGACGATGGGTGCGACGGCGAGTGCCATGCGGTCGGGATTGACGATGGCGTAGGTCTTGGGCAGCACCTCGGCGAACACGACCACGAGGACAGTCATCACCAACGTGGCGTAGGCCACGCCAGCGTCGCCAAAAAGCGAGATGAACAGGGTCGTGGCCAGGGCCGAGGCGGCGATATTGGCGAGGTTGTTGCCGAGCAGGATCGCGCCGATCAACCTTTCGCGGGAGAGCAGCAGGCGGTTGACGATGCGGGCGTGGGCGTTGCCGTCCTGCTCAAGCGCATGCAGGCGCGCACGCGAGGCGGCGGTGAGCGCCGTCTCCGAGCCGGAGAAGAAGGCCGAGATGACGAGCAGGCCGAGAATCGCGCCAAGCGTAATGCCCAAGCTCAGGATCATCGCCTGTCGCACTCCCGCGCGAGGAAGGCGCTCAAGCGATCCATGTCCACGTGCTGCTCGACGAAGGCCTGTCCGATGCCGCGCACGAGCACGAGAGCGAGCTTGCCGCCCTTCACCTTCTTGTCCTGCGCCATGAGCTGAAGCAGGCGCTCCGAGGCGGGCGTCTCGCCCGCAATGCTGGCGATGTCGGCAGGCAGGCCCACCGCGGCAAGGTGCCGCTCGACCCGCGCTGCGTCGCTCCGCGGACAGAGCCCCAGCTCGGCCGAGTAGGTGAAGGCAAGCCGCATGCCGATGGCGATGGCCTCGCCATGCAGGAGCCGGTCGGAATAACCGGCATAGGCCTCCAGGGCATGGCCGAAGGTATGGCCGAGGTTCAGCAGCGCCCGCGTTCCCGTCTCCTCGCGCTCGTCGGCCTCCACGATGGCGACCTTGGCGCGGCAGCTGGTGGCGATGGCCTCGCTGCGTTCGGGCCCTTCGCCCGAAAAGATCCGCGGCCAGCTCTGTTCCAGCCAAGCGAAGAAAGGCGCATCGCCAAGGAGCCCGTATTTCATCACCTCGGCATAGCCCGAGCGGAAGTCGCGGAGCTCGAGCGTCGACAGCACCGCGATGTCGGCGAGCACGAGGCCCGGCTGATGAAAGCTGCCGATCAGGTTCTTGCCTTGCACCGTATCGATGCCGGTCTTGCCGCCGACGGAGGAATCCACCTGGGCCAGCAATGTCGTTGGGATCTGCACGAATCTGACGCCGCGGCGAAGCACGCTGGCGGCGAAACCGGCAAGGTCGCCGACCACGCCGCCGCCAAGCGCCACCACGGCGTCGCCGCGTTCGACGCCAAGGTCAAGCAGCGTCTCGCAAACCTGCGCCAGAACCGGAAAGGACTTGCTGGCCTCGCCCGGCGCAACCACGACCTCGCCGAGAAAGAGACCCTGTGCCACCAGGCTCGCCTTCAAGCGCTCGAGATAGAGGCCGGCCACGGTGGTGTCACTGACCACGGCACAACGGGCGCCAGGCAAAACGGCGGCTATGCGCGCGCCGGCGGTGTCGAGCAGCGTCTCGCCGATGACGATGTCATAGCTTCGGTCGCCAAGCCCCACTTCGATGGTGGTCTCGCCGGAATTCTCGGCCAGTGCCGCCACATGGTCCTTCATCACTGCACCTTGCCGCGGCGTTTCGGCGCCGCGGTCTTCGTCTCTCCGGCGAGCCAGCGCCAGAGCGCCTCGACGACGTCGGACACGATCACGTCGTGAGGCACCTCGCGGCTCTCCACGACAATGTCGGCATCGGCATAGACGGGATAGCGCTTGGCCATCAAGTCGCGCATTACCGCCTCGGGCTTGCCTTTGGCGAGCAGGGGCCGATTGTCGCGCCGCCGCACCCGATGCAGCAGCACCGGCAAGTCAGCCTTGAGCCATATCGAAATGCCTCGCGCCTTGATATTCGCCCGCGTGCCGGCGTCCATATAGGCGCCACCACCCGTGGCGAGCACTTGAGGCCCGGCTTGTAGCAGGCGGGCGATGACCTTGGCCTCGCCGCGGCGGAAATAGGGCTCGCCATGCTCGGCGAAGATCTCGCTGATGGTTTCGCCCGCGGCAAGCTCGATTTCGCTGTCGGCGTCGGTGAAAGCGAGGTCGAGCCGGCTGGCGAGCCGCCTGCCCACGGCTGTCTTGCCGGCGCCCATGAGCCCGATCAGCACAATGCTCTTCGAGCCAAGGCTCTGGCGCATACGCGCGAGCCGCCCCGGCTTCAGCTCTTTCTTGCTCTCAGCCAGTCGTGAGCTCATTCGCTATTCGGCGGCGCGACGATGAGCCGCCAGGGGTGAGTCTCGCGCGCCGCACGGTTCCATGATTTTGTCATACTGACAACGGCCTTTCGAATCGTCCATGATGGCGAGAGCTGGAAGCCACCCGCCGGTTCGGGTCATAATAGCGCCCGGTTCGCGACTACAAGAACCGATGGGGAAAAACGACAAGAACACTTAAAGGAATACGAGCGCCTCGATGCCGACACTCTTCAGACTGCTGCTGGTCCTAGGGGTGATCGCCGGTGTCGTCACTGGAAGCCTCTATGTGCTCGCCGAATATTTCCAACCAGAGCCGAAGGAAATCTCCAAATCCTTGCGTAACGTCAAGGTACGGACCGAATAGGCGTTTCCTCGCCGGGCTCGCTCTGTGGCTTGCCGTCATCTCCGGCGGCTGGGGGCCGGCTTCGGCGCAGGTCGAGCGGCGCGAATTGCCGGTGCTCGAGGGGGAAAGTCCCTCCCAGCCTGGCTTCAGAAATCCGATCGGGCCCTCGGCGCTCCCTCCACCGGCGGAGGATTGGCGGCAAGCGCCGCCACAGGCGGGTTTTCCCCAGGAGGGAGGGCCATTTACGGCGCCGCTGGCGTCCAGCCCGTTGCCCCTGGACCTTTGGCGCGGAGTTTCGGAACCAGAGATGGCGGATCTGATCGCGCAGGTTCAACTGCCCTCGCCTTCGCCAGCCCTGACCAAGCTTGTCGCCCGGGCTCTGGCGACCAATGCGGGAGGCGATGGTGTCGATATCAGGATCAAGGTCGCGGCGCTCGGTCGGGCCGGCCGCGTCGATGAACTGATCGAGGTATTGCGGGACTCCGGCCAAAGCGGCGCACCCGGTGCTGCGGCGCGCTATGCCTTGGCTCTGCTCGCCGCCGGCCGCGACGACGAGGCCTGCGCCATTGGTCTCGGTACCGGTCCAGCCGAAACCCAGGGCGACAGGCTTTCCAAGCGCGCCATTTTTCTGATTCCCGCCTATTGCGCCGCTCGCGGCGGCGACAAAAACGGCGCGCGTCTCGCCCTGAACCTCGCTCGCGATAGCGGGGCCGATGTCGGGATCGCTCCCGCCGCCCTCGAAGGGGGCTCCCGAAATCTGCCGAAAAGCGTCGATGTGCTCGACTATCTCTTTCTGAGGCTCGGCGGGGGAGGCGGCAGTGCCGACATCGCCGCCAAGGCAACGCCGGAGCTGCTGTTCTTGCTGGCGCGCGACAGACAGGTGGCGCCTGAGCTCCGCGTCGCCGCGGCGGAGCGCGCCGCTTCCCTCAGCATCGTCGACGGGGCGGGGCTCTCCAGCGCCTATCGTGACGCGGCGCCGGCATTGGCCAAGTCAGCGCAATCGGCGCCGGCCCTGCGGGCGAGGCTGTTCGCCACGCTCGAGGGACAAAGCTCAGCCAAAATCCGTGCCGAATCGATCGATGCCCTGCTCGCGAGCGGCAGGGACGCGAAGATCGAGATCCCGCTCGCGCAAGCCTTGGCTGTGACCAACGAAGGCCTGGCGCAGGACGCGCAAGGCGCAAGCTTCGCCGAGACCGGCGTGCGGATGGCGGCCCTGGCCGGAGAGGATGAGGCCGCCTGGCAATGGACCGAATCTGGCGGGGCTCACGCCCGGAGCTGGCAATTGCTCCTTGCCACCACCGATCCCTATGGCCAGCGCTCCCGGGCCACGCTCGATGCCGGTGTGGACGTCGCGCTTAACGCCGGGCTGCCGGGCGCGCTGCTGCAACGCCTCGTCACCGTTCTCGATGCGCTGGGTGAAGACGTCCCCATTCCGCTGTGGGAGCTCGCGGCCAAGACGCCGCAGCCAAATGACGGCCACCTCCCCGCCACCGGTGTGCTGACGAGCTTGAAGCAGGCCGCGGACCGGGGGGAGCTCGGACGGACGGTGCTGCTTGCCGCCGCGGTGCTTGGGCCGGATGGGCCGCAAGGCGCGCATCTGATCGGGCTTGGCGACGCGCTTCGCGCGCTCAAGCGGGTAGGGCTGGATGCCGAAGCGCGGCGGCTCGGCTTCGAGGCGCTTTACGCGCATTGGCCCCAGCGCGGAAAGGTTTGATCCTTGGGCGTTTGGAAAGACCGATCCGGCGATGACGGGAGCTCGGAGCTCGGGCTCTTTCTCGACATGCTCATGGCCGAGCGCGGCGCGGCGGAAAAGACGATCGAGGCCTATGGGCGCGATTTGAGCGAGTTTCTCGCCTTTGCCGCGGCCAAGGGCCGGACCGCGCTCGATGCGCCCGCCGACACCATCCGCGACTTCCTCGCCCAGTTGAGCCGCAAGGGCCTCGCCGCGACCTCGCGGGCGCGGAAGCTCTCGGCCATCCGCCAATTCTTCCGCTTTCTTCTCGGTGAGGGATTGCGGAGCGACGACCCAACCTCGGCCATCGACAGCCCGAAGCTCGGCCGGCCCCTGCCCAAGCTCTTATCCTTCGACGAGGTCGAGCGGTTGCTCGGAACGGCGGCGGAAGGCGTGGCGCAGGCGGAAGAGGGATCGGCCAAGCGCCGGGCGCTCCGCGTCAACGCTTTGCTCGAGACGCTTTACGCCACGGGCTTGCGCGTCTCGGAGCTGATCGGCCTCCAGCGCGCGGTGCTGATTGGCGACGATCGCGTCTTGACCATCAAGGGCAAAGGCGGCCGCGAGCGCCTGGTTCCCCTCAACGACGCCGCAAGGCGAGCGCTTTCGGACCATTTGGCCGCCCTCGACGAGGACCAGGCCAGGGGCCGGGCCCCGTCGGCCTGGCTGTTTCCGTCCGGGAGCGGGGGGCAACATCTGACCCGGCAGCGATTCGGCCAGGAGTTGAAGGCCCTGGCGCTGGCCACCGGAATCGAACCTTCGCGCGTGTCCCCGCATGTGCTTCGCCATGCCTTTGCCAGTCATTTGCTCGAGCGTGGGGCTGATTTGCGCACGGTGCAGCAGCTTCTCGGCCATGCCGACATCTCCACCACCCAGATCTATACCCATGTGATCGAGGAGCGGCTGCGGCGTCTGGTGGAGGAGCACCATCCCCTGGCTCAGCACCATTTAACCAAACGGCGCTAGGCTTCCAATCGAGCGTGGTGAGGTGTTGACCGTTGACACGGTTCTTTCCCAAGGCCACTTAACACAAACGTTCCCGCCGCTTTTGGCGCGAATAGGCCCGTTTAGGACGGGTTTGAGGGGCTTCTTCTGGCCGCATGCGCACTTATCTCGATTTCGAAAAGCCGATTGCCGAGCTTGAAAGCAAGGTCGCCGAGCTCAGAGCTCTCGCCGGCGAGCAGCACTCCGCCGCGATTCAGGAGGAGCTTTCCAAGCTTGAGGCCAAGGCGAGGGAGGCCCTCGAAGATACTTATGCCGAGCTGACCCCCTGGCAGAAGACCCAGGTCGCCCGTCACCCCGAGCGCCCGCATTTCCGCCACTATATCGATGGGCTGGTCCAGGACTTCACCCCGCTCGCCGGCGATCGGCTGTTCGGCGAGGATGAGGCCATCATTGGCGGCCTCGGACGCATGAAGGGACGCTCGGCCGTGATCATCGGCCATGAAAAGGGCTCCGACACCGAAGGCCGGATCAAGCACAATTTCGGCATGGCTCGGCCCGAGGGCTACCGCAAGGCGGAGCGCCTGATGGAGATGGCGGAGCGATTCTCGATTCCGGTGGTCAGCCTGGTCGACACCGCCGGCGCCTATCCCGGGGTGGGGGCGGAAGAGCGTGGGCAGGCGGAGGCCATCGCGCGCTGCACCGATCGCTGCCTGGGCCTCGGCGTGCCGATCGTGTCGGTCATTATCGGCGAAGGCGGCTCTGGCGGGGCTGTGGCCATCGCCACCGCCAATCGCGTGTATATGCTCCAGCACGCGATCTATACCGTCGCTTCGCCGGAGGCCGCCGCCTCGATCCTGTGGCGCGATTCGACCCGCGCCGTCGATGCGGCCACGAATATGAAGATCACGGCGCAGGATTTGATCAGGCTTGGGGTGATCGACGGCATCATCCCCGAGCCGACCGGAGGCGCCCACCGGGACGGGCGGGAGGTGGTGCAGGCGACCGGCGAAATCATCGACCAGGCCTTGGCCGGATTCGACGGCATGCCGCCAGAGGCGATCCGCAAGGCGCGGCGGGAAAAATTCCTGGCCATAGGCCGAAAAGCTGAGGATTTAGCCTAGAAAAAAGCCACTTTTTAGTCCAACTGTGGCTTGGTTGCCGTTATAATGGTATCCAAGTCGGGGTGCAGGGGTTTTCGGCGTGGGGGATCACGAGCGCTAACCTCGCTTTAACTCCCTGAGTACGATCTTCGACGAGGTGCGCAAGGGGCACTGCGTATGCTTCGTTTAAGCTGGATCAACGCTGTCATCGCGGCGGGCGTGCTGATGTCAATCATCGCGCTCGGCGGCTGTGGTCAATTCTCGCCGCCTTATCTCAAACCGCTCCCGGCTCCGACGCGTGCGCTTCTCGCCCAGAAGGGCATGAGCGAGCAGTCCCCCATGCTCGTCCGTATCTTCAAAGCCGAGTCCGAGCTCGAGGTGTGGAAGGCGAGGGAAGACGGCCGCTACTATCACTTCAAGACCTATCCGATCTGCGACTGGTCGGGAAAGCTCGGACCCAAAATCAATCAAGGCGACCGCCAAGCCCCCGAAGGCTTCTATCTCGTCTCGTCGCCGCAAATGAATCCGAAGAGCAAATACTACCTCGCCTTCAACATCGGCTTCCCCAACTCCTATGACCGCGCCTATGGCCGCACCGGCGCCGACATCATGGTCCATGGCGACTGCAAATCGGCGGGCTGTTATGCGATGACCGATGGCGTGGTCGAGGAGATCTACATCCTGGCGCGTGAATCGCTGGCCGGGGGTCAACAATCATTCCAAGTGCAGGCCTATCCGTTCCGCATGACGGCGGCGAACATGGCCAAGCACAAAGGCGACAAATGGTACGATTTCTGGTGGAACCTCAAAGAGGGTTACGACTATTTCGAAGTCACCCGTCGTCCGCCGCGGGTCGAGGTGTGCGAGAAGCGCTATCTCATCAACGCATCTTTCGTGGATCGTGGCGCGAGACCCGATCCAGCTGGGGCATGTCCGGCGTTTGAGCGGCTGCCGATGCAGCGCGGCCCGGCGCTGCAAGAGGCCTCGACCAAGCCGGCGGCGAAATCCTCGACCCAAGCGTCAATCGGCAAACCGCTCGGCAGTTGGTTCGACTTGACATTCGGGACGGCGAAGCCCGCCTATACCGCCTTCACGCTGGGCCCGGCCACGCCGGCGACGCCCGCCCCGGCGGCCAAAAGGAAATAGCTCCCGCCACGCGATCGCCGCTCTTTCCCGCATGATGGGATCATGTTGCGCCAAGTCCTGTGGCTCCTAATCGCCGTCGCCATCTTCGCCGCGGTGTTCGCTCTGTTCAGCCGCGACGGCAGGCAGCTCATCGATCGCGCGTCCATCGCGCTGACGCGCCACACCAACCACTCTTATTACCGGAGGGGCGTGCCGCTGCCCGGTACGCCCGAGCTCGCCAAGCTCGACGAGCGACTGAACGCGGAGGGTCTGCAACTTGGCGCGCCGGTGTTCCTGCGCATCTTCAAGCTCGAATCCAAACTCGAGCTGTGGATGGAAAAGGACGGGCGCTATCGGCTGTTCGCGACCTACCCGATCTGTCTCTGGTCGGGCCGGCTTGGACCGAAGCTGCAGGAGGGCGACCTGCAAGCGCCGGAAGGCTTCTACGCGGTGACGAAGGAGCAGCTCAATCCCAACAGCCGCTGGCACCGCTCCTTCAATCTCGGCTTCCCCAATGATTTCGATCGCTCGCATGGCCGCACCGGCTCTTTCCTCATGGTGCATGGCGGCTGCCTGTCGGTCGGCTGCTATGCCATGACCGATGACGTCGTCGACGAGATTTGGCGGCTGGTGACGGCGGCGCTCGATCGCGGCCAGCCGCGCTTCGAGGTGCAGGTGTTTCCGTTCCGCATGACCGAGCGCAATCTGGCGGCGCGGACCTCGGACCAATGGAGCCCGTTCTGGGCCGAGCTGAAGCGCGGCTATGACGCCTTCGAGCGCACGCATAAGCCTCCGGCCATCAGCGTCTGCGACGGGCGCTATGTGGTGGCTGAGAGCGACGCACCCGGCGGTTCCGCCTGTCCGGCGACGGCGTCCGCGTCGGGAAGCGACGGCTAGCTATAGGTCCCGTGGCAGTGCTTGTATTTCTTGCCCGAGCCGCAGGGGCATAGGGCATTGCGCTGCACCTTGCCCCAGCTCGCGGGATCGGCTGGATCGGGGCTTTGGCCTGGCTTGGGGGCGCGGGCGAGCTTGGCCTGAGCGCTCCCGGTGATCGCGGGGCCGCCATTGGCGGTCTCGAACACGAACTCATCCTCGCCCGTGATCGGATCGAGATGATGGGCTTCCATCACCGGAAGCTCGGTCGCGTCGAGCGGTGGCACCTCGTCTTGCCGGGTGAGCTGCACATGCATGAGCTGACCCGTCACCGCCTCGCGGAGCCGCGCCAACATGTGCTCGAACAGGGTGAAGCTTTCGCTCTTATATTCGTTCAGCGGATCGCGCTGGCCGTAGCCCCTGAGCCCGATCACCTGGCGGAGATGTTCGAGCGTGACGAGATGTTCGCGCCAAAGATGATCCAGGGTTTGCAACAGCACCGCTTTTTCGATCTGGCGCATGATCTGGGGGCCGATATCTGCGGCCCTCTTGGCGGCCCTTTCATCGGCGAGTTTGATCAGGCGCTCATGCACCTCCTCGGCCCCGATGCCTTCCTCCCGCGCCCAATCGGCGATGGGGGGGTCGAGATCGAAAGTCGTCTGCATGTCTTCCTTGAGGCCGTCGCTGTCCCACTGCTCGGCAAAGGCCTTTTCCGGGACGTGCTTGGCCACGAGGTCGTCGACGACATGGTGGCGCATATCGGCAATGGTGTCGCCGATGTCGGCGTCGGTCATCAGCTCGAGGCGCTGCTCGAAGATCGCCTTGCGCTGGTCGTTCATGACGTTGTCGTATTTGAGCAGGTTCTTGCGGATATCGAAGTTGCGCGCCTCGACCTTGGCTTGAGCCTTCTCCAGCGCCTTGTTGATCCAGGGATGGATGATGGCCTCGTCCTCTTTCAGGCCGAGCGCCTGCAACATGCCGTCCATGCGCTGGGACCCGAAGATGCGCATCAGATCGTCCTCGAGCGAGAGGAAGAAGCGCGAGCGGCCTGGGTCGCCCTGGCGGCCCGAGCGGCCACGCAGTTGGTTGTCGATGCGCCGGCTCTCATGGCGCTCGGTGCCGATGACGTAGAGGCCGCCGGCCGCAAGCGCCGTCTGCTTCTTGCCCGACACGTCGGCCTTGATGGCTTCGCGCTTCTTGGCGATCGCCTCGGTATCCGGCTCCTTGCCCTTCTCGCGCTCCGCCGCGAGCCATTCCTCCAGCAGCATGTCCGGATTGCCGCCGAGCTGAATGTCGGTGCCGCGGCCAGCCATGTTGGTGGCGATGGTGATCGCGCCCGGCACGCCGGCCTGGGCGATGATATGGGCCTCCTGCTCGTGATAGCGGGCATTCAGCACCTGATGCGGGACCTTATCCTTCTTCAACATGCTGGCCAGAAGCTCGGATTTCTCGATCGAGGTGGTGCCGACGAGCATGGGCTGTCCGCGCTTCTGCGCGTCCTTGATGAGGGTGATGATCGCCCGGTATTTCTCCTCGGCCGAGCGATAGACTTCGTCGTCCTCGTCGGCGCGGATCATGTCCATGTTGGTCGGCACCTCGATCACGTCGAGGCTGTAAATATCCATGAACTCGTCGGCTTCGGTCACGGCCGTGCCGGTCATGCCGGCGAGCTTCTCGTACAGCCTGAAATAGTTCTGGAACGTGATCGAGGCGAGCGTCTGGTTCTCGGGCTGGATCGTCACATGCTCCTTGGCTTCGAGTGCCTGGTGCAGGCCTTCGGAAAAACGCCGCCCGGTCATCATCCGGCCGGTGAACTCGTCGATGATGATCACCTCGTCGTCCTTGACGATGTAGTCGCGGTCGCGCTGGAACAGCGTGTGGGCGCGGAGCGCCTGCTGCACGTGATGCACCACGGTGACGTTCTCGACGTCGTAGAGGGATTCGCCCTTGAGCAGGCCTGCCTCGGTGAGGAGCTGTTCGACATGCTCGTTGCCCACTTCCGTCAGGGTGACCACGCGGGTCTTCTCGTCCAGCTCGTAGTCCGGCTTGTCGAGCTTCGGGATGAACACGTCGATGGCGGTGTAAAGGTCGGAGCGGTCGTCGAGCGGACCGGAGATGATCAGCGGCGTGCGCGCCTCGTCGATCAGGATCGAATCGACCTCATCGACGATGGCGTAGGAATGGCCGCGCTGGACCATCTCGGCGGTCGAATATTTCATGTTGTCGCGAAGATAGTCGAAGCCGAACTCGTTATTGGTGCCGTAAGTCACGTCGGCGGCATAGGCGATGCGCCGCTGCTCGTCGCCAAGGTCGTGGACGATGGAGCCGACCGTGAGGCCGAGGAAATTGTAGATGGCGCCCATCCAGGCGGCGTCGCGCTTCGCCAGATAGTCGTTGACGGTGACGACATGGACGCCGCGGCCGGTGAGGGCGTTGAGATAGACGGGCAGTGTCGCCACCAGCGTCTTGCCTTCGCCGGTCTTCATCTCGGCGATGCGTCCCTCATGCAGAACCATGCCGCCGACGAGCTGCATGTCGAAATGGCGCTGGCCGATCGCGCGCTTGGCCGCCTCCCGCACCGTGGCGAAGGCCTCGGGCATCAATTCCTCAAGCGAGGTGCCCGCCTTCACCCGGGCGCGGAACTCCTCGGTGCGTGCGCGCAAGGCCTCGTCGGATAGGGCCACCACCTCCGGCTCCAGCGCATTGATGGCGGCGACCGTGGGGGAATATTTCTTGACCTTGCGGTCGTTGGAGTTGCCGAAGACCTTGCTGGCCAAGGCGCCAAAGGAAAGCATTGGATTTGGCCTCTTATCGCAGGAGCTTGTTCAGAGCGTTGACTGGCATGATTGGCGAAAGCAGGTGAGCCTCGAAGCGTCGTGCCCCCAATCCGGCTCGATCAAACCTGCGGAAAGCGACGAAAAAATGCCAGGGAAGCGGACGTAAGGGGAGAGATAAGAGGAGCCCAAACCCTTGTCAACGCGAGGCTCCGCCGCACGCACCGGCGCCGGTCACCTTCGTGTGAACTAAGCGGGCTCTTTCGCCGCCGCGTGCGGCGCCTTGCCGATGTCCTCCAAATGCCTCTGCAAGGAGAGCTTGCTTAAGCGGTCGAAGGGCAGGTTCACGAAAATGCCGAGGCGCTGGTGGAGCATGCGGAAGCTGTCGGCGAAGGCGAGCGCCTGCTCTGCCTCGCTCCCCTCGACCGCGGCTGGATCCGGTAGGCCCCAATGGGCGGTCATGGGCTGCCCCGGCCACACCGGGCAGACCTCGTTCGCGGCGTTGTCGCAAACGGTGAAGACGAAATCGAGTTTTGGCGCGTCGGGAGCCGCGAACTCCTCCCAGGATTTGGAGCGCAAGCCCGAGACGTCGAAATTCGACTTGCGCAGCACCGCCAGCGCGTGGGGATTGACCTCTCCTCGCGGCTGGCTGCCGGCGCTGTAGGCCTTGAATTTGCCGAGCCCAAGCCGGTTCAGAATGCACTCGGCCAGGATCGACCGCGCCGAGTTTCCGGTGCAGAGGAAAAGGACGTTGAGGGGATCGTTGCTGCTCACGAGCTTCATGCGCTGTTCCTCACTTACGCTGGTCACGCGGGGCAACCCTCCACTGCGGGCGACCGCAACAGGGGTCCGCAGATCTCGGGCTGGCCGTGGCAGCAATCCTCCACCAGGAAGGACAGCAGCTCGCGTGTTCCGTTGAGGTCGACGGAGTAGATGATGGAGCGGCCATCCTTCCGCGACGACACCAGCATGGCGCGGGAGAGGATGGCGATATGGAAGGAGAGGGTGTTGTGCGGAAGCTCGAGCCTCCGGGCGATGTCCCCGGCGGCCATGCCCTCTGGCCCGCATTGCACGAGCAGGCGAAAAATCTCGAGCCGGCTCTTCTGGGCGAGTGCGTTGAAGGCCGCGACGGCATCCGATATTTCCATGTGTCGAGACATATGGAAATAATTGACGTTCGTCAATCGTCTCGATTGTGGCCGGCCCGCGCGGGAGAGGGCCCTTTCAGGCCCAGCATTCGCCGCTTGGCAGCGGAACGGGCCCGGTCTATGAAGTCGCCCGGGGGAAGCGACCCAACCCGCCCGCCTCATTTGATCCAGAACTCGGGTCTGGGCGGGCTGAAGAAGAGGACCTCACTTCCGTGAAAACTTGGCGAATGTTGCTGCTCATCGCGGCCTCTCTTGCTTGGGCTCCGGTTGTTGCCGCGGCCGAGGACACCGTCGTGGCCCAGATCAACGGCGTCGATATCAAGCAATCCGATCTCGACTTCGCGGCCTCGGAGGTTGGCGCCCAGCTCGCCAATTTTCCGCCAGCCGACCGCCGCCGGATGCTGCTGCAATTCGTGATCGAGAACGAGCTCATGGCCAAGGCGGCGACGCAGGCTGGGCTCGAAAGCGGACCGACCTTCGAGGATCGGCTCAAATATCACCGGCGCCGCACCTTGCGAGATGCCTATTTCGACAAGAGCGTCCGCACCGCGATCTCCGAGGACGAGGTCAAGAAGGTCTACGACGCCAAAGTCGCTGGTATGAAGCCCGAGGAAGAGATCCACGCCCGTCACATCCTGGTCGCCACCGAAGCCGAAGCCAAGGAAATCGCCGAACGGCTGAAGAAGGGCGACGATTTTGCCACGGTAGCCAAGGAGAAGTCGAAGGACCCGAGCGCCGAAGGCGGCGATCTCGGTTTTTTCACCCGCGGTCAGATGCTGAAGTCGTTCGAGGATGCGGCCTTCGCACTGGAGGAGGGTCAGATTTCCGAGCCGGTGCAGACCCAGTTCGGCTGGCACATCATCAAGGTCGAGGAGAAGCGCACGCGGCCGCTGCCGACATTCGACCAGGTCAAGGACCAGATCACGACCCAGCTCACGCAGCAGAAGGCCAAGGACACGATCAGAGGGCTGCATGACAGCGCCAAGATCGAAATCGTCGACCCCGAGATCAAGAAGTCGATGCAGGATGCCGCGGTCAGGGGTGAAGTCGCTCCGGAAGACGAGGATGAGTCCTCTGGCGACGTCGAAGATAATCACTAACGGGATCACCCGATCCCGGGTCGCGAGCCGAAAATAGCTACGATCTCGCCTTTCGCGCCGAAACAGTCGCCGCGCCTTCCCAGCATCCAAGGCGTGCGTTTTGCCGCCTGCGCCGCGGGCATTCGCTATCCCGGGCGCACCGATCTGCTGTTGGTGCTGTTCGACCCGGGCACGAGCGTTGCCGGCGTGCTCACCCGCTCCAAGACAGCATCGGCCCCGGTCGAGTGGTGCCGCGCCCGTCTCGATCATGGCATGGCGCGGGCGCTGGTGGTCAATTCCGGCAATGCCAATGCCTTTACCGGCAAGCGCGGGCGCGAAGCGGTGAAGCTCACGGCCGAAGCCGCCGCCAAAGCCGCTGATTGCCTTGAGGCCGACGTCTATATCGCCTCGACCGGTGTGATCGGCGAACCGCTCGACCCGGCCAAATTCACCTTCCTGCTGGCCGAGCTCGCCGAAAAGGCGCGGCCCGATGGCGTCGATCAGGCGGCGCTGGCGATCATGACCACCGACACCTATCCGAAGCTCGCCACCGGCCAGGCCAAGATCGATGGCGTCACCGTCACCATCAACGGCATTGCCAAGGGTGCGGGCATGATCGCGCCCGACATGGCGACCATGCTCGCCTTCCTGTTCACCGATGCCGCGATCGAGCCCGCGCCGTTGCGCGAGATCCTGGTTGCCGCCGCGGATGAGTCGTTCAACGCCATCACCATCGACGGCGACACCTCGACCAGCGATACGGTGCTCCTGTTCGCCACCGGAGCCGCGGCGTCTAGGGGTGCGCCGCGCATCGGGCTCGCGCATGATCCAAGGCTCGCAGGCTTCCGCGCCGCTTTGACCGAGGTGATGCGCGATCTCGCCCACCAAGTGGTGAAGGACGGCGAGGGGGCGACCAAGTTCGTCACCATTCGCGTCACCGGGGCGGAGAGCGCCGGCGCGGCGCGGATGATCGCGCGGTCGATCGCCAACTCACCTTTGGTCAAGACGGCGATCGCGGGCGAGGACCCCAATTGGGGCCGCATCGTCATGGCCGTGGGCAAGGCCGGCGAGGCTGCCGACCGCGATAGACTCAGCATCGCTTTCGGCGATATCCGAGTCGCAACCGACGGCGAGGTCGACCCGAGCTATCGCGAGGAGTTTGGTGCGGCTCATATGAAGAAGGCGGAAATCGACATCACCGTGGATGTCGGCGTCGGTCGCGGCTCGGCGACGGTATGGACCTGCGACCTCACCCACGGATACATCGCCATCAATGCCGACTACCGGTCCTGAGCGGAGATGGAGAGCGGCCCAGCGCATCCCCTCGTCCTCGTCGCGGCCTGCGTTCTCCTCGATGGCGAGGGAAGGCTCCTGATCGCCAAGCGCCCGTCTGGCCGTCCGCTTGCGGGCCTGTGGGAATTCCCGGGCGGCAAGGTCGAGCCCGGAGAATCGCCCGAACATGCACTGGTGCGCGAGCTTGCCGAGGAGCTCGGCATCGCCATCGCGCCGAAGGATTTGACGCCGCTAACCTTCGCCAGCCACGCTTACCCAGACTTCCACCTGCTCATGCCGCTCTATCTGTGCCGGCGCTGGCACGGGACCATGCGTGCGCGTGAAGGCCAGGAGCTGCTCTGGGTCAGGCCGCAGGAGCTTGCGTCCTACGCCATGCCGCCGGCGGACGAGCCGCTCAAATCCGTGCTGCGCGAGTTGTTATTGGGATCGGCTTAGGAACGGGGCTTGGTCTTGCGCTGGAACGATGCCTTATCGCCGGCGGGATGCTCCTTGGTGCCAAGTACGTCGGCCAGACGCTTGATGGCGCTCCCCGGCGCCAAGGGTTTTTGCTGGCTCTCATGCGGCGCCCATCCGCTTAGATAGACGATTTCGAAGCTCGCCGTGATCCGGCCTTCCGGCGTGCCGTGCCACATCCGGTAAATCTCCTCGGCCCGTTCGAGCGTGCCGCGCGCGAGCGGCTCCTTGCGCCGTTCCGCCATGACATTGCCGCCGCCCATCGCCCTGATTTCCCGCATCAGCTCGCGTGGGCTTGGATAGGTCACGGTCAAGAGGTCGGAATCGGTGACGGGGAGAGCGAAGCCCGCGCGCTGGAGGAGGGTGCCGTATTCCCGCATATCGGCGAAGGGCGCGACGCGCGGGCTGGCGCCGCCTTCCAGCTCGGCCTCGGCCTTGATCAGTGCGTGGCGAAGCTCCAGCAGGGACCGGTTGCCAAGGGCCGCGCCAATGAACAGGCCATCGGGGTGAAGCGCGTGACAGATCTGGATCAGCGCGCCGGGGAGATCGTTGACGCGGTGAAGCGAAAGACCTGACACCACGAGATTGAGGGATTTGTCCCTGAACGGCAGCATGTCCTCGTCGCAAACCACGCTCGGCTTTGGGCAGAGCGCGGCGAGCGCCGGCGCGCTCTCGGCATAGATCATCGCTCCGACCGAGGGCAGCGCTCCCACCGCGCGTCCCAATACGCCGTCATAGGCGCCAAGATCGAGCGCGAGCGGAAAGTCGCGCAAGATCACCTCGATGCGCTCGGTGATCTCGGTGGCGACGCGGGAGAGCAGAAACTCATGCTGCGACAGCTCGCTGGCGAAACGCGAGCGCCGGCGGCGCAACAGCACCCGATCGAACAATTCCGCCTCGTCATGCATGGCGGCGCATTTCTCCCTCTTCCTGCGGGGCTGGTCCGGGCCCTATCATGTCTATCATGGCGATCGAGGATGCAGGACCCACTTCGCTGATCCCTGACGCGCGGCCAGGCACTGGCGCGGCGAGCCTCGGGTTTCGCCGTCTGGTGGCCTCGCTGGCGGATCTGCTGCTGCCGCCGGTTTGCGTCGCCTGCCACACGCGCATTGAGGGCCACGGGCTGCTTTGCGGCGATTGCTGGTCGCGAATCGACTTCATCGCCCCTCCTGTCTGCGCCCGGCTCGGGGTGCCGCTTCCCTACGATACTGGCGAGCCATGCCTGTCGGCGGCGGCCATCGCCGATCCGCCAGTTTACGACCGCGCGCGCGCCGTTGCTCGATATTTCTCCACCATGCGCGAACTAATTCAGGGCTTTAAATACGGGGATCGCCATGAAGGCTTGGCTCTATTTGGACGATGGATGGCGGCCGCAGGGTCCGAGCTCATCGCCGGCGCCGACCTGATCGTGCCGGTGCCACTTTACCGCTCGCGGCTCTGGTCGCGGCGCTTCAACCAATCGGCCATGCTGGCCAAGAGGGTCGGGCGGCTCGCCGGCGTGCCCGTCGATTGCTTCCTGCTCGCTCGCGTCAAGCGCACGCCGAGCCAGGTGGGCCTCACGGCGGCGCAGCGGCGGCGGAACGTCGCAGGAGCCTTTCAGGTCACCTGTGCCCGTGCACACATCCAGGGCAAGCGCATCATCGTCGTCGACGACGTCATCACCACCGGTGCCACCGCCGATGCCTGCGCCCGGACCTTGAAGCGAGCGGGGGCGGCGCGGGTCGACGTGCTTGCGCTCGCACGAGCGGTGGAACCTTCAGCCTTCCTCCTGTAATGGATCTCAGTCGCGGAACATCGATGCCCAGGATTACCCTCTACACCACGCCCTATTGCGGCTTTTGCCGCGCCGCCAAGGTGCTGCTCCAGACGAAGGCGGTCGGTTTCAACGAGATCGATGTGAGCGAGGACTTCGGCAAACGGGAGGAGATGATTGCGCGCGCTTCTGGTGAACGCACCGTGCCGCAAATCTTCATCGGGGACAGGCATGTTGGCGGCTATGACGAATTGGCCCAGTTCGAGCGCGAGGCGAAGCTCGACGCGCTGCTGGTGGAGCTGGAAGCCGTGATCGGCACATCCGCGCCATGACTTCGACCTCGGCGACAATGTTTCGTGCCGCGCTGGTTCAACTCAGATCGGGCCGGTCCGTCGCGCCCAATCTGGAAATGGCTGAGGCCCTGATCCGGCGCGCGGCCGCGAGCGGCGCCCAGTATGTGCAGACGCCGGAGAACACGGCGATCATGGAGATCGAGCCGGAGCTGCTGCTGGCCTCGGTCGAGGTCGAGGAAAGCGCGGCGCCGCTGAGGCAGCTCAAGGCGCTGGCCAAGGAGCTTGGCATTTGGCTGCATGTAGGCTCGCTCGCCATCAAACTGCCCTCGGGCAAGATCGCGAACCGCTCTTATCTCATCGGCCCCGACGGCGAGACTGTGGCCTCCTACGACAAGCTGCATCTGTTCGATGTCGATCTGGCCGGGGGCGAGAGCTATCGCGAATCGCGCAATTACGACGCCGGCGCCAAGGCTGTGCTCGCCGATCTGCCTTGGGGGCGGATCGGCTTGAGCATTTGCTACGATTTGCGCTTCCCCGGGCTCTATCGCGCGCTGGCCAGCGCCGGGGCCAGTTTCATCGCCATCCCCGCGGCCTTCACCAGGCAGACGGGAGAGGCGCATTGGCGTGTGCTCCTGCGCGCCCGGGCGATCGAGACCGGGGCCTTCGTGCTCGCCGCGGGCCAAGGGGGCTTGCATGAGAACGGGCGCAGCACCTATGGCCACAGCATGATCGTCTCGCCCTGGGGTGACGTGCTGGCGGAAGCAGGGGAGGATCCCCAGATTCTCCTTGCCGACATCGATCCCACGCTCAGCGCCGAGGCGCGGGCAAAGGTGCCCTCGCTCAAGCATGGACGTGACTTCGAGGTCGAGATCGTGGACTCTCGCACGGAAAGAGTAATCCGATGATCCGCTACGCGCTCGTTTGTCATCGAGATCATGCCTTCGAGGCTTGGTTCGCCTCGTCGGAAAGCTATGACGAGCAGGCCGAGGCGAATGCGGTCGTCTGCCCCGATTGCGGCAGCGCCCAGGTCACCAAGGCCCCCATGGCGCCCTTTGTGGCCAAGCGTGAACCGCGGGCGCCAGGGCCCGAACCAGTCGAACGCCCCAGGCCCTACGCCATGTTGCGCAAGCTCCGCGATGAGCTCACGGCAAATTCCGACAATGTGGGGGAGAAATTTCCGGAGGAGGCGCGCAAGATCCATCTTGAGGAGGCGCCGCGGCGGAACATCCACGGCAAGGCGACCTTGGAGGAAGCACGGGAGCTCGACGATGAGGGCATTCCAATTTGCCCGCTGCCGATCCTGCCCGAGGACCAGAACTGAGGATCTGGTCCACGCCACAGGAGAAAAAAAGCGTCTCCGGTAAACTTATCGTTGGCAGGTGCCCTGTTACAGCCTTGTTGAGTTACTATCTGAAGGCAGCCCGAGCGTCGGTATCGCGCAAAAACCAAGGAGAGGTCATGCGCCTGTTCGATCTCCTGAAACGAAGCCTCCTCATCCTCCCGGTTGCTCTGCTGTTGAGTGCCGCACCTGCCCTTGCCGAGACCGGGCCCTCGTCTCCGAGCGCGCAGACGGAAGCCCAGGCCCTGACTGCCACCGAGGCTCAGACTGACCCCGAGGCTGAGACCGGCGCCTCTGAGGAGGCCGAGGCCGATGCGGCAAAGCCCGAGGACAAGGCACACGCCATCGAGCCCGGGAAGAAACCTCCTGATGGCGAGGCGAAGGGCGAGGCCGCGACGGCCGAAGCCGGCTCCAAGATTCTGGTCAACATCGACAAGTCGGAGCAGCACATGACCGTCTTCGTCGACGGTATCGAGAAATACTCCTGGCCGGTGTCAACCGGTCTGCGCGGCTACTCGACGCCTTCGGGTAACTTCACGGCGTCCTCCATGAATAAGATCTGGTACAGCAAGCAGTGGGACAACGCTCCCATGCCCCATGCGATCTTCTTCACCAAGGACGGGCACGCCATCCACGGCACCGCCGAGACGAAAAATCTGGGCCACGCCGCGTCCCATGGTTGCGTGCGCCTTGCACCGAAAAATGCCGAGGCTCTCTTCGGCCTCGTCAAGGCGAATGGCCTGGACAACACCACGGTGGTTCTTGCCGGCGTGACCCCTGGCGGCGAGGCGAAGGTGGCGAAGCAGCAACGGGCGTATCCGCGCTATGGAGAGGCCGACGGCGGATGGTTCGGTCCTGGACAGGGCTACTACCCGCCTCCGCGGCAGCGGCGCCGCGGTTATTATCAGCCCTATGACGCTCCGCCCTGGTTCCGCGGGAACCAGCGCCGGCGCTGGTTCCAAGGCCCCGGCTATTAGGCGCTGACGGGCCGGCCGGCTCTAGCCGACCAAAGGCCCTGCGGCACTCTTCCAGGCTTGCATGCCGCCTTGCAGATGGCGCGCGCTTTCGAGCCCCGCGGCTTGCGCGGCCTGTAGCGCCATGGCCGAGCGCTCGCCGAAGGCGCAATAGAAGATCAACTTCTTGCCGCCGGCTTCGGCCAGTTGCCGCAACAATCCGTCAGCTTGGAGACTCTCCTGCACGCCGGGATAAGCGACATGCAGCGATCCCGGGATGACGCCGTCACGCCGCCGTTCCTGGGTCTCGCGCAAATCGATCAACGCCACGTCCGGCCGGACCAGCAGTCCCTTCACCTCCTCAGGCGTCAAGGCCCAGCCGCGATCGGCGACGATGTTCTGCGCCAGCCCGATGCGCATATTGGCCGGGACCGCCACGTCCATCATCTTCGGGTTGGGCAGACGGAGATTGTTCATCAGCTCCGCATAGTCGTCGACGGACTTGACCTGGAGGCGGGGGTTGAACGCGCGCTCCTCGGCGATGGTGCTCACCGTGTCGCCCTTATAGTCGTGGGCCGGATAGACCAGCGTCTCGTCCGGCAGCTTGAGCAGGCGCCCGAAGATCGATTCATATTGGGCGCGCGGATCGCCGTTCTGGAAGTCGGTGCGGCCGGTGCCGCGAATGAGCAGGGTGTCCCCGGTGAACACGCGATCCGGCAGGATGTAGCTGTAGGAATCATCGGTGTGGCCAGGGGTGTAGGCGACGTCGAGGCTCAGGCCTTCGATGCCGACGCGGTCGCCGTCGCGCACGCGGATCGAGACTACATCGGCCTTGGTCTGCTCGCCCATGACGGTGATGCACTTGGTGCGCTCTCGCAGGGCGTCGAGGCCGGTGACGTGGTCGGCGTGGAGATGCGTGTCGACGGCCTTGACCAGCCGCACATCCAGCTCCTTCAGGAGCTGGATGTAGCGGTCGACCTTCTCCGCCACGGGGTCGATGATCAGCGCCTCGCCGCCGTGACGGCTCGCCAGCAGATAGGTGAAGGTGCTGGAGGTGGAATCGAACAGCTGCCTAAAAATCATGCCGCCAATTTAGGTCACGTCGACGTCGCGGCCAAGACGCCATCCACCAGCACCGGGGGCGGCGCGGTGCGGCCCCCGCGGCGCTTCTGGCCAAATGGCGGATCCAGATCGCATCGGGAAGATGGTGGGGTGCCGCCTTCGGTTTGGCGCCGCCGCTTCCGGCCCGACGGCTAGGACCTGCTTTTGCGACCCGTCAGCGCGCGGTCCGCGTGGCGGTGGCGAAATAATTCACGTCGGTATCGCGGCCGAGGCGCCATTCATCGGCGAAGGGGTCGTAGATCATGCCCGTGGTGTCGGTGAGCATCAGGCCGGCTCCGGCGAGAGCTGAACGAAGTTCGCCGGGGGTGACGAAGCGGTCCCATTGATGGGTGCCGACGGGCAGCCAGCGCAAAATATACTCGGCCCCGACAATGGCGAGGGCATAGGCCTTCAGCGTGCGGTTGAGGGTGGACAGGATCATCAGGCCCCCGGGCCGCACCAACGGCGCGATGGCCTTAAGCAACGCCGGCACATCCGGAACATGCTCGACCACTTCCAGCAACAACACCGCGTCGTAGCTCTGCCCGCGCGCGGCAAGCTCTTCCGCCGTCGCCGCCTGGTAGTCGATAACGAGCCCGCCGGCCTCGGCATGGGCCTTGGCCGCGTCGATACTCTCGGCGCCTGGGTCGATGCCGGTCACGCCCGCGCCGAGCCGTGCCAGAGGCTCGCAGACCAGGCCGCCGCCGCAACCAATATCGAGCAGGTTCAAGCCCTCAAGGCTCTTGCCCTGCTTGGGGTCGCGGCCGAAATGGGCGCAGAGCTGGTCGCGAAGATAAGTGAGACGCATCGGATTGATGCGATGCAGCGGCTTGAAGGGGCCATGTGGGTCCCACCATTCGCCGCCAAGCCGGGCGAAGCGGGCGACCTCCTCGCGGTCGAGGGTGGGGGAGCTTTGCCGGATTTGGGCCATGGGGCATTGGCGTTCCCCCTTAAGCCCCTGTCAAGCTTAGGCCTGGCATAGACTTCCTAGGGCGGGCCAGGTTGCGGCAAGGGCCCGCAATCATTATGAAGAACCCATTCTGGCCGGCCCGGCGGGGTCGGCCATCATGTTGTTGGGACCCGAAATGCCGCAAAGTGCCGGCGCCGGGTCTGGGAGGGGCGATGTCCCTGTTGGTGCTCAAATTTGGCGGGACCTCCGTCGCCGACCTGGATCGCATCCGCAACGTCGCCGCGCATGTGAAGCGCGAGGTCGATGCCGGGCACGCCTGTGCCGTCGTGGTCTCGGCCATGGCCGGGCAGACCAACCAGCTCGTGGCTCTGGTCGAGGAGGCCTGGGGCTTCAAGCAGCGCCGCCAGAATGGCGACGACGAGGTCTCGGCCGCCTATGACGCGCGCGAATACGACGCCGTGGTCGCCTCGGGCGAGCAGGTCACCTCCGGCCTCCTGGCTCTCGTGCTCCAATCGCTGAAGATTCCGGCCCGGTCTTGGCAGGGCTGGCAGATTCCCGTGGTCACCGATGGCGCCCATCGCGCGGCGCGCATCACCGATGTCGCGGTGGAGGGCTTGAAGGCGAGGATACTGCAGGGCGAGGTGGCGGTGGTGGCCGGATTTCAGGGGCTTGGGCCTGACAACCGCATCAGCACGCTCGGGCGTGGTGGCTCGGACACCAGCGCGGTGGCGCTGGCCGCGGCCCTCAATGCCGATCGTTGCGACATCTATACCGATGTCGACGGCGTCTATACCACCGATCCGAGGATCGTTCCGCGCGCGCACCGGCTGCCGAAAATCTCCTATGAAGAGATGTTGGAGATGGCCTCGCAAGGTGCCAAGGTGCTGCAAACGCGTTCGGTCGAGCTCGCCATGCAGCGGGGCGTTCGGGTGCTGGTGCGCTCGAGCTTCGAACCGTGCGACCTCAGTGGCGCGGCGGTGGCAGAGGATTGTGGAACGCTCGTTTGTCATGAGGATGAGATCGTGGAGCAAAACATCGTCAGCGGGATCGCCTATGCGAGGGACGAGGCCAAGGTCACGCTGCTCAAGATCGCAGACAAGCCCGGCGTGGCGGCACAAGTGTTCGGCCCGCTCGCGGCGGCCAATATCAATGTCGACATGATCGTGCAGAACGTCTCCGAGGCCGGCCACACCGATCTCACCTTTACCGTGCAAAGTGCCGATTTCGACCGCGCGGTCGAGGTCTTGAAGAAGGCCAGGGATAAAGTCGGCTATGCCGATCTCCACGGTTCGACCGACATCGCCAAGGTGTCGGCCATCGGCGTCGGCATGCGCAGCCATGCCGGCGTTGCCGCCCAGATGTTCAGCGCGCTTGCGGAAAAAGGGATCAATATCGAGGCGATCTCGACCTCGGAGATCAAAATCAGCGTATTGATTGATGCGGCCTATGCTGAGCTTGCGGTGCGGACCTTGCATTCCCTGTTTGGATTGGACAGCCGCTAGAGACGTTTCGAGGCGGCATCCTCAAGCCTTTCGCAGGCCTTGGTTCGCCGCTAAACGGGCCGGCGAGGACTGGTGACCCATGCCACTTTCTGTTGGCGCCCCGAGACTGCTGCTGCGCCGCTTGCGCGAGGTCATGGCCGAGCGCGAGAGCGCGCAGGTGCGGCTGGACAAGGTCGTGGTGCTGATCGCGTCGAATATGGTGGCCGAGGTGTGCTCGCTCTACTTGCGCCGCCGCGACGGCTCGCTCGAGCTGTTCTCGACCGAGGGTCTGAACCCCGCGGCCGTGCACAATACGCATCTGAAGCGCGGCGAGGGTCTTGTCGGCTTGATCGCGGAGCAGGCCGAGCCGCTGCAATTCGCCGACGCGCAGACCCATCCCGCCTTCTCCTTCCGCCCGGAAACCGGCGAGGAGATCTACCACTCCTTCATCGGCGTGCCGATTCTCCGCGGCGGCCACACCATCGGCGTGCTGACGGTGCAGAACACGACCCAGCGCCATTATGGCGACGAGGAGGTCGAAGCGCTCCAGACCACGGCCATGGTGATCGCCGAGATGATCGCCTCGGGCGGCGTCACCACCAGCGAAGAGGCGGCGGCGGACCCACGCCGCGACCAGAGCGCGCGGTTCACCGGCCTCGCCATCTCCGAGGGCGTGGCCCTCGGTCATGTGGTGCTGCATGAGCCGCGCATCGTCATCACCAAGCTGATCGCGGAGGATGTCGAACTGGAGCGCCGGCGGCTGGCGCAAGCCATCGACGCTCTGGCCAGCTTGATTGACGGGATGCTGGAGCGGGGCGATCTACAGCGCGCGGGCGAGCATCGCGAGGTGCTGGAAGCGTTCCGCATGTTTGCCCATGACCGCGGCTGGCGCCGCCGCCTCGACGAGGCGTTGCTCACCGGCCTCACGGCGGAGGCCGCGGTCGAGCGCGTGCGCAACGATACGCGGGCGCGCATGCTCCGGCAGATCGACGCCCATGCGCGGGAGCGGCTGCACGACATCGACGACCTCTCCAACCGGCTGTTACGGCTGTTGGCGGGCGGGGCCGGAACGGCGGCGAGCAGCAATTTGCCGCAAGACACGATCCTTATTGCCCGCACCATGGGTCCGGCCGAACTGCTCGACTACGACCGCCAGCGCCTGCGCGGGCTCGTGCTCGAGGAGGGCAGCTCGACCAGCCATGTCGCCATCGTGGCGCGGGCGCTTGGCCTCGCCGCGCTCAGCCAGGTCAAGGGCGTGCTCGAAGCGGTGGAGGCGGGAGACGCGGCCATCGTCGACGGCGAGGGCGGCCAACTGCATGTGCGGCCGACGCCGGAGGTGGTCGCCGCCTATGCCGACAAGGTTCGCTTCCGCGCCCGCAAGCAGGCCCAATATGCGGCCTTGCGCAATGTCCCCGCGGTCACGCTCGACGGCGAGCGCGTGTCGCTCAACATCAATGCCGGGCTCCTGGTCGACCTGCCGCATCTCGACCAGTCTGGCGCCGACGGCATCGGCTTGTTCCGGACCGAGCTGCAATTCATGATCGCCTCGACCTTCCCGCGGCTCGAGCAGCAGACGCGCATCTACAAGGCAATCCTCGATGCCGCCGGCGACCGCCCCGTCGTGTTCCGCTCTCTCGATGTAGGCGGCGATAAGGTGCTGCCCTATTTCCGCGTGATCAAGGAGGAGAACCCCGCGCTCGGCTGGCGGGCGATCCGCATGGCGCTCGATCGGCCGGCGCTGTTCCGCACCCAGATCCGCGCCTTGCTCAGGGCGGCGCAGGGGCGCGATCTGCGCGTCATGCTGCCGATGATCGGCGATGTCGGCGAGCTGACGGCGGCGAAGGCATTGATCGACCGCGAGCTGGTGATCCTGAAGCGTCATGGGCGTCGGGCGCCGAAGCGCCTGCTTGTCGGCATCATGATCGAGGTGCCGGCGCTGTTGTGGCAGCTCGATCAAATCCTTCCGCTTGCCGATTTCGTCTCTGTGGGCAGCAACGATTTGATGCAGTTCCTGTTCGCCGCGGACCGCGGCAACATGCTGGTGGCCGAGCGTTTCGACGCGCTCAGCCCCGCGGCGCTGACGGCGCTTCGCAGCGTGGTCGAGGCTGCGGCGCGGCATCAGGTGCCGCTCAATCTGTGTGGAGAGATGGCGGGCAAACCGCTTGACGCCATGGCCCTGATCGGGCTCGGCTTCCGCTCGATCTCCATGGCGCCGGCCTCCTTGGGCCCGGTCAAGGCCATGATTCTCTCCCTCGATGCCGGCGATGTGTGGGCGCGGCTCCAGCAGCTGCTTGCTTGCACGGCCACGTCTCTGCGCCAGGAGTTGAAGGCCTACGCTGTCGAGAAGGGCGTGCAGATATGATAAGAGTCGTGGCCGATATGACGCAGGGGTCTTCGAGGTGGTCGAGCGTGGGGCCAGAGGCTTGCAAAGCATTGGCTGATAGGCTTGTGTGGGGCGAGAGTCGCAGGACATTGGATGGCAACTTCGCCGCGCACAGCGCCGGGAAGCTTGCCTTCGGACAGCAACGCCGGAGGCCGCCTGCACATTCACGGGATCAAGGAAATGCCAGCCGGCTATGATGCTGAGGTGGCTGAGTTGTTTCGGGATCTGCGAGCCGCGAGCGGCTTGACGGAGGCCGATCTTGCGGCCCAACTCGCGACCCGGCCCGAGGTCGTCCAGGCGCTTGAGCAGGGCGCGCTTTTCGCGCTGCCGCCATGGCCGGAGACCTACCGCGTCGTGGTGACCTACGGCAATCTCCTCAATCTCGATGTGCGTCCGCTGCTCCGGCGCATCTACGCTCAGGTGGAGGCTGGGATCGTCGAGCTCGCGCCGAAATCGATGCCCGACGTGCCCTTCATGGCGCCACCGGATGGGATTGACCGCGAGCCCCAACGCCAGCCGCAGCCGGCGGCTCCGGAAGCCGCGCCGATGCGGCCGCGCCAGGCTGCCCAGCCATCGCCGAGAGGTCCCCAACCGGCGCCGGACCAGCGAGGCCAGCCGAGGCAGGCGCCGCCACAGTCCGGGCAGCAGGAAGCACCGTGGCAGCCGCAGGAGCAATCGCCCTTGCCTCCGCCTCAATGGTCCCAGCCGCGACCGCTACCGCCCCAGCCATCCTCGCGGCTCGCGCCGCCGCTGCAACAGCCGAGAGGCGCGCCGCCACCGCCGCGTGCGCCTCAGCCCAAACCGCAGACGAACGCGGTGAAGCAGGCTCGGCCTCCAGCCGTGCCACAGACCGCGGCCCCGCCATTGCCGAAGTCCCCACGCAAGGCCTGGCCGATCATGGCCCTGGTGAAATGGGGTCTCCCCGTGCTGATTGTGCTTGGGGTAGTATTTGGACTATGGAAATGGCTGGCCGGGCCGGCCCTGCTCGGCTCCGGCCCAGCGTCGACCCCCGGAGCCAGTTCATCGGGGGGCCCGCTCGATCCCAATGACCCACGCAGCCGGAAGGCCGATCGGCTGCCCGGCCCTTCATAGCGGCCGACCGAGCCCTTCTGACGATCATGACGACGATTCCAGCCATGAAGCTCGACAAGCTCGTCTCCCGCTGGGAGACGGTGCAAGGCACCCTTGCCGCGGGCGCCGATCAGGACACCTATGTGCGCCTGTCGCGCGAGTTCGCGGAGCTCGATCCAATCGTGGCGACGATCACGGCGCTTCGCTCGACCATCAGCGAGCGCGACGAGCTGCAGCAGCTGATCGACGATCCCGCTGCGGAAAAGGACATGGCGGCGCTGGCGGTGGACGAACTCGAGACGCTCGAGGTCAAGATCGACGAGCTGGAACAGCAGCTCAAGGTGCAGTTGCTGCCGAAGGATGTCGCCGACGACAAGAGCGCGATCCTTGAAGTCCGCGCTGGTACCGGCGGGGAGGAGGCGGCGCTGTTCGCGGGCGATCTGTTCCGCATGTATCAGCGCTACGCCGACAAGCGGGGCTGGAAGGTCAACATCCTGTCGGCCAGCGAGTCGGCGACTGGCGGCTATAAGGAGATCATTACCAATATCACCGGCAAGGGCGTGTTTGCCCGGCTGAAATTTGAATCCGGCGTGCACCGGGTGCAGCGCGTGCCGGAGACCGAGGCGCAAGGCCGCATCCACACCTCGGCCGCCACGGTCGCCGTTCTGCCCGAGGCCGAGGACGTCGACATCAAGATCGACGAGAAGGATTTGCGCATCGACGTGTTCCGCGCGAGCGGCCCGGGTGGGCAGTCGGTCAACACCACCGACAGCGCGGTGAGGATCACGCATTTGCCGACCGGTGTCGTGGTCAGCCAGCAGGATGAGAAGTCCCAGCACAAGAATAAGGCGAAGGCGATGAAGGTGCTGCGGTCCCGGCTTTACGACCTTGAGCGGTCCAAGCTCGATGCGGAGCGTTCGGCCGACCGCCGCAGCCAGATCGGCACCGGCGACCGTTCGCAGCGAATCCGCACCTACAATTTTCCGCAAGGCCGCGTGACCGACCACCGCATCGGGCTGACCCTGCACCAGCTCTATCTCGTGCTGGAAGGCGAAGCGCTGGATGAGCTGATCGACGCGTTGGTGTCGGAGCATCAGACCAACCAGCTCGCGGCGATGCAGGAACAGGCCAATGGGTGAGGTGGCGTTGCTACATTATCCGGCTACGCTGCAGCGGGCCTTCGCCTCGGCCGCGCGATTGTTGCGGCACGCGGAGGTCGAGACGCCGGAGCTCGACGCGCGCCTGCTGCTCTGCCACGCGGCGGGGCTGAGCCACGAGGCCTATATTTCGCGGCGGGACGACACGCTCGAGCCCGGCGCCGCAACACGCTTCGGCTCTTTGGTCGAGCGGCGCCTTGAGGGCGAGCCGGTGTCGCGCATCGTGGGCGTTCGCGAGTTCTATGGGCGGGCGTTCCGCCTCGATGCGAGCACGCTCGACCCGCGTGCCGACACGGAGACGCTGATCGAAGCGGCGCTCGGCCTCATCGACCGCGAAGGCTGGCGCGCCAGGCCGTTGAGGCTGCTCGATCTCGGCACCGGCACGGGTTGTATTCTAATCACCCTGCTGGCGGAGCTGCCCCAGGCGACAGGGTTGGGTATCGATCTCAGCCCGCCGGCGCTCGCGCTTGCGCGCGAGAATGCGCGGGCCCTCGGCGTGGAGGCGCGCGCGCTCTTCGTTGCCTCTGATTGGCTCCACGCCATCGGCGGCGCTTTCGACCTGGTGGTCGCCAATCCGCCTTACATCGTCACCGGCGACATTGAGGGATTGTCGCGGGAGGTGGGAGCATTCGATCCGCTAACCGCTCTTGACGGTGGGCCCGACGGCCTTTCAGCCTATCGCCATATCCTCCGCCGGTTGGGTGAAGTGTTACATTCCGGCGGCATCGTGCTGTTGGAGACGGGAGCGGATCAGACTGAGGCTGTGCTTGCCCTCCTGGTCAAGGCGGGCCTGGACGCCGGAGAGGGAGAATGGATGTGGCGTGATCTCGGCGGCCGGCCGCGCGTAGTCGGGGCCCGGGCCTGACGCCATGAGGGGGTTCGTAACCACAAAGTCGCAGATTGAAAAAGGGGCTTGGAAAGTCGCGGGGTTCACGCTAGTTTCAGGTTAGCGGAAGATACAATCTCGGCCATTGGCGTTAGCAGCGCGGGCCGGTTGCAGACGGCAACAAGAGCGATACTTCTTGAACCTCGATTGTAAGGCGGCGTGCCTTTCGGGACGTTCAGGGGACGCTCGACCGCCCATTCTAATTTTAGGCTGGCTGGCGTAATCGAAGATGATCGGTTTGGCGCCGGGGGTTTCGCAAGGCTAAAGCTGCAATGCACTTTCGGATCACGGCACGGGATGCCGGTCCGTGGGCGAAGTGAGTGACGGCAACGAAACCGGACGAGAGATCCGGGCATAACAAAATATTCAGAGCAGGGACGCGGTCGCGGCGCATCGCCGCCTATCAGGATTGAATAGAAGCCTATGAGGCAAGGACAACAGAATCGCCGGGGACGCGGTCGTGGCCGCAAGCCCCAGAATCCATTGGCACGCAGTTTCGAGTCCAATGGGCCCGATGTGAAGATCCGCGGCACCGCGGTTCATATCGCCGAGAAGTATACGACGCTGGCGCGCGATGCGCTGTCGTCTGGCGATTTGATCGCGGCGGAGAGCTATTTTCAGCACGCCGAGCACTATAACCGCATCATCATGGCGGCTCAGACACAGCTCGGTCCGCAGCATGGCGGCCAGCCAGGTGAGGGCCCGAATGGCGGATACCGGCCGCGCTGGAACGACGACGACGACGACGGGGGCTCCGATATGGAGAATGGTCCCGAGACGGGCGGCGGCGAGGGGCGCGAGCATCACGGGCGTGGCCCGAATGGCACCGAGGCGCGGGACGTCAACGGCGCCGAGGACGAAGATGCCGAATCAGATGAGAGTGCTGCGGATCCGGTCGGCTGACCATTCGCTGGGTGCCGGACCGCTTCGCTTGAATAGATCCTCGCTATAAGGGGCCCGCATGCGAGCTTTCGCGCGGGGTTAACCGATGGTTCCCTTCTTTTGTTGCTTCAGGCCTGCGCTAGTTCTCCGTTAAGGTGTGGCTTGTATGGCTCTGGAAGCATCGGGCCGACTGGCCTGCTCTTCTGACCGTTGGTCGCTGCTTCGGCGGCCTGAAGAGGGAAGCGTCGCATGGATTTTGAGAAATTTTCCGACCGCCTGAAGGGTTTCGTTCAGTCGGCGCAGACCCTCGCTATCCGCGAGGGTAATCCGCAAGTCACGCCAGAGCATCTGTTGAAGGTGCTGCTTGACGATCCGGAAGGCTTGGCCGCAGGGCTCATCAGCAAGGCCGGCGGCAATCCCAAGGAAGCGTTGGAGCGCACGGAGGCCACGCTCGCCAAATTGCCCAAGGTCTCGGGCGGCGGCGCGCAGGTACACATGGCGCCGGCGCTGGGGCGTGTCCTCGACCAGGCTCAGCAGATCGCGACCAAGGCCGGCGACAGCTTCATCACGGTCGAGCGCGTGTTGCAGGCGCTGGCACAGGCGAAGGAGGCCGAGTCCTCGCGCATTCTCGCCGATGCCGGGGTCAAGTCGAAAGCGCTCGATGCCGCCATCGACGATTTGCGCAAGGGCCGCACCGCGGACTCGGCCGGCGCCGAGCAGGCTTATGACGCGCTGAAGCGTTACACCCGCGACTTCACCGAAGCCGCGGCCAAGGGCGAGCTCGATCCCGTGATCGGGCGCGACGAGGAGATCAGGCGCACCATCCAGGTGCTGTCGCGCCGGACCAAGAACAATCCAGTGCTGATCGGCGAGCCGGGCGTCGGTAAGACCGCCATCGTCGAGGGCCTGGCGCATCGCATCGTCAATGGCGACGTGCCGGAGAGCCTCAAGGAGAAGAAGGTGCTGTCGCTCGACCTCGGCGCGCTGATCGCCGGCGCCAAATATCGCGGCGAGTTCGAGGAACGGCTGAAATCCGTGCTCTCCGAGATCGAGGCCGCGGCCGGGCAGATCATCCTCTTCATCGACGAGATGCACACGCTGGTCGGCGCCGGCAAGGCCGACGGCGCCATGGATGCCTCGAACCTGCTCAAGCCCGCGCTCGCGCGCGGCGAGCTCCATTGCGTCGGCGCCACCACGCTCGACGAATATCGCAAGCATGTGGAGAAGGACGCGGCGCTCGCCCGGCGCTTCCAGCCGATCTTCGTGGCCGAGCCGACGGTCGAGGACACCATTTCGATCCTGCGCGGGTTGAACGAGAAATATGAGCTGCATCACGGCGTGCGCATTGCCGATGCCGCGCTGGTCGCCGCCGCCGTGCTCTCCAACCGCTACATCACCGACCGTTTCTTGCCCGACAAAGCCATCGATCTCGTGGACGAGGCGGCGTCGCGGCTGCGCATGCAGATCGATTCCAAGCCCGAACATCTCGACGAGCTCGACCGGCGCATCATCCAGCTGAAGATCGAGCGCGAGGCGTTGAAGAAGGAGACCGACCGCGCCTCCAAGGACCGGCTGGAGAAGCTGGAAAAGGAACTCGTCAATCTCGAGGAAGAGGCGAGGGCCCTGACCCAGCGCTGGCAGGAGGAGAAGGAAAAGCTCGCGGGCGCGCAGAAGATCAAGGAGAAGCTCGATGGCGCCAGGGTCGAGCTCGAACAGGCGCAGCGGAAGGGCGACCTGGCCAAGGCCGGTGAGCTTGCCTATGGCGTCATCCCCGATCTCGAGGCGAAGCTGAAGGGCATCGAGGAGGCCGAGGATCAGGCCGGCACCCTGGCGCAGGAGGTGGTCACGGCCGACCTCATCGCCCAGGTCGTCTCGCGCTGGACCGGCATCCCCGTCGACCGCATGCTCGAAGGCGAGCGCGACAAGCTGTTGCGCATGGAGGAGGAGATCGTGAAGCGCGTGGTCGGCCAGGCCGAGGCCGTGACCGCGGTGTCGACCGCCGTGCGCCGCGCCCGCGCCGGCCTGCAAGACCCCAACCGGCCGATCGGCTCGTTCATGTTCCTGGGGCCCACCGGCGTCGGCAAGACCGAGCTCGCGCGCGCGCTGGCCGAATTCCTGTTCGACGACGAGCACGCCATGATCCGCATCGACATGTCGGAATACATGGAGAAGCATTCGGTGGCGCGGCTGATCGGCGCGCCTCCAGGCTATGTCGGCTATGAAGAGGGCGGCGCGCTGACCGAGGCGGTGCGGCGGCGGCCCTATCAGGTGATCCTGTTCGACGAGATCGAGAAGGCGCATCCGGACGTGTTCAACGTGTTGCTCCAGGTGCTCGACGACGGCAGGCTCACCGACGGCCAGGGCCGCACCGTCGACTTCCGCAACACGCTTATCATCATGACCTCCAATCTCGGCTCCGAATATCTGGTGAACCAGGCCGAAGGCGAGGATTCGGAGGCCATGCGCGAGCAGGTGATGGCGGTGGTGCGCGCGCATTTCCGCCCGGAGTTCCTGAACCGCGTCGACGAGATCCTGCTATTCCACCGGCTGAAGCGCGATCAGATGACGCGCATCGTCGACATCCAGATCAAGCGGCTGCAGCAGCTCCTCGCCGACCGCAAGCTCTCCATCGCGCTCGACGACAAGGCGCGGGAGTGGCTTGGGCAGAAGGGCTACGACCCGGCCTATGGCGCGCGGCCGCTGAAGCGCGTGATCCAGAAATATGTGCAGGACCCGCTGGCCGATCTCGTGCTGCAAGGCAAGCTACGCGATGGCGACAAGGTCGAGATCACCGCCAACAAGGACGGCCTCGTCATCAACGGTCAGGCGGCGAAGCAGGCGGCTTAGGCGGCTGGAGCCCACACTGTCGCCCATTTGCCCTGGTTTGATTTGCCGACGGCTCGATGGGTGAGGGTGCAGCAGCATGAGACAATTATCGGGGATGGCCTTGGCTCTCGCGCTCGCCGCGTTTCTCGGTGGCGCCGGCCCTGGCGCGGCCGGCACTGCGGTGGAGATCAACGAAGCCGCCAATAAAGCCCTGGAGAGCTTTGATAAGCGCTACCCTCTCACGGGCCGCGAGCTTGCGCGCAAGGCGGCCGGGTTCCTCGTGTTTCCCTCCGTGTATAAGGGCGGCATCTTCATTGGCGGGTCGTATGGCGAGGGCATCTTGATCGTGCAGGGCAACCCCGCCGGTTATTACAACATCATCTCGGCCTCGTTCGGCTTTCAGCTCGGCGCCCAGGCGCAGACCATCATCATCATGTTCATGACCGAGCAGGCGCTGGCCTCCTTCAAGAGCGCCTATGGCTTCAAGGTCGGCGTTGACGGCTCGATCGTGGTGGTCACTCTCGGCGCCGGCGGCACCATCGACACCGATACGCTGACGAGCCCGATCATCGCCTTCGTGCTCGATCAAACCGGCCTGATGTACAGCCTCAGCCTCGAAGGCTCCAAGATCACCAAGATCGAACGTTAGTCCCGGGCGTCAAGACGCCCGCGCCAAGAAGCCAACAAACCAATTCAAATTCAACCCAGTCGGTTCCAGCGCGGTTAAGGCCGGCAGCGTTCGATGCTCGCTGCCGCGCATTCAGGCCAGTAGTCTCCTGCCAGCGCAATCACCCACCGGGTTCCCCCGAGTTCCTAACATAGGTTAGTGCGGCAGGTTGTCGCGCCAGGCTAGATCTAAAGTGCGTAATCGCGTCCGCGAGCTGGTGGCCTGCCCCAGCATCGGGACCCTAAATTAGGAAACCAACCGACCATGGCAACTCGGATCGGAAACAACGGCGACAATATCCTCGATGGCACGGATGGGACCGATCTCATCATAGCCAGAGGCGGGGACGACATCATCAACGCCGGCGCCGGGAGCGACATCGTTCTGGCCGGCAATGGCAATGACACCGTCATTCACGTCGCATCCGAGAACTCCAATTCAATCGACACCTATTCCGGCGGACAAGGGGTCGACACGCTTCGCTTGGTCGTCACCCAGGAGATGTTTGATTCAGCCGCGTTTCAGGCGGACTTGGCGCGTTTCGACGCGCGGATCGACCGATACGGTTCGGCCTCGGGCTATTTCGTCAGCCTCAATATCCTGTTCAGTTCCTTCGAGCATATCGAGGTCGTCATCGAAAGCGGCGGCAATCAGGCGCCCACGATCACGACCACGGACCCGGACGCAGTCAGCGAAGGCGACGCCGGCGCGCCCGACAGCGTCACGGTGACGATCGCCGATCATGTCGCCATCAGCGATCCGGATGCTGGCGATGCGCAGACGCCCTATGCCGGCGCCCTGGCGCTGCAATCGGTGAGCGGGCCCGCGCCGGCGGGCGGCCTTGAAGCACTGTTCACGCTCGATGCGGCCAACGGCACCGTGAGCTACGACCGCGCCGCCTTCGATTATTTGGCATTCGATGAGTTGGTGACCGCCACATTCACCTTCGACGCGTCCTCCGGTCCCGACACGGTCTCCCAGACTATCACCCTCACCATTACCGGCGAGAACGACGCACCGGTGGCGACAGGCGAAAGCGCGACGACGAACGAGGACGTTCCGCTCAATATCGCCGTGCTGGGCAACGACACCGACGCAGACGCCAGCGACATCCCGTTCGTGTCCGAGGCCTCTGCCGCCAATGGATCCGTGGCGATCGAGGCCGACGGCACGCTCACCTACACACCGAACACCAACTTCAATGGTGCCGATACCATCAGCTACTCCGTCTCGGACGGTCACGGCGGTACCGATACTGCGACCGTGGCCGTCACCGTCACCGCGGTGAACGACGCGCCGGACGCGTTTTCCGTCGGGCATATCGGATTCGAGGACACGGCTCGCGTCCTTGCCCTAACCGACTTTGTCGTCGTTGACGACGCAGACTCGCCGCCCAACGCTCTGCTCGCGGTGAAGATCACGACGCTGCCTGATCGTGGCTCCTTGACGCTCGACGGCGCTCCCGTCGCCGCCGGCGACTTCATCTCGGCCGGCGAAATCGCCGCAGGCCTGCTCGTGTTCACGCCAGAGGCGAACTCCATCGCCAGCACGTCCTTCACCTTCCAAGTTCAGGACGACGGCGGCACCGCCAATGGCGGCGTCGATCTCGATCCGACGCCAAACCAGCAGTTCTTCCAATTCATGGCGGTCAACGACGCGCCGGTGGCGGTGGACGATACCGCGGAGACCGACGAAGACATTCCGGTCAATATCGACGTGCTCGGCAATGACAGCGACATCGATAGCCCCAATTTGCTGGTGATTGAGACCGTCGCCCCTGCCAACGGCACCGTGGTCATCGAGGCCGACGGCACCATCACCTATACGCCCAACGCCAACTTCAACGGCGTCGACAGCTTCACCTACACGGTTGCCGACGGCGATCCCATGTTCGCCGGCATCAAGACCGACACCGCCACGGTCACCGTCACCGTCAATCCGGTCAACGACGCCCCGGCCGGCGTGCCCGCGATTGTCGGGACCCCGATCGAGGACAGCGAGCTTAGCGTCGCCAGGAGCTGGCTGACGACTTGTCTATTGCGCTACCGCCCTCTGGGCACCTTGAGCGCAATGGAGGCGCGCCTGGAGCTTCGAGGCTCGTTGGGCGCGGTGCGGTTGCCTTTCTTTGCGCTACCGGCCTCCGGCCTACTTGAGCGCGATGGCGGGCAACACCCAAGCGAAAGCGGGGCCCGTCGATCGCTAAGTCGCCGCGAAATGAGCATGCGCTAACGCTGCGCTGCTGATGCGCGACTCTTTTGTTGCGCTATCGCTTCGCTGCTTCAGCGCATGTGGCGCGCCGAGAGGCGCCCGCCGTGTCCGGCAACGGATACGGATGCCATAGGTTTGCGCTTTTCGGCGCGCCACTCCCTTCCCCACTTCGTGGGTTCGGTCACTTCGTGACGAGGGGGAAGGAAATAAGCACAGCCCGGATGCGAGTGCGCATCGCGGCGAGGATCGTGCATGGGTGAGGGACGCGCAAAGCAAAAGCCCGGCCGCAAGGGGCCGGGCTTCGCGCAGGTCAATGTCGTTTGCTGCCGGGCAACTAGTACCGCCAGCGGTAAGGCCGGTTATAGCGGCGAGGTCCATAATAGCGGCCATAATAGCGGGGCCCATAATAGCCGCCGCGGCGCCAGCCGCAGGCGCAGCGATAGCGCCCGCACCAGCAGGCGACATTCTGAACCGGCGATGAGCTTTGCGTCAGCGGCGGCAGATTGGCGGTGCCCGTGAGCGGCGCCGCCTCGGCCGTGCCGGCGATGGAACCGGCGATCATGATTGCCATCGCCGCTGCTGCCGCAGTGATCAGCTTTCGCATATCTCCTCCTTTGGTTGTGACGTTCGGAGCTGCAAGCCTACCACGGGAGCGTAAAGGTTCGGATGATCTTGAGCCGTTGCACGCACAATTTTGTGCACGCTGCGTTCCCCGAAAGGACGATCCATCTTGCCTTCGGCTTGGGGCAAAAAGAAGGGAGGAGAGCATGAGGAGAGAAAGGAGGAGGGTGGTTTGCCGCGCCTCGGTCGCGCGACGTGCGATAGCGCCAAATTATTGGGAGGCTTGGGCGACGCGGCTGGTAACCGGATCCATTTGCCTGAGCTCGTCGATGCGACCGCGCTCTTTTTGGAATTCCGCGAGCTGGCGGCCGGTGAGTTGGAGGCCGCGGGGAACTTGGATGGTCATCGGGTTTACGTATTTGTTGTTGACCAGGATCTCGTAGTGACAGTGCGGGCCGGAGGAGAGCCCGGTCGAGCCGACATAGCCGATCACCTGGCCTTGCTTGACCTGAATGCCGGGCTCGAGGCCGGCGGCATAGCGGGACAGATGGCCGTAAGCGGTGGCGAAGCCATTGGCGTGGCGGATGCGGATGTGGTTGCCGTAGCCGCCCTCGCGCCCCACCGATTCGACCGTGCCGTCGGCGCCGGCGAGGATCGGGGTGCCCGAGGGCGCGGCCCAGTCGACGCCGGTATGCATGCGGGTGACGCGGAGAAGCGGATGGCGCCTCGCGCCGAAGCCCGAAGTGTAGCGGCCGCCCTTGACCGGATTGCGCATCAGGAACTTCTTGGCGCTGTTTCCTTGCGGGTCGTAATAGTCGACGAGGCCGTCGGGGCTGCGGAAGCGATAGAAGCTCCGCGTTTGACCGTCGATGGTCATGGAGGTGAACAGCACCTCGCCCATCTCGTCGCGATTGTCGGCGGTCTCGGGCATGTCGAAGAAGACGTCGAAGCCGTCGCCGGGTTTCACCTTCTGCTTGAAATCCACGTCATAGGAGTGGACGCGGAGCAGCTTGAGGATGGTGTCGGCCGGAATGTGCTGGATCATGGCCGCGTGGTAGAAGCTCGTATAGAGCGTGGCGCGTTGCTGCTTCGGACCCTGGGCTGGGGCGGCGCCGACCTGGTCGGTCACGACGAAGTCGCCGCGGTTGGTGCGCGTGACGCTGCCGAGATGCTCGCCGCCGGGAGCGAATACGCTCACTCTGGC
>Ga0307379_10000733_pt1:0-2500 | contig 53796 bp, 42 predicted proteins | sample UN2MG_FD_202237 | JGI IMG/M metagenome (GOLD analysis project Ga0307379, IMG submission 202237) | Soil microbial communities from Risofladan, Vaasa, Finland - UN-2 | ecosystem: Environmental > Terrestrial > Soil > Coastal area > Acid sulfate soil | place: Finland: Risofladan, Vaasa... | reverse complement strand
TCTCGGGGGTAGAGCACTGGATGGGCTAGGGGGCCTCAACGGCTTACCAAACCTAACCAAACTCCGAATACCGAGACGTACTATCCGGCAGACACACGGCGGGTGCTAAGGTCCGTCGTGGAAAGGGAAACAGCCCTGACCGCCAGCTAAGGTCCCCAAGTTATGGCTAAGTGTGAAAGGATGTGAAAGTCCCAAAACAACCAGGAGGTTGGCTTAGAAGCAGCCATCCTTTAAAGAAAGCGTAACAGCTCACTGGTCTAATTAAGGATTTTTGCGCCGACAATGTATCGGGGCTTAAGCCATACACCGAAGCTGCGGGTGCACACGCAAGTGTGCGCGGTAGCGGAGCGTTCCGTAAGCCTGTGAAGGGTCACCGCGAGGTGGCCTGGAGGTATCGGAAGAGCGAATGCTGACATGAGTAACGATAAGGAGTGTGAGAGACACTCCCGCCGAAAGTCCAAGGGTTCCTGCGCAATGCTAATCAGCGCAGGGTTAGCCGGCCCCTAAGGCGAGGGCGAAAGCCGTAGTCGATGGGAACCACGTTAATATTCGTGGGCCAGTGGGTGTGTGACGAATTCCAAAAGTTGTCAGGTCTTATCGGATTGATCTGGCCGCGAAGGAGTTCCAGGAAATAGCCCCCACATGAGACCGTACCCTAAACCGACACAGGTGGACTGGTAGAGTATACCAAGGCGCTTGAGAGAACTGCGTTGAAGGAACTCGGCAAAATACCCCCGTAACTTCGGGAGAAGGGGGCCCCATGTCTGGGCAACCAGGTGTGGGGGGCACAAGCCAGGGGGTGGCGACTGTTTATTAAAAACATAGGGCTCTGCGAAGTCGCAAGGCGACGTATAGGGTCTGACGCCTGCCCGGTGCCGGAAGGTTAAGAGGAGGGGTGCAAGCTCTGAATCGAAGCCCCGGTAAACGGCGGCCGTAACTATAACGGTCCTAAGGTAGCGAAATTCCTTGTCGGGTAAGTTCCGACCTGCACGAATGGCGTAACGACTTCCCCACTGTCTCCAACGCAGACTCAGTGAAATTGAATTCCCCGTGAAGATGCGGGGTTCCTGCGGTTAGACGGAAAGACCCCGTGAACCTTTACTATAGCTTTGCACTGGTATTCGTGATGGCATGTGTAGGATAGGTGGGAGGCTTTGAACCTGGGGCGCCAGTTCCAGGGGAGCCAACCTTGAAATACCACCCTTATGATTATGGATATCTAACCGCGGCCCGTTATCCGGGTCCGGGACAGTGCATGGTGGGTAGTTTGACTGGGGCGGTCGCCTCCCAAAAAGTAACGGAGGCGCGCGAAGGTGGGCTCAAGCTGGTCGGAAATCAGCTGTCGAGTGCAAAGGCATAAGCCTGCCTGACTGCGAGACTGACGAGTCGAGCAGAGACGAAAGTCGGCCTTAGTGATCCGGTGGTCCCGCGTGGAAGGGCCATCGCTCAACGGATAAAAGGTACTCCGGGGATAACAGGCTGATGATGCCCAAGAGTCCATATCGACGGCATCGTTTGGCACCTCGATGTCGGCTCATCACATCCTGGGGCTGGAGCAGGTCCCAAGGGTTTGGCTGTTCGCCAATTAAAGTGGTACGTGAGCTGGGTTTAGAACGTCGTGAGACAGTTCGGTCCCTATCTGCCGCAGGTGTAGGAGAATTGAGAGGATCTGTCCCTAGTACGAGAGGACCGGGATGGACGTACCTCTGGTGGACCTGTTGTCGCGCCAGCGGCATAGCAGGGTAGCTAAGTACGGACGGGATAACCGCTGAAAGCATCTAAGCGGGAAACCCACCTCGAAACTAGTTCTCCCTTGAGAGCCGTGGAAGACCACCACGTTGATAGGCTGGGTGTGGAAGTGCAGCAATGCACGAAGCTAACCAGTACTAATCGCTCGATCGGCTTGATTGCTTTCATCGTCAGTGCCCATTCCTAAATGCCCTATCGCGCTTCGCGCTACTTGAGGGCATGGGATGAGCATCGACTGACGTTATGACCAGATTTTCTGTCACCGCCCTTTGTTGGCCTGGTGATTTTGGCGGAGCGCCCACACCCGATCCCATCCCGAACTCGGCCGTGAAAAGCTCCAGCGCCGATGGTACTGTGTCTTAAGGCACGGGAGAGTAGGACGTCGCCAGGCTTACCAAGGGCGGTGAATTTCAGATTTGCGCCACCGCGCTTCGCGCTGCTACTTGAGCGCGTTAGCTCGTGTGCGCATGCAGAAAGGGCTACCAGAGCCCTCATCGAGATTTTTCCCCTCTATCACGAGTTGGTTTATCCAATCATCAATGCGCTATCGCGCTTCCCCTCAGTGGGATCGCGCAACCATGAGCGCCAAGCCGCCGCCGGTTCATTCCGCGGCGGCTTTTTTGTGCGCTAATACCAGCTTGCTTGAAGGCTGACTCATTGGGGATTCCCGCGGACGGGGAACGCTGATTCTCTTGTGGCGAAGTGGGAGGTGATTCGCCATGAGACGAGCGCTTGCGTTGCGGGAGGATTA